>Ga0126310_10000709_pt1 | contig 11950 bp, 12 predicted proteins | sample Plot60_FD_92540 | JGI IMG/M metagenome (GOLD analysis project Ga0126310, IMG submission 92540) | Serpentine soil microbial communities from UC McLaughlin Reserve, CA, USA - Plot60 | ecosystem: Environmental > Terrestrial > Soil > Grasslands | place: USA: UC McLaughlin Reserve, Lake County... | reverse complement strand
GCCGCCGCCTGGGATGAGTGGTCGTCCGGTGATGGCGCCGTGTGGGATGGCGCCGACGAGTGACGGTCAGCCCAGCTGCCCCGCTCGGTACCCGCGCCGCGCGGCGAGGCGGGCGAGCGGGGGGAGCACGAGGCGCTGGATCGCGGATGGAGGGAGCGGAGGGAAGCCCATCTGGACCATCTCTCTGTAGTGCTCGATCATCACGGCGCCCTGGAGCCAGCCCTTGATTCCCTTCGGGATGCCGTATCTGCCGATGCGACCGGCGCGGCCGAGCGCGGCCGCGTCGGTGAGGAAGCCTCGGAGGCTCGGGTCGGGTGGCGTCGCGATGCAGCGGACGTGGGCGACGACGCTGCCACGGTTGCGGTAGGCGTGGCGGCTGCCGGCCGGCACGACGACCGTCTCGCCGGCGTCGGCGCCGACCCATCGGCGGCCGGCGAGGAACTCCATGCGCCCTTCCAGGACCGTGAACCGCTCCTCCATGCGCGGGTGCACGTGCGGCGGCACGCCGCCGCCTGGGTCGACCCACATCTCGCACAGCACCGCCGGGTTGCCGTGCTCGTCGGTTGTGTCCGTGAAGCGGAGCCGGTGTCTGAAGACCGGGTCGTGGACGATCTGCGGATCTGCGCTGACGCTCATGGATGGCCGCCTTTCCGTTGCCGAGAACGCGTAACCTAGTGTGCGTTAGGCAGAGTACCTAGGGAGCGTTAGGTTTGTCGAAGTCGGAGGTTCGGGCACAGACGCGCCCGCCGCGCAGACGCCTGCCGGCCGCGGCGCGACGCGACCTGATCGAGCGCGCTGCGACGCGGGTATTCGCGGAGCACGGCTACGCGGGCGCGTCGATCGACGAGATCGCGCGCCGCTCGGACGTCTCGCCGCCGGTCGTCTACGACCACTTCGCCTCCAAGCTCGACCTCTTCACCCGCCTGCTGGAGCGCACACGCGACGAGCTGCTCGCGATGTGGGTCGAGACGCTCTCCGGCGACGAGGCGACGGACGTGCGGATGCGCCGCGCGTTCACGGCGTGGGCGACGTACGTGGAGCAGAACCGCTTCGCCTCGCGCATGTACTTCCAGGAGGCGACCGGCGACCCGCAGGCGCGCGCGGCGCACCGCCTGATCCAGGCGCAGGGTCGCACCGCGCTCGCCGCAATCCTCGGGCACGAGCCCTACGCCGAGCGGCTCGCCGGCGGAGCCGAGCCGGAGGCGCTGGAGATGGCCGCCGAGACGATCCGCGCCGGCCTCGCCGGCCTCGCGATCTGGTGGGACGAGCACCCGCACGTCACGCGCGAGCGGATCGTCGAGACGGCGATGAACGTGCTGTGGACCGGCTTCGAGCGGCTGCAGGTGGAGCAGCCGGCGGTGGACGCACGATGAGCCCCGAGTGGACCGAGCTGGAGTGCGGCGGCGTGCGGCTCGCCGTGCGAGGGACCAGCGGTGCGATGGTCGAGCGGCTGCCGGGCACGCGGCTCGTCGAGCTGCCCGGCGCCGCGCACGACCTTCACCTCGATCGGCCCGCCGACTGGCGCGCAGCGCTCACGGCGTTCCTGGAGAACACGGCATGAGCGGCCGGCGGGCGCTACTGCTCGACCTCGGCGACACGCTCGTGGTGGAGGAGCCGGCGGCCGTCGCGGCGTTCGAGGCGACGGCGCGCTGGGCCGCAACCCAACGCTCGTGCGGCGGGGCTCGGCGCGGTGTGGCTGAACCGCTCCCGCCAGCCGCGCCCGGACTCAGCCGGCAACGTCCCCGAGATCGCGACGCTTGCCGACCTCCCAGCCGTGCTGGCGGCGCTTGAGCGGGCCTGAGCCGCCGGCGCTAGGAACGCCCCGCCCAGAGCGCCGGCAGCGGCACCGCCCACAGCCGGTCGCCGAAGGGCAGCGTGCGCTCGCCCGCGTAGACGACGACGCCTGCGGCGAGGCGGTCGCCGACGCTGTCGCGCAGGTGGATCAACCCGCGGAAATCGCTCGGGCGAACCGTCGCGCTGGCCTTGACCTCGATCCCGGCGATCTCGCCCGACGGTCGCTCGACGATCACGTCGACCTCGCGGTCGCCGTCGCGCAGGTGCCAGAAGGTCAGCGCCTCCTCAGCCCACGACGCCTGGCGCTCGAGCTCGGTCGCGACGAACGTCTCGAACAGCGCGCCAGCGAGTCCGTCGTCCTCCGCGACGCGGCGGGCGTCGGCGCCGACGATCCCGGCGAGCAACCCCGGATCGGAGACGTACAGCTTCGGCGCCTTGACCTGGCGCTTGCCGAGGTTCACGTGCCACGGCCGGCGCACCCGCACGAGGAACAGCCGCTCGAGCAGCTCGACATAGGCTCTCGCCGTCTTGCCGTCGACGCCGGCGTCACGCGCGAGCGTGTCGTACCGCGCGAGCCCGCCGGAGCGGGCGGCGACGAGCCGCAGCAACGTGCCGACAGCTGCTGGATCGTGGACGCGTGCCGTCTCGGGGACGTCACGCTCGACGATCGAGTCGACGTAGCCCTCGAAGAAACGGGCGCGCCCGGAACCCGATCGACGCCGCGCCTCCGGGAAGCCGCCGGCCAGCACCAGATCCACGTAGGCGGCGCGGCCGACCGGGGCGTTCCGGACGGCCGGCGCCGCACCGCGGAACAGCCAGTCGAGAAACGTCTCCCGGCGACCCGCAAGCTCGCCCTGGGTGAACGGCCACAGCGTGAAGTAGTCGACGCGGCCCGGCAGCGCGTCGCCGACCGTCGGAATGCGGCGCAGGTTCGCCGAGCCGGTGATGAGGAACTGCCCCGGCGTGTCGTCGAGGTCGACGCGAGCCTTGATCGCCAGCAGCAGGTCGGGAGCGCGTTGGATCTCGTCGATCGCCGTGCAGCGTCCGAGGCCGGCGACGAAGCCGCGCGGATCCCCGAGCGCGAGCGAGCGGATGTCCTCGTCGTCGAGCGTCAGGTAGTCCGCGCGCAGCTCCTCGGCCGCAAGCTTGCGCACGAGCGTGCTCTTGCCGGCCTGGCGCGGACCGAGCAGCGCCACGACACGCGCTTCGGCCATCGCCTCGAGCGTCGGCTCAGTGAGGCTCCGAGGGACATAGTGGGCTGCCATCTCGGAGAATCGTAGCTGCTAACTCGGAAAATTTCTCCTGCTAACTCGGAAAATATGGTCTGTCAACTCGGAAATACCTGCAAATCTCTCCTCGCGCGCTCTCGCAGCGCTCCCACGCGCCCCGCGAACTGGAGGGGTCAGACGGACGTTCGGTGTCCCGACGAGGGACCGGCAGTTCGGTCACGCGTCGAAACTCCAGTAGTTAGAGTGAAGTGGCGGCGCACATGTCGCCGCATCGCATCGCAGCGTTCCGGGGGACACGCCTCGCCTACGAGGCGTCGGGGGATCGTCGATGGCCTTCTTCACAACGCGCAGCGTCGGCTCCACCGACGCCCGACCGGCCGCAGCGACGGCGGCCACGCCGCGTCGCGCATCCGCCGCGGGCATCGATCCGTGGCTCGCCGCATGGCTGGCGGCGGTGCCAGCCGCCGCCATCGCGCTGCTTGCGGCGCTGCTGCTCGGCCCATCGCTCGGAGCCGTCCTGCTGCCCACCCCGCGCGCCGAGTTCTGGCCGGCGATCGGCGCGATCTCGGTCGCCCCGGAGCCGACCGAGCAGGCGCGCTACCTGATCCTGCTCACGGCGCCGCTCCTGCTGGCCGCCTTCACGCTGCTGCTCGCACGCCGAGCACCCGCCTCCCTGGCGCAGGCCGCACCGGCCGCCGTCCCGCTCGTCGAGCTCGCAGCCGCGGCCTTCGTCGTCGTGTGCTTCGTCGTCCAGGCAACCGCGATCGCCCAGGACTCCCCCGATCCCGAGCCCTACTTCGACCTCCGGAGCATCGTCGTCGCCGTCGGCATCGCGACCGCGATCGCCGCCGTCGCGAGCACGCCGCGCCTGCGCGCGCGCTGGTCGAGGCTCACCCGCGAGTCGCCCGGTCGCCGGGTCCTCGTCGTGCTGCTCGTCCTCGCGGCCGTCGCCGTCACTCTGCTGCCGGCGATCAACACCGACGGGTCGATCGCCGCCGCGCCCAGCCAGGTGTCGTTCCATCTGGAGTTCATCTACGACGAAGCGATGGCGGTGCTCGACGGCCGCTCGCCGCTGTACGACTTCGCGACGCAGTACGCGTCGCTGCTGCCGTATCTGCTCGCCGGTTCGATGGCGCTGTTCGGCACGTCGCTCGCGCTGTTCACGGTCGTGCTCGCCCTGCTCGATGCCGCCGCCCTGCTCAGCCTGTTCGCCGTGCTGCGACGCGTGACGAGGAGCTCGCTCGCGGCGCTGCTGCTGTTCGTGCCGGTGCTCGCGACGAGCGCCTGGCAGCTGCGCGGCGACTCGGTTCAGCGCTTCTCGCTCGTCAACTACTTCGGCGTGCTACCGCTCCGGCTCGTCGGTCCATTCGTGCTGGCGTGGCTGCTCGCCCGCCACCTCGACCGGGCCCGTCCGCGCAGCAGCTGGCCGCTGTTCCTCCTCGGCGGCCTCGTCGCGATCAACAACCTCGACTTCGGCGTTCCCGCCCTCGGCGCGACGGCATTCGCGCTGCTGTTCGCCCAGGCGCAGCCGCGCACGCGGATCGCGCGAGACGCGACGATCGGCCTCGGCGCGGCACTTGCGCTCGTGGTCGCGTTCGTGCTTCTGCGCACGGGCGCGCCGCCGCACTTCTCGCTGCTGACGCGCTATGCCGACATCTTCGCGCGCAAGGGCTTCGGGATGTTCCCGATCAGGCCGCTGATCGGCGTCAGCAGCGTGATCTTCCTCACCTACGTGGCCGCGATCGCCTGCGCGACGGTCCGCGCGATCCGCCGCGACGCCGAGCGCACGCTGACCGGACTGCTCGCATGGATCGGCGTCTTCGGGCTCGGCGCGGGCTCCTACTACGTCGGCCGCTCGCGCGCCGAGCAGCTGTACTACATGTTCCCGATATGGGCCTTCGCGCTCACACTGCTGACGGTCGTCGCTGTCCGGTGGCTGGCCGCGAGCGGTCGCCGCCCGACGCCGGCGGTCCTCGCCTGCCTCGTCGGCTTCGGGCTGCTCGTCTGCTCGCTCGGCCAGACCGCCGCCCCTTGGTCGCAGGTCAGGCGCATCGCGACGGACGAACCACCGATATTGCAGGAGCCGATCGGCGAACAGTTCGTCGCACTGCACACGCGCCCGCGCGAGTCGGTGCTGATCATGAGCCTGCTCGGTCACCGCATCGCGGTGAGGCTGGGGCTCGACGACGTCGAACCGTACACCGGCAACCGCTCCATCTTCACGATCGAACAGCTCCGCGAATCGCTTGCGGCACTGCGCGACGCGGACGGGCAGAAGGTGTTCGTGGCGGTCGGAGAATCGTTCGAACCCTTCGACGCGGTCCTGCAGGAGTCCTACGAGCTGCGCGACCGGTCGCCCGAAGGCATGGAGCTGTGGGTCGCGCGCGACGCCGCGGCGGGCTGATCGCTATGCGGCCGCAGCCGCCGCGCAGACCGCGTCGGCGACGGCGGCGAGATCGGCATCGCCGATCGCGTACGGCGGCATCGCATAGACGAGGTCGCGGAAGGGTCGCAGCCACACGCCGCGCTCGACGGCAGCCGCGGTCGCGGCGGCGACGTCGACCTCGCGATCCAGCTGCACGACGCCGATCGCGCCCTGCACGCGGACCTCGGCGACCCCCGGCCGCGACGCCGCAGGCGCGAGCCCGGCGCGCAGTCCGGCTTCGATGCGTGCCACCTCCCCGCGCCAATCGCACTGCTCCAGCAGCTCGATGCTCGCGAGCGCGACCGCGCATGCGAGCGGATTCGCCATGAACGTCGGCCCGTGCATCAGCACGCCCGCCTCCCCGTTCCCGATGCCGCGCGCCACACGCGTGCTGCAGAGCGTCGCGGCGAGCGTCATGTAGCCGCCGGTGAGCGCCTTGCCGACGCACATCACGTCGGGCGCGACGCCAGCGTGGGCGGCCGCGAACAGCTCGCCGCCGGTGCGGCCGAAGCCGGTCGCGATCTCGTCGAGGATCAGCAGCACGTCGTGCGCGTCGCACAGCTCGCGCAGCCGCCGCACGTATGCCGGGGAGTAGACGTGCATCCCCCCGGCGCCCTGCACGACGGGCTCCGCGATCGCGGCTGCCAGCTCGCCGGCGTGCGCCGCGAATAGCCGCGTGACCTCGGCGTCCCACGCCGGGTCCACCGACACGGCGCCGAACCCGCCCGGCGGCCGCGGCGCGAACAGCTGCTCGGGCAGCGTCCCCGTCCACAGCTCGTGCATGCCGCCGACCGGATCGCACACCGCCATCGCCCCGAACGTGTCGCCGTGGTAGCCGCCGCGCAGCGCGAGCAGCCGCCGCTGCTCGGGCCGCCCGCGCGCGCGCTGGAACTGGAGCGCCATCTTGATCGCGACCTCGACGCCGACCGAGCCGGAGTCGACGAAGAAGACGTGATCGAGGCCGTCCGGCGTCAGCCCGACGAGCCGCCGCGCCAGCCGCACGGCCGGCTCGTGCGTGAGCCCGCCGAACATCACGTGCGCCATGCGGTCGAGCTGCGCGCGCACGGCCGCGTCGAGCCGCGGATGGCGGTAGCCGTGGATCGCGCACCACCACGAGGACATGCCGTCGATCAGCTCGCTCCCGTCGGCGAGCCGCAGGCGCACGCCGGATGCCGACTCCACGAGCAGCGGTGCGCTCGCCGCCGGCAGCGCGGCATAGGGATGCCAGACGTGCGCGCGGTCGTACGCGAGCAGCGCGTCGGCGCGCTCGACCGCGCCCGGCAGGTCCGCCGTGCTCACTCGTCCCGCGGCGGCGGGCGGAAGACGATTCTCTTGACTTCGGCGACCGTCCCGCCGCTCAGGCGCAGCGCGGTCTGGATCCCCTCGTTGCCGAGCTCGCCGGCGACGAGGGCGCGACGCAGCTCGTCCAGCTGAGCGCGCGCCTCCTCGTCGGCGTCCTCGCGGCCGGCCTCGAGCAGGATCACGTGCCGCGGCCGGCGCACGGCGTGCGCCATCCGCACGTACGGCTCGCGCTCCTCGGAAGCGAGCCCGTCGACGCCGAGCACGACCGTCTCGCCGGACTCCAGCCGTCTGCCGATTGCGGTGCCGAGCAGCTCGCGCGCGCGCTCCTCGACCTGCCCGTCGGGCACTCGGCCCTTCAGCAGCGCACGCACCTTGTCGAGCGACAGGTACGCGTTTCTGTCCTCGAGCACGCGGGCAACGAAGCGGTCGCGCTCGGGCGCGCTCGGCGAGGCGATCAGCAGCAGGCTGCCGGGCGAGTAGCGCAGCCGGTCGGACGGGGTGAGCGTGCGGCAGCGCGTGGAGACGTCCACGGGGCGTCTCGCGGCACCGTCGGGGCGGGGCCGATCGGATGACCACCCGCCCCGCTCGTCGTCGGAGAACTTGACGCTGCGTGGGGGCTGGGAGGTTGACATCCCTTCATCTTGCCCGATCCGGGCCGTGTGGCGAATCGTTGCGAAGCGCGCGAGCTTCTCCGCAGGCCGCTCAGGAGCATCGAGCGCGGCGATGTCACCCCTCCCCGGCCGTCGGTACGGAGCCGAACGGCGGCTTCCCCACGGGAAAGGAGGTGGACATAAGGGGCCCGGTTGCCCGGGCCCCAAGCCATGAACGCGTCTCTTGCACTCACGCTGGCGCTGTGAGCGTAGCCGCGAGGCCGCGCCTCCACAACCCGCCGAAGCTGTGATCAGCGCGCGACCGTGAAGCGCGTCCGCCGGTGCCGCGGCTGCTCGGCCTCGTCGATCAGCGCGACGGCGAAGTCCTCGATCGAGATCGCCGAACGCCCGTCGGCGTCGACGACCAGCTCATCGCCGCCGAGCCGGTAGGAACCGGTGCGCTCACCTGGCTCGAGCATCGCGGGCGGGCTCGCATACGACCAGTCAGCGCGAGCGTCGGCGCGGCAGACGGCGTGCTGCTCGACGCACGCCTCGGCGATCGCACGCCACGGGGGCTGGATGAGACGAGGATCGTCGAGCACGATGCCGCCGGTCTCAGGGACCGTCAGCGTCGCGGCGCCGCCGACCAGCAGCAGGCGCGTTCTGCTGCGTGCGACGCCGTCCAGCAGCGCCCGCGCGGTCGCGACGAGCTGCGGCTCGTCGCCCGCCGCAGGTCTCGTCGCAGCGATGACGACGTCGCACTCGGCGCCGAGTGCCGCGACCGCGTCCGGGTCGGCGGCATCGGCGACGCGAACCGCGACAGCCGCCGGGAGCGCGGAGGCGCGGGCGGCGTCGCGGACGGCCGCGGTGACGTCGTGCCCGCGCGAGAGCGCCTCGGTCACGACGCGGCTGCCGACGCTGCCGCCGGCTCCAAAGACAGTGATGTGCATGGGGATCGACTCCTCCGAGCAAGGCTCGGTCGATGTGACAGGACGGACAGGCGGGTGAGACGGATGAGGCAGGTGAGGCGTGCGGGCGTGCGTCTGCCCGAGCAGCGTGCCGCCGAGCGTGAGCGCCATGCCCAGGAGCTGCAGCGGCGTCAGCGCCTCGCCGAGCACGGCCCAGCCGATCGTGGCGGCCGAGACCGGGCTCAGCAGGATCAGGAATCCGACCGACGTCGCCGCGAGGCGGCCGATGCCGCGGAACCACAGCCAGTAGGCGGCGGCGGTGCCGAGGAAGACGAGGTAGCCGTAGCCGACGAGGCCGTCGCCGGTGAGCGCTGGAGGCGCGCCCTCTCCGAGCAGCGCGACCGGCAGCAGCACGAGGCCGCCGGCGGTGAGCTGCCAGCCCGCGACCGCCGCCGGGCCGACCCCTGGGGGCCGTCCCCAGCGCTTGGCGAGGACCGTGCCGATCGCCATCGAGACGGCGCCTGCGAGCCCGGCGGCGATGCCGAGGGCGTCGAGGTGCGCGCCGGCGCGCAGCACGACGAGCGCGACGCCGACGAGCCCGAGGACCCCGGCAAGCAGCTTGCGCGCCGAGGGCCGCTCGGACAGCAGCGCAGGCGCGGCCGCGATCACGAACAGCGGTGCCGCAGCGCCAAGGATCGCGGCGACTCCGCCGGGCAGGCGATAGGCGGCGAGAAACAGGCAGGGGAAGAAGATCCCGATGTTGAGCGTTCCAAGCGCGAAGGCGCGCATCACCCATGCGCCGCGCGGCAGGGTGCGCGCGACGGCGAGCAGCGCGAGTCCGGCGGGCAGCGCTCGCACGAGCGCGGTGAAGAGGGGGCGGTCGGGCGGCAGCAGCTCCGTCGTGACGGCGTAGGTCGAGCCCCACGCGATCGGCGTGAGGGCGGTCAGCGCGACGGTGCTTGCGGTGGTCGGTATGGTGCGGGCAGTCATAGGATCGCTTCAGAGTAAGAAGTTCAACATCAAGGTATATGTTGATAAGGTAGCTGTCAAGCAGATGAATATTAAGATTCTTTCAGCCAGACGAGGTCGGCCGTGAGCGACGCGGTCGACGTGATCCTCGAGCAGTGGCGCCGGGAGCGGCCGGGCCTCGACGCGTGGCCGATGGGCGTCGCGGGACGCATCGCGCGCCTGTCACGGCTGATCGATCGCGAGCTGAAGGAGTTCTTCGCCCAGCATGGGCTCGAGACGTGGGAGTTCGACATGCTCGCCACGCTGCTGCGGTCCGGCCCGCCCTACGCGCTCACCGCCGGGGCGCTGCTTCGCGCCGCGATGCGAACCTCGGGTGCGATCACGAACCGCATCGACCACCTCGAGCGCAGAGGGCTCGTGGAGCGCGTGCCGGCGGAAGACGACCGCCGCTCGATCCGCGTGCGACTGACGCCCGCAGGGCGGACGACCGTCGAGCGGCTCATCGACCCGCACGTCGAGAACGAGGCGCGGCTGCTGGCGGCGCTCGCCGCGGACGAGCGCGAGCTGCTCGTGGGCACGCTGCGCACACTGCTGGAGTCGCTCGGCGACACGTCGCTCGACTAGCTCCGAGCCTGTCAGAGCTGCCAGATGCCGCCGCGCAGCACCGGCGTGCGCGACCCGGCGGCGAGGCCGGTCACGTCGACATCGTCCCCGCCGATCATGAAGTCGATGTGCACCATGCTCGCGTTGATGCGCTCGCGGTCCACGTCGTCGCCGACCGCGAACGCGAACGCCTGGCCGAGCGCGACGTGGCTGGCGGCGTTCTCGTCGAGCAGCGTGTCGTAGAAGACGGTGTCGAGCGGGCCGATGCGCCCGCTGCCGTCGACGAGCGCAACCTCGCCGAGGCGGCTTGCGCCGTCGTCGTGACTCGTCATCGAGCGCAGCACGTCCGCGCCCCTGTCGGCATCGATCTGCACCGCACGGCCGCCTTCGAAGCGGACGGTCAGGCCCTCGATCGTCGCGCCCGCGAGCTGCAGCGGCTTCGTCCCGCGCACGACGCCGTCGACGCGGGTCGGGTCGGGCGTCGTGAAGACCTCCTCGGACGGCAGGTTGGGGACGTGCGCGATGCCTCCTCTCGTCGCGAAGCTCGCGCTCAACCAGCCAGAGCTGGGCAGCAGGCCGACGGTCAGATCGGTACCCGGCCCTTCGAAGCGCAGCGCGTCGAAGCGAGCGGCGGTGAGCCGCTCGGTGACGCCGCTCAGCGTCGCCATCCGCTCGCGCCAGGCGGCCACGGGATCGTGCTCGTCGAGGCGGCAGACATGGACGATCTGCCCCCACAGCTTGGCGAGCGCCTCGTCGGGCGCCAGCTCGGGGTGGACCTGCGCCGCCCAGCCCGGCGTCGGGCACGGGCCGATCGTCCAGTTCGTCGTCTGGTCGTTGAGCACCTTGCCGGCCTCGCGCAGCGCCTGCGCTCTGTCGGCGCCGACGCGCGCGGGATCGAGGTCCTCCAGCAGTCTCGGCGCGGTCGGGCCGGTCAGCGCGATGCGCGCGCAGCGCTGGTCGCCGAGCGCGAGGATCCGCTCGCCGATCCAGCTCGGCACCGTCTCCAGCGCTGCGTCGCTGCCATGCGCGATGCGCGCGCGCCGCACCCACGGGTCGGCGTAGGAGACGTCAACGTAGGTGGCGCCGTGCGCGTAGGCGGATGCCGCGATCGCACGCGTCAGCGGCTCCTTGCCGATCTCAGAGGAGACGGCGACGATCTGCCCCGGCTGAACGTTCGCGGCGAAGCCGACGAGCAGCTCGGCGAAGCGGTCGAGCACGTCCGCTCCGGGCGCGGCGACGGTGCCCTCGCCGGCGCTCGCCGTCATCCCGGGAAGACGTCGCAGGCGGCGGCTCTGAGGTCAGCGGCCTGTCGCTCGCGCGCGGCCGCGATCGCTCTGGCCGAACGGTCGTCCGATCTCGCCTCGCCGGACGGCCACTCATCGGGGTCGGTGAGGAAGTCTCTCGGATAGAGACCGGGGCACAGCCGCGCAAGGTCGCGGTCGCTGTAGTCGTCGTGCGCCTCGATGAAGGTGACCCGCGCCCGCTCCTGCGCGGGCGTGATGCTCGCTGCGGTCCCGTACGCGCAGCCGCCGAGCGCGAGCAGCGCGAGCACAGCGAGGGGGGCGAAGCGACGGGCCATCAGCCTCGAACGCTATCGCGCCCACCTGCGGCGCGCGGATCCCACATATATCTAGCTATAGGAGTGGACCAGGTGACTGCTAAAGTCGGGATCATGGCCGAGTTCGGGATGCATGAGGCGAAGACACGGCTGTCGCAGCTCGTCGAGCGCGCACTCGCCGGTGAGGAGATCGTCGTCACGCGCCGCGGCAGGCCGGCGGTCCGCCTCACGCCGGTGACCCCCACCGGCAGTCGCGAGGAGCTGTTCGACTGCATGGCCGGCGAGATCGAGATCGCCGACGACTTCGACGAGCTGCCAGACGACATCGCCGAGGCGTTCGGTGTCCGCTGAGCCGGCGGGCCTGCTGCTTGACACGAACGCGATGCTCTGGACGATCGCTCGCAGCAAGCGGCTCTCACCGCTCGCGCGGGCGCGAATTGCCACCGCGGGCCGTCCACTCGTCGTCAGTGCCGCGAGCCTGTGGGAGGTCGCGATCAAGCGCTCAGGAGGCAAGCTCAAAGTCCCCGCGGACCTCTCGCGGCGGCTCGCCGCGCTCCGCCACGTCGAGCTGC
>Ga0126310_10000707_pt1 | contig 11960 bp, 12 predicted proteins | sample Plot60_FD_92540 | JGI IMG/M metagenome (GOLD analysis project Ga0126310, IMG submission 92540) | Serpentine soil microbial communities from UC McLaughlin Reserve, CA, USA - Plot60 | ecosystem: Environmental > Terrestrial > Soil > Grasslands | place: USA: UC McLaughlin Reserve, Lake County... | reverse complement strand
CGCTGTCGTCGCCTACCGGCGCGATGGGGTTGAGCGATAGCTCGATGCGGATCTCCTCGCCACCCTTCTTCAGGGCGGGCAGGTCCAGCAGCCTGTGCGAGTCGATGTAGTTCCCGTGCCCGGTCTCCTCGTATCGGATCATCCCCGTCCGGTGCTTGGCTTTGAGGTGCTCGGGGACTAGTGCCTCGACGCGGAGACCCAGCGCGTAGTCCTCTCTGGAATCTTGCGGCCACGAATATCTTCGGCTACTCGCTCTCCGAAGCGCTGGGTCTCCGCGACCGCAACGATGACCGCGTCAAGAGCCTTCTCGAAGAGCCTGCCGATGCCCAGATCTTCGCATGCTCTCAGGCCAGTCCCGTGCCGCCGCAGCCGTCACTCGCGTGCCAGCGTATGGGCGTCGCTCTCGCCGCGATGAGTGATGGGGAGCGGCATATCACGCGCGAGTCTCCTTTTCTCAGCAGTACCGAATACAGCTCCTACCGTAATCATCCACCGGAAATCCCTGGCATGCAACACCAACCAGGTAGTTTTGCGCCGGAGGCGCGTAACGTCGATACAATCACGGTCGGTAGTGAAAACACTCTATTGAGCGGAGGTCTTCGTGAAGGAACTGATGGTCTTGTCCGTGATCCTGACCGTCGTGGTCGTCGCGATCTACGTCTCCTTCGCCTAGATGCCGATCTTCAGGTAAACGCCCCTCGGCGCGAGAACCGGTCTCCCGGTTCGAATCATCCCAGATTCATCGCCGCTTCATCGCTCCTTGCTTGCATGGAGTGAAGAAGTCCGAGCCAAGGAGGCTTTATGGAGGCTACGACCAGGCCGAACGTCCTGCTGATCATGACCGACGACCAGCCGTACTACACGCTGGGAATAATGGAGGCCGTTATGAGGCGCCTCGTTGCACAGGGGCTCCGCTTCTCCAACGGCTACGTCGCCACGCCGGTCTGCGGGCCGGCGAGGGGCTCCGTGCTCACCGGCAAGTGGTCGCATAACACCGGCCTCGAGGCCACGAGCGGTGCCTGGCGCCAGCTGGTGGAGTCCGGCGAGCTTCCCCGCAACATCGCCAGGAGGCTCGAGGCCGCGGGCTACGCCTGCCACCTCACGGGCAAGTTCACCAACGACCTCGAAAACGCCAACTAGGTGTGCCCCGGCTTCTCTTCATGGTGGGCGCAGTTGGAGGACCTCAACGACGGCCAGAAGACCTACTGGAGCGTCAATGGCGAACGCCGCAGGGAGATCGAGCGCACCGGGACCGAGAAAGGCAACGAGACGATGATCGCCGCCGGTTTCATGGAGAACCTCATCCGCAACCACCGCGACGCTCCCTGGTTCGCCTGCTTCTGGCCGCACAGCCCGCACGGCCCGTACCACTACCTCAACCGGTTCGAGGATACCCACCAGAGCGACCGCCCGCTGACCCGGTACGGCGAGGAGGATGTCGAGAACGACCCCGAGCTTCTCGAAGGTACGATCAACACTCCAAGGGAGCGCGCCAACGCGGAGGACCTGAGGCAGCGGCTCGAGACCATGCGCGTCTCCGCGGGTAGCGAGTACCGGGCCGCGGAGAACTAGCCGCGCCTCACGCAGGAATCTGCGCGCGGATCCGGGTCCCCCCACCCGGCGAGGTCTCGATCGTGAGCGTTCCGCCCACACGCTGCGCCCGCTCGCGCATCGAGCGCAACCCAAGGTGCCCGGGGAACTCTCCATCCGAGTCGAAGCCCACTCCGTCGTCCGATACCTCAAGGCTCAACGAGCCCTCATTGCACACCAACTCCAGCCCCACGCTGTTCGCCCGGGCGTGCTTGACGGTGTTGTGCAGCGCCTCCTGGGCGATGCGGTAGACGGTTTCCTTGACCTCCGGCGGGGCACCCGGCTCGTCGCAGAGCGAGGTCGTGACCTCTATCTCGTGGCGAGCCCTCAAGGCCGCGGCCTGCTTCTCGAGCGCCGCCACGAGCCCCTCCGTCTCTAAAGACTCCGGCCTGAGCTCGAAGATGAGCGCCCGCATCTCGGCGAGGCCCGCATCGGCTAAAGAGAGGACGTAGTCGAGGGGATCGGCGACGAGTTGCGGGTTCTGGTGCAAGAGCTTTCGGGCGGTGCGGGCTCCCAGGGCTATGCCGTAAAGGGCCTGGGAGACGGAGTCGTGCAGCTCGCGGGCGAGCCGCTGGCGCTCCTCGAGGGCGGCCTTGCCTCGGGCCTCGGCGAAGAGGCGGGCGTTCTCGAGAGCGACCGCGGCCTGGTCGGCGACTGCCTTGAGGAAGACTTTCTCGTCTTCGCCTGGCTCCTCTCCGGGGAGGTAGCAGAAGAAGATCGCGCCTACGGTCCGGTAGCGGGAGATGAGCGGCAGGCTGTAGGTGATATCCCACGGCACCTCGCGGACGAAGCGGTGTACGGGGGCGTAGTGCGGCTCATCCAGGATAAACCGGCGGAGGTCGCGGACGAGCCAGGGCTCGCGCGTGCGGAAGGCCCGCAGGCTCGGGGAGGGGGCCCCGGCCCGGTAGGCGGCCTGCAGCCCTGCTGTGTACCCCTCGGGGAGGCCGTAGGAGCCGAACAGATGGAGCGATTCATCTTTCTCATCGACGAGGACCACCCCGCAGGCGACGGCGGAACTGGCGTTCACGGCGCTCTTTGCCAGGACGTTCAGGGTGTCCTCGGCGGGGAGGTCGAAGGCCAGGTTGGCAGCGATGTGCGAGAGGGTGGCCACGCGCTCCTCGAGGAGGCGCTGCGCCTGCGCCCGCTCAGTGATGTCGTGGGCGACGACGCATAAGGTCTCCCTGCCGCCGCGCAGGATGATGCTGCCGCTGGCCTCCACGTCAAGGAGCGAACCGTCTTTGCGACGGTACTTCCTCTCGCCAACCAGGGAGCTCCTCTTCTCCACGGTCAGCCAGATGTTCTGATCTATGCTCTCCCGGTCGTGGGCGACGATGTCGTAGAGCGTCATGTGGTGGAGCTCTTCTTCGGTGTAGCCGAGCGCTTCGCGGAAGGCGGGATTGGACTCCACGATGCGCCTGGTCTCGACGTCCACGAGGCAGATGTTCTCGGTGACCTCTTCGATGACCGTGCGGTAGAGCCGCTCGCTCTGCTTCAGGGCCTCCTCGTTCTTCTTGCGCTCGGTCACGTCGCGCACGATCGTGCAGATCACGTCCCTCCCTTCGAGAGAGATCACGCTCACCCCCACCTCGACGTCGAGGAGCGTTCCGTCCTTGCGGCGGTACATCCTCCCGCCGACGACGCGGCGCCTCTGCTCCAGTGTGCGGTCTATGGTGGCGTCGACGTTCTTGCGCGGGTGCGCGACGAAGTCGTAGACTTCCATCCCGAGCAGCTCTTCCGCGGCGTAGCCGAGCATCCTCCCGAACGAGGGGTTGGTCTCTATAATGCGCCTGCTGTCTGCGTCGAGGAGGTAGATGCCGTCGGTGGCCTGCTCGATGACCGCCTGGTAGCGCGTCTCGCTCGCCCCCAGCTCCTCCTCCACCGCCTGGCGCTGCAGGGCGGCGCCCAGCGTGCTCGCCGCAGCCTTGAGCGCGTCTATCTCGGCTGCGGACCACTCGCGCTCCTTCACGCAGTCGTCGAAGCCGATAAACCCCCACCACGCCCCTTCGACGAAGATCGGCACGAGGATCATGGACCTGATCCCCAGCGTCCCGGCGAGGAAGGGCCGCTCGTGCTCCGGGAAATCCCGCGTGTTGCCATACATCGGCTCCCCCCGCCCGAGGATCTCTTCCCAGCGGCCGAAGTCAGTCCAGGGGTCGGAGCGGGTGGCCCGGTAAGGGAAGTCCGTGATGGGAGAGCCATCCCGGCCAGCCGGGACGCCGTGTGGCACCCCCGGGGCCACCCACTTGTGGAGCTGGGTGTTCCACAGCCTGCCATCCTCTCCGGTGTAGTTGCGGAAGACGTAGACGCGGCTCGTCTGCGTGGCTTGGCCCAGCTGCCTCAGCACCTCCTCCATGCCTCTCTCGCGGTCGGTCGGGTTGCCGAGGAAGTGCTCCGCGGCGAACCTTACGGCCTCGAGGATGGCGTTCCGGCGGTGCAGCTCCTCGCTGGCGTGCCGCCGCTCCTCGGCCTCGGCGAGCCCTCTCTCCACCGTCGGGCACAGACGCGTGAGGTTGTCCTTCGTGAGGAAGTCGTCGGCACCGGCCTTCATCACCTCGACCGCCGCATCCTCCCCCAGCTTGCCCGAGACCACGACGAAGGGCGCCTCCAGGCCCGATTCCCGGAAGAGGGCGAGGGCCTCGGGCGCCCCGAAACGCGGCAGCCGGTAGTCCGAAACGACCACGTCCCAACCGGAGGCGGCGAGCGCCTTCTCCATCGCCTCGGGTGTCTCTACCCTCTCGTACTCCGGCTCGTAGCCGCCCATCTTCAGCTCGCGTATGAGTAGCAGAGCGTCGTTTTTGGAGTCCTCCACGACAAGTACCCGAAGCGGCCTGCGGCTGCCGTTATGGGGTGATACTACCAAGGCTCCTCGCCGAGCTCGTCCATACTAACCAGCCCGGTCCGGACGGCGTAGAGCGCCGCCTGCGTGCGGCTCTGGACGCCGAGCTTCATGAGGATGCTCGAGACGTGGGCCTTGACCGTCTTCTCGCTGACGTAGAGGCCGCTTGCTATCTGTTTGTTGGCCTTGCCGCGGGCGAGGAGCCTCAGGACCTCGGCCTCGCGGTCGGTGAGCGCCTCCGGGTTCTCGGGGGCGCGCACCTCGCGCATCAGGCGCGCCGCAGCCTCGGGGGCCAGGTGCACCCGGCCCTCGGCCGCGGCCTTTATGGCCCGGCTGAGCTCCTCTGAGTCCGTGTCCTTGAGGAGGTAGCCGATCGCCCCGGCGCGCACGGCCCCCGTCACCGAGGCGTCCTCCAGCACGCTGGTGAGCGCTATCACCTCCACGTCGGGGAGCTCGGCCCGGATCTTCCCGGTCGCCGATATCCCGTCCATGACGGGCATAAGGAGGTCCATCAGGACCACGTCGGGCTCGAGATCGCGGGCCATGGCCAGGGCCTCCTCACCGTTCGACGCCTCGCCGACCACCTCGAAGTCGGGGTCTAGCGAGAGGAACATCCTCAAGCCCTGGCGCACCACGCCGTGATCGTCGGTTATCAGGACCCTCGTCGCCATGGCTCCCTCTCTTGAGACTTTAGTCCTAGATTATCGCCCCGCCGAAGGTCCATGGCAATGTTCGTTCCTACGCCCGATGCCTCCGCCAATCCCCGCGGCAATACTCTTAAAGGCAGACAAGAGGGGGCGAGACGCCTCGAGACAAGGAGCAAAGCGATGATCCGGACGAACGCAGAGAGGCTTGTCGAAGACCCGATACCGTCCGAGGTCTCTGTCCGGCCCGTATCTTCGAAGGACAGAGAGAAGCTCGTCAGAATGATCTCCCGGATCTCCCCGCGCACCATCTACGAGAGGTTTCACGCTCCGTACCCAGATGTCCCTAGGTGGGCGCTGGCAGGAATGCTGGAGGCAGACCACGAAGATAGAGAAGCCCTTGTGGCGATGGTGAGCGACGAGATCGTGGGCCACGCAATGTACGTGCGCTCGCAGAACGGCCGCGAGGCCGAGTTCGCCGTCGTCGTGGAGGACGGGTGGCAGTCGCGGGGGGTTGGCAGGATTCTGCTGACCGAGCTCGCCGCGAAGGCCAGATCTCGGGGCATGGATCTCTTTACCGGCTCCGTGCTCGGCGCGAACCGCCGCGCTCTGGACGCTTTTGCCGCCGTGTTCCCCGGGATGCGTTACGTGGTGAGCGACGGTGCATACCAGATTCACGCGCCGCTGCGGACGCCACCGCATAAGACGCTTGGCGAGAGGGTGGCCTGAGCTACACGGCTTTCTTGGACTTTGGTCCCATGCCGTTACTCCGACGAAGGTCCTGGGTGACAACCGTTCCTTATCCCGATGCTCGCGCCCCGGTTCGGGGCTTTACTGACGGCACAGACAAAAGACGAGCGAAGGAGGCGAGCGATGTACCAAGTGAACGAGATGGAGCTTTGGATCCAGCGCCGCCAGGAGTTGGTGCGTGAGTCCGACAGCGGGCGTCTTGCCCGGCGGCTGAAGGGGGCACGGTCGAAGATGGCCGTCCGGTTGTGGGGCGCACTCTTGGGTTGGGCAAGCCCCCGTGCGCCTGCGCGCGGAGGATGGCGGAAAGGCATGAGGAGCAGGAGGATCTGATGGAGCTTCGGGTATTCACCAGCGGTGGCGCGGAGACGGCGCTCGAGGAGTCGGTAATCGGGGTGTTCGAGGCGCGCTTGCGCGGCGAGTTGCTCCGCCCCGGCGATGCTGGCTACGAAGAGGCCCGCAAGGTCTGGAATGGCATGATCGACAGGCGCCCGGCGCTCATAGCCCGGGCGGCGAGCGTGGCTGATGTCATGCACTCGGTAAACTTCGCCCGCGAGAACGACCTGCTCGTGGCGGTGCGCGGCGGCGGCCACAACGTCGCCGGCACCGGCACGGTGGATGGCGGATTGCTGATCGACCTCTCCAGGATGAAGGGGATAAAAGTAGACCCCGAGCAGCGCACGGCCCACGTTGAGCCGGGCGTCACTTTGGGCGAGCTGGACAGGAAGACGCAGGCCTTCGGTCTGGCAACGCCCATGGGCGTGGTCTCGGAGACGGGGATCGCAGGTCTCACTCTGGGCGGCGGCCTCGGGTGGCTGAGGCGCAAGCACGGCCTCTCCTCGGACAACATCATCTCGGTGGACGTCGTGACCGCAGACGGCAGGTTCCTGAGCGCCGATGAAGAGAAGAACCCGGAGCTCTTCTGGGGTATACGGGGCGGCGGGGGCAACTTCGGCGTCGTGACCTGCTTCGAGTACAGGCTCCATCCGGTAGGCCCCGAGGTGATGTTCGACTTCGTCTTCTACCCCGGCGACCGGACGAGGGAAGTCCTGCGCTTCATGAACGAGTACATGACTCAGGCCCCCAACGAGGTGAGTCCGGTTGGCGTGTTAGGCCGAGTCCCGCACGACGAGGCGTTCCCGGAGGAGTGGCACGGCGAGCAGTTCGTCGCGATTCTGGCGATGTACGCCGGTGAGGTCGAGGAGGGCGAGCGGGCGCTCAGGCCTCTGCGCGAGCTCGGCGAGCCGATCGTGGACTTTAGCGGCCCCATGCCCTACGTCGAGGCCCAGACGGTCCTCGACAAGGATTATCCCGAAGGAGGTCGTTATTACTGGAAGTCGCAGAACGTGAACGGCCTCGGGGACGAGGAGATCAAACGCCTCATCGCCCACGCTGAGGCTGCCCCATCGGATCACTCCACGATCGACGTCTGGTACCAGGGCGGGGCCATGTGCCGGATCGGGGCCGCGGAGACCGCCTTCGGCGACCGCAAAGCGCCCATCCTGCTCGGCATAGAAGCCAACTGGGAGGAGCCGCACGACGACGAGGCGAACGTCGCCTGGGCGCGGGAGTGCGTCTCCGACATGCGCCGCTTCTCTGACGGCGGCATGTACCTCAACTTCCCCGGTTTCATGGAGGAGGGACAGAAGCTGATGCAGGACGCCTACGGCCAGAACTACGAGCGGCTCGTGGCGCTCAAGGACCAGCACGATCCTGCCAACCTCTTCCGCCTCAACCAGAACATCAAGCCCACCGCGTGACGACGGCATAGAACATCCCGGGAATGGAAGAAGGGGCGGAGCGGTTCCGCCCCTTCTTCGGCGTCGTCTTCGGGCTCCTCGAGTCCTCGAGGTCCGGCCTGGCGAACCCGCTGGTCGTGGGTTCTCTGGTTCTCGGCTTCGTTGCGCTGCCAGCGTTCGTGTTCGTGGAGGGCCGCTCCCGCGAACCGATGGTGCCTCTCGAACTCTTCCGTTCGAGGGACTTTACCGGGGCGAACGTCTTTACGCTGCTGTTTTATTTCTCTCTGGGTGGGACGCTGTTCTTGCCCTTCAACCTGATCTGCGTTCAGGGCTACTCGGCCACCGCCGCAGGGGCTGCTATAGTGCCGGCGCTCTTGCTCGTGTCCTTGCTCTCGCGCTACGCCGGAGGTCTCGCGGACCGCTACGGCGCGAGGCTTCCGCTGGTGGTCGGCCCGATGATCGCGGGGATAGGCTTCGCCCTGTTCGCCGTGCCTAGGGTCGAGAGCTGGTCCTACTGGACCAGCTTCTTTCCGGCGGCGGTAGTCCTGGGGGTCGGGCTCGCGGCCCAGGCCCCGGCGGTGACCATGGTGGCCCTCAACTCGGTGGACGCGAGGCGTTCGGGGCTCGCCTCCGCGATCAACAACGCCTTCTCACAGACGGCAGGGCTGCTCGCCGTCGCGGTCCTGGGCGTGATCATGTTCATCAGCTTCAGCGGCAGCTTGGACGCCCGCCTCGATGCCCTGGACCTACCGCCAGAGGCGAGGCAGCACCTGGAGGGAGAGAAGATCAAACTCGGCGCCGCGGAGGTCCCCGAGGGCCTCGCAGCGGCGCCGGCCGTGGAGCGGGCCATCGATGAGGCGTTCGTCTCGGGCGAAGGAGAGGGACGAAGAGAACGCGTACGAGGAGGTGCACGAAGACACGCAGGAGTACGTCGACTACTACTTGAACAAGCCGACGATATCCCCCGACGAGCAGTTCCACAGGGTGATCTCCGAGTTCCTGGACGAGTGGGCGAAGGTCCACCGCCCCGGGTTTGTGGCGGTCCGCATCGTGGGACGGGCCTGGTCGCCGCGCTCGCACGAGCTCAGAGACCTGTGGTCGCGCAGCGGGGTCCATTTCGAGTTCTACGACGCGGACTCCAGTGAGGGAGAGGAACTGCTCTCCCGAATGGGCAAGACCGCGGCGAGGCTCCCTGTGGTGGTGCTCTTCGACCGGCACGTGCTAGTCGATCCCACGAACGCGGAGATCGTCGACGCCTTCGCGCAGAACATACCCTTCGGGATGAACATCCGCCCCGAGCAACGGACCTTCGACCTCGTCGTCGTCGGTGCCGGGCCGGCGGGTCTCGCCGCCGCAGTCTATGGCGCTTCGGAGGGCCTCAGCACGCTTGTCCTGGAGAAGTACACGTTTGGCGGCCAGGCGGGAAGCAGCTCCATGATCCGCAACTACCTCGGCTTCTCGCGCGGGATCAGTGGCCAGGAGCTTGCCACGCAGGCGTATACGCAGGCGTGGCTGTTCGGGGCCTCCTTCCACCTCGCGCGCCACGCGACGAGTCTGCGACGCGGCGAGGACGGCCTGGTAGTGTCGCTCTCCGACGGGACCGAGGTCGTGGGAAAGGTGGTGATCGTCGCCACAGGCGCCTCCTACAGGCGCCTGGGCGTCCCTGAGCTCGAGGCTCTGAGCGGCGCTGGCGTGTTCTATGGCGCCGCCGTGTCCGAGGCCCAGGCCGTGGAGGGACGGCAAGTCTACGTCGTGGGCGCCGGGAACTCCGCGGGGCAGGCGGCGATGCACCTCTCGAAGTACGCATCAAGGGTCACGCTGCTCGCGCGCGGCGGCACACTCGCTTCCAGCATGTCCGAGTACCTGATCACGGAGATAGAGGCCGCCGAGAACATCGAGGTCCGCCTGAACACCCGCGTAGTGGGCGGCGGCGGGCGGGGGAGGCTCGAGCGGCTCGTGCTGGAGGACTCCGCCTCAGGGACCACCGAGACCATACCGGCCGCCGCCCTGTTCGTCCTCATCGGCGCCCGGCCACACACGGGCTGGCTGCCCGACGAGGTCGAGCGGGACGAGGACGGCTACGTTGTGACCGGGCAGGATCTCGCGCGCGACGGGTTCGAGGCGTGGCTGCTCGAGCGGGCGCCCCTGATGTTCGAGACCAGCATGCCAGGCGTCTTCGCCGCCGGCGACGTCAGGTACGGGTCGGTCAAGAGGGTTGCCTCCGCAGTGGGGGCGGGCGCGATCGCCATCCAGTCGGTCCACGAGTACCTGAGGTCGGTGCCGCGCCAGACCGGCGTCGTGAGCGGATCAGGGCTCGCTCCCATGATAATGGAAGGTTAGACTGTGACGAGAGTCACCATGACCATACGCAATTCGGATCAGACGAACGACGTTCAGGCGCCCGATCTCGGAGCCACGCTCCTGCGCGTGGCCTGGTTGGCGGTCATCCTCGGTCTGGCGATGGAGGTGCTGCTGCTCGTGCTCGGTGGGGTCGTGGGGGACGCGTTGGGCCTCAAGCCCTTCGTCGCCGATCTGGTCAGGAACGTGACGTGGTCTGTCTTCGTGTGCGCGGGTCTCGCCGTCGGGACGGCGGTCGTCAAGGCTCGCGTGCCGCTGATGGGCTTCCTTGGATTGGTCTCCGGCCCGCTCGCGTTCGAAGCCTCGCGCGTGGTCCACAAGGGCACGCTCGAAGCCCTCGCGATCACAGGTGGCGGCGGGAACCTCTCCCCGGTGCTGGTCGCCGGCATCAAAGGGATCGAGTACGGGTGTCTTGGCCTGGGAGTCGGCTGGGTGAGCCAGCGCCGGTGGGGCGGCGCGGCGGCGCACGTTGCGGTGGGACTATTGGTGGGCCTGACCTTCGGGAGCGTGGAGCTGGCCCTCGTGGCCGGAGCCACGCCGCCCCCGCCCACCTCCGACCTCTTCGTCGACGGCGTCAACGAGGTCCTCTTCCCAGTCGGCTGCTCCCTGGTCCTCTTCTCCGCTGGGGTCCTGGGTAAGAAGACGGCGGACCGGTCCAGCCAATAACACGCGAAGGTCGTCGCCTCGAAGTACTGTGCGAGCACCACCGACACACCGCCGGCGGCCACCAAATCCCTTACGCGGTCCATGCCCGGCCTCTCGAGGCTCGCCCCGCTCTGGCCGGGGTCAGCTACCTCCTCGAGGATCTCGTACCCTTCACGGTTCGCATACTCCCTCAACGCTTCGAGTTGCTGTGCGAGGGAGTAGCCGTTTCTTGTTTGCTCGTCCGTGGAGACACGGGCGTAGAGGATGGCCCGCTTCGGGCCGTGGCCGTTGGTGCTAGGCATGGTTACTCCTTCGGTAGCAGTTCGACCGGGTCCACGCCGAGCGCCTTGGCGAGCTTACGGATGGTGCTGTACCTCGGCTCTACCTTGTCCGTCTCGATGCGGCTTATCGTGAGCGGCTGAACATCAGCGCGCGCTGCCAGTTCCCTCTGAGTCACTAACGCCCGCTCCCGCGCAGCCCGTAGCTGTGTGCCTATCTTGACCACCTCCTTCATCTTAGCAACACCTTTGTTGTAGCAGAAATGTATGAAGAATATATAAAAAGATTAGTAAAAGATGCACGAGAGATTAGGGAACAGTTACCTGTGTGGCGATGTCATCAGAGAGTACAGCGCGGAACCCGAGCCCGGTCGTTCTATGAAAAGCGGGGATTTGTAACGGTGAATCCCGTAGACTACCTGCGGGCGCACAACATAGATCCCGCGCGCCCCTGAGCCCGGAAGGACCTTACTCTTCTGAGGGGTCCTCTTGCTTCCGGGAGCTTTCGAGCTCGTCTTCCGGCAGCTCCCTGGCGACGACCTGGGCGATGCGGGGGCCGTCCACCTCGTCCACGCGCAGCACGTAGCCGTCGAGGCGGACCTCGTCGCCGGCCTTGGGGACGCGGCCGAGATTGCCGAGGACGAGGCCGCCGATGGTGTCGAAGTCTTCGCTCTCGAACTCCGAGCCGAGGGCCTCGTTCACGACCCCTATGGGGATACGGCCGTCTATCGAGTAAGAGCCGTCGGCGAGCCGACGGACCGCCGGCTCCTCCTCGTCGAACTCGTCCCGGATCTCGCCCACTATCTCCTCGATGATGTCCTCGAGGGTGAATAGCCCCTCGAAGGAGCCCCACTCATCTATGACTATCGCCATCTGCAGCTCTTGCCTCTGGAAGTCATCGAGGATCCCGTCTATGGGACGGTTCTCGGGGACGACGAGGACCCCGCGCGCGAGTTCACGGGCCGTGAGGTCGGCGTCGAGGCCGCCCTCCGACTCGACAGCGCGCAGCACGTCCTTGATGTGCACGGCGCCGATGATCCTCTCCGTAGAGTCGTTCTCGTGGATCGGGTATCGAGTATAGTTGCCCGCCGCCGCGACGGAGACGAGCTTCTTTAATGGCATG
>Ga0126310_10000706_pt1 | contig 11965 bp, 13 predicted proteins | sample Plot60_FD_92540 | JGI IMG/M metagenome (GOLD analysis project Ga0126310, IMG submission 92540) | Serpentine soil microbial communities from UC McLaughlin Reserve, CA, USA - Plot60 | ecosystem: Environmental > Terrestrial > Soil > Grasslands | place: USA: UC McLaughlin Reserve, Lake County... | reverse complement strand
GATGGATCTGGGCACGGCGGCAAGAGATGCGGGTCTGAGCTCGCTCCACCCCGAGTCGCAACCTACGTGTACGTAGGTTGCGTGAGGTCTGCACAGTTTGCAACCGGTGCAGAGCGTCAGCAACCTGTGCAGACCCATGGAAGAGATGGAACCCGGCTCGCGCGTTCAACCTGTCCGGGTACGGGCGAGCCGGGAATTCATCAGGCCCCAGATCGATCAGGCAGTGCCGAGTGTCACATCGACGGTCTGCGGGGCGCCGCCGTCGCGGATGTAAGTGACCGTGACGCTCGTTCCGGGCGCATAGAACCGCGTAGCAGCGATCAGCCCGTCGGTAGTAGTGGTGTGGAAGCCGTTGACCTGGGTCACCACATCGCCAGCGCGTAGACCAGCCTTCTCCGCAGGACCGCCGCTGACGACCTCACCAAGCGGAACACCAGTCGAAGTAGGCAGTTCCGAATCAGAACCGGTCAGTCTCACGCCCAACTGCGCATTGCTGGTCTTGCCGGTTGTGATGAGTTCACTCGCGACGCGGGTCGCGACCTCAGACGGGATGGCGAAGCCAATGCCGATGTTGCCTGATTGCCCGCCGTCGGGACCCGAGCTGGTGCCAGCGATCGCAGAGTTGACGCCAACCACATCACCATTGAGATTGACAAGCGGGCCGCCGGAGTTGCCGGGATTGATCGCAGCGTCGGTCTGCACCGCCAGATAGACCGCGTCGTTGTTGGTACCGGAGCGAACAGGGCGGGCAGTGTTCGACACAATGCCACTCGTCACGGACTCAGAGAGTCCCAGCGGCGCGCCGGCAGCAACCACGGTCTGGCCGACCTGAAGATCAGTGGAGTTCGCAAAGGTGACGGGGTTGAGATTCTTGACGCCGTCGACCTTGATCACAGCCAGGTCGTTCAACTCAGATGGCCCAATGACCTTCGCGGCGGCTGTCGTGCCGTCGTGGAAGGTAACGGTGATCGTGCTCCCGTTGCCGGCACCCGCGACGACGTGGTTGTTGGTCAGGATGTGCCCATCCTTGTCAAGGACCATGCCGCTGCCGATGCCACTTCCATTGGATGCCTGGACCGCAATGGTCACCAGCGACGGCTCGATCTTGGCGGCGGCCGCCGAGACTGTGCCGTCGAGTGTCGGGCTGGGCGCTGCGGCACTTGTCACGCTGACCGATGAAGGATTGTGGTCGACCAAGTACGCGTAGGAACCAATTCCGGCCCCAGCGCCCAGGATGGCAGCCAGTGCCGCGCCACCGATGAATGCGCCAACTCTGCGCTTCGGCCGCTGGAAACCTGTGGCCGGTGCGGGAGTCGGGGAAAGCGGAGGAACACCTGCCGGTGCCGGGAAGTCGGCAGCGCTGTAGCTGGCGTACGGACCGTTCGGCAGGACGACGGTCGGCTCCTCATTCGAGCCCGGAGCTTGGGGGCCTCTGAAGTCTGGGGTGTAAGTGCCTGGCTGCTCTGTATTCATGCTTCGAAGGTCTCTCGGAATCCTATGAGGATCCTGTGCAGTGGAGATGAGCTCGCTGAGCGTTCTGGGCGGCCTCCGATGGAGCGCTCAGCGCTTAGTCATGGGCCTGCAAATAGTCCAGTTGTGCCCGAACCGACTGCTCCGCTGCCGGCCACAAGCTGCGGTCAACGTCGGCGTACACCCGGGCCACAACATCACCCGGCGTACGGTTCCCTGCCGCGAGCGCGGCTCGTACCTGATTGAGTCGCTCGTGCCGGTGTTCGCGATAAAAGGACAGCCAAGCTTGCGGCTCGGTAACGACCGGCCCGTGACCCGGAAGCAGCTCAATAACGCCGCGAGTGGTGACTAGCCGGTCAAGGAGATCGAGCGAGTTGAAGTATGCGGCGAGATCGCCGTCCGGATAGGTGATCACAGTCGTGCCACGGCCCAAGACCATGTCACCCGTGATCAGCCGGTTGGCCTGATCAGGACCGGACAGGAGCAGCGAACGCGAATCGCTGGTGTGGCCGGGTGTCTCGATTACTTCAAGTGTGATCGCACCCAGCGTAAGCCGTTCTCCCGCGTCGAGGCCGTCGGTACCAATGCGGAACTGCGGATCGGCGGCGCGTACGCCGCAGCCGGCCCTCCCGGCCAGCGCTGCGGCGCCTTCGGAGTGATCAAGATGCCGATGAGTAAGAATGATCATGACCAGCCGACGCCGGCAAGCAGCCAAGACGGCGTCCAAATGGGATTCGATCGCTGGACCCGGGTCAACAACCAACGCACCTTGCTCAGCGTCGGTGATCACCCAGGTGTTGGTTCCGTCCAGCGTCATAGGGCCTGGGTTGGGGGCACGGATTAGTTGGATGTAGGAGGCACCCGAACCCCCCGCGGGTATCACGACGACTGCTCCGCAGAACGGGCCTGCGGATAACGAAACTGCCAGCCGCTCTCGGTCCGCACCAACTGTGGCAGCACCGGTTCGATCTGTCGATCTGTTGCGAGGTTGATCACCTCAGCAACCGTCGCAAGATCGGCAAGTTCGATCAAGATCGACATCGTGGGCGGCAGCATCTTGATCAATCCCGAACGTTCGGCAGCTAGCGCCTCACGTGGAGTCGACCATTCCGCGAGATCAGTCTCTCCGGAGATGTCAACGGCCTCCTGATCTCCAGGCATCGCCGCCACCAAAAACCATGTGTCATAACGTCGAGGCTCGATCTCCGGGGTAATCCAGTGCGCCCAGGAAAGCAGATCGGCCTCGTCTAGGAGGACACCGGTCTCTTCAGCGGTCTCACGAATCGCGCAGCGATGAATCGGATCGAGACCGCTCTCACCATCGGCCGGGTCAACCCGACCACCAGGAAACACCACCATCGAGGCGGCGAAGGGCATCAGTGCATGGCGATGTAATAAATAGGTCTGCAGGCCCTGCTCACTGTCGCGCAGCAAGATCACGCTGGCCGCCGGAGCGGCCACGCTCGGAACCGACTCCGGTGTCCACCCTTCGGCCCGCTCCACCAAGCCAGCCGGCACGGGTGGCCTCAGCCGAGCCAACACGTCGTAGGAATGCGACGGCATTAGGCAGCCTTCAGAGCGGCTCAAAGGTCGGCGTCGAGCCGACGGCGACCACAAGGTCCACCTCGACGGGTGCATCTAGGGGGAGGACTCCGACGCCAACAGCGCTACGCGCGTGCCGACCCGCCTGGCCGAAGACGTCACCCAACAGTCGACTCGCGCCGTTGGCGATCAGCGGCTGATCAGTGAATCCGGGCGCACTTGCCACATAGGCCGTCACCTTGATGATCCGTGTGATCGCATCGAGTTCGCCAGCCAGGTCAACGACCGCCGCCAGCCCATTGAGCACTGCGATTCGAGCACAGTCGACCGCATCCTCGACCGATACCTCCGCACCGACCTTGCCGACAGCCCGTAGCGTCCCATTCACTAGCGGCAGCTGGCCGGCGGTGTAGACCAGGTCCTCGAACCGAACCGCCGGGACGTACGCCGCAAGCGGCGGCACGACCGTCGGCAAGCTCAATCCAAGATCAGCCAGCCTTCGCGACGGCAGGGTCACGCGCCAGCTCCCGGAGCCGGAACTGGGCGCTTGAGGTAGGCAACCAGATTTTCAGGAGTCGGTCCCGGCACCACTTGGACCAGCTCCCACCCGTCCTGCCCCCAGTTATCCAGGATCTGTTTGGTTGCGTGCACCAAAAGCGGCACCGTGACGTACTCCCACTTGGTCATAGCCCTCACTGTAGAGGTCGTAGGTGGGTGAGATTGTCATGCGCACAGACAGAACGGGTGGCCGCTTGGATCCAGGAAGACGATCCAGTTGGGCGCATAGTCGCCCTTGGCAGCGCGGGTAGCACCGATGGATTCGGCGTACGCCGCCGCTTCATCAAGATCGTCAACATGGAGATCGAGATGGAACTGCTGCGGGACTGCGTTGTCAGGCCAGGTTGGCGGCTTGTGATTCATCACCAGTTGAAAAGCGATCTTGGTACCGGAGTCGCCACCAATGGTGATCCAGTCCTCCTCGGTTTCCTCAATCCGCCAGCCAAGCAAGGCGGTATAGAACTCGGCCAGGCGCGGCGGGTCGTCGGTATCCAGCACCACGTTGTCCACGCTGATGTTGGGGCGTGAGGTAGCCAAGTCCGGCTCGGCATTCGTATCAGATGTAGAGGTCATGAGACTCATCCTCGCCGCCATCACTGACACTATGACGGGCGGGCCGCTTCGCCGACTGCAGGAGCTCGCGGAGCTGTGCTGCGCATTAAGAGATCACTGATGTACCAGAGCGACGAAGGAGGCGAATTGGCGGCCGCCTGTCAGAGTGCAATAAACCATTGACAGTTCTTCATTCGGGGCCGCCAGTACATTTGGCCGGGTGAAGGTGGGAATCCTGGGCGGGACCGGACCACAGGGCCGTGGTCTGGCCAGACGGTTCGCTGCAGCTGGGCACCACGTCGTGATCGGCAGCCGCAGTACCGAGCGAGCCGAAAAGATCGCCGCCGAGTATGCCGACCTCGAAGACTCGGGTGGGATCGTCGGCGGCAGTAACTCCGAGGCCGCGGCTGCAGAGCTCGTCATTGTCACGGTGCCGTACGAAGGACACGCAACATTGCTTTCCTCTCTGACCAACGAGCTGGCAGGAAAGATCGTGGTCGACTGCGTCAACCCACTTGGCTTCGACAAGCGAGGACCGTTCCCGCTGCCAACACCGGCCGGCTCGGCAGCCGAGGAGGCACAGCAGCTACTGCCCGAGTCCACCGTGATCGCGGCCTTCCACCACGTCAGTGCCGTCCTGCTCGATGACCCGACCATCGATCACTTCGATGACGCTGTGCTCGTTCTTGGTGAGGACCGCGACGCCGTCGCCGTGGTCTGTGATCTTGCCTCGGCGATTCCGGGCGCACGGGGCATCTATGCCGGGCGGCTCCGCAATGCCGGCCAGGTCGAGGCCCTCGCCGCCAATCTCATTGCCATCAACCGGCGCTACAAGACGCACGCCGGCGTCACCATCACAGGCGTGTCGTGACTCCCCGGCATACCTGGCACATCATCAGTGGAAAGGGCGGTACGGGCAAGACCACCATTGCCGGTGCACTCGCCTGCGCCTTAGCGACTAGTGGTCGGCGCGTTCTGCTTTGTGAGGTGGAGGGGCGGCAAGGCATCGCCCAGCTGTTCGACATATCGCCGCTGACTGGTGCTGAGGAGCGCCGCATCAGCCGTACGCCAGCAGGCGGCGCGGTCTACGGCTTGGCCATTGATGCCGAGGACGCCCTGATGGAGTACCTCGACACCTTCTATCACCTCAGCCTCGCCGGTAAGGCCCTCGATCGCTTCGGAGCCATTGACTTCGCCACCTCAATTGCACCCGGGCTGCGCGACGTACTGCTCACCGGCAAGGTGTACGAGGCGGTCCGGCGCAAGATCAAAAATCGTCCCAACGCGTACGACGCCGTTGTCTTGGACGCGCCACCGACCGGCCGGATCGCGCAGTTCCTGAACGTGCACGCGGCCGTCGCCGGACTGGCCAAGGTAGGGCCCATCCGTAACCAGGCCGATTCGATCATGCGGCTGTTGCGCTCGGCGGCAACGACAGTGCATTTGGTCACTCTGCTCGAGGACATGCCGGTCACCGAAACCGAAGAAGCCATCGCCGCACTGCGGCCGACGCAGATCCCGATCGGCACCGTGATCGAGAACATGGTGACGCCAACCCCACTCGGTCAAGATCAGCTTCAGGCCGCTGCAGCCGGTTCGGTGATCTTGAAAGTGCCCGGACTGTCGGTCAAGCAGAATCGCGCCTTGGCGTCGGAGTTCGCCATCGAGGCGGGACGCACCCTGCAGGAACAGCAGCGTCATGAGCGGCTGACGGCATTGGGCCTTCCGCTGGTCCAGATTGCCTTCGATCATGGAGGCATCGACGAAGGCTCGATCTTCGCGATCGCTGAACAGCTGACCGATCAGATGAGCCTGGAGGCAGCGTGACCGACAAAGATCAGACAAAGGCGTTGCCGTTGCCGCCGCCCCAGGCGCGTTTGGCAGTGCCCTTTCTCGATATTGACGAGATCATCGGCGACCGGGATACCAAGATCATTATCTGCTGCGGCTCGGGTGGCGTAGGCAAGACCACTACCTCCGCCGCCATCGCGCTACGCGCCGCCGAGGCGGGCCGCAAGGTGGTGGTTCTGACTATTGATCCGGCGCGGCGGCTGGCGCAATCCCTCGGCGTCGGAGAACTGGACAACACACCTCGCCCGGTGCCCGTGATCGACACCACGGCTGGCGGCAGCCTGGACGCGATGATGCTCGATATGAAAGGCACTTTCGACGACGTAGTGATCGCGCACTCCACACCGGACAAGGCCGAAGCGATCTTGCAGAACCAGTTCTACGCAGCGTTGTCGTCGGAGTTTTCGGGAACTCAGGAATATATGGCCATGGAGAAGCTCGGCCAGCTGCACAGCGAGGCCGAGGCCCACGGCACCTGGGACCTCATTGTGGTGGACACTCCCCCGGCACGCTCGGCCCTTGACTTCCTCGACGCCCCAGAACATCTCAGCTCGCTGCTCGACGGGCGGTTTCTGCGCTTACTGATGCCCCCCGCCCGCGGACCGCTGCGGCTCATGAGCGCCGGTTTCAGCATGATGTCGGCAGTCATCACCAAGATCCTCGGTGCCCAGATCATCAACGACGTCAAGACATTCGTGCGCGCATTCGAGGCACTCTTCGGCGGATTCCGACAACGGGCTACAGCGACCCTTGAGCTGCTGTCGTCACGACACAGCACATTCTTAGTCGTTGCGACCCCGCAGCATGATGCGCTCCGCGAGGCCGCGTACTTCGTAGACCGGCTTACCGAGGAAGCCATGCCCATCTCGGGAATGGTGATCAACCGAGTACACACCAGCGCGCTGGCGCTGTCGCCGGAACGAGCACTCGCCGTCGCCGAGGACCTGACCAGCAGCTCAGCCGCATTGGAGGTTGAGGCGCTCCGACGTCACGCCAATCTCATGCGACTGATCACAACCGAAAGTCGCCAGATCGAGCGCTTTGCCTCCGCGCGACCGACTGTGTCGCAGACGCTGGTTCAGTCCTTGCCGACAGATGTGACCGACGTGGCGGCACTCCGCCGCGTCGGCGTGCTTCTGGCAGACAAGGACTGAGAGCCGGACGAGACCGGCTGAGCTGGCTGCTGGTTCGCTTTGCCGACCAGGATGGACCTCCATGAGGTGACATCGCTTCGCTGACGAAGCAAGAGCCGCCGCTCCCGTTCGGTCATCCCGCCCCAGACACCCCATTCGATCCGGTTGTCCAGAGCCTCGGCCAGGCACTCGAACCGCACCGGGCATCCCGAGCACACGAGCCTGGCTCGCTTCTGATCGGACGCCTCCGGAAAGAGGGCATCTTCCATCCCCCGGCACTTGGCGCGCATGGTCCAGTCTTCACGTTGCATTGCAGGCATGCTGCTTCTCCCCCTCGTGAAACTTCGCCGTACCGGGCATTTCCCCGGCCCGTCTGGCACGGCGCATGACACGCTACGCACGGCTTCTTCGGAATCGCCAGATGCGTATCCCGATGTTTGCCATTTTGTGACATTTCGTTGCTTGACAATTGAACCAAATCCGCTCTCAGGTCAAGATTTGGTATCAGTACGTGACTCCTATGGAGCGCGTCGTCCCCTGGTTTACTCCCTTAGGCTTGTACTCGTGCCGTTTACGCCGAAGCGCATGGGGAGCGTTGCGTACTCGCTTGTCATGTTCCTCGTCGTCAGTGTCCTCGCCGGTGTTCTGGTCGCAGGGCTGTTCATCCCGTTCGCCGGTATGGCGGGGGTGACCAGCAACGCGGCAGCCGCCGAGCTGGAGAGCCTGCCATCTGAGCTTGCCACGCCTGCGCCGGCGACACGCAGCAAGGTGCTGATGGGTAACGGCAAGACACTGGCGTACTTCTATGACGAGAACCGGATCCCGGTGAAACTGAAGGACATCGCGCCAATCATGCGGCAGGCGCAGATTGCCATCGAGGATCACCGCTTCTATGAGCACGGCGCATTGGACTTCAAGGGGACGATGCGCGCGCTGGTGCGTAACTCCGCGGCTGGGGGAACGACCCAAGGTGGCTCGTCGATTACCCAGCAGTACGTCAAGATGGTGCAGATCGAGTCGTGTCAGGCCAAGGGCGACAGCGAGTGTGTGCGCGAGGCGCAGGCGCCGACCGTAGAACGCAAGATTCGCGAGCTGCGGTATGCGATCGCGATGGAGAAGAAGTTCAACAAGGACCAGATCCTTGAGCGTTACCTCAACATCGCCTACTACGGAGAGGGCGCGTACGGCGCCGAGGCTGCGGCTCGGCACTACTTCTCCAGCAAGGCCTCCAAGCTCACGCTGCCCCAGGCGGCGATGCTGGCCGGGCTCGTCCAAAACCCAGACGCCAACAATCCGGTACGCAATCCCAGCGCCGCACTCGATCGGCGCGATGTGGTGCTGAATCGGATGGCCGAGCTCAAGTTGATCTCCATCGATGAGGCTAGAAAGGCCAAAAAGGTCGGCTTCGACCAGAAGCTGGTCAAGAAGACCAGAAACGGCTGCGTCGGCACCAGGTACCCGTTCCTGTGTGATTACGTGCGACGTACGCTGCTGACCACGCCGAGCCTGGGCAAGACCACCGAAGATCGTGAGAACATGATCAACCGTGGCGGATTGATCATCCAGACCGCGATCGATCCCAAGACGCAAGATCTGGCGCAGCGAAAGGTCAGCTCGGTCGTCGGGCCCAGAGACCCGCTGATCTCGACCATGAACATGATCCAGCCGGGTACGGGCCTGATCATCGCCATGGCACAAAGCAGGCCGGTGATGGGCAGCAATGCCAAGAAGGGTCAGACCTACTGGAACCTAGCCGTTGATCCTGCACTGGGTGGGAGCCAGGGTTATCAAGCGGGTTCAACATTCAAGGTGTTCACCTTGGCCGCGGCGTTGGAAAAGGGCATACCGATCAGTAAGAAGTTCCATGCCAGGTCGCCCTTCAACTTCACCGGCCGGCGCTACCAGTCCTGCCACGGACGCGAGCGCGTGTGGGATCACTGGGTCGTCAAGAACTCTGTAGGGCATAGCAAGACCATCGGCATGATGGAGGCGGCGCAGTGGTCGGTTAATACCTATTTCATTCAGCTCGAATTGGCGACAGGCATGTGCCGGGTCACCAAGATGGCTGCGAGGACTGGCGTCAAGGTTGGGGCACGGATTGGCCAGCCACCGTTAGACATCGTGAAGTGGTATCAGGACAAGCCGTCCTTCACTTTGGGCACCGTCGAGGTGAGCCCGCTGTCCATGGCCGAGGCGTACGCGACCTTCGCGGCGCGCGGCATCCACTGTGATCCGATCATCATTTCCAAGATCACGACTCGTGCTGGTAAGAATCTCGAGGCGCCGGATGCAAACTGCCGGCGAGTAGTCGATAAGGACGTCGCCGATGGCGTCAATAAGGTGCTGAAGTCGGTGGTCGACAAGGGAACCGGCAAGCGCGCCAAGATCTACGACGGGCGTGACATTGCCGGCAAGACCGGAACGATCAACAGCAACGAGGCGGTGTGGTTCTCCGGCTATACGCCTGAGATCGCCGGCGTGGCAATGATCTCCATCGACAACACCAAGAAACCCTTCGTCAAGCGCGGTAGCGGCTACTTCCGGGGGGGCGGCGTCAAGGGCTACCGAGTGCCCTCCACTGGTGTCTACCTTGAGGGCTCTGGTAGCGGGGACGCTGGGATGAAGATCTGGAAGCCAGTCATGCAGAAGTACTTCCAGCAGATCCCGAAGACGGGGTTTAGCCAGCCGCCGCGCAAGATCCAGGTCGGCAAGCAGGTGCGGGTTCCCAGTCTCAAAGGCCTGAGCATTGCCGCCGCCATCCGGAAGCTGGAGCGGATGGGCTTCACGGTCGAGAAGCGATACACCTACAGCGACAAGGTTCCGAAGTTCGGCTTCATGGGATGGTCACCGAGTCCTGGATCATCGATCTCGGAGTTCGGCACGGTGTACGCGATGTACTCCAATGGGCGGGATCCCGCCGTGGTTGCCAAGGAGAAGGCTGCCAAGAAGAAGGCGCAGGAAAAGAAGAAACAGCAGCCGCCGCCTACGCAGCAGACGCCCAGATTTCCGCCGTTGCCGCCTGGGCAGCGCTGAGCTGCTCATCTAAGCCGACTTGTCAGATTCTCAGCGCGTTATCCCTCTGAGATGCTGACAAGTCGCCAGCTCTGGCGGTTCAGCGAGACAGCTGCCGCCTGACTTCTGCCGCGACCACACTGCCGTCGGCTCGACCCTTGGTCTGAGGCGTCACCTGCGCCATCACCTTGCCCATGCCCTTCATGCCCAGCTCCCCTGCTCCAGTGAACGCGATGACGTCGGCAATAATCGCAGCGATCTCATCTTGACTGAGCTGCTTCGGCAGGTAGTCAGCCAGCACCTGAGATTCGGCATGCTCCTTCTCGGCAAGCTCAGCGCGGCCCGCGTTCACGTACGCCTCCTCCGCTTCACGGCGCTTCTTGGCTTCCTTGATAACGACGTCGAGCACCTGCTGATCGGAGAGTTCAACCGCCTCGGAGCCTGCGACCTCTGCCTCGGTGATCGCGGTCAGGACCATGCGAATAGTGCCGGACCTTACCTTGTCGCGACCCTTGATCGCCTCGGTCAGATCCGAGCGGAGCCGCTCCTTAAGGCTGCTTGGTGCGTCAGACATGGGATCAAGTGTTGCAGCAGGCGTCACTTGTAGCCTTCTGTTTATGTCTGCGAACCGTGGCGCCCATCGCCATCGCGTGTTGACCTCGATCGGCAAGGGCTTGCTTGGCGTGGGTGCCGCTGGCGCCGGCAGCCTGGCGTACGCCGGGCTGTATGAGGTCAATGCCTTCCGGCTGCGGCGTGTCACGGTGCCCCTATTGCCTGAGGGTGCGCGGCCCATTCGCATACTGCATGTTTCCGATCTACATATGACGCCGTACGCGAGGGCGCGACAGCGCTGGCTGTCCGGTCTGGGCGCGCTCGAGCCCGATCTGGTGATCAACACTGGTGACAACCTGGCGCATCAGGAGTCGGTGCCGGTCGTGCTGGACAGCCTTGGTCACCTCCTCGATCGACCCGGCGTATACGTCTGGGGCGCGAATGACTATTACCCGCCGAAGTTTCGGAACCCGCTGCGTTATTTGCTAGGTCCGAGCCGGAGTAAGCGACTTCCGGAACGCATGCTGCCCTGGCAAGATCTCGGTCGCGGCTTCAAGGAGGCGGGGTGGATCGACCTGACCCATACCCGCGCAGCGTTGGAGATCAAGGATGTCCGGATCGGTTTCCGGGGGACCGACGATGCCCATATTGATCAAGATCGGTACGCCGATGTCGCTGGGCCGATTGATCGCGACGAAATCGATCTTGCTATCGGTGTCACGCATGCGCCATATCGTCGCGTGCTCGACGCTATGACTATCGACGGGCACGACTTGATCATCGCGGGACACACGCACGGTGGCCAGGTTTGCGTTCCCATCTACGGCGCCCTCGTCACTAACTGCGACCTGGACACGCGGCGCGCTAAGGGGTTGTCTCAGCACAGCGCCGACAGCCGAACTGCCTGGTTGCACGTTTCCGCCGGCGTGGGGACGTCTCCTTACGCACCGATCCGCTTTGCGTGCCCACCGGAGGCGACTCTGCTGACTTTGACGAGCCGTGGTGAGAACGCAATGGGCTAGACTCTGCGAGGCTCAGTGCGGTACGGGGTGTGGCGCAGCTTGGTAGCGCGCTTCGTTCGGGACGAAGAGGTCGCAGGTTCAAATCCTGTCACCCCGACCAGTGTTTTCCCTTATTTTGCAGGGTTTCAGCCAAGTCATCTAGGCTCCGCACCCTAATTGCACCCTTTGCGGAATTTATGGGGTCGGCTTGCCGCCCACTCCTTGATGGTCTGCTGCCGGTATAGCTTCTTGGCTCCAACGTACGCGTCTGGTCCCGGCATCTTGCGTCTGGTG
>Ga0126310_10000705_pt1 | contig 11966 bp, 10 predicted proteins | sample Plot60_FD_92540 | JGI IMG/M metagenome (GOLD analysis project Ga0126310, IMG submission 92540) | Serpentine soil microbial communities from UC McLaughlin Reserve, CA, USA - Plot60 | ecosystem: Environmental > Terrestrial > Soil > Grasslands | place: USA: UC McLaughlin Reserve, Lake County... | reverse complement strand
GGCGGCCCGTCTCCTCCTCTACGAGGCGGCGTGGATGAAGGACCGCGGGGAGCGCCACGCCGAGTCGGGGGCCCGAGCAAAACTCTATGCCTCGCAGGTCGCGAACGAGGTAGCCTACGAGGCGGTCCAGGTCCTCGGCGGCCGGGGATACATGAAGGACCATCCCGTCGAGAGGTTCTACAGGGACGCCCGGGTAACGGAGATCTACGAGGGGACCAGCGAGATCCAACGCCTCGTCATCTCCCGCGCCATCGTGAAGGAATTCGCCGCTTCCCTCGCGGCCCCTGGTGGCGTCGAACGGTCGCGGCCCGTCGTAGGGTGAGGACCCGCTTATGCTACAGTCTCATCGCAGCGGTTAGAGACACGGGAGGAGCACGCCTTGGATACCAGGAAGAGCGCGAAAGACCGCTGGGAGAGAGCCTACTCGAAGGGCCCCGAGCGCGACGCCGAGTTCTCGACCATGTCGGGCGTTCCGGTCAAACCCCTCTACACCCCCGAGGACGTCGAGGGCGACTATGACGAGAAACTCGGCTATCCGGGAGAGTATCCCTACACCCGCGGCGTGTACCCGAACATGTATCGCGGGAGGCTGTGGACGGTACGCCAGTTCGCCGGTTACGGGACGGCCGCGGAGACGAACGAGCGGTTCAGGTACCTCCTGGATCACGGTCAGAACGGACTCTCCGTCGCCTTCGACATGCCGACCCTGATGGGGTTGGATAGCGACTCGCCGCTCTCCCTCGGCGAGGTCGGCACGGAGGGCGTCGCCGTTGATTCCCTCGAAGACATGGAGCGCCTATTCGAGGGCATCCCGATGGGCGAGGTCTCGACCTCTATGACCATCAACGCCCCTGCGATGGTCCTGCTCGCCATGTACGTCGTCGCCGCCGAGAAGCAGGGCGTCGCGCCCGAGGAACTGGCAGGCACCAACCAGAACGACATCCTCAAGGAATACATCGCCCAGAAGGAGTGGCTCTTCCCGCCGGGGCCCTCGATGCGTGTGTTCAAAGACATGCTCGTCTACGCCACACAGCACATGCCGAAGTGGAATACCGTCTCGATCTCTGGCTACCATATCCGCGAAGCGGGGAGCACGGCCGCCCAGGAGCTTGCTTTTACCCTTGCCGACGGCTTCGCGTACATCGATGCCGGTATAGAAGCGGGCCTCGACGTGGACGACTTCGCCCCGCGTCTGAGCTTCTTCTTCAACTCGCACATAGATTTCTTCGAGGAGATCTGCAAGTTCAGGGCCGCACGCCGCATCTGGGCCACCGTCTTGAGAGAGAAGTACGGCGCCAAAGATGAGCATTCTCTACGGATGCGCTTCCACACCCAGACCGCGGGCGTCTCCCTGACGGCCCAGGAGCCCTACAACAATGTCGCCCGCACCGCTTTCGAGGCGCTAGCTGCCGTCCTCGGTGGGACGCAGAGCCTGCACACGAACTCGCTCGATGAGGCCCTCGCTCTCCCGACGGAGGAGGCGGTACGTATTGCCGTTCGGACGCAGCAGATAGCCGCTCTGGAGACCGGAGTGGCCAACACCATAGACCCGCTTGGCGGGTCCTACTTCGTCGAGGCGTTGACCGACGAGCTGGAGCGTCAGGCCTACGACTACTTCAGGCAGATAGACGAGATGGGGGGCATGATCCAGGCTATAGAACGGGGCTTCCCGATGCGTGAGATCTCCGAGGCCTCCGCCCGCTACCAGCGCGAGCTCGAAGAGAAGAAACGCTACATGGTCAACGTCAACATCTACGAACCCCAGGACGAACAGGACATGCAGCTTCACCGCATAGACCCCGAGGTTTCGAGGGGACAGGTCGAACGCCTCGAGGCCCTCAAGGAACGCCGCGACAACGACAGGGTCGAACGGTGCCTCGAAGAGCTCAAGCAGGCATGCCGGGGCGATGAGAATACGATGTATTCGATCCTCGAGGCCGTGCGGGCTTACGCGACGGTCGGGGAGATCAGCGCCGCGATGCAGGAGGTCTTCGGCGATTACCGCGAGACTCCGGTGATTTGAGGCTTCAGGTATCAGGCATGAGAGCCTTCGTTATTCCCGCGACCCTCCCATACGTCATTCCCGCGAAAGCGGGAATCCACTCGTAGGAGGCGAGGGCCCGTGGGCGATAACGGACTCCGTGGTGCCGTTGGCATCCACCCGGACTCGGTGTGACTTTAGAGTCGGAAGAGATATCGCGCTCGAGGCGCTCATACGAGCCTATCGACTGCGAAGATTTGGTCCGTCTGGCCCGTATCGCCCGTCTGGACAGGGAAGATCTCTTTGCAAGAAGGCCGAGATACCGGGTGTTGGGCGAACGTCTGATCTGTGTAGCCCTGTATCAGGGTGCGGCCCTGCATTACATCGACGGTAGGAACGGGGTCAAAGATTTCGCCGTCTGGACGTTCTTCGCCGCACGCCCCCGCCTTCCCGTGGCGGCGTCGCAAGGCGCGCGACTTCGGCGATCCCAAATTGGGCCCGTCGCCGGATAAGCCGGACTTCGTGGGCCGCCACGGCGACCTGCTCGGACGCTCGCCGAAGACGATGATCCGACCCTAGTCTTGCGCGAATACCTGTCCGAAGGCAGAACCACAACGGCACCTCGTCTCTCCGAGAAAGCGGTCGTGTTGCTCGAGCCGACGGACCGTCTCTAAGCCGTAGTTTGGCCCCTTAAATACCAATCCTGTTGCCTGAAACCTGATGCCTGAAGCCTTTTTGCAGCGCTCTTGAGATCCGTGAGGTCTGCTAGAATCCGAGGGACGGAGGAGCGATTTCGGCTCCTCGCGTGGGGCCTTTGAGTAGAGGAGGAGGTCTATGGCTATTCGAGAGACCGGTACCGGCCACGAGGCGCTGGGCCTCGACGAAGACGACCTACGCAGGATGCACTACCACATGCTTCTCGCGCGGCGGGTCGACGAGCGGTCCTGGATCCTCAACCGCCAGGGCAAGGCTGCGTTCGTGATCTCCTGTCAGGGCCAGGAGGGCGCCCAGGTCGGTGCCGCCTACAATCTACGTCCGGGCGACGATTACCTGTACCCTTACTACCGCGACTCGGGGATGACCATGCTCCTCGGACAAACGCCCCGCGACCAGTTCCTGAGCCTCCTGGGCAAGAAGGAAGACCCGAACAGCGGCGGCCGCCAGATGCCCGGTCATTACGGCAGCCGGGAACTGAACATAGTGACATCGTCTGCCCCGGTCGGGGTTCAGTACCCGCAGGCAGCAGGCACGGCCCTCGCGTTCAAGTTGCGCAGCGAGGACGGCATCGTGCTCGTGTGCGGCGGCGAGGCCTCGACCAGCGGCGGCGACTGGCACGAGGCGATGAACTTCGCCGGGATCCACAACCTGCCCGTGATCTTCTTCGTGGAGAACAACGTCTACGCTATCTCCGTCCCCACGAAGTTCCAGGTCGCAGGCTCCATAGCCAGGCGGGCCGAGGGCTACGGCTTCCCCGGCCACGAGGTAGACGGCAACGACGTGCTCGCCGTATACGAGGTAACCAAAGAGGCTTTCGGGCGCGCCCGCGCGGGCGAGGGGCCGACGCTCATCGAGGCGAAAACGTACCGCATGACCGCCCACTCCTCCGACGACGACGACCGTAGGTATAGGGAGCGCGAGGAGATCGAAGAGTGGCGCAAGAAGGACCCCATCGTCCGCTTCGAGAAGTACCTCATGGAGAACGGTATTCTGGACGAGTCGGAGCGGGATGAGATCTCGGAGCGCATAAAGGCCGAGGTCGCCGAGGCGAGCGAGTACGCGGAGAACGCCCCATTCGCGGACCCCGAAGACGTGCTAGCGCGTGTCTACGCGGAGGCTTAGGGCTACCCATGGCGACGAAGAATCTGCTTCAGGCCATCCACGAAGGACTCGCCGAGGAGATGCGCTCGGACGAGTCGGTAATGGTGCTCGGTGAGGACGTTGGCCGGGCCGGTGGTGTTTTCAGGGTTACCCAGGATTTGCAGGAGGAGTTCGGGGCAGCGAGGGTGATGGACACGCCGCTGGCGGAGAGCCTGATCGTGGGCTCTGCCATAGGCCTCTCGGTGAACGGGATGCGCCCCGTGGCCGAGATACAGTTCGCCGACTTCATCCCGCCGGCGTTCGACCAGATCGTCAACGAGGCGGCCAAATTCTACTATCGCTCGAACGGCGACTGGAGTTGCCCCATAACCATCAGGGCACCTTACGGCGTCGTACCTGGCGGTGCCCTCTACCACTCCCAGAGCATCGAGGCCTGGTTCTGCAATACGCCGGGCCTCAAGGTAGTAGCGCCGACGTTCCCCGCCGATGCCAAGGCCATGATCAAGAGCGCCATCCGCGACCCCAACCCCGTCCTGTTCCTCGAACACAAACGCACCTACCGCCTGATCAAGGAGGACGTGCCAGATGACGACCACGACGTCTCCCTCGGGGAGGCCCGCGTCCACCGCGAGGGGACGGATATCACGGTCGTCGCCTACGGCCTGATGCTCTACACGGCCCTCGAGGTGGCCGAAAAGCTCTCCGAGGAGCACGGCGTAGAGACCGAGGTCGTGGAGCCGAGGACGTTGTATCCGCTGGACAAGGAGACGATCCTGAATTCGGCGAAGAAGACCGGCAAGGTACTGGTGATCTCCGAGGCCAACCTGACCGGCTCGGTCTCGGGGGAGATAGCGGCCATCGTGGCGCGCGAGGCGTTCGAGTGGCTCGATGGGCCCGTGATGCGCCTCGGAGCGCCGGACGTGCCCGCAGCGGCTTTCGCCAAGCCGATGATGGACCACTTCTTGCCGTCGGCGGAGAAGATTGAGGCGGCCATGCTCGAGCTGGCGCGCTACTAGGGGAGGGTGCCTTGGCAAAACCGGTAACGATGCCGCAACTTGGTGAGAGCGTGACGGAGGGCACGATAACCCGCTGGCTCAAGGCCGAGGGCGACGAGGTGGAGATAGACGAGCCTCTGGCCGAAGTGGATACGGACAAGGTCAACGCCGAATTACCTTCGCCGGTGGCAGGCACGATCGAGAAGTTCCTCGTCTCCGAAGGCTCCACGGTCGACGTGGGGACCGAGATCTTGCTCGTCGCCGGAGAGAGCGACTCCCCAGCCGCCGACGCCCCGCCACAAGAGAACACGGCCGCCGACGCTCCCACGGAAGAATTTCCCGCCTCGGGCACGGAAGCCCAGCCCGCCGCACAGGATACCGAGAGACAGCGAGCCGCCGCCCGCGCAGACAGCGATGGCGACGGACGAGGTGAGATCGAGGATGCCGAGACCCTGCGCCTAACACGCTCCTCACCTGTCGTCCGGCGTCTCGCCGAAGAGCACGACGTCGAGATAACGGAGATCCCGGGCACGGGCACGGGAGGACGCGTAACCAGGAAGGACATCGAAGGCTACGTAGAGGAACAGGAGGAGCGCACGACGGAGCGCGAAGAATACGCTCCCCCAGGACTCCAGGAGGAGCGGGAAGCCTTCGCCCAACCCGAGCCGGAGCCCGAACGCGTGCCCGTCTACGAGGGCGACCGCGTCGAGGACCTGACGGGCATCCGGCGGGCAATAGCCAACCGGATGGCTTCGAGCAAACGCGAGGCCCCGCACGCCTGGACCATGGTCGAGGTGGACATGAGCGGGCTCGCCGCGCTGCGCGAGCGGGAGAAGGCCCCCTTTGCGGAGCGCGAGGGCGTAAAGTTGACGTTCTTGCCGTTCATTGTTGAGGCGGTAGTCGAGAGCCTCAGGGAGCACCCGGTGCTCAACTCTGTGTGGGACGGGGACCGCATAATCCTCAGGAAGCGGATAAACGTCGGTGTTGCCGTCGACCTCGAAGATGCCCTCATCGTGCCAGTCATCCCCGACGCCGACGAGCTGAACATCGTAGGACTCGCGCGCAAGATCGACGACGTTGTCCGGCGCGCCCGCGCCGGACAACTCGGCACCGAAGACGTCTCGGGCGGCACCTTCACCGTCAACAACCCGGGCTCTTTAGGAAGCGTGGTCTCGACGCCCATCATCAACCATCCGCAGGCGGCGATCCTCTCCGCGGAAGCAATCGTCAAACGTCCCGTCGTCGTAGACGATGCCATCGCCATCCGGAGCATGATGAACCTGGAGGTCTCCTTCGACCACCGCGTCCTCGACGGCGGCGCCGCCCTCAAGTTCCTGAACGCCGTCAAGCGGCGCCTGGAGGGGCGCGGGCCGGAGAGCAGAGTAGGTTAGGGTTGCTCCTTTCTGCTCCGACTCGGTCGGTATAATGGCGGCGAGCGGAGAGGTCAGGTGAAATCTTGTGAGCCCGCGCACGAGAGCGACAATTGAAGATCTGTACAGGGTCCCGGAGAACGGCAAAGCGGAGCTCGTAAACGGGGAGATAGTGCTATTGGCGCCAACGGGTGGGATTCCGGGCCGCTCGGGTGGCCGAATCTATATTTGCCTGGAAGACTACGAGCGGCGCACGGCTCGCGGCTATGCCTTTCCCGATAACGTCGGATTTACGGTGGACCTGCCGCATCGCGGTTCGTTCAGTCCCCACGCCGCCTTTCACGCCGGCCCTCTACGGGGTGGTCGATTCCTGGAGGGTGCTCCGATCTTCGCCGCGGAAGTCCGCAGCGAGAACGACTACGGCGAGAGAGCCGAGCAAGAGCTTGCGGAAAAACGAGCCGACTACTTCGCCGCTGGCACCCTGGTGGTGTGGGACGTTGACGTACTGCGTGAGCGTGTCGTGCGCGTTTACCGCGCCGACGAACCGGACCGGCCGACGACCTATCAAAGCGACGACGTGGCCGAAGCAGAACCGGCGTTGCCAGGGTGGACGATGCCGGTCCGTGACCTCCTACCGTAGTGTCGGGTTGTCCCGTTCCTGAGCCGAGAACCTCTTCGGCCCATGTCGAGGTGACGGCTTGAGAGAGCACTAACGGTGGGCCGCAGCTGGCGGGTTTAGGTTGACGGAGCCGGACGTCGAAACGGGAGTAAACGGCGGCTTCCGACGTGTGCTCGACGATGTATCGAACAAGATCGACCGCGAGGAACTCGTGCGCCTGACGCGGGAACTCGTCCGTATCCCTAGCGTCTACCGTCCCGAACAGCCTGATGGCAACGAGGCGCGCGTCGCCCGGTTCGTGGCCGACTACCTTGAGCGGGCCGGCTTCGAGGTGCGGGTCGAAGAAGTCGCGCCAGGCCGTCCGAACGTGTGGGCCGTGTGGGAGGGCGACCGGCCGGGGAAGACCCTGCTCTTCGAGGCGCACACGGACGTGGTGACGGAGGGCAGCGCGGAGGACTGGGACCACCCACCGTTCGGGGCGGAGAGAGATGGAGGACATATCTACGGGCGTGGGGCTTGCGACACCAAGGGAAATCTGGCCGCCGCCGTAGTCGCTGTGTCTGCGATCAGGGACTCTGGCGTCCCTCTCCCAGGCAGGCTGATACTCTGTCATCCCGTGGACGAGGAGGGGATGATGGCCGGGATCAAGGCGTTCATCGAGAACGGGCACGCAGAAGGGGTGGACGCCGCCGTCATCTGCGAGCCCGAGGAGAACCAGCTCTGCATAAGGCAGAAAGGCGCGCTCAGGGTCGAAATCACCGTGCGCGGGCGCATGGCGCACGGGGCCATGCCAGAGAGCGGCGTCAACCCCGTTACGCGGGCCGCGCGTTTCGTCGTCGCGGTCGAGGAGCTCGAAAGAGCGGAGGTCGAGCGCCACGGCGAGGACCCGTTCCTCGGGTCTCCGAGCCTCACGCCGACCATCCTGATGGGTCCCGATTGCGGGGAGCCCCAGATCAACGTCATCCCGGCGAGCGCCTACGTCGCCCTGGATATCCGCACCGTTCCGGCGCAATCACACGAAGAGCTCGTCAGCCGCCTGAAAGATACCATCGCCAGGCTGGCTTCAGAAGACCCCGACTTCGACGCGACGCTCGAGGTGATCGAGCAGCGCCCGCCGACCGAGACCCCGAAAGACGAGCCGCTGGTCGGGGCGATGGCGAAGGCCTACGAACATCTGACCGGCGAGGAGCCGATTTACAACGGGGTGCCTGGCGCGACCGACGGCACGTTCCTGCATGCGTTGGCAGGCATCCCCATCGTCACGACGGGGGCGGGGGACCGTGAGATCCCACACCACGCAGACGAGTGGGTCGATGAGGATGAACTCCTCACCACCTGCAGGCTCTACGCCGCGACGGCGATGTACTACGCCTACGGAAGGGAAGCCGATGTTTGATTACCGTTCCATGTTCGACCTGACAGGCAAGACCGCGCTCGTCGTCGGGGCCGGAAGCGGTATCGGAGAGGCCAGCGCGCACGGGCTCGCGGCCTTCGGCGCGCGCGTCGTGTGCGCCGACGTGGACAGCGAGGCCGCGCACAACACCGCCACAGAGATAAGTTCACAGAGCGGAGAAGCCGATGCCATCGAGCTCGATCTTACGGACCCGGCCAGCGTAGGGAGGGCCGTCGAGTCCGTGGGGGCACCTGACGTACTGGTGAGCACGCCGTCCGTCAACGTCAGGAAGCCCGTGCTCGAGATAACGGATGCGGAGTTCGACCAGATCGTCGATCTGAACTTGAAGGGGACTTTCCGCTTGATCCGGGACTTCGGACGCGGCATGGCCGAGCGCGGCTCGGGCAGCATCATCGCCTTCTCGAGCATCAGGGGACAGGTCGTCGAACCGGGACAGGGGATCTACGCCGCGACGAAGGCGGGGACGGTGCAGATGCTGCGCGCCCTTGCCTCCGAAGTCGGACCCCGCGGTGTCAGGGTCAACACCATCGCCCCCGGCATCGTCGAGACGCCCCTGACGGCACAGATCAAAGACTCCCCCGACTGGTACGACTCCTACGCGGCCAAGAGCATCCTCGGCCGCTGGGCAAGGCCGCACGAGATGGTCGGGATGGTCCTCTACCTCGCCTCGGAGGCCAGCTCCTACGTCACGGGCGCCTTCATGCTGGTCGACGGCGGCTGGACCGCCGCAGACGGACGCTTTACGCCGCCGCTATAAGGGTTTGACACATCTGCGTGCAGATACCCCGGCCCGTATATAGTATTGCTGGTCCTGTAGTAAGCGGCAGAAGGAGAAGAGCATGGCGGCAAATTCGGGGGGCGGTCGAGAGGGTTCTATCTTCAGCCTCGATGTCAGGCAGATCGTTATTGCCGGGATACTGGGTGGGATAGCGATCTTCCTCGGCGCGACCCAGCTCGGCTTTATCCCCGTGCCGAACGTCTCTGGCCGGGCGACCATAATGCACATCCCTGCTATCGTGGGAGGTGCCCTGGAGGGCCCTGTGGTCGGCGCTCTCGCGGGGTTTATCTTCGGCATCTTCTCCTGGTTGGACCCCGTCGTGCCCCCTCTCAGGAACCCGCTGGTCTCCATCCTGCCGCGCATCCCCATAGGGATCGTGGCGTGGTTCGTTTTCGTTTCCCTGCGTAGGACGAGCGTCGACCTTGCCTCCGTAATAGCCGGTCTGCTCGGCTCGTTCACCAACACCGTCGGGGTCGTCGGGATGGCCGTGCTCCTCGGTTACTTCCCGGCCGCGGTCTTCCTGGTCGTGTTGCCCCAGGCCATAGCCGAGGCGGTCCTCGCCGCCATCGTCACGCTGGTGGTCGTTCGCGGCGTAATGCTCTTCCGAAGCGGACGCACCACGGCCCCCGAAAACGAGTCGGACGAAGAACGCCGCTACTAGCCAGAACGCCGACCCGATGATCGAGCTAGATAACGTCTCGTTCACCTACAGAAAGGGAGAGCCAGATGCCGTGCCCGCGCTTGGCGACCTGACTTTGAATATAGAGCCAGGACAGCTTGTCGCGATCATCGGCCATAATGGCTCGGGCAAGAGCACGCTGGTCAAGCTGCTCTGCGCGGTCCTCTACCCGACGGAGGGTAAGATCAGGATAGACAGCGTACCAGCGGACAGGGAGCACCAGTGGGACGTGCGGCGCAAGGTCTCCGTCGTCTTCCAGGACCCCGACGACCAGTTAATAATGAACCGCGTGATAGACGACGTGGCCTTCGGCCCGGAGAACCTGGGCCTGCCGCGGGATGAGATCGCAGAGAGAGTGCGCTCATCGGTGAATATGCTCGGCCTCGAGGACATCGGTACTCGCCTGATCGAAGACCTCTCGCCCGGTCAGAAGCAGAGGGTCGCCATAGCCGGCGCCCTGGCGATGCGCCCCATGTTCCTGATCCTGGACGAACCGACCTCGCTCTTGCCGGTGCCCGTCGCGATGCGTCTGATCTCCGCCGTCAGAGACCTCAGCCTCGGCGAGAACATGGGCGTTGTGCACGTCACCCACTCCATGTACGAGGCCGTCCTCTTCGAACGTGTCGTGGTGATGGACGCGGGGCGTGTGATCCTCGACGGGACCCCCGCCGAGGTCTTCCGCGACGTCGAGAAGCTGCGGGAGGTCGGACTCGACGTACCGCTCGCCGCGAGCCTCGCCCATCGTCTGCGCGCCCGCGGCATCCCGATCGAAGGAGACATCCTGAACACGGCCGACCTGCACGCCGCGCTCTCTGCCGCCGTAGACTCTTCGCCCTCCGGCTGATGCAGCCCGACGAAACGCCCCCGGTCCTCGAGTTGAAGGGCTTTTCCTACACCTACCTGGAAGGTACCCCGAGGGCGAGCGAGGCGGTAAGGGACGTATCATTCCGGATCCACCACGGCGAGCGCGTCGGGATAGTCGGTGCCACCGAGTCGGGCAAGTCCACCGTCGTCGACTCTTTCGCGCACCTGCTGCGCCTCGGGCCGGGACAGGTCTTCTACAGGGGCGAGGATGTGGCCGCTCCTGAGTACGACAGGGGCAGGTTGCGGCGTGAGATCGGGATCGTGTTCCAGCGGCCGGACTCACAGATCATAGAAGATGTGGTCGGTGCCGACGTCGCCTTCGGACCGACCGCCGCGGGCCTCTCCGCCACCGAGACCCGCGAGCGCGTCGAGGAGAGCCTGAACACCCTCGGGCTCCCTTACCCGGATTACCGCCTGCGTTACATCCACGCGCTCTCCGGCGGCCAGCGCAGGCGGGTCGCCATAGCAGGAGTGCTCGCCATGCACACGCCCGTGCTCGTCCTCGACGAGCCGATGGCAGGGCTCGACCCGCGTGGCCGCAAAGAGCTTCTGGAACTACTCGTCAAGCTGCAGCAGGATCGCGAGTTGACCCTGGTCGTCTGCTCCGCAAGCCTCACGGATGCCAGCCTGCTGTGCGACCGTTTCATCGTCCTCGAACGGGGCACGGTCGTCATGGACGGTCCTGTGCGCGAGGTCCTGCGAGAGGCAGACAGGCTCGCCGAGCTGGACATAACCCTGCCTGAGCCGGTCGTCGGCGCCCGCGAGATGCAGAAGCTCTTCCCCGATTTCCCGACCGATCTGCTGACCGAGGAAGAACTCGAATCCGAGCTGCTCGAGAGGCTGGGGACCGGGTAGTGCTCGAGCTGCAACGTAACGTCATCTTCGGACAGTTTGTGGAGACGGGCTCTTTCATCCATCGCATGGACGCGCGCGTCAAGATCGCGGCGACGTTCGTGTTTATCGTCGCCTCGTTCCTGATAGACGACTTCATCGGCTTCGCCGTCGTACTGCCACTGCTAATCGCTATAGGCATCGTCTCGAAGATACCCTTCGGATATCTACTGCGAGGCTCGCGGTTCTTCATCGCGTTCCTCGTCTTTATCCTCGCCATCCAGGTACTCTTCTACCCGGGAGACGTGCCGGAATCGAGCTACCTGTGGAGGTGGGGGATTCTCTCGATCTCGACCGAGGGCCTCTACACGGCGGGCATCATCGCGCTGCGCGTCATCCTACTTTACTACGTCACGACCATGCTGATGCTCACGACCTCGCTCGTTGACCTGACGAACGGGTTGGAGCTCATCTTCGGCCCGCTGCAACGCCTGAAGGTGCCGGTCAACGAGCTGGTGCTCGTCTTCGTGATCGCGATAAAGTTCGTCCCGATCTTCATCGAGGAGATGGAGCGTCTCGCCCGCGCCCAGACGGCCCGCGGCGTCCCCTTCGACGAG
>Ga0126310_10000704_pt1 | contig 11967 bp, 13 predicted proteins | sample Plot60_FD_92540 | JGI IMG/M metagenome (GOLD analysis project Ga0126310, IMG submission 92540) | Serpentine soil microbial communities from UC McLaughlin Reserve, CA, USA - Plot60 | ecosystem: Environmental > Terrestrial > Soil > Grasslands | place: USA: UC McLaughlin Reserve, Lake County... | reverse complement strand
GTGCGTCGCCGCAGGGAATGGTAGGAGCCGGAGATGAAGATCCAGCCGCAATAGAAGACGACCGGCGTGGAGAGCAGGAGCATGATCACGTTCTCGCCCAGCCCGAACGTGGGCAGCCGCACCCCAAGCAGGTTCATGCCGAGCGGGGAGTAGAGCACCGTCGGGATGGTCAAGAGCAGCGCGACGAAGAACTTGTTGCGCATGTCGCGCTCCATCGCCGCCGCCATGCCGGGGTCAGACATGTCGTGGTCCGCATGATCGCCGTGATCCGCATGGGTAGCGGGCTTCTCGTACTGCATCCGGTCGTGCTTCGTTCCCATCGAAATCGGCTGCATGTCCACACCGTGCCCGAGGTGTTGCATCCGCCGCTCCGGGGGCGCCATCGCCTCATGGTGCTCCTCAACCTCGGTCGGGCTGCAGTCGCAGCCGGTCTGCGTGATGACCTCTTCGATGTCTTCCGGGCCGAGCCTCGCTGGGTCGTAGATGACGTGGACGATGTCGTTCTTCCAGTCCAGCTGAACCCCGGTAATGTGTGGCTGCACTCGTAGAACTCGTTCGATGGCACCGGCGCAGCCGAGGCAGTGGACGCCACGGAGCTCGAACGCGCCGCGTTGCACCGGAACATGATGATCGTGAGCTGTTGTCGCAGCCCTAGGGTCCTCATTGGTCATCGTGTCTACCTCCTCCTTAGCAGAGCGTCACGATCTGTAGATGGCCGCCCGGAGGAAATGCTCCGGGGTAACCTCGAACTGTTCGCGGCAGGACTCGGAGCAGAAGTGGTAGCGTTCGCCTCCGTACGCGTACTCCAATGCCTTATGCGGGTCGACTCGCATCCCGCAGACCGGATCACGCTCCTCCCCGGCGAGACCTGCCTGGGCCACCGGCTCAAATGGCTGCCTTGTCCCGAGCAAGGACCCGTAGAGCCGCAGGTCGTCGGCGATGAGCCGCGTCAGCAGGAACCTCTCGCGCACGAGCTCGCGGCCCTTCACACCAAACTCTTCCGCTTCCTCCGGGTGCTGCAACGCCCACAGCGTCTTCTCGGCGCACTCCTCTACCGAATCCACCAAGAAGCCGCCCACTCCACCCCGGACCTGGAGCGGGATACCGCCGGCACGCCCCGCCACGATCGGGGTCTCCTTCCAGATCGTCTCCGAGACGACCAGCCCGAAGCCCTCGCGGATGGACTTCTGTATCACGACGTCGGAGAGGCGCTGGAAGGCGTTGACCTCGACGTTTCCGACTCCGGTAAGGTTGGTGAAGAGGTGGATGTGCGTGTCTTTCTTCGCCGACTCCTGGATCTGGCGGTAGATCTCCCACCCTTCCGGGTCGTCGAGCGCCATCGAGCCAGCCAGCGCCAGTTGCAGGTCGGGGACCTCCGCTTTGACGAGTCGGTAGGCTGCTATGACGCCAAGAGGGTCCTTCCAGGGGTCGAAGCGGCTGACCTGGGTTACGAGCGGCTTCTCCACCTCGACGCCGATCCACCTAAGCAGACGGCTCGCGACGCGGGCGTCGAGCTCGAAGTTCTTCGGGCTCTCCGGGTCGATCGCCGGCGGGATGATCTCCACGCGCTCGACCGGAACGTCGGGCGGAGCGAAGCTGCCGAGCGTGAAGATCGTAGCGTCGTAGCCTTCGAGGTAGGGCCTGAGGAAATCCCAGACCTGGAGGTTCGGCTCGGAGGTGTCGATGTGGCAGCGCCAGACCCACCGTGCCTCTCCTTTGCCGTGCAGCCGGAGCAAGGCCAGAGGCTGGGGGTCGTGGATCACCACGAGGTCGTACTCTTCCTCGAGCAACTGCGCGTTGCGGGAGGAGTGGGTGAGGTAGGTCTCCCGTTCGGCGGGCGTTAGTTCGCGCGCGGCTCCCTGGAGGCCGTTGTGGATTGCCTTGGTGACCGAGAAGAAGGTCTGGTCGCCGGTGATCAGCTTCCAGTCGGCCAGAAGACCCAGGTCGCGCAAGAGGGGGATTTCGGAGCGGAGAATCTCGGCGACCCCGCCGCCGTATGGTGTGGCGTTGACGTGGAGGATGCGTGCGCCCTCAAGGGGAGCGGCGAGTTCCCGCAGCTGGGCCACGACCTCGGCGCCCGCGCTTCGCTCGTAGAGGTTCAGGTCTTGCGTGCCGACGTCGACGGTTTCTAGCATGCGTAACCTCCGGTATCTGGCGACTGGCTATACCGCGGTGAACCTGGCTTCATGATCGAGCCTCTCGCGCCCGCCGCAGGCGCAGCAGGACGAACGCCGGCACTGAACCCGGCCAGCGGAATATCTGCACTTCCCCCTCGCCGAACGGGCTCGCGGCCGTAAGCTGGAAGAGCCGGTTCCCGCCCCGCGCCGATAGCCACAGCCAGTGGGCGAGATCGTAGATCCGTGCCTCCCCGCCGGGCTTGAGGACCCGGTGGATCTCGGCCAGCCCGCGGGCCGGGTCCGACCAGTGGTGCAGGGAGAGCGTGCTCACCACCCCATCGAACTCCCCGTCGGAGAGCGGCAGCACCGCGACGTCGCCGACCTCGAACCGCACCCTCTCTGAGAGACCGGCCCCGGCCGCGCGGCGGGCCGCGCGCTCGACCATCGCGTCCGAGATATCGACGCCAGTCAGCGTCACACCGGGGGCCTCCTGCGCCAGCCGCACGGCGAGTCGGCCCGGGCCACTCCCAACCTCAAGTAACTTCCCACCCGGGTAAGCAACGGCCACCTCCCTGGCGACGCGAGCGTAGAAGCCTTCCAGGACCGCAGCGACCAGCGCGTCGTAAGCCCCGGCACTGGGCAGGTCGAAGGCGCGGACGTTGGCGAAGGCCTGTTCGAGATAGGCGCGCAGCCGGTTACGGTAGAGCGTCGCCGCTACCAGCATCGCGGCGACGGTGAACCACAATTTCCTAGACATCCTTACCTTCCATAAACCTCGAGTGGCAGGGTCGCGGGGTCATGGCTTCCTCCCAAGCCTCTCGGATGCGGGCAGGTAGGACTTGATGAGGGGCGCCTTGCCGACGGTTGTGCGGGGTATGTTCGGCACGCGCCTCACCTCGACCGGCGGCACGACCGCCCCCTGGGCCGCGAGCTCCCGCCGCAGCGGGCCAAGCAGGCTGGCGCCCTCGAAGCCCTCGCGCACGCCGCTCAGCAGCACGGTCAGCCCCTCGGATCCCTGAATCACCTGCCATCCGCTTGCGGGCACGGCGTCCATCACGCGGTGGAAGACTATGGGTTGCACCGAGACGTAGCCCCCGGACGCGGCGGGTAAGCTCAGCGCGTCCTCTGCTCGCCCCTGGATCCCGTCAATGAGGGCAAAAGGGCGCCCGCAGGGGCAGCGAGGAGAAGAGGCCAGCCTCACGGAGTCGCTCATCTCGTAGCGGATCAGGGGCATGGTGCGGGAGAACAGCACCGTGACCAGCACCTTCTCCCCGTAGACCCCCGGTGGCACCGGCTTGTTGTTCTCGTCGACCACCTCGGTTATGACGAGGTCCTCGAAGAGGTGCATGCCCCTGTGCTGATCACACTCGGAGGCAATACCCGCGGTCTCAGTCGCCGCGTACACCTCGAACGGCTTCTTGTCCCACGCCTCCTGGACGCGCCTCCTCGCCTGCGCGGTGAAGACCTCCGAACTGCCGAATACGAAGCTGGGGGAGATCCTTAGGCGCCCGGCGAGTTGCTCTTCTGCTAGCAGGTGCGCCATCGAGGCGTAGGCAACCAGGACCTTCGGCCGGAAGCTGTTGAGGCGCTCGACGATGCTCTCCAGTGGGTCCCCCGAGTCTATGCGCAGGGTGGGCACCCAGGGGCTACTGACCGAGGCGCCCACCCTCGCCGACTGGTGCCAGGGGGTGGTGGAACTCACCACAGCCATCCTCGTGCGGTGGGTCAGCCCGGCCCCTACCCCAGCCCAGTCGAAGGAGCGGTTGTAGGAGGCGAGCACGGTGGCCCACTCGCCAGGATTCCAGAGGAAGAGGCCCCGCCTGCCCGTGCTGCCCGAGGTGGAGGCCACGCGGTAGCGCCCGCCCAAGAGCTCGTCTCCGCCGCTCAGGGTGGCGAGGTGGGATTCGACGTCGGCGAGCCGAACGGTGGGGTCCGTAACCAGCTCGTCGAAGTGCTCCATGACCATCTGCTTGCTCAGAACCGGCAGGTCACTCAGCGGGCGATCGGTGAAGCCCCTGTGGAAGCGCCCGTAGAAAGGGCGAGCGGGCGTAGGCGTGCTCGCGCAGGCGATGCAGCGCCTGGTCCTGATGCTCCTCGAGTCTATGGCGCGTCCAGTGGTCTCGCTGGCGTAGGCGGTGGCGCAGCGCCAGGACCTTGAGGATGATCTGCGTGCTCATCGGTTGTTCCGGAGCCTAGCCCTGAGGGTACCATTTCTTTCGCCACTGCTTCATCTGCTCGATCTCCGCTTCCTGGGCGCTAACGATGTTCTCTGCGAGCCCCTTGATCTCCGGAACCTTGCTCTTCTCTCGGGCGACGTTCGCCATCTCGATAGCGGACTGGTGGTGGGGGATCATGGCGTCTATGAACGCCTTGTCGAAGGGCTCCTTGTTGGCGAGGTCCTGCGGGTCCATCATGCCCATCGACCGCATCTGCTCTTGGCTCATCTCCATCGGCACGTTCGAGGTGCCGAACTCTTCCTGTTTGATGGCCTTTAGCTCCTCTATCTCGGCCTGCTGGGTGGAGACTATGTTCTCGGAGAGCTCGATTATCTCCTCGTACTCGGCGTTCTTTAGGGCCACCTCGGCCATCTCGACGGCCCCCTGGTGGTGAGGAACCATCGCGTCGATGAAGCGCTCGTCGGAGTACCTGCCATTTTCCATCACCATCTGCCTTGCCATCTTGCTGGAGCTCATGCCCATCGAGCCGTGGCCCATCTGGCTGTGGTCCATCCCTGCCATCCCGCCAGATTTCTCAGCCGATTCTTGCTCGCTGCCGGATCCGCTACCTTGCTGGCCACCGCCGGAGCCCCCGCAGGCAGCCAGGATGAAGGCTACCACCAGGAGCAGCGCGAGCAGCCACGCCTTCGTCAGAAGTATCTTCAAGACAACCCCCTATTCGTGTGGTGTTCGGGTTAGGTCCCTTGCGCCCGCGTTACAGGGGCGAAGATTCTCTCAGAGCCTGAACACCTGGAGAGTGAGTGGTGCGGGGGTTGGTGGAGGACGTAACACGGCGGGCACCCGGCGAAGGACCACGGGCCAATGCGCAGTCAGGTTGATCCGTAACGGCGCGCGCTTGGGGAGTAACCCCAACAGCAGGCCGAGGAAGCCGACGAGCACGGCGAAGTACCCGGTGCTCGTCCTATGATCCGCGGAGTGCTCGTGCGCCCCGCCGCCCGCCGCACCGGCCTGGTGCTCCGCTGCGTGCTCCGCGGCGCCGACGCACTGGGGGGGGGTAGCAGATCAGGTGCACGGCCCCGAAGGCCCCGTGGCACAGCAGCAGCGTGCCGACGAGCAGCACGGATAGCTGCCTGACGCCGAGCAGCTTCATCGGTAATCCGGTCCTGTCTTACTCGAGATGGGTGACCGCATTTTACCGTTCGGCAAGGATGATAGTCCGCCTACCCTCACCAAGGAGACTCTCCTCTTCGCGAGCTGTTCCGTAGCTCCGACCGATGTCCTTTCAGCGCCGATGTCCGGTTCCAGTGTTGAGGATTGTGTAGCGGCCGGCAATCCTTTTCATGACGAAGATTGCTGTTTGGCTGACCAATATTGAGCAACGTGGTGGCCGCTGTGGCGTCCTACTAAGCCTCCACGGCGTAGCCGGCTTCCTCGATGGCACGCTTGAGCTGCTCGGTGCTCACTTGGGCATCCTCGTAGCGCACCGCGACGGTGCCCTTCTCGACGTCCGCGTCCGAGTTCTCCACCCCGGGGAGCTTGTTCAGTTCGCCCTCGACGGCGGCCTTGCAGTGGCCGCAGCCCATGCCCGGTACCTTCAACGTCATGTCGGTCATCCTTTCTCCTCTCTACACCCTCAAGAAGCGCTCGACGGCAGTCGTGAGCTCCTCTATCTTCTCCTCGGCGTCCTTGCCCTTCTCGATCGACTCTCGGACGCAGTGCTCGACGTGGTCCTTGAGCAGTATGGTGCCAACCTTCTCAAGCGCCGAGACGACGCTGGATATCTGGGTCAGAACGTCGACGCAGTAGGCCTCCTCGTTCACCATACGCTGCACGCCCCGCACCTGGCCCTCGATCCGCTTGAGACGGTTCTGGAGAAGCTCTTTGTCCTTCGCCTTTATGTAACCGTGAGTAGATCCCTCCGCGGGGATGGTCACGTCGCTTCCTTGTGTTGCGTCCACCACTTTCTCCTTTCTCTATACCTTGGCCCGGCGCAGCCGCAAAGCGTTCGAGAGTACGGTTACCGAGGAGAGCGCCATCGCGGCCGCCGCAAGCACGGGGTTGAGGAACCCGTACTCCCCGAGCACCGGTCTCAGGATCCCCGGCACGCTCCCGTCGGAGAAGAGAGGGTAGAGGACACCGGCCGCTACGGGGATCAAAGCCACGTTGTAGGCGAAGGCCCAGAACAGGTTCTGCTTGATGTTCTTCACGGTGGCCTTGGAGAGCCCGATCGCCCGCGCCACCCCGCGCACGTCACCTGAGATAAGCGTCAGGTCCGCCGCCTCCATCGCAACGTCGGTGCCGGTGCCTATGGCAATGCCGACGTCGGCCTGCGCGAGGGCTGGGGCGTCGTTGATGCCGTCGCCGACCATCCCGACCCTCTTATCCTCGCTCTGCAACCTCCTCACCTCGGCGGCCTTGTCCTGGGGCTGGACCTCCGCCACGACGCGGTCCAGGCCGACCTCTCGGGCGATCGCCTCGGCGGTGCAGCGGTTGTCGCCGGTCAGCATTGCTACCTCGAGCTCCAGAGCGTGCAGCCTATCTACCGCCTCCCGGGACTCGTCGCGCACCACGTCCGCGACAGCCACGACGCCCGCGGGCTCTCCGTCCACCGCAACGAAGACGGGGGTCTTGCCTTCCCGCGCCAGCTCCTCACCCCTCGAGACGAGGCCGTCCTCTGAGACGCCCGACTCGGAGAGGAAGCGCCGGCTGCCAGCGAGTACCCCACGGCCCTCGACACGGGCTCGGATGCCGCCGCCCGAGACGGCCTCGAACGCCTCGACCTCGGCGAGCGTGAGGCCGCGGCGCTTGGCGTCCCGGACGATCGCCTCCCCGAGGGGATGCTCGCTCCCCCTCTCGGCCGACGCGCCGAGCCTGAGGAGTTCCCCCTCAGTGATGCCGTCTTGAGGCACGACGTCGGTCAGCTCAGGCTCACCCTTGGTGAGGGTGCCGGTCTTGTCGAGCACCACCGTGTCGAGCTTGTGGGCTGCTTCGAGGGCCTCGCCGCCCTTGATCAGGATTCCCGACTCGGCGCCCTTGCCGGTGCCGACCATGATCGAGGTAGGCGTCGCGAGCCCCATCGCGCACGGGCACGCGATGATCAGGACCGCCACCGTGTTCAGGACCGCGAACGTGAGGGCCGGCTCGGGCCCGAACAGGAGCCACACCAGGAACGTCACGGCTGCGACGCCGATCACCGCCGGCACGAACACCGCGCTGATCCGGTCGGCGAGGCGCTGGATGGGGGCCTTCGACCCTTGGGCCTCCTCCACCATTCTCATGATCTGGAAGAGCGCCGTGTCCTCCCCAACTTTCGTCGCCTCGAAGCGGAACGACCCGCTGGTGTTCATGGTAGCCCCGATCACCTCATCGCCCTCGCGCTTCGTGATAGGGATGGGCTCGCCCGTGATCATCGACTCGTCAACCGCCGACTCGCCCGAGAGTACTCGCCCGTCGACCGGGACCTTCTCGCCCGGCCGGACCACAATGATATCCCCGACCACCACCTGCTCGACGGGGACGTCGGCCTCCTCGGCGCCGCGCACGACGCGAGCAGTCTTCGCCTGGAGCCCGGCGAGCTTCTTTATCGCCTCGTTGGTGCGGCCCTTCGCCCGGGCCTCGAGCAGGCGCCCCAGCAAGATCAGGGTGATAATAAGCGCCGAGGTGTCGAAGTACACGTCGGCCCTCCCCGCCGCGAAGAGCCCTGGCGCCAGGGCAGCGACCGTGCTGTAGAGGTAAGCAGCACTGGTGCCCATGACCACCAGCGTGTTCATGTTCGCCTGCCCGTGCTTGAGCGCTCCCCAAGCTCCACGGTAGAACCGCCACCCGGCCCAGAACTGCACCGGGGTGGCGAGAAGGAGCAACCCGAAGTTGAGCCACCCCATCGGAATCGGCGGCTCGAGACCGAACATCATCGGGAGGCTGGCGAGGAGGATGAGCGCCGTGAGGGCTGCTGCCAGAATGAAGTTAGCCCTGAGCTTCCTATACTCGCGCTCGTGAGAGTTATCCGTCGAGGACACCTCTTCCCGGACGACGCCGTAGCCCGCACCCTCGACGGCCTTCTCCAGGTCTTGCAACTCTACCTCGCCCACGAGGTACCCTACCGTCGCCTTGTCGGTGGCGAGGTTCACGCTCGCTTGGAGGACGCCCGGCACCTTCTCGAGGGCCCGCTCGACCCGCCCCACGCAGCTCGCGCACGTCATGCCAGTTACACCAAAGGTGGTCTCGCGCCCGTCGGCGCCGCAGCCTGCGTCCCTTATGGCCCGAACTAACTCGTCCGGGCTCGTGGCTGCCGGGTCATAGGCCACGCTCGCCTTCTCGGCGGCGAAGTTGACGCTCGCCCCGGCGACCCCCTTCGTTTTGGAGAGCACCCGTTCGACCCGCCGTATGCACGAGGCGCAGGTCATCCCCGTCACGGGGACTGTGATCCGCGCCAGCCGCTCCTTCTCGTTGGTTGTCTCCATGCTAGGCTCCCCGCCTTCACGTTCGTTCGAGCCTACCCTATGCTATACCCCCCTATCCTATAAATCAAGAATCAGGTACCGAGAGACCCGGGCTTCGAGGAGGCCCAGAGGGAGGTGCACAGGAGCTCTCCTTACTACGGGGACAGCTCTGTCAACAGACCGACCAGGGTAACGGGATAGGAGGCAGGTGCGACGCCCTCGTGGCCTCCTACGCCGAGACGGTGCCGGAGGCGCTAGACGGCCTGTCGGGCGCGGAGCGCAGCGGGGTCTACGAGCTGCTGCGGCTGGAGGTCAAGCCCGATCCGGAGTGATACGAGCTCAGCGGAGCGCTTTGTAGTAGTGGGCCGACGGGCAGGCGTCATCTCGATAGTACAAAACAAACCGAGCTGCGCTTCCCGCAAGGTTTCCTAATCGCTTGTGATTGCATATTTCAGGCCCTTGTAGATTGTGCTATATAGTACAATAAGCTGTGGGGTCTAGGAGGCACGACGTGGTGCTTAACCGCGAACAAATCGGGGCCGGTCTCTGCTACCATGAAGCGGCACACGCTGTCTTCGCCTACCACGCACGACTACCGATCCGGCATGTTGTCGTGACCGAAGAGCTGGAGGCGATCTGCGTAACCTCTCGGCTCCCAATGCCTTACCCCCACCAAGGGGTAGGACTCGCCGCTATGTATCTTGCCGGAGAGCACGCGTTGTGGAAACGGTGTGGCCAAGAGATACCGCACATGCCGTTCGATGAGTTTGCGGTGATCGCCGGAACCGAAGCTGAAGACCTCGCTGATGGCCTTGATGGACACGCAGGAGACCATGCCGGAGCCTTGGAGCTGGTGCAGGTTGCGGCGAATAATCCTGCTAGCGGCTGGGGCGGGATCGAAGGCTGCTACGAAGAGGCTTACAGGATCGCCGCCTCCAAAGTTGGACTTTGGTGGGACGAGATCACAGTAGTCGCCGAGGAGCTGCGGGAGATCAGCAATCTGGATGGCACCGAATGCGCCGCGCTTATAGAAGAAGTCGCTCGCAGCAGATAATCTGTTAGCAGCGTAGCCAGCGCCATCTCTGGCACTGTTCGTCTTCGTTTATAGTGGTTGCCTCTCTCCTCCTCGGCTGACCCAATGTACTTCTTGAGTAGCTCTGTAGCTTTTCCTGGCATTATCCGGATTCAGTAAGACACACATCCCTATCAGCAAGTCGAGTGAATGAGCGCCCCAACTCTCTCCGTCTCACTCAACTTGTTGTAGAGCCGAACTGCTTCTTCGGTTTGCTCCATATGCACAGGGATGTTCTTATCCTGTAGCATCTGCAAAGTTTGCTGGCAGATTTGAAGTCGCTCATAGAACCCTTTAGAGAGCACTACCACAGAGGCCCCGTGTTCCAGCAACTCTTCGACGTCAGCAGGTTGTATACCCGGCACATGGTCAGTGCCAGTCTCGTTCCAGTCCCACGCTCTTGAGCCTCCCGGGAAAAGCTTAGCATCTTTGAAAGATATATCTTCGACCTCTAGATGTCCCCAGGAGAGATGAGTGATAGGCGGGGAGGGCATTGCTTCTTTCATAGCGCTTTACCTCCGTTGGCCTGATGGTCTGCAAGCTATTATTCCCCCGCGTTGTACTCTCAAAAGCCAAAAACAAACAGCCGACGAGCGGCCTCAAACCGCTGACCTAACCTCATTACGAGTGCGCTTTCATATGTTCGTGGGTGTTCCTCACTGTTTCAAACGCTTACCTAAGCCAAGTTTGCTTACATAGTTTCCCTCTGTGTTTCTAGGTGTTCGCCCGGGTTACTGTCACGGTTACTGTCAAACCGTGCACGACTGCGTACCGTTTTTGGGCCTCGACTACCTTCATCTCCGGCTCATAGATCAGTAAGCCGTCCCGAGCTTCGTTGTACCGGAAAGCGTATTTAGGTTTTGTGGAACATACGCGCCCCTCGCGGGCATTCCTTGGCATCCCCCGTCGGGTCCGCTCGGCCGTCTTGGCCCGCTCGAACTTGGCGAGCTGGTCGAGGATGCCGTCCGTGAGCTCACCCTCCGGAGAGTCGTCTCCCCTATCGTTCAAGGCACGGATCTTCGCCCCGTGCTCCTCGAACTCTCGCCTCAAGAGATAGTGGTAAGCAGGCTCCCTTGCGAAACGGTCCCTATCCTGTGCAAGCACGACGGAGACCCCGCCAGCGGCCACCAAATCCCTTACGCGGTCCATGCCCGGGCGCTCCAGGCTCGCCCCGCTCTGGCCGGGGTCGGACACCTCCTCGAGTACCTCGTAGCCCTCTCGCTCTGCGTACCCCCGGAGAGCTTCTAGCTGCTGTGCGAGGGAATATCCGCTCCTGGCCTGCTCGTCTGTGGAGACGCGGGCGTAGAGGATAACCCGCTTGGGGCCGTGGCCGTTGGTGCTAGGCATCGCTGGCCTCCTTGCGCACCAGCTCGTATAGATCTGTGGGGTCCATCCCTAACGCCGCGGCTATCTTGTACAGCGTGCGCGCCCGTGTGCCACCGCGCCCCTTTTCTACCTTGGCTACGGTGGCAGGTGAGATCCCGGCTTGTCGAGCTAAATCCTCCTGGCTCCAGTCGCGCCGTGCGCGCTCCAGTATCACCCTGTCGGCCAGCGGCGTCCTGCCCAGTTCCATTAGCGGCATAATAGCCCTCCGAAGTTGCTCACGCCTAAGATTTTACCGCAAATCTACTGTAAATTAAAGTAAATTGTAGTAAACTAGAGGGCGCAGACAAGAGAAATGGCCCCGCGGAGACCGCCCTTCTCCCGGGGCCCGGCCCACCGAGACCAAAGGAGGACTTGTGGACACCAAGAGTCTAGCGCAACCGCGCGCTGCCAACCATCAGCAGAAGCTCCTGTCTGCCGCCGCGTCGGCGATGCGGTGGCTCCAGGACCGCCAGGCGCACGTCCCGCTCGAGCAGCTCGACCCAAGAGAGGGTCGCGTCCTGCGGCAGCTGCGCACCGCGGTTCGGGGCGCGGTGGACGAGCGCCGCTAAAAGTCCCGCCCGGCCCCATTTACGGGCCGGGTGAAGTGCCATGACCCCGGCCCGCGCTGTGCCACCTGGCCATAGGTCGCACTAGGGTTTCGCGCTTTCCCCAGTCCTATGCTTAATGCTTCGCTAGAGCGTTATTCACCTAAGGTGGGGAAGTGAGATTTCCCCTTCATCCCGAATTCATCGCCGGTCTATATAAACGTATGGTGCGTGCCGGGCCGCGAAGCAGGG
>Ga0126310_10000703_pt1 | contig 11974 bp, 12 predicted proteins | sample Plot60_FD_92540 | JGI IMG/M metagenome (GOLD analysis project Ga0126310, IMG submission 92540) | Serpentine soil microbial communities from UC McLaughlin Reserve, CA, USA - Plot60 | ecosystem: Environmental > Terrestrial > Soil > Grasslands | place: USA: UC McLaughlin Reserve, Lake County... | reverse complement strand
CGCTACGCCTTCTGAGAAAGCTGTTCGCTTCGCAGACCGCAGTCTAGGGTATCGTGTGCACACAGGCCAACAAGCCGCCCCGACGGGGGCGTACTGAGGAGCTTTCGAAGCGGGCGTGCCGACATGCTGATAAAGTGCGACTCTTGCCGAACGTTATGAGGGTCGGCCTGAGGTGAGTAAGAAACCGAACGGGGCGCTGACGCGCAAAGATTTCTTGAAGGTCGCCGGTGCGGCAGGCGCGTCCATGCTCGGCGCAGCCGGGTGCGCCGGACTCGCGGATAAGGTGCCGAGGCTGCCAGAAGAGTACCTACCCGGCAGCGCCGGGCCGAACGTGATCCTGGTCATCATAGACAGCCTCAGGAGGGACCACGTCGGCGCCTACGGCAACCCCTGGGTACACACGCCCACCCTCGACGCCATCGCCGCGGAGAGCCTGCTGTTCACGCACGCCCAACCCGAAGCCATGCCCACGTTGCCGGCAAGGCGCGCCATATACACGGGTATGCGGACCTGGCCCACCAGCCCGCCCCGCTTCGGGTGGTCTTCTATCCCTCCGGGGCAGCGCACCCTGGCGGAGATCCTGGGGGATGAGGGCTACAGCACCTCGCTCGTGACGGACGCCTACGTGCAGTTTCCCATGAACTTCGGGCGGGGCTTCGGGATGTACCAGGAGATCCGGGGCCAGGAAAACGACCCCTACAGGGACCCCGAATCGGTCGACGAAAAGGCGATGCATCGTGACTACATCATCCTCGGGGAAGGCAAGAAGGCGCGCCAGTACCTGGCTAACGTCCAGGGCCGCAAGGGCGAGGAGGACTACTTCGCCCCCAGGGTGTTCTCGGACGCCATGCGGGCGCTGGAGAGGGCCGCAGCAGACAGCCGGCCCTTCTTTCTGGTGGCCGACTGCTACGATCCCCACGAGCCCTGGGACCCGCCTGAGGAGTACGTGGCACTCTACGACGAGGGCTACAATGGTAAGGAACCACTCGACGACAATTACGGCAGCGACGATTACCTCACCAACCGCCAGCTCCTCAGGATGAGAGCCCTCTACGCCGCCGAGGTCACCATGATGGACCGTTGGCTCGGTAAGTTCGTCCAGAGGGCGCACGAGCTGGGCGTCATGGAAAACACCCTCCTCGTGGTGCTAAGCGATCACGGCCACTGCCTCGGGGAGCACGGCTACACCGGCAAGCCCCCCTACGCCCTCTACCCCGAGCTGACCGACACCATGTTCATGATAAGGCACCCCGCGGGCAAGGGTGCGGGCCGGAGGAGCGACTTCTACGCCTCCACCCACGACGTGGCGCCCACGATCCTCAGCTTCCTCGGCGTGAATCAACCCGAGCCGATGGACGGACAGGACATGACACCGCTCCTGGTGGGCGAAGGTCCCGAACGACCCAGGGACCACATAACCCAGGGCTACTACCGCTACATCTGCGTCAGGGACGAACACAGGGTGATGTTCTGCCTCAGCGACATGACGGACGCCCACCTCTTCGACGCCATAAACGACCCGGACCAGAGAAGAGACCTGGCCGAAGCCGAGCCCGACACGGTGAAGAGGATGTACGAAGAGTACGCTAAAAGAGACGCCGCAGGACGCCTCCCGAATTTCTAAGAAGTAAGGCTACAGGCATCCAACACGCTACGTCCTCCGGGCTTCGCTCTCAGCTTTCCAGCCTCGTCTCGACACCGACGCCACGCACCTACAGCAAGGACAACCGCAAATCTCGATGCCCGCAACAACAGACCTGATGTCAAATTCGGATGAACACTAACGACACAGCGTAGCCAGCCACCGACCCACAGACTTCTGTTCCTACTCGTGGATTCCCGCTTTCACGGGGATGACGGCTATAGGATGGTCTCGTTCTGCCCACGTTCCAAACGCGGACTTCTTCAAACGGACACGGTTTACAGCCTCGTGTCTAGAGACTTGACCCCGATAGGATGCTGGTCTACAGTACTCCGATGCCTACAAATTAAGTAGGCAAAATAGGTAATCGACCTGGCGGGTATGCTTATGGCGTTTCGGCCCGGCAACGTGCCAGGGAAACCTGGAGAGGTCGGGCGTTCACCCGATAGAATACGAGAGAAAGGCGCATGTGACACAGAGCAAACCCGTTGCGTTGTGGGCAGTACCCCGCTCGATATCCACGGCGTTCGAGAGGGTGTTTGTGGAGAGGGACGACTTCGAAGTATTGCACGAGCCGTTTTCGGCCTCCTATTACTATGGCGAGGACCGCGTGAGCAATCGCTTCGCGGGCGCCGAGCCGAAGGCCGAGTACGGCTATGAGAGGGTGGCCGAGGACGTGTTCAGGCCCCGCGGGGAGCGCGTGTTTCTCAAGGACATGGCCTACCATGCCAAGAAGCTACTCAGTCCCGAGTTCGCCTCGCGGTTCGTCAACACCTTTATCGTGAGGGACCCCAAGTACGTGTTGATGTCGCTGTACAAGATGTGGCCCGACTTCACGTTGGAGGAAACGGGGTATGAAGATCTATACAGGATGTTCAGGTACGCGACGGACGCGGGTGAGGACGTGGCCGTCGTCGACGCGATGACCTTCACTGAGAACCCTGCGGGGGTGCTCGCCGCCTACTGTGAGCACCTCGAGGTGCCGTTCACGGCCGGCTCCCTCACGTGGGAATCGAGGGAGGTCAAGAGGTGGGACGACTGGGAGGGATGGCACGCGGATGCCGAGGAGAGCACGGGCATAGAGCCTGCCGAGCGTAGGGACCCCGATTTGCCCAAGGAGCTCGAAGCCGCCTACGAACACTGTTTGCCCTACTACTACGAATTGGCGGCGCACGCGATCCCATCCGTGCGCCGCTCGGAGCGTGCCTTCGCAGGTCGTGAAAACGGAAGAGAGGAGAAGATCTTGCTACAAACAGAGACCCAGATAGCGCCGCACGGCGGAGATCTCATAAACCGCGTGGTTCCCGAAGAAGAACGCAGGGAGCGGGCGGTGGAGGCCGGGGGGCTAAAGGAGGTGGCCCTGAGCCCGCGGGCCCTCTCGGACCTGCAGATGATCGCAACCGGCGTCTTCAGCCCCCTGGAAGGGTTCATGGGACGCGACGAGTACGAAAGCGTGGTCGAGGACATGCGCCTCAGAAGCGGCCTCGCCTGGAGCCTGCCAGTCACGCTCTCCGTAGACGAGGAGAAGGCGAACGAACTCTCGGAAGGCTCCGAGATAGCACTCGTCGACGGCACGGGTGAGCCCGTCGCGACGATGGTGCTCAGGGAGAAGTACGGCTACGACAAGGAACGCGAGGCCAGGCTGGTCTACAGGACCACGGACGTAGACCACCCCGGCGTGGCCGCCGTCTACAGGCAGGGCGACGTCCTGCTGGGCGGCGAGGTCGAGCTCTTGCGCCGGCCCGACGAGGGCCGTTTCCCCCGCTACTACTTTACGCCGGCGCAGCTAAGGAGGGCCTTCGCGGACAAAGGCTGGAAACGCATAGTCGGTTTCCAGACCAGGAATCCCGTCCATCGGGCGCACGAGTACATCCAGAAGAGCGCGCTCGAGACGGTGGACGGGCTTCTGCTCAACCCGCTCGTCGGGGAAACCAAGTCAGGCGATATACCGGCCGACGTCAGGATGAGGTCTTACGAGGTGATCCTGGACCGCTACTACCCGGAAGACCGGACGATGCTCGCGGTCTTCCCCGCCGCCATGCGCTACGCGGGCCCGAGGGAGGCCATCTTCCACGCGATCTGCCGCAAGAACTACGGTTGTTCGCACTTCATCGTCGGGCGCGACCATGCGGGCGTCGGCAGCTACTACGGGACCTACGACGCCCAGCACATCTTCGAGGAGTTCGAGCCGGAGGAGTTGGGGATCACTCCTCTCTTCTTCGAGCACGCCTTCTTCTGCAAGGAGTGCGGAGGAATGGGCTCGTCCAAGACCTGCCCCCACGACCCCGACTCGCACGTCTTCCTCTCCGGGACGAAGGTGCGCGAGATGCTTTCCAGGGGCGAATACCCACCCCCGGAGTTCTCCCGCCCCGAAGTCATCGAAGTGCTCATGGAAGGCCAGCGGGTCGAGAGCAAGTAGGAAAAGAAGGAGGACCCGAACCCACCGGGTCCTCCTTCTTTTCCTGAAGCGGCGCGCCGGAGACGCAGCCCTCGTGCGTACCGCGGCTTCAGCGGGGCTTCAGGCGCGGCTTTTCACCCGCCTTCTCGCCCAACGTTGAGGCGTGTCAGCGTCAGGGACCGCAGTTGAACCTCAGTTCGTCCCACGACCATGGGTAGGACGAGCCAAGGGCCACAACTGACGCGAAGTAGAGCGTTCCTGCTTCCGCTATCAGGGACGCCACTTCGGAGGCAAGCAACAGAACCAGTACGGCCGAACCGGACACGGCAGCGAGACGTCCGATGTCGCGTCGCTCTCTATGCTCGGGGCAGATCAAGCACCCTCGGGAGGCCCGCCGTGGGTCGAATTCGGGTTCTCGACATCCCGTGCGTGACCGGGCACGGATCCATCACGTGCCTCACCCCGCAACTCGTACCAGGTATCCAACCCCTGGCTGCCAGCCCTCTCCCAGAGCTCGTACCAGAGATCCAGCTCCCACTTCATAACCCCAGACTCCCATCTTTGTCTATTTTATAAGTATACAATAGGGTATACGGGCGCGCTGGCGGCGTCAAGATCTGTGATCTTCTGACCCGGTTACCCGCCGTCGGGCGCACAGACGTGCCCGGAATCCAGGCTTGTTGATCCCTGAAAAGTTTCGTGTATTCTTTACCATCGCAATAGACAACATGGATTTAGTAGACATCGGTGCGTCACCGAGGAGGAAGCCTTATGGGTGGTAGGTCTGGGCCGGCTCTTTCGTATTTGATCTGCGCGACGCCGCGAAGCGGGAGCACGCTGTTGTGTGCGGCGCTGGAGGCCACGGGGATAGCGGGCCATCCCGAGGAGCACTTCGAGGTTTTGCTCGAAACGGGGCAGCGCAGGCAACCACGCGACTACTTCCAGCGCTCCAACGATCCCGAGGTGTGGGCGCTACTAGATGATCCGGAATTCAGGGATATTCTGGGCGAGTACGGTGGCAGGTACTCCGAGCATCCAGCGCAGAGGGACCCCTCCTGGATTCCGCCTGACTTTCAGAAGCTTGTAGAAGAGGCGCTGCGCAAGGGCACGACCGAAAACGGGGTGTTGGGGACCAAGATCATGTGGGCGTACTTCAGGGACTTTGTTCGCCTGGCACGCAGGCGGGGACTGCAGGATGTGCGTCCCTGCGAAGTTCCTGCGGCCGTACTGCCCAACCTACGGCGGTTCGTGTGGATGCGCCGCGGGGACACTACCGGGCAGGCCGTCTCGTTGTGGAAGGCGCTCCAGACCCAGCAGTGGCGCAAGGACTCCGATGAAGACGTGGTCGGGCGGGGGCTGCGGTTCAGCTTCGCAGCCATAGACCACCTCAAGCTGCGCATCGACGAGCACAACGCCGCCTGGCGGACCTTCTTCGAGGGGTGCGGCGTGGAGCCTCTGGAGGTGCTGTACGAGGACCTCGTAGAAGATTACGAAGGTACCGTACTGCGGCTGCTTGAGGGTGTAGGGGTCTCCATCCCGGAGGACTTCGCCGTCGAGGAGCCCAAAATGCGGCGGCAGGCAGACGAGCTCTCCGAGGAGTGGGTCCGTCTGTACAATGAGGCCGCCCTGGTCAGGACAGTTCAGAAGGGATAAAGGTGCCGGATCTCCCGAACATACTCTACATACACTCCCACGACACTGGGAGGTGGATCAGGCCTTACGGCTACTCCGTAAGGACACCCAACATCCAGCGTCTAGCCGAAGAGGGCGTGCTCTTCCGCAAGGCCTTCTGCGCGGCCCCGACGTGCTCGGGTAGCAGGGCGTGCCTGCTCACGGGCCAGTACGCCCACTCCAACGGGATGGTCGGGCTCGCCCACCGCGGTTTCTCGCTCAAGGACTACAGGCACCACATCGTCCACACCCTGCGCGAGCTAGGGTACTGGTCGGCCCTCATCGGGGAGCAACACATCTCCAAACAGCCGGACATAATCGGGTACGACGAAGTGGTCAAGATCAGCACCAGCCACACCGACGACGTTGTGCCGGTCACCCTCGACCTTCTGGAGCGGGCGAGCGACAGGCCCTTCTTCCTCTCCGTCGGGTTCTTCGAGACCCACCGCGAGTGGTTCCGCCCTAGCTCCCCGAAAAAAGCCAACTACGTCATTCCCCCGTCCAACCTGCCCGACGCCCCCGAGACGCGCCTCGACATGGCCGCTTTCCAGGAGAGCGCGAGGTCGCTCGACAGGGGCATAGGAGCCGTCCTCGACGCCCTCGACGCCGAGGGTCTGGCGGATGACACGCTCGTCATCTGCACCACGGACCACGGCCTCGCCTTCCCCGGCGCCAAGGCAACCCTCTACGACAGGGGTCTCGGCGTCATGCTGATCCTGCGCGGCCCAGGCGGTTTCGCTGGCGGCAAGGCCAGCGACGCCCTCGTCTCCCACATCGACCTCTTCCCCACCGTGTGTGAGCTCGCCGGTATAGACCCGCCGGAATGGTTGCAGGGCGAGTCGCTCCTGCCGCTGGCGAGCGGGGAGTCAGAGGAGGTCAGGGACGCCATCTTCGCCGAGAAGACCTACCACGTCGCCTACGAGCCCGAGCGTTGCGTACGCACCCACCGCTGGAAGTACATCAAGCGCTTCGGCGACCGGACGAAGCCCGTGTTGCCGAACACCGACGACGGGCCGAGCAAGGATCTGTTGCTCTCTTACGGGTGGGGTGAACGTGAGATCCCCCAGGAGCAACTCTACGACCTCGTGCTCGACCCGAACGAGGCGCACAACCTCGCCGGCGACCCCGCCCACGCGGACACGCTGGAGGAGTTGCGCGGGAGGCTACAAGCGTGGATGGTCGAGACCAAGGACCCGCTCCTCGATGGAGACGTGCCCGCACCGGAAGGCGCCGAGCTAAACGACCCCGACGGGCTCTCCCCCGCCGAGCCCACGATCGTAGTGTGAGCAGAGCATCAAGGGATATGTAAACTACGGCCGGACGGTCAGAGCGTCGAAAGGAACGTGCATGAACGAAGAGCGCGGATTCACCCTGTGGTTCACCGGCCTCTCCGGGTCGGGCAAGACGACCATCTCCGAGCTCGTCGAGCGCGAGCTCAGGAACAGAGAGAGGCCCGTGGAGGTCCTCGACGGGGACATCGTGAGGACCAACCTCTCCAAGGGCCTCAGCTTCTCCAGGGACGACCGCAACATAAACGTGCTCAGGATAGGTTTCGTGGCGAATTTGCTCACGCGCAACGGGGTCGGTGTGATCGTCAGCGCCATCTCACCCTACAAGGAGGCGCGCGACCAGGTCAGACGCAGGATCGTGGACTTCGTCGAGGTCTTCGTCGACGCCCCGCTAGAAGTCTGCGCCGAGCGGGACGTCAAGGGCCTCTACAAGAAGGCTTTCGCAGGGGAGATAAAGGGTTTCACCGGCGTCTCCGACCCCTACGAGCCGCCGAACGCACCAGACCTCGTCCTCAAGACCGACGAGGAATTGCCCGAGGATAGTGCCCGCAGGGTGATAGAGAAGCTCGAGTTCTTCGGTTACCTCTGGCCCCGTGAAGCCCAGGAGACGGAGTACAATTGGAGCTCGACCTGAAAGCACTTCAGCACTTCAGCTTGTCGTTCGCCCAAGGCCGGCGGGTTGATGCTCTGCCGTAGAGGCTCGCGGCTTGTGCATAGAGCTCTGAAGGCGGGTCACTACCGTCCCTTTACCTCTTGAACGGCGATCGGCTCAGGGGCAGGGTCGCGGTGGTGACCGGGGCTTCGAGTGGCATAGGTGCCGCCGTTGGCCGGGCGCTGAACGCCGAAGGCGCCCACGTCGCGCTCGCGGCCCGGCGCGAGGACGCGCTGCTCGAGGTCCAGGCCGGTCTCGAAACTGGTGACGGCCAGGAGAGCATCGTCGTGCCCACGGACGTTACGGACGGCGAGCAGGTACGTGCTCTGGAGGGGCGCGCCGGGGAGATGGGTCCCGTACAGATGCTAGTCAACTGCGCGGGGGTCATGTACTACACCATGATGAAAAACGTTCGCGAGGTGGAGTGGGAGCGGACCGTCGAGGTCAACTGCAAGGGAGCCCTCAACTGCGTGGGCGCCGTGCTGCCGGGGATGCTGGAGAGGGGAAGTGGGCACATCGTCACCATCTCTTCTGATGCCGGGCGGAAGGTCTTCCCCGGCCTCGCGGTCTACTCGGCGAGCAAGTTCTTCGTCGAGGCGCTCTCCCAGGGGCTGCGGCTCGAGACCGCCGGCACGGGTTTGAGGGTGACGACCGTCCAGCCAGGCAACGTGGCCACGGACCTCCCCTCGATGAGCACGGATGAGGAGGCGCTAGAGGAGTACGGAGGCGCGTCGGAGGCGCGTGTGCTCGACCCCGAGGACGTGGCGGCGTCGGTGGTGCACGCACTCGTGCAGCCCGAGCACGTCGCCGTAAACGAGATCCTAATCGAGCCCTGCCAGGAGCCGGTTTGATGTATGAGCGGTTCGCGAACCGCCCGCTCCTAGCCTTGACCGGTGGCCGATGTTGCGTTTCGACGGGGTTGACCGACACAGGGCTCTGCGGTATTACGGGAGGAGGGTGAGTTGAGTATTTTTCCGACGCGCATCTTGTTGGCAACCGACGGCTCTCCGCACGCGGATCTCGCGGCTGGGGTGGCGGTAGACCTTGCCGATAGCACCGGCTCGCGGCTTCACGTCGTCGCGGTCGGGCGCACCTTTCCGGCCGCCGTCTACGATGAATACACCGAAGCGAGACGCGAAGATCTCCGCCGTGAGGCCCAGGAGATACTCGACGAGCAGGTCAGGAAGATAGAAGAGTCGGGAGGCACCGTAGCCGTCGCCCACCTGAAGCTGGACGAACAAAGGGATGAGGCGATCGTCCACCTCGCCGAAGACATCGACGCGGGCATGGTCGTGATCGGCAGCCGCGGCTTCGGGGGCATGAGACGCGCCCTTATGGGCAACGTCGCGGATTCCGTGGTCCGCCACGCCCACTGCCCCGTCCTCGTGGTGCGCCCGACAGGCGGCACAAGCAAGCCATTCTGAAGTAGAACGCCCGCGAAGCAGGCCCGCCAACACGCTCCGGGGTCCGAGTGTTACTCGAACGGAGACAGCCGCCAAGGAGAGGCAGTTTCTAAATCATGTAGGCCGATCAGCTTTCGGGGGCGTGCGGGTCGCGCATTGGTCTAGTCTCGCCCTCTCGTAAGCGACCGCGAACAGGTAGCGTCCCAACGGGTTCATATGCTCGTGGCGGAGCGGCGAGAGCCGCTCGGCATCCTCTTGGACGACCTGGCACCCCTCGGCACGCAGCTTCGCCAGCGCCGGGCTCGTGCAGCTCCTGTTCCACAGGCAGATCGCGTCGACCCCCAGCTTCGAGCGCTTGGCTGGTCCTCCTGGCCCTCGCGCGGGCAGGTAGGGAGCCTCGTTGGTAGGGTCCTCGACCACGAGGAGCACGTCCACTACGGACTTGGCGGTGTCCCGGGCACCTATGCTCTGACCCCGCTCCCTACGGTCACGGTAGATACGTTCCAGCATTTGGCATTTGGGGCCTCGACTTTCAGCACGCCACGCCCTTCGGGCTTCGCTTGTCAGCTTTTCGGCCCTCACCGAGATGCTTAGCCGGCCATGTATCTTCCTTCATCTGGTACGTCTGTAGAGCTCCGCGTCCGAACCTTGGGTTTGGGGAGGGTCTTTCTTGCGTCATTTCCGCAAACGCGGCAATCCAATGCAGTAGGGATAGTACCGTGGTCGAAGGCGGCTTCCATGATGCCTTCGGCAGTCGCCCGTGCTCGGCGTCGGCAGGCCGATGTCCTTGAGAAGCGGTCGGGTTTCGCCTTTGGCGTTTCGGGCTACTCTATCGGCAAGTCGAGGAGCATGTTGGCGAGATCCTCGGGTCTCGAGAACATGGGCCAGTGTCCCGTCGGCTGTTCGAGGAACTGCCAGGTCGGGCCGACCAGTTCGCGGAACATGGGTTCGTCTCTAGCGATCATCTCCTTGACCTGATCCAGCGTAAAGCTACACAGTATGGCGACCTTGGTCAGCTCTTCTCGGACAGAGTTCTCCAACCGCAACGGCTGCGTGTGGGTGCCGAAGGGCTGGGGAACGGCCCGGGAGCGGAGCTCTTTCAAAAGGTCGTCGTCTAGGCCTTCCAGCAAGAAGATGAAGAGGAAGCACGGCAGGAACGTAGCGTAGGTGGTGACTAGAGCCTCGAGCGTCCCGTAGAGCAAGGGCGCGAAGGGTCCCGGGTCGTTCCAGGCGCCTATAAACCCCACGTACTGGGTGACCATGATGAGCGGACCCGGCGTGGACTCGGCGAGCCCGAGCCCTTGCACCATCTGGTCGGCCGTAAGCCACCCGTAGTGGCTCACCGCCACGTCGGCGACGTAGCTCAGGACCACGTAAGCCCCGCCGAAGGTCACGAAGGCGGCCCCCGTAAAGAAGAGCGCCTCCTTGAAGAGCACGTCCTCCCCACCCCGCCAGATCCACACGGCCCGACAGGCACCGCCCAGGCACCAAGAACGTCCCGAGGAGCCTCAAATTACGCAGCATCGAAAGCCGGCCCGAGGATGCAACCCAGTCTACCGCCGACTCTTCCTCCTGCGCGGAAGCGTGTCCACCGCCCTCGAAGGCTTCTGGCACCACGCGGCTCAGAACGAGCCCACTGAGGCCGGCGGCAAGCACCACGAGCGGGAGGGGCACGGAAAGGAAAAACAGGGCGACGAACGCCGCGACCGAGAAGCCTATGAGCAGGTAGTGGTTGAGGGCGCGTCTGGCGATCCTCAAGACCGCCTCGACCACGATCGCTATGACGACGGGCTGCACCCCGTAGAGAAGACCCCTGATCGCCGGCACGTCGGAGTGGGCGACCGCCAGGTAGGAGAGCAGCCACAGCACGAAGATCGAGGGGATCACGAAGAAGGAGCCAGCAACTACGCCACCCAAGGTCCCGTGCAGCCTCCAGCCGATGTAGGTGGCGACCTGCTGCGCCTCGGGTCCTGGCAGAAGCATGCAGAAGTTGAGCGTCCTCAAGTACTGCCCCTCCGAGACCCAACGCTTCTTCTCGACCAGTTCCCTATGCATGATCGCGATCTGCCCCGCAGGCCCCCCGAAGTTGATGAAGCCTAGCTTCACCCAGAACCACAAGGCCTCCCAGAAGCCAACTGGTTTGGTCTCGGTTCGCCCTCTTGGCGCTTTCTCGTCCTCCAAGTTATCTCTACTTTCTTGGTGAACAATTCAAGGTACAACAACCATGGTTGCGTCGGGGATCAAGACTGAGATCGGCGGTGTTTGTTCTAGAGTTTCTTGCCGTAGAGGCGCTCCCTGTTGACCGTGTGGAAGCCCACGGACTCGTAGAGGCCTCTGGCGGCCTCGTTGTCGTGAACCGCGGTAACAAAAGCGGTATGGGCACCGAGTTCTCGCAGCCTCTGCAGGCCCTCGTGCATTACGGCCTTGCCCCAAGCCCTCTGCCCCTATATGCCTGCCTGGTACCGAGCGGCTCGAAGAGGCCGGTTCGACTCGGAGAGCCGCACCAGCAGATGCAGTAGGAGTCGAACTTCCCGTCAGGGGCGACGGCGACGAGGACAGAGCCCTTCGCTTACGGGCCTCCTTGCAGCAGTGGATTCCCGCGTAAGCGGGAACGACGTAAAGGAAAGTTCTGGTGCGTCCGCGGTTCGAACACCGCCCCATCCGAACAGATCTGGTATCAGCACGTCCACCCTCCCACGCAAAACCTCAAAAAAGAAACGTAGTCCTCAAAGGCTCACGCCCACCAACCACAAACCTGACAAGCGAAGGCGTTGGCCTGAGCGTGCTGACAAGCGGAGCCCGGCGAAGCCGGGCGCAGCGTGCTGAGATGCTAATGATGCACCCACGCTTCGGGGTCCTTGGTCAGCTGTGTGATCGAGGGCGGGAGCTCTCCTTCGACGATGTCGGCGAGGGTTACGG
>Ga0126310_10000702_pt1 | contig 11975 bp, 10 predicted proteins | sample Plot60_FD_92540 | JGI IMG/M metagenome (GOLD analysis project Ga0126310, IMG submission 92540) | Serpentine soil microbial communities from UC McLaughlin Reserve, CA, USA - Plot60 | ecosystem: Environmental > Terrestrial > Soil > Grasslands | place: USA: UC McLaughlin Reserve, Lake County... | reverse complement strand
CGCTCGCAGAGGCGTCGGTGAAGGCCCGCACCGGCGGCCCGAAGGACGAGCCGTCCGACGTCGCCACCGGCGCCTGGGCAGGGTTTGTGCCGCTGTCGCTGACGTCGGGCCGGGTTCGGTCGGAGCACCACGGACCGGTCCCGGACGACGTACTCCGCCGGGTGGCCGACTGGGGCGGCACGCAACCGAGGCATTGACCTCCGCGGGTGGTCGATAGGGTGCCGCGCATGGAGCGCACCCTCGTCCTGGTCAAGCCCGACGGCGTACGCCGCGGCCTCACCGGCGAGGTGATCCGGCGGGTCGAGGCGAAGGGCTACCGGCTCGTCCGGCTCGAGCTCCGCGACGCGACCCCGGAGCTCCTGGCCGAGCACTACACCGAGCACCAGGGGAAGCCTTTCTACGACCCGCTCGTCGAGTTCATGCTCTCCGGGCCGGTCGCCGCGATGGTGGTCGAAGGGGAGCGGGTGGTCGAGGGCTTCCGGTCGCTCGCCGGCGCGACCGACCCCACCGCCGCCGCACCGGGGACCATCCGTGGTGACTTCGGCCGTGACTGGGGCGTCGCGGTCCAGCAGAACCTCGTCCACGGTTCCGACTCCGTGGAGTCAGCCGGGCGTGAGATCTCCATCTGGTTCCGAGACGTGTGACGGAGCGAAGCCCCGGTCGAGGTCGAGAAGAACGACGTCGCAGTCGTACGCCACGGCACGGTTCCACCGAGGAACCGGCAGCTATTTACTCCGGCGACGCGGCGGCGTGGCGGCAGGGCCACGACATGACTGTCTCCTAACCTGCTGACGGGTCGTCGTGTTGCGCGGATCGGGCATGCCGGTCCGCGGGGCGCAGGCGTGTCCCCTCACCTTCCCCGGTACGACGCGAACCCTGCGAGGCGCTGCGCATGGCGAACAGCATCATCGGCCGCGACATGGCGGTCGACCTCGGGACCGCCAACACGCTGGTCTACGTGCGCCGCCGCGGGATCATGCTGGACGAGCCGAGCGTCGTGGCCCTCAACGACACCACCGGTGAGGTGCTCGCCGTCGGCCACGAGGCCAAGCGGATGATGGGCCGTACGCCGGACAACATCACCACGCTGCGGCCTCTGAAGGACGGTGTGATCGCCGACTTCGAGGCCACCGAGCAGATGCTGCGGTTCTTCATCCAGCAGGTCCACCGCCGCCGGTACCTCGCGAAGCCGCGCATGGTCATCTGCGTGCCGAGCGGCATCACTGCCGTGGAGCAGCGGGCGGTCAAGGAAGCGGGGTACCAGGCCGGCGCGCGCAAGGTGTACATCATCGAGGAGCCGATGGCGGCCGCGATCGGCGCGGGGCTCCCGGTGCACCTGGCCGCCGGCAACATGGTGGTCGACGTCGGCGGCGGCACCACCGAGGTGGCCGTCATCTCCCTCGGCGGAGTAGTCACCAGCCTCTCGATCCGCACCGCCGGCGACGACCTCGACGCCGCGATCGTGGCCTGGATGAAGAAGGAGCACAGCCTCATGGTGGGGGATCGCACCGCCGAGGAGATGAAGATGACCCTCGGCTCTGCCTTCCCGACCGACGACGAGCCGGAGGCCGAGATCCGGGGTCGCGACATGGTCAGCGGCCTACCACGCTCGGTCGTCGTCTCCAGCGCCGACGCTCGCAAGGCGCTCGCCGAACCGTTGCACTCGATCATCGACGCGGTGAGGGTCACCCTGGACCAGACGCCGCCCGAGCTGGCCGGCGACATCATGGACCGCGGCCTCGTGCTCACCGGGGGTGGTGCCCTGCTCCGTGGGCTCGACGAGCGGCTCCGCCACGAGACCGGGATGCCGGTCCACGTGGCTCAGGACCCGCTATCGAGCGTCGCGATGGGCGCCGGCAAGTGTGTGGAGGAGTTCGAGGCGCTCCAGCAGGTGCTGGTCTCGGACCGCCGGCGGTTCTGATGCGACGAGCCGGCCGACCCTCGCCCCTGCCCCGGCTGCTCCGGGGCTACCGACCCCTGCTCCCGGGGCCCGACTCCTCCGACCAGCGTGCCGATCGCTCGCGGTTGCACTCCCGGATGGTCGCGCTGGTCCTGGCGTGCTTGGCGTTGATGACGCTCGACCACCATCCGGGCACGGGCTCGCCCCTCGAGCCTGCCCGGGAGGCCATCGGCACGGTATTCGGCCCGGTCGAGTCCGGCTCGTCCGCCGTCGTGCGACCGGTCACCGCGATGGGTGACTGGTTCCGTTCCCACCGGGCGATGCAGAACGACCTCGCCGAGCTCCGGTCGCAGAACTCCCGGCTGAAGGCTCAGCAGGCGACATCCCGGTACCGGCTCAACCAGCTCGCCGAGTACCAGGGACTCACCTCCGCCGCAGACGCCCTCGACCAGGCGCTCGTCCCTGCTCACGTTGTCGCCTACGGCCCCGCCCAGTCGTTCACCCGGACGGTCACCATCGACGCGGGCTCCGAGGCGGGGGTCCGGCCGGACCAGACCGTCCTGAACGACGACGGCCTGGTCGGTCGCGTGCTGCGGGTGACCCGGACAACGGCCACGGTGCTGCTCATCGTCGACACGGAGTCGGTGGTGGGCGGGCGGGTCGGCGCGTCGATGAAGGTGGGCTTCCTCCGGGGTCTCGGCGGTCTCGGCGACCACGGCGCGCTCGACCTCAGCCTCGTCGACCAGACCGAGGCACCGGCGGAGGGCGACACCATCGTCACGTGGGGTAGCCGCGACGGAGCGCCCTACGTCGCGGGCGTGCCGATCGGGCACGTCACCGCGGTCTATGCGAGCCTGCGTGAGTCGTCGCAGCGCGCGGTCATCGACCCCTACGTCGACTTCGGCGCCCTCGATGTCGTCGGCGTCGTCGTGCCCTCGGGCACGGTCAGCGACCGCGGCGTGATCGAGACGGACGGGAGCCTGCAATGAGATCTCTGCGCGCCACCGCCGCCTCCGCTCTGGTCGTCGTGGCTCTGGTCCTGCAGGTCGCGATCTTTCCCCACCTGGCCTGGGAAGGGATCGTCCCCAACTTCTGCCTGTTGGTCGTCGTCGCGGCGGCGCTGGTACGGGGCCCGGCGTTCGCCGCGACCCTCGGCTTCTTCGCAGGGCTGTTGCTCGACCTCGCCCCGCCGGCCGACCACGTGGCCGGGCGTTGGGCGCTGGCTCTGGTCGTCGTCGGGTACGTCGCGGGGCTGATGCGCCAGGAGGCCCGGGCCCCGGCGATGACCGTCGTGGGCACGGTTGCGGCGTCGTCGTTCATCGGCACCTCCGTCTACGCCCTGTCCGGCGTCGTGCTGGGGGACGCGGTCGCGGGTGCCGGCGATGTGCTGCTGGTCATCGTCGTGGCCGTGATGTGGGACGTGATCCTCACTCCGCTGGGACTGCCGGGCGTGATGCGCCTGCTGGCCCGGCTGGAGCCCGTGGGCGCTCGATGAGGCCTTCGGTCACGCGCGATGCCGGTGCGCAGCGGTCGCGGCTGCGCCTGATCGTCGTGCAGGTCCTCGTCTTCTCGCTCTTCGGGACCTTGTTCGCTCGGCTGTACTACCTCCAGGTGGTGTCGGGCGACTCCTACCGCCAGGCGGCCGCGTCCCAGTCACTGCGCGAGGTGGTGGTCCAACCCCAACGCGGGCTGATCGTCGACGACCAAGGACGCCCGCTCGTGGCGAACCGCACGGCCTGGGTCGTTTCGGTCGACCGCAGCCTGCTCGCCAAGCTCTCGAAGCATGACCGCAGGGTCGTGCTGCACCGTCTCGCCGCGGTGGTCCGCGCCCCGGTGAAGCGGGTCAAGCAGGTCCTGGTCACCTGTGGGGACCCGGGCAGCACGCGCGGCCGCTGCTGGAACGGCTCGCCGTACCAACCCGTCCCGGTCGCCACGGACGTCCGCCAAGCAGTGGCACTACGGATCCTGGAGCAGCCCGAGGACTATCCGGCCGTCGTCACCCAACAGCAGATCGTCCGTGCCTACCCGAGCCCCTACGGCGTGAACCTGGCCGACATCGTCGGATACCTCAGCCCGATCACCGCCGGAGAGCTGAGCCAGGCGCGCAAGGACCACGACGACTCTGTCAACGGGGCCAGCACCGTGGGACGCGCCGGTATCGAACAGGAGTACGACCGCTACCTGCGCGGCCGCCCCGGCTACCAGAAGGTGGCCGTCGACTCCATGGGCCGCGTGCTCGGCGACGAGGGCGAGATCAAGGGCCACCCGGGAGACACCCTCGTGACATCCATCGACGCGCGAGTGCAGGGCGTCACCGAGCGAGCGCTGCACGAGGCGATCACCACCGCCCGAGCGACGTACGACCCGGTCACCCACCGCAAGTACCGGGCAGACTCGGGTGCTGCGATCGTGCTGCAGGCCAAGACCGGTCGCCTGGTCGCGATGGCCAGTCAGCCGACGTACCGCCCCGGTGAGTGGGTGGGCGGGATCACGAAGCACCAGCTGGCCCGGCTGTACTCGCCGAGGTCCGGCGACCCGCTGCTCGCCCGTGCCTACCAGGGTCAGTTCGCGCCAGGGTCCACGTGGAAGCCCATCATGACGGTCGGGGCGTTCAACGACGACCTGGGCGCTGACACCCGGCTCAACTGTTCCTCGGGCTTCCAGGTCGGAAACCGTCTCTTCCACAACTACGAGTCGAAGGCGTACGGGATGATCGACTTCGCGCGGGCGCTGCAGATCTCGTGCGACACGTTCTTCTACCGGGTCGGCTACCACTTCTGGCAGAAGTACGGCACCGACCCGACCGAGGTGAACGCCCGGGACCCACTGGTGGCCGAGGCGAAGGCGTTCGGGTTCGGCCGGCCGACCGGCATCGACGTGCCCGGCGAGGCGGCCGGGCGGATCGCCGACCGGCGCTGGAAGCTGGCCTACTGGAAGTCGATGAAGGGCTACTACTGCCGCATCGACAAGTCGCCGCCGGCCGGGACCAGCCCGTACCTGGAGTTGTTCGCCCACGAGTTCTGCCTCGAGGGCAGCTACTACCGCGAGGGTGACGCCGTGAACTTCGCGATCGGGCAGGGTGACACGCTGGTCACGCCGCTCCAGCTGGCTCGCGCGTACGCCGCGCTGTCGAACGGCGGGACGCTCTACCGGCCACGCATCGCCAAGGCGATCGTGGGCCCCGGTGGTGAGGTCGTGAAGCGGATCAAGCCGAAGGTCGAGGGCCACGTGAAGGATCCGGCCCACAGCATCTCCTACGTCACCAAAGCCCTCCTCGGCACGGCGAAGACCGGCACCATGGCTTGGAAGATGATCGGCTTCCCGCTGGACCGGGTCCACATCCGCTCCAAGACCGGGTCTGCGGAGGTGTACGGCAAGCAGTCGACCTCGTGGGTGGTGTCCTACGACCAGAACTACGTCGTGCTGATGATGGTCACCCAGGGCGGCACCGGCTCGGGCACCTCCGGCCCGTACGTCCGCAAGATCTGGGAGGCTCTGTACGGCGTCCACGGCTCGCGGGTGGACAGACGCGACGCTCTCATCCATGGCGTGGTTGCTCCCGACGCCCTGCCCTCCTTCCAGCCGGACGGCTCGATCCTGCCTCCCCGCCCCCGAGCGCTGCCCAGGAGCCGGCCGTGACCGCAACCACCCGGCGGCCGCGTACCCCTTTGACACCCGGGATCGATCGGGTGCTCATGCTGGCGGTCCTGGGACTGCTGGTGCTCGGCACGCTGCTGGTCTGGTCCGCGACGGCGCACCGCGACGACCTCACGGATGGTGATCCGACGGCGTACGTGCGCAAGCAGTTGGTCAACGTCTGCATCGGACTGGTGCTGCTGGTGGTGGTCATGGCCACCGACCACCGGTGGGTGCGGATCGTGGCCCCGCTGGTCTACGTGGCCTCCATCGGCGGGCTCGTCCTGGTCCTGGCCTCCGGCACGACGATCAACGGCTCGCGCTCGTGGATCGACGTGGCCGGGATGTCGATCCAGCCGTCGGAGTTCGCGAAGCTGACCGTGGTGATCGGCATGGCACTGCTAGTGGCCGAGCGCATCGAGGGACGACGCGCGCGCGTCGGAGCGGTCGAGGTCGTCGGAATGCTCCTCATCGCCGGCGTGCCGTCGGCGCTGATCATCATGCAGCCGGATCTCGGCACGCTGCTCGTGCTGTCCGCGACCGTGTTCGGGGTGTTGGCCATCGCCGGAACGCCGCGTCGGTGGCTCGGTGCATTGCTGGCGGGGGGCGTCACGGGTGCGGTCACGGCGTTCGTCGGGCACCTGCTGAAGCCGTACCAGGTCGACCGGTTCCTGGCCTTCACCAACCCGGATCTGGACCCGCGCGGCGCCGGCTACAACACCGAGCAGGCGCGGATCGCGGTCGGCAACGGCGGCCTCTTCGGCCAGGGTCTCTTCCACGGCTCACAGACACGGGCCGGCTTCGTGCCCGAGCAGCACACCGATTTCATCTTCACCGTGGCGGGGGAGGAGCTCGGACTCCTCGGCGCCGGCGTGCTGATCGCGCTGCTCGGCCTGGTGATCTGGCGAGCGCTGGTGATCTCGTCACTCGCGAAGGACGTCTTCGGCCGCCTCGCCGCCGCCGGGATCGCCTGCTGGTTCGGCTTCCAGGCCTTCCAGAACATCGGAATGTGCCTGGGCATCATGCCCGTGACCGGCGTTCCGCTGCCGTTCGTCTCGTACGGCGGCTCGTCCATGTTCGCCGGGATGCTGGCGATCGGCCTGCTGCAGAACATCCACCTGCGCGCCACCGCCTCCCTGCCCACGCGCTATGTGCGGCCGGTGCGGCGGTCCTCCCTTGTCTCCCGGTGAGTGCGGTCCTGCCGGTGAGCATAGGCGTCCGGTGAAGACGGGCGCGGAGTAACAGTTGTCTCAGGCAACCGATAGGATGTCTGCAATGTCCACGCCAGCGCAGCAGCCCGCGGCGCCGCCCCAGTCCGGGGAGTACACCCACCGGCAGATCCTCACGATCCTCAGCGGCCTGATGATGGGCATGTTCCTCGGTGCACTGGACCAGACGATCGTCTCCACGTCGATCAGGACCATCGCCGACGACCTCAACGGTCTGTCCGTGCAGGCCTGGGTCACCACGGCGTACCTGATCACCTCGACGATCACCACGCCGATCTACGGCAAGCTGGGCGACCTGTACGGCCGCAAGAAACTGTTCATGTTCGCGATCTCGGTGTTCATCGCCGGATCGGCGCTGTGTTCGTTCGCGACCTCGATGTACATGCTGGCGGCCTTTCGCGCCATCCAGGGAATCGGCGCCGGCGGCCTGTTCACGCTGGTGCTGGCGATCATCGGCGACATCGTGTCGCCCCGTGAGCGCGCCCGCTACACCGGCTACTTCATGGCCACCTTCGGCACCTCGAGCGTTCTCGGTCCGGTGGTCGGTGGGTTCTTCGCCTCCCACGCCGTGATCCTCGGTCTGACCGGCTGGCGCTGGGTGTTCCTGGTCAACGTCCCGATCGGCGTCGCGGCGCTGTTCGTCGTTTATCGCACGCTTCATGTGCACCACCACCGGCGCGACGCGCGTATCGACTGGGGCGGCGCGGTGTCTCTGGTGGTGACGCTCATCCCACTGCTCACCATCGCCGAGCAGGGTCGGTTGTGGGGGTGGACCTCCGGCCGGGCCATCGTCTGCTACCTCATGGGTGCGGTCGGACTCGGCGCGTTCTACGCCGTCGAGCGCCGGATGGGCGACGACGCGCTGATCCCGCTCCGGATCTTCCGGCTGCGTCCGGTCGCCGTCGGCATCGCCGCCAGCGTGATCACCGGCATGGCGCTGTTCGGCGGCATCCTCGTCCTGCCGCTGTACATGCAGATCGTGCACGGCGCCTCCCCCATGCGGTCCGGCTTCCTGATGCTGCCGATGGTGGCCGGGATGATGAGTGCCTCGATCGTCTCCGGTCAGGTGATCTCGCGGACGGGTCGGATCCGCGCGTTCCCGATCTTCGGTTCGGCCCTCGCCGCCGTGGCCATGCTGACCCTCTCGCGGATCACCGCCGACACCGCACTTCCTGTGGTGATGGCACTCATGCTGATGCTGGGCTACGGGCTGGGCAACTGCATGCAGCCGTTGCTGCTGATCCTCCAGTCGGCGGTACCGCCACGTGACATCGGCGTGGCGACCGCCTCCGCGACGTTCTTCCGTCAGATCGGCGGCACGATCGGCGTGGCGTTCTTCTTGTCGGTGCTGTTCGGCCAGGTCGGTGGGCACATCGACACAGCGCTCGAGTCCGAGTCACGAACCGCGTCGTTCCAGCAGGCAGCGCAGCACCCGGTCATGCCGCTCGACCACCAGTTCGCCGAGTCGCTGCAGGGCCATGGCGGAGGACAGTTCCTGGGCCGGGTCAGCGACGACTCGTCCTTCGTCCAGAGGCTGTCACCGGTGCTGGCTCACCCCTTCAAGGTGGGCTTCGCCGAGGCGATGGACACGGTCTTCCTCTTCGCCGGGCTGATCGGTCTGCTCGCCTTCGTCACGCTGTTGCTGATGCCGAAGGTCGAGCTGCGGGCCACGTCGGCCAGTGCGGCGGTCCGCTCGGAGGCCGCGCCGACGGCCCCCATGACCGATCAGGTCTGACTCTGATCGGCACCCCGGATGGTCGGTGCCATTCCCACCGACGCGGGGCGGTGCCAGCATGGGGCCGTGGCCCTGCAAGCGTCTCGGGCCGGCGGGGCCGGCGGGCCGAGGAGAGGCGGAGACGCTCATGGATCTGAACACGCTGTACCACCGCACGGTCGAGGCGTGGGCCGAACGCGTGAACGCAGTGGGCCCCGACCGGTGGGATGCCCCGACGCCCTGCAGTGACTGGACCGTTCGTGACCTCGTCAATCACGTCGTCGGCGAGGACCGCTGGACGGTGCCACTGGTGGAGGGCCGCACGATCGAGGAGGTCGGCAGCAGCCTCGACGGTGACCTGCTCGGCGACGACCCGATAGGCGCCGCGTTGGAGGCGGCGATGGAGGCAACGAAGGTGACCGCGGACAAGCTACCCGCTGGAGGCGTTGTCCACCTGTCGTACGGCGAGGAGCGGCTCGGCGAGTACGTCAACCAGCTGGCCACGGACCACCTGGTCCACGCCTGGGACCTGGCGGTGGCCACCGGTGGAGACACGAGGCTCGACCCGCACCTGGTCGCCGAGGTCGGGGCGTGGTTCGCCGAACGGGAGGAGATGTACCGCGGCGCCGGGATCATCGGTCCCCGAGCCGTGTCGCACGGCGGCGCCCAGAGCGACCTCTTGGCGGCCTGCGGGCGCGACGCCGAATGGGGTGAGAACCATGCCTGTCTGGCGACGTTCTCCTCCGCGTTCGGCCGTGGTGACGTCGACACGATCATGTCCCTGATGACCGATGACTGCGTGTTCGAGGCCACCGGCCCGGCGCCGGACGGCGTACGCCGCGAGGGAGCCGATGCCGTCCGCGCCGTCTGGGTCGAGGTGTTCGGCGGCACCCGCGACGCGGCGTTCACCGAGGAGGAGTCGTTCGTCTGCGGTGACCGCGGGGTGCTCCGGTGGCGGTTCAGCTGGACCGATGACGACGGAGGGCCGGGGCACGTGCGCGGCGCCGACGTGCTGCGGTTCCGGCACGGGAAAGTCTCGGAGAAGCTGTCCTACGTCAAGGGCTGAGCCACCGGTTGACGGTGTGTTTGGATGGCGCGCATGAGCAACTCGGACTCCATCGACGCCCCTGCCGAGATCCACGACCAGCCTGAGCACCCCGCCGAACTCGACCCCGCCATCGCCGAGGCGGTGGACGGTGTGACCAACCGTTTCGGTGCAGAGGGCCTCGAGCAGATGATCGCGTACGGCGAGAAATCTCTGGCCCAGGCACGAGCGGCACTCGAAGCGCTCGGGGACACCGTCGACGATCGGTAGCCGGCGGGTGCCAAGGGCGGCGGTCGAGATTGTCAGTAGGCGGAAGGCTTCGCCGCCGGGATACTCCTCACTGGAGGACCCAGTCGACGCAGTCTTCGAGCCACTGTTCGGCTCGCCCTGCTGGCAGATTGCCAACTTCCACGGCTCCATGCTCATGATCGAGTTCGGCAACCCCACTGTGCAGATCGAGGAGGCGGTGATTCGGCCCACTCCTCTCCCGGATCGACAAGGCGGCGCACTTCGGCGGCGCGTCACTGTGCTGGGCGAATGGACGCTGACCATCGAGCAATGCCAGTGGGGAATCGAGGCAGAAGGCAGCCCCCTGGCCGACAGTGAGTCACCGGACGACACCATGAGCTGCGCCCTCGATGTGCTCGAAGGGCAGGCACTCGAGAGCGTCCGAGTCCAGCGGAAGACCGGGGCGACTGACTTCGAGTTCGATCTCGGCACAGCGCTGCTGATCCGTCCATACGAGTCGGGTACCGAGAGAAAGCGGCCTGAGGAACTCTGGACCCTGAGGTCGCCGGACGGTCAATACCTCGCGGTTCGAGACGACGGCACGTACAGCCGCAACGACGCCGACGCCAGTCCCGATGACTACCTGTGGCTGGTCCTCCCGACCTAGGTGCGTCACGGGGACATGCCCGCGATCCGGGCGGTGACCGAGGAGGATGTCTGGCGAGCATGCGCGGCGTAGGCTGCGCTGTTCGTCCAGTCCATGAGCACCCAAGTGAGGTCCGACCCTTGTCCGAGAGCGTCTTCCCCCTGCTCGAGTCCCGTCTGCCGTCGGTCTCCAAGCCGATCCAGTACGTCGGCGGCGAGCTGAACTCCACCGTCAAGGAGTGGGACTCCGTGGACGTCCGATGGGTGCTGATGTACCCCGACGCCTACGAGATCGGGTTGCCGAACCAGGGCGTGCAAATCCTCTACGAGGTGCTCAACGAGCGCGACTGGATCCTCGCCGAGCGCTCGTACGCCGTGTGGCCGGACATGGAACGCGTGATGCGGGAGGACGGCATCCCGCAGTTCACCGTCGACCAGCACCGGCCGGTCGGTGATTTCGACCTGCTCGGGATCAGCTTCTCCACCGAGCTGGGCTACACCAATTTTCTGAACTCGCTGGATCTCGCCGGCATCGCGCTGCACGCGGTGGATCGTGGGGAAGACGACCCGGTCGTGATCGCCGGTGGCCACGCGGCCTTCAATCCGGAGCCCATCGCGGAGTTCCTCGACGCGGCCGTGCTCGGCGATGGCGAAGAGGTCGTGCTGGCGATCTCGGCGGTGGTCCGCGAGTGGAAGGGTGAAGGCCGCCCGGGCGGCCGAGAGGAGCTGCTGCGCCGGCTGGCAGTCTCCGAGAACGTCTACGTCCCCTCGTTCTACGACGTTGCCTACGCCGCCGACGGCACCATCGAGGCGGTCGTCCCGAACCGTCCGGGCATCCCGTTCCGGATCCGCAAGCACACGCTCATGGACCTGGACCAGTGGCCCTACCCCGCGAAGCCGCTGGTGCCGCTCGCCGAGACCGTGCACGAGCGGTTCAGCGTGGAGATCTTCCGCGGCTGTACCCGCGGCTGCCGCTTCTGTCAGGCCGGGATGATCACCAGGCCGGTGCGCGAGCGCTCGATCCAGACCATCGGCGCGATGGTCGAGAACGGCATCAGGAAGTCCGGCTTCGAGGAGGTCGGGCTGCTGTCGCTGTCCAGCGCCGACCACACCGAGATCACCGAGGTCGCGAAGGGCCTGGCCGACCGGTACGAGGGGTCCAACGTCTCGTTGTCGCTTCCGTCGACTCGCGTCGATGCCTTCAACGTCACCTTGGCCAACGAGTTCTCCCGCAACGGCCGCCGCTCCGGCCTGACCTTCGCGCCCGAGGGCGGCAGCGAGCGGATGCGGAAGGTGATCAACAAGGCGGTCACCGAGGAGGACCTGATCCGCACCGTCGCTGCGGCGTACTCCAACGGCTGGCGGCAGGTGAAGCTCTACTTCATGTGCGGACTCCCGACCGAGACCGACGAGGACGTGCTCCAGATCGCCGACCTCGCCGCGAAGGTGATCGCCAAGGGCCGCGAGGTGACCGGCCGCAACGACATCCGGTGCACCGTCTCGATCGGTGGCTTCGTGCCCAAGCCGCATACCCCGTTCCAATGGGCCCCCCAGCTCGACCACGACACCACCGATGCG
>Ga0126310_10000700_pt1 | contig 11990 bp, 8 predicted proteins | sample Plot60_FD_92540 | JGI IMG/M metagenome (GOLD analysis project Ga0126310, IMG submission 92540) | Serpentine soil microbial communities from UC McLaughlin Reserve, CA, USA - Plot60 | ecosystem: Environmental > Terrestrial > Soil > Grasslands | place: USA: UC McLaughlin Reserve, Lake County... | reverse complement strand
TTTGGCCGTCATACCGATCCACGGTCGCCGGAGAGCTCTTGCGGCCGCATGAGGGTAAACACGGCGAGGGCGACGACCGAAAGCAGTGCGACCGCAAGAAAAGCCGCTGCCCACGTTGTGGGCGCCATTCCACCGCGAGGTTGAGAATCCACCCGACGGCGAGCGGACCGATGAAGACGCGCGGCTGCCGTGGTCTGGAGTTCTTGTGTTCTGCCGGGACCGGAGCCGCTCGTCGACTCCGTAGAGAAGCGCCGTTATGCGGCTCGCCGCCCGCACCGCCTCGTTTAGCAGTTGCAGCCTCTTGCCTCGAGCTGGACCGACCAATAGGTGCGGCCAGGATGTCCTTCGCGATGGCGGTTGGTGCGCACGATGATGATCGCCGCGACCCATACGTGCGCTTGACGGCGCGCCGCGCGAGCTTCCGCTTCGCGCCCATGTCGGTCACCTGAGTCGGTGACGTCGTTGCACGAAAGCGGACGTTGAGCCACCGAAGCAGGAACGCGAGCTTCTTCCGGGCGCTCGGCCCATCGAGGGCGGAAGGTCATTCGAAACTAAGAAAAGCCGTAGAGCCGACCTGGGTTATCAACTAAGATCCGCTCGCGAATGGCAGCGTTCGGGGCCCATTCTGCGAGCAGATCAAAGAGTCGGGCATCGTCGGGCATGTGCTTCTCACCTCGATGCGGCCAGTCGCTGCCCCAGACCATGCGTTCCGGCGCCGCTTCCGCGAATGCTTTCGCAACCTCGCCCGCGTCGGCGTAAGCGGGAGGACCGCTCGCGGTATTTAGGTAGGCGGCCGACAGTTTCATCCAGGTGCGTCCGCCATCGAGCAGCTTGCGCACGACGGGGTAGGCGGGGTGTTTTACGCCCTGGCTCGGCGGCAGGCGAGCCAGGTGATCGATTACCAGCGTTGTTGGCAGGCGCGCCAGAACGTCGGCAAGCTCAACGACCTGATCGCCCGTCGCGTAAACCTGGACATGCCAGCCGAGCGGGTGAACCTTCCTGGCCATAGTCTCCAAGCGTTCGGCAGTCGTCGGACCCCACGATTGCGGCGTGCCGAAATTGATGCGAATGCCGACTGCGCCTTGAGCCGCCATCTGCTTCAATTCAGCGTCGGAGATGTCGAGGTCGACGACGACGACTGCGCGGGCCGAGTTGCCGAGTTGCGCGACCCCGTCCAGCGTCGCTCGATTGTCGGTGCCATAGGTCGACGGGGTCACCACAACGACGCGGCTGGTCCCAAGCCGCTTCTGCAGTCGACGATAGGCGGCGACGTCGCTATCGACCACCGGCTCGCCTTTCCAGTGGCTGGAAGCCGGGAAGCGGGTGGAAAAGATGTGAATGTGAGAGTCGCACGCGTTCGGCGGCGCGCTGGTCTTCGGCGGTTCGGTGCCGGACGAGAATGGGATGGCTTCTTGCGCGTTGGCGCCGGCGCTTCCAATGCCGCATGCCGCCGAAACCGCGCAGAGGCCGGCCGCCTTCAGGAGCTCTCGCCGAGATTGGTCGATCGCATTCATGACTATCCCTCCCTCATCATTGCTCATTTCGATCTCGCGCGGAGTCTTCCTCCGCCGCTCAGAAGCCGTAGAGCCTCGCCGGGTTTGAGACGAGGATCTGAGCTTGCAACTTCGAATCCGGTGCCCAATCGGCCAGCAGATCAAGCAGAACTGCGTCATCGGGCTTCCCGTCGCCTGGAGAGGTGGGGTGGGGCCAATCGCTTCCCCAGACGAGGCGCTCGGGGGCGAGCTTGACGTAAGCGCGCGCGAGGCGACTCCGATCGGCGTAGGTCGGCGGCCCGATCTTGGAGAGGATATACGCGCCGGTGAGCTTCACCCACGCGCCGTGTTTCTCGATGAGGTTGGCGATCACGCGAAATGCGGCATGTTCGGGCCCGGCCGGCTCTGGCAGGTGGCCCATGTGATCGAACACGACTGGCACGGGCATTTTCGTCAACAAGCTCTCCAGCTCGACTATCCTGTCGCCTTCCGACACGAGCTGAATGTGCCACCCAAGTTCCGCGATTTTGTCGGCCACCGGCACCATGTCTTCCATGGAGGCGCCACCAGGCAAGCGCGTGCCGAACCGCACGCCTCGGATGCCGGCCTCATGCAGGCGCTTGAGCTCGGCCGCGGTGACGGTCGCGTCGAGCATCGCAATGCCGCGCGCGGTCGCGCCGAAGGCTTGGACCGATTCGACGAGGAGCCGGTTGTCGATCCCATACGTCGAGGGTTGGACGACGACGTTGCGCGTCAAGCCCAGCCGGCGCTGCAGCTGGCGGTAGTCCTCAACGCTGGCGTCGGGCGGCCGCAGGGTTGCGCTGGGAGACGCAGGAAAGCGCGCGTCGTAGACGTGGTGGTGACAATCAGTTGCATTGGGCGGTACCGTCAGGGAAGGGCGTTCCGTGCCTGAAGACCAGCGCGCCGACTGAGCGGGTGCTCGCCGCACGCCGGCACTGAGCGCAACTACCCCCGTGAGCATCGCGATGTGCTTGCGGCGCGTCATCGATCTAGTCACTGGTGCCTCCCCTTGGGCGTACGAGAAAAAGCGTCTGACCCGGCGCCGAGATGGGTGCGGTCAGGATGCTGCCGGTCTGAGACTCGGTAATGGCGAGGCGCTCGCGCCGCGCCATGCACGCCGATAATCGTCCTCAGGCCGCGGCTGCGACTGCGCGCGCATCGCGCGCGTGCGAGCGGCTAATGAGGATGACGCTGATTGCGGCGGCGGCGTCGAGAGCTGCGACGGGCAGCATGCCAAGCGCGAAGCTCCCCGTCGCCTCCTTCACCAAGCCCACGATGTTGACCATGAGCCCGCCACCGACGAGGTTCGCAATCGCGTTGATCCCGGCGAGCCCGGCCGCCAAGGTCGCGGCAGACAGCCAGCCGGCCGAGAGCGCCCAGAACGGCCCCTTGAAGGCGTAGGCTCCGACGAGCGCGCAGGACACGGCCATGATGGTCGTGACGATGCCGCCCGAAAGGTTCAGGTACAAGAGGCCGAACGCCGCGAGCATGAGCGGGATCGCGGTGTGCCACGTGCGCTCGCCGCTCCGATCCGACCGCCGTCCCCATAGGATCATCAGGACCGTGGCGATGCCATACGGAATGGAGTTCACGAACCCGGTCTGAAAGTTGGTCAGGCCGAACGACTTGATGATTTGCGGCTGCCAGACCGAAAGGACGCTGCCGGTCGCGGACGCCCCCGCGCAGACGAGCGCCATCGTCAGAAAGTACTTGTTGCGCGCGAGCTGCCAAAGGGAGATGTGCCCGATCGCCTTCTTGCGGGCTGCCTCCTCATCGAGGCGCCCGACGAGCCAAGCGCGTTGCGCGTCGCTGAGCCAGGACGCCTCACGGGGCTTGTCGGTCAGCACGAACAGGCAGGAGATCCCGAGGAGAATGGTCGGTATCCCCTCGAGCACGAAGAGCCACTGCCAGCCCTTCAGCCCGAGCGCGCCGTCGAGCTCGAGAAGCGAGACGGAGAGCGGCGAACCCAAGAACGTCGCGAGCGGGATCGAGACCGTGAAGGTCGCGAGGATGCGCGCCCGATACTCGTTGGGCAGCCAATAGGTCAGGTAGAGGATCGCGCCGGGAAAGAAGCCGGCCTCGGCCGCTCCCAGGATGAAGCGCATGGCGTAGAGCGAGTAGGGGCCGATCACGAAGGCCATGCAGGCCGTGACGAGACCCCAGGTGATCATGATCCTGGCGATCCACCGGCGCGCGCCGACGCGCTGCAGCGCGAGATTGCTCGGCACCTCGACCAGGAAGTAGGAGACGAAGAACAGGCTCGCCGCAAAGCCGAACATCGCCGGCGTGAGCCCGAGATCCTTGTTCATCTGCAGCGCGGCGAAGCCGATGTTTACCCGGTCGAGCAGGGCGAAGAAGTAGCAGACCATCAGGAACGGCACGAGCCGGAGGATGACCCGGCGCATGGTCGCTTTTTCGAGTGCGTGCGGAGCTTCTTCAGAGACGTTCATGTCCTATCCTCCCCTGTCTTGCAGAATGGGCTCGCGTGACGCAGCTCGCGTCCAAGCCCGTGACGTTCCGGCGAGTCGCGCGTTCAGATCCCCTCGCAGCCTGCGTCCTTGAGGGCGCGCTCAACCCAGGAGCGGTCGACGGTGCCGGCTTTGATGGCGGCCATCGTCTTAGCCTCGCCTTCCTGTTTTGCGTTGGCGGCGCGGTAGACCTCCTCCGTTTGATCGAAGGGCACGCAGACGATCCCGTCGTCGTCGCCGACGATGAGGTCGCCCGGCTGGATGATCATGCCGTCGAGCGCGATCGTGGCGTTCACCTCGCCGGGCCCGTTCTTGTAGGGGCCGCGATGGGTGACGCCGGCTGCGAAGACCGGCAGCGAACTCGCCCGGATCCACCCTGAATCGCGCACGGCCCCGTTCACGACCACGCCCGCGACACCGATCTGCTGGGCGTGAGAGAGCATGAGCTCGCCGATGATGGCGTTGGTCAGGTCGCCTCCCGCGTCGATGACGAGGACGTCGCCCGTCGCCGCGCGGTTCAGGGCCGCGTGGACCATCAGATTGTCGCCGGGCGCCGTCTTTACGGTGAGCGCGACGCCGGCCAGCACGCCGCCGGCATGGAGCGGCCGCAGCCTCGCCCCACCGTGCACCATTCGGTTCATGGAATCGCTGATGTTCGCGACGCCGATGGCTTTGAACTTCTCGACCGTGGCCTCGCCGACCTTGCGGCTGCGCGAGTGGATTTTGAAGCCAATGGACATGACTGCTTCCGTTTCTGCGAGAGGGGGAAGAGAGTTCGGCCGTCAGGCCAGCTCGGATTTCTTCAGGCCGGCTTTGAGCTCGATTGCCTCGAGAGCCTCCTGGTAGGTGCGCGGTACGACGCCCTTGAAATGGTCCTTGAGGCCGAGGCTCTCCTTCCAGCGCAGTCGAGCCGCGACCGCGCGCGCCATGATCGGCTCGACCCCAGCGTCCTCGACGGCGTCCGCCGACATCTCGAGTTCCTCGGCGCGGCGCTTGGCATGGATGGCGCCGGACGGCGTCAGGCTCTGCACCGTGTCCATCCAGGGCCGCGCCAGCGTCTTGGAAGCGGATGCGAGCACGACCTCATCGATTCCATATTGGCGGGCCGCGAGCAGCATCTCGTCCGTCAACGCTTCGATGCCCTTGATGAGGACGGAGCGGAGAATCTTGATGCCGGAGGCCGTCCCCAGCGCCGGGCCCGTGAACTCGATCTGCATGCCCCATGGCACGAGCAGGTCGCGCACGCGCTCGCCAGCGGGTCCGCTCGACAGCATGCGCATGGAATGGCCTTGGAGCGGCGTGCCCTCGATCGAGCCGTCGCCGAGGAGCGCCCCGCTCGAGGCGAGCTTGTCGGCCACGCTCTTCTTGATCTTGGGGGTCGCCGAGGCGAAGTCGAGGAAGGTGTGCCGGCCCGTCAGGACGGGCGCGAAGGCTTCCGCGCTCTCGAGCGATGACGAGCCCGGCGTCACGCTGAAGATCAGGTCGCTCGCATCCGCGAGTTCCCCGTTCGATCGCACAAGCGCGACGCCCGCCTCGCGCGCCCTCGTCTGGATAAGATCTGCATAGGGGCCGTCGAAGGCATACTTGTCGTAGCACGCGATGGATTCGAGACCCGCCCTGCGCAGTCCCGCTCCGACCGTGCTGCCGATCTCGCCGTAACCGACGAGGCCGAGCCTGAACTGCTTGCAATCTGCCATAACGTTCTCCTCATTTCCTTGTGTGATCGAGTCAGCGCCGCGGGTCGGCCGTGCGACGCGTCTCGGCGGCGCCAGGATCGCCGGCCAGGTGGGCGCGCAGGATTTGAACTGGGTGCGGCAAGCGCGCGCCGTCGATAATCCTGGCCTGTGAGCGACAGGAATATCCGTCGGCGAGCAGTCGGCCCGATCGGCCCTTCTCGGTGACGTGCTTCGCCCAGCTGAGACCGTAGATGCGCTCCGACAGCGCCCGGTGCTCGGCCTCATGGCCGTAGGTGCCGGCCATGCCGCAGCAGCCAGACGGCAACATCGAGAGACCGAGCCCGAAACGCTCGAACACGGTCGGCCAGGCCGCCACCGCGGCCTGCGCGGTGGTCCGCTCCGTGCAGTGCGGGAGCAGCCAGTAGGTCTCCCCTTGCCGCACGCGCGGGAGCGCATGAAGCCGGCCGGCGAGCCATTCCTGCACGAGCTGGACGCGCGGCACGTCGTGCCCGGGCAGCGCCTGCGGGTATTCCGACCGGTAGGTCAGCGTCATGGACGGATCGAGGCCGATGAGGTCGATCCCACTCTTGGCAAGGCGGCCGAGCTCGGCCGCGTTCGCCGCCGCGAGCCGCTCGAACCGCCTAAGGAAGCCGTGGACGTGCAGCGGCTTGCCGTTCGCCCGGTAGGGTGCAAGCCAGGGCTTGATGCCGATCCGGATCAGAAGGTCTAGGAGGTCGAGCAGCACGGGCATCTCGTAGTAGCTCGTGAACGCGTCCTGGACGACGACGACGCTTCTCAGGCGCTCGGCCTGCGGCAGCGTCGACAGCGCGTCCGCCGTGGCGAGCGCGACACCGCGACGCGCGATCTCGCTTTCGAGGTTCAGCTCCGAGAGCTGCGGCGTGTGCACGAGCCCGATCGCCCCGGCGATGCCGGTGCTCGTCGCGAAATTCGCGAAGCTGGGCGCCTTGGCGAGCCAGGGCACCAGGGTCTCGAGCGAAGCGATGGCGTGGTGGCGCAAGGGCCGGAGATAGCGGCCGTAATAGAGTTCTAGAAACTTGGCTCTGAAGGTCGGGACATCCACCTTGATGGGGCACTGACCCGTGCAGGACTTGCAGGCGAGGCAGCCTGCCATGGCCTCGTGCACCTCGTGGGAGAAGTCGTCCTCTCTCCGACCGAGCGTTGCCGCCACGCGGGCAGGAAAGGAAAGCCAGCCCGAGCGGGCGCGAAGCCGCCGCGCCTCGGCAAGCGGCTCGGCGCCCTCCGCTGCGAGCCTGCGCAGCCATTCGCGCATGAGCTGGGCGCGGCCCTTCGGGGAATGGCGGCGCTCGCGCGTGCCTTTCCAGGACGGGCACATGGCGTCGTCCCGGTCCCAGTTGAAGCAGGCGCCATTGCCGTTGCAATGAAGCGCTTCGTCGTAGCCGGCGCGGACCTCGGGCGGGATCGCGCGATCGTGCTGGCCCTTGGTCGGTATCCCGTCGACCCTCATAAGCGCGCCGCCGTCCGGCGCCGCGATCTTGCCTGGGTTGAACTGGTTCCTCGGATCGAAGGCCGTTTTCACCGCCTGGAGCACCGGATAGAGCGGGCCGAAGAAGCGCGGCGAGAACTCGGACCGCACGCCCTTGCCGTGCTCCCCCCAGAGCAGCCCGCCATAGCGCTGCGTCAGCGCGACCACCTCCTCGGTGACCTCGCGGATCAGGGCCTCGGCGCCAGGCGCTTTCATGTCGATCGCCGGGCGGACATGAAGCACCCCGGCGTCGACGTGGCCGAACATGCCGTAGTCGAGCCCGTGCCGGTCGAGGGTCGCGCGGAACTCGGCGATGAAGTCGGCGAGGTTCTCGGGCGGCACGGCCGTGTCTTCGACGAAGGGGATGGGCCGCTTGTCGCCTTTCATGTTGCCGAGCAGGCCGACCGACTTCTTGCGCATCTCCCAGATACGCCCGACGTCGCTCTCGCCGCGCGCGACCGTGTAGCCGCGGCGGTCCCCGACCGGGCCAGCCGCGTCAAGGGCCGCTGTCAGACGGCCGAGCGCTCCCTCCACCTCGGCGGCGCTGTTGCCGACGAACTCGATCAAGTTGACGCCGCGCGCCCGCTCGCCCTCATCCTCAGGGAAGAACTCCGCGACGCCCGCCCAGATCGGGTCCTCTTGCGCGAGCGCCAGCACCTTGGAATCGACCGTCTCGATGGAGGCCGCGCCGAACCGAACGAGAGCCTGCGCATCACGGAGGGCCGCGTCGAAGCTGCCGTAACGAACATTGACGAGCGCCGCATGACTCGGCAGCGGCAGCACGTTGAGGATGGCCTCCGCCACGAATCCGAGCGTTCCCTCCGAGCCGCACAGGATGGCGTTCAGATCGAAGTGCCCGTCGGCCCGCCGGATATGGGCGAGATCGTACCCGGTCAGGCAGCGGTTGAGCTTCGGGAAGCGCTCCTCGACAAGGACAGCGTTCTCGCGCTGCAGCCTGTCGACCTCGCGGTGCACGACGCCAGCCCGGTCGGCAGGCGCCTTGGCATCCGCAAGCCCGGCCTCATCGAGCGGGGCCGAGTGCCACACGGTCCCGTCGGACAGCACGGTCGTGAGCTCGCGGACATGGTCGCGCGTCTTGCCGTACAGGCAGGAGCCCTGACCGCAGGCGTCCGTCGAGATCATCCCGCCGATCGTGGCGCGGTTCGAGGTCGACAGCTCGGGCGCAAAGAATAGGCCATGCGGCAAGAGTGCCGCGTTGAGCTGGTCCTTGACGACGCCAGCCTCGACCCGCGCCGTGCGCCGCTCCGGGTCGATCGCCAGGATGCGATTCATGTAGCGCGACAGGTCCACCACGAGCCCGTCCGTGAGCGATTGGCCGTTGGTCCCGGTCCCGCCCCCGCGCGGCGCGACTCGCACTTTCACGAACCGCTCTTCGCCGAGCAGCGTCGCGATGCGGACCAGGTCGTCGACACCGCGGGGAAACGCGATCGCTTGCGGAGTCAGCTGGTAGATCGAGTTGTCCGTCGCCATGACCGTGCGGTCGGCGGCGCCGGCCGAGAGATCCCCCGCGAAGCCGCGCGCCCGCAGCTCGGCGCAGAAGAGCGCGTACAGCGGCAGAGCGACGGGTCCGGGCGGCAGGCGCGGAATCATCGGGTCACGCCGGAACCGCGGCGGAAAGCGCGTCCCGCCGGTCGCGTTCACGCGGTCCAGATAGCTGACGCCGTAGCAGAAGAGAAACGGGAGAATGCGCCGCATCATCGGGGCGATAGAGCCCGTTCTCGTCGACTGCAGCATCGGCAAACTGCCGGTGCCCTCGCGTCATGACGTTTCTCCCGTTTCGCCATTTTGAAACGGCGTTTCATTTTGTGTAAGCCGTAACGAGAGTTGAGTCAAGTATCGGGAAAACGACACCCTCACGCCGGCCAGATCGGCCGGCGGTTCATGTGCCTAGGAGGTTGAACTCAGGCGGTCGCCGCAGTGCTTGGCGACGTGGCGGCGTCCATTTAAGGGTCGTGCCGGAAATCAGGGGAGCGTGCCGCGAATGGTGAGGAAGGCTCGTCAGAGGCCCAAGCTGGAGGGCGTCGCGTCAGCGGAAAGGGTGCTGGCGGTGTTGACCGCCTTTCGTCGCGGGGACGACGCGCTGGAGCTCACGGAACTCGCGCGCCGCACCTCGCTCGTTAAGAGCACGATCATGCGGCTCTGCATTTCGCTTGAGAAATTCGACTTGGTCGAGCGACTGGATGATGGGCGTTACCGGCTCGGCGTAGAAGCCGCGCGGATCGGTTCCGTTTACCAGCAGTCCTTTGCTATGGAGGAACGGATCGTTCCAGTCTTGGAGCGCCTCGCCAGCGAGTCGCTGGAAACGGCGTCGTTCTACATACGGCGCGGCAATCAGCGACTCTGCTTGTTCCGGGTGGACTCACCTCATCCGCTGCGAATGAACGTCCGTCCTGGCGACGTGCGTCCGATGGATGGCTCTGCCATCGCGCAGGTCCTGACCACCTTTAGCGCGCAAAGGAAATCGAAGCGACAGGAGATGAGTCTCCCGATCTATAGCTCGGGCATCACCGACCCGCATGTGGCAGCCCTCGCCAGCCCGGTTTTCGGTTCGGGGGGGCTGTTGCTTGGGGCGCTTGCGCTGTCTGGCCCGTCTTCCCGTCTCACCGCTGAGCAAGCGAGTGTGCTTGGGCCACGATTGCGTGAAGCTGCGGAACGTCTCTCATCCGAGTTGGGTGCTCAGGTCTGAAGAGCCAGCGAGTTAACAAAAGCTGTTGCCGCTCCTGATTCCGGGTTCTTCCGGCGAAGCGGTGGCCGCGGGCCCCCCGAGAGCGGACTCTCTAAGTTGCCTCTAGCGTTAGGCGGAGACCTTACGCCCTCGAGCTGAACGTCCGCTTTTCGCGGTGCGGGCGCCGAAAGCTGCCGGGCCGCTTTCGGCCAAGATCGCCCATTTCGGCTTCGCGCCCATCTCGGCCGAAGTCGTGCGATCCTGACACGCTCCGAAGCGGACATTGACCCGGCAACTCGACAGGTCGGAGAAGCGCAGGGAGGCATCCGGACGTGCAAGCCGGCCGGCCACTTTGGCGATTGAGACACGTTCTGCATTCATCCGCGAATTCCGGATAGCCGGGAGGCCAGACCCTCTCAAGCGACGAAGCCTGAAGTCAACGTATTATCGGCCGTGCGTCGCGGGGCCGGTCAGCGGATAGCTGCTGCAAGATGGCCACGCATAGCGCAGCACGGACGAGCGGACCCGGGCGCGCTTGTTTGCGAGCGTCTGCGCTCGGTCGGCTTGATCCGGAACCACGCGGCATAGAGCGCAGGGAGGAAGAGCAAAATCAGCAACGTACCGACCGCTGTGCCGCCGATCAGCGTATAGGCCATCGATCCCCAGAAGACGGAGTGTGTAAGGGGGACGAAGGCTAGCACGGCGGCAATTGCGGTGAGGATCACGGGCCTCGTGCGTTGCACCGTGGCTTCGATGACGGCGTGATAGTCGTCAAGGCCGGCGGCACGGTTCTCCTTAATTTGTTCGGTCAGGATCAGCGTATTGCGCATCAGAATTCCGGCGAGGCCTATCAGACCCAGGATGGCGTTGAACCCGAACGGCTGGTTGAACGCGAGCAACGCAGGCACGACACCGACGACGCCGAGCGGTGCCGTCAGCATGACCATGGCCATCGTCGAGAAGGATCGCACTTGGAGCATGATGACGATCAGCGTGGCGGCGATCATGGCCGGGAAGATTTTGGCCAGAGCGGCGTTGGCCTTGCCAGCCTCCTCGATTGAGCCACCCATTTCGATGCGATAGCCGGCCGGAAGAGATGCGATCAGCGGCTGGAGGGCCGTCATGACCTGCTTTGAAACCTCAGGAGGCTGGGTCGCTTCGTTGATCTCGGAGCGGACGGTAATGACAGGCCTCCGATCGCGGCGTTTCAGTACGGGTTCTTCCTGCCGGATTTCCGAATGGCCGATCTGCTCGAGCGGAACCGGGCGGCCGCCCCGGCTTATCAACGAAAAATCCGCCAGGCGCGCCGGGTCCAGCCGCTCGCCGCCGGCGCTGCGTGCCACGATGGGCACATTGCGGATGTCCTCACGGACCTGCGTGACGGGAGTGCCGGTGAGCAGGAATTGCAGTTGGTGGCCCACCTCCGCCGTCGAGAGGCCGATAAGGTTCAGCCGATCCTGATCCGGAACGAAGCGCAGCACGGGCGCGCGATTGCCCCAATCGCGGTTCGCTTGCCGCACATCGGGAACGTCGCGCATGACAGCGAGCGCTTTTTCAGAGATCGCGTACAGTTGCGCGGGATCGGGTCCCATGACCCGGAATTCGACCGGAAACGGCGAGGGCGGCCAAACACAAGCTGGGTGACGCGCACATAGGCCTCGGGTGCTAGCCCCTGCGCCACCGCCTCTCGCAGCCGGTGCTTCAAGGCCTCGCGCGCCTTGGCGTCCGGGGTCAGCACCACGATCTTCGCGAAGGCGGAATCGGGCAGCTCCGGTGACATCGCCAAGAAAAAGCGGGGTGCGCCCTGACCGATATAGCTCGTGACGATCTTGGCTTCCGGCTGGTCATGCAGCCAGCGCTCGAGTTTTTCAACGCTGCCGGTTGTCGTCTCAATGCTGGTGCCTTGCGGCAAACGAACCTCGACCAGCACTTCGGGACGATCGGAGGTCGGGAAGAACTGCTGTTTGACGGCGCCCATGCCCACAACGGAAAGTGCGAAGGCGATCCCAACGATACCGCTGATTACGAACTTGTGGCGTACGGCAAAGGCGATGAGCCGCCGCAGGAGCCGATAATTCGGTGTGTCGTAGATCGCGTGATGACCGCCTTCGATCGGCTTGATCGCGGGCAGCATCTTGACGC
>Ga0126310_10000698_pt1 | contig 11995 bp, 14 predicted proteins | sample Plot60_FD_92540 | JGI IMG/M metagenome (GOLD analysis project Ga0126310, IMG submission 92540) | Serpentine soil microbial communities from UC McLaughlin Reserve, CA, USA - Plot60 | ecosystem: Environmental > Terrestrial > Soil > Grasslands | place: USA: UC McLaughlin Reserve, Lake County... | reverse complement strand
GTTGTACTGCACCGCGGGTGAATGTCTCGAAGAAGCGGCGGTGACCGGCTACGCCACATTCGAGGTGGGTCAACCTGGCGTCGCTGCGGATTGCGAACCCCGGCTCACCTTCACTCTGCCGTTGTGCGAACACCATGGGCATCTACTGCGGTCGGAGGGCAGCTTCGTGGAGTTCTACACCGACGAATTCAAACGAGATGGGGTGTAGCAGGGGGTACGCCCTCCTCCGCCTCGGATCGGGCGACTCGCCGGGCATCGTCGCGTCCGCTGGCCCGTAGGAGGGCCAGAGAGTCCCCCAGCTTGCGCCAGCAGCGGGGCGCGACCGTTTTCCCGCTCGCGTCTGAGCCCTACCTCGACGCGATGCCCCTGGGACCCGAGACCCGGGGGCATCGTCACGTCATGACGAAACCCACTCACATGCCGATGAGCTGCGCCCGGCGACCTGGCAGCCGTGTTCGTAGTCCCGAGCACGCGGTTCACGCTCTGTTACCCGAACCGGGTCGTCGGACGAGGCGAGGTCCTCGACGTGCTGCCCTTCTGAGCGACCGCTCATGCCGCGATCCCTCCAGCATGGACGCTCGGCCAGCGGCCACGACATGGGTTAGCGGCGGAACTCCCGCCCCGGACGGGGGACCAGGGCGGGAGAGCTCCATGCCGCGAGGTGGTCATGGTGCACCTACGGTGCTCGCGGGAATGTCACCGCGCTTATCATGAACCTTCCAGTGCCGAGGAAGGTCAAACCGCGACGGAGGAGGCTATGCGCATCGGCGAGTTGGCCGCGGCCGCTGGGACAACCACCAAGACGCTGCGGTTCTACGAGGACAGCGGTCTGCTCCCGCAGACCGAGCGTGCCGCAAACGGCTACCGCGACTACGGGCCGGAGGTCCTCTCACGGCTGGACTTCATCCGCCGCGGCCGGGCCGCCGGGCTGACCCTCGCCCAGATTCGCGAGGTGATCGACATCCGCGACGCCGGCGAGGCACCCTGCCATCATGTGTACCAGCTGCTTTCGGAGCGACTGGGCGACATCGATCGGCAGATTGCTGACCTTGATGCCCTCCGCGGCGCTCTCATCCAACGACGCGATCAAGCGGGAACGGCCGATCCGTCCACCTGCCCCGCCGACACGGTCTGTCAATACGTGTGACGTCACGTTTCGTCCGCGCTCTCTGAACGCTGGCCGTTGGCTGAAGCATCAGGGCGAGCGCTAGCCGCGCTCACTTGCCGCAGATTGCGTGCGCTGGGCCATCCGGATCCGCCGTTGTCCGGGCACGCTCATGCTGAGATCCGCGGCCAGTACCTCGACCCTGACGCGGGCCGGATCACGTTCAGGAAGTACGCCGAGGAGTGTCTGGCGAACCGGACGACGGAGCCGACGACCAGGGAGCGGATCGAGACACGGTTGCGGGTGCATGTCTACCCGGTGCTCGGGCCGAAGATGCTGGCGCAGATCAAGCCGTCGACGATCCAGTCATGGCTCGCGGGCCTGTCGGGGGCGGCGAGCACGCGCCGGCTCGCGCTCGGTACCGTCTCGGCGATCCTGTCGGCCGCGGTCGATGATGAGCGGATCGCCAAGAATCCGTGCAAGGCGGGATCGGTGTCGCCGCCGAAGCGTGAGGCCGCCAAGGTAATTCCGTGGACGGTGGAGCAGGTTGCGGCCGTGAGGCTGGCGCTTTCCGGACCGCTACCGGGTCGCGCTCGAACTCGGCGCCGGACTCGGGCTCCGCCAAGGGGAGATCTTCGGACTCTCTCCCGATGACGTGGACTTCCTGCGCGGGACCGTCGATGGCCGGCGGCAGGTGATGCAGCTCAAGGGTCGGCTGACCTTCGGCCCGCCGAAGGGGAACAAGCGGCGGACGAACCCACTGCGGTCGTCGGTGCGGGAGCTCCTGGCGGCGTACCTGGCGCAGTACCCGGCCAGGGATGTCACGCTCCCGTGGGGTGACCTCGCGGGAACGCCGACCACGGTCCGGTTGATCATCACCGGGGTGCAGGGTGGCGCCCTGAACCGGAACACCGTGAACCACGATGTCTGGAAGCCGGCGCTCACGAAGGTGGGAGTCCGAGCGGCCCGTGAGAACGGGATGCATGCACTCCGCACCCATTACGCGAGCGTCCTGCTGGACGCGGGCGAGAGCATCAAGGCCGTCAGCGAGTACCTCGGTCACACCGACGCCGGGTTCACGCTGCGGACGTACACCCACTTGATGCCGTCCAGCGACGAGCGGACCCGCCGCGCGGTCGACGACGCTTTCGCGTGCTACATGGGCGCTACATCTGCGGACGGAGAGGCTGGTGGTTCGCGCTGTGACGTGCGCTGATATCACTGTCGAAGCACTTCGGTATCAACTGCGCCGACCTCGCGGCTGCGAAGACCTTCTACGACAGGGTGCTCGGGACCCTCGGATTCACCCGGCAGATGGACTTCGGCATTGCCGTCGGGTACGGCCGCGACGGTCACCCGGCGTTCTGGATCAGCCGGTTCGACGACATGGGCCCCAACCGCGAGGTCCACCTCGCCTTCGCAGCCCCGGACCCGGCACACGTCCGCGCGTTCCACGGCGCCGCGACCGAGTTGGGCGCGGAGACCCTGCACGCGCCGCGGCTCTGGCCGGAGTACCACGAGCGCTACGTCGGCGCGTTCGTGCGCGACCCGGACGGCAACAACGTGGAAGCCGTCTGCCACCGCGCCGGCCCGCACGACTGACGACGGCCGCCTGCGAGACTCGGCCGGTGAGCACCGACTCCGAGGCGCGGAAGAGGCGTGTCGCGTACGGCGACGACGAGAGCCAGTTCGCCGAGCTCTCGCTTCCCTCCGGTACGCCGCACGGCACCGTCGTGGTGATCCACGGCGGCTTCTGGAGGGCGGCGTACGACCTGTCGCTAGGCCGTCCCCTCGCCCAGAGTCTGGTGGAACACGGCTGGGCGGCCTGGAACATCGAGTACCGCCGCGTCGGGAACGGGGGAGGTGTTCCGCAGACCCTGGACGACGTCGCGGCCGCGATCGACGCCCTCGCCGACCAGGAGGCCCCGCGCGACCGGGTGATCGCGATCGGGCATTCCGCCGGCGGCCACCTCGCGACCTGGGCGGCCTCGCGCGGCCGTGACGACCGGTGGTCGACAGGCGTCGCGGTGACGGGCGTCGTCTCGCAGGCCGGTGTCCTCGACCTCCGGTCGGCGTACGACGATCACCTCGGTGCCGGTGCCGTCGAAGGCTTCCTCGGGCACCCTCCCGGACCGGACGACGACCTCCTCGACCCCCTGCGCCAGATCCCGCTGGACGTTCCGGTGCACTGCGTGCACGGGGTGGCGGACGACACTGTTCCGGTGAGCCAGTCACGGGTGTACGTCGCCGCGGCCACCGCTGCCGGCGCTCGCGCCGAGCTGACCGAGGTCGAGGGTGCGCACTTCGTGGTGATCGATCCCGGATCGGACGCGTGGCGCCGCACGCTGGAGATCCTCGAGGATCTGTGATGGAGTCCGAGGGACTCCGCATCGGCCGCTCGGTCGTCGTGCCGGAGCGCGAGCTCTCCGAGCGCTTCTCGCGATCGTCGGGGCCGGGCGGCCAAGGCGTGAACACCGCTGACTCGCGCGTCGAGCTCTCCTTCGACGTCGCTCGCTCGCCGTCGCTGCCGGAGACCACACGTGCCCGGATGCTGGCTCGTCTCGCGGGTCGGCTCGCCGACGGTGTGATCACGGTGGCCGCCTCCGAGCACCGCGCGCAGCTCGCCAACCGCCGGGCGGCTCGAGAGCGCCTGACGGCCGTCCTCGCCGAGGCCGCCGCGCCGCCCCCGCGGAGGCGTCGGCCGACGAAACCATCGCGCGCGGCGAACCAGCGGCGGCTCGATGCCAAGAAGCAGCGATCGGAGACCAAGCAGTCGCGCAGCGGTCGTTGGGACTAGCGGGCTCCCGCTCCTGCCAGCGGATCGAAGTCGGCCGGCACTCAGCGGGTCCTCGGCCGACAACTGACAGCTCGAGGCGCCCGCGAGCTGGGCGGAACGAACGCGCGGCCGGGCGCCGGAGCGGCGTACCGACGTCTTCTCATCGACGGTCCAGGCCTATCCCGACGACCCGACCGACGCGTGATTCGATGGGACCGTGCCCGCACGTCTTCGTCCCGCACCGGTCGCCGAGGTGCAAGCCGCGCTCGCCGCTGATCCGCGTGACGCAGGCCAGACGCGGCTGCTGGTGAAGCACTTCCTGGCTGTGCTCGTCGAGCGCGCCCCCGGCGCTTCGGTCGAGGTCCGGGTCCCGCCGTACGCCGCGGTCCAGGCCGTCGCGGGGATACGGCACACGCGTGGCACGCCGCCGGCGGTGGTGGAGCTGGACGCCGACACCTGGATCGCCCTGGCCACCGGCGAGGTCGCCTGGGGCGATGTCGAGCGTGTCGGCCGGGTCCGCGCCAGCGGCGAGCGCGCCGACCTGTCTGCGTTCCTGCCTCTGGCCACGGGGGACGCGTGATCGTCGCGGCGGTCCAGTCCCAGGAGCTCGCGGACGCGGTGGGCGACGTCGATGATGTGGAGCTGAAGGTATGGCCCGCGACCGACGACCCGCCCGAGTGGGGCGCCGAGATCGAGTTCCTCGTGCCGGACTACATCCGGGCCCGCACGACCGCCCGCCGGCTTGCCGAGCTGCCCCGGCTGCGCGCCGTGCAACTGCAGACAGCGGGGTACGACGCGGTGGTCGACCTGGTCCCGCCGGACCTCGACCTGCTCAGCGCGCGCGGGGTGCACGACGACGCCACGGCCGAGCTTGCGCTCGGGCTGACGATCGCGTCGTTACGGGGCATCGACGTCGCGGTGCGCGAGAGCGGGCACTGGCGGCAGGACAGCACCCGGCGCAGCTTGGCGGACAGCCGCGTGGCGATCCTCGGCTACGGCTCCATCGGACAGGCGGTCGCCATCCGGATGCTCGCCTGCCAGGCACGGGTCACCGGGGTCGCGACCGCGGGCCGCACCGACGACCTGATCGGCACCGTCGTGACCGCCGACGAGGTGGACTGGGCGGCTCAGCACGTCGTGCTCGTCGCCCTCCCGCTGTCGGAGCAGACCCGGCACATCGTCGACGCCTCGTTCCTCGCTCGCCTCTCCGACGAGACGCTGGTCGTCAACGTCGGCCGGGGAGCGCTGCTGGACACCGCCGCCGTCCTGGCCGAGGCCGGACGCGTCCACTTCGCCCTCGACGTGACCGACCCCGAGCCGCTCCCCGGCGACCACCCGCTCTGGACCGCCCCGGACGTCCTGATCACGCCTCACATAGCCGGCGGGACCACCGCGATGCTGCCGAGGATGGCGGCCCTCGTCCGTGACCAGCTCGCGCGCCTCCGCGACGGCCGTCCGCTCCGCAACCTCGTCAGGCGGTGACAGGCAGGCCGGTCGACCGCACGGCGGGACGTCAGGCGGTGACGACCTCGCGGAACGACGTGGCGAGCAGGTCGATGTCGGACTCCGAGGCGACGATCGGGGGAGCGATGCGAACCGTCTGGCCGTGGGCCTCCTTCGCCAGAACGCCCCGTGCGAGCAGCGCCTCGGTGAACTCACGTCCGGTCATCTTGTCCGTGGCGATGTCGATGCCGGCCCACAGGCCACGGGCCCGCACGGCGTCGATGCCGTGCCCGACCAGACCGGTCAGCCCGTCGTACAGCTGCTCGCCCAGCTTCGCCGCACGCTCCTGGAACTCACCGGAATGCAGCATGGCGACGACCTCGAGGCCGATCGCGGCGGCCAGCGGGTTGCCGCCGAACGTGGAGCCGTGCGTGCCGGGCGTGATCACACCGAGGACGTCGCGGTTGGCGGCCACCGCGGAGACCGGGTAGATGCCGCCGCCCAGCGCCTTGCCCAGGATGTACATGTCCGGGACGACATCCTCGTGGTCACACGCGAATGTCCGTCCGGTCCGCGCCAGCCCCGACTGGATCTCGTCGGCGACCATCAGCACGTTCTGGTCGCGACACACCGTGCGGACGTCCCGGAGGAAGCCCTCGCGCGGAATCAGCACGCCGGCCTCGCCCTGCACGGGCTCGAAGAGCACTGCCACGGTGGTGTCGTCGATCGCTGCCTTCAGCGCCTCGATGTCGCCGTACGGCACGAGTCGGAAGCCCGGCGTGAACGGTGCGTAGTCCGCCGTCGCCTCCCGATCGGTCGAGAACGAGACGATCGTTGTGGTGCGGCCGTGGAAGTTGCCCTCCATCGCCACGATCGTCGCGCGATTCTCCGGCACGCCCTTGACCTGGTAGCCCCACTTACGGCTGATCTTGATGGCGGTCTCGACCGCCTCGGCGCCGGAGTTCATCGGCAGGATCATCTCCTTGCCGGTCAGCGCGGCCAGGGCCTGCGAGAACGGCCCCAGCTGGTCGTTGTAGAACGCCCGGCTGGTGAGCGTCAGCCTCCCGATCTGCTCGCGGGCCACCTCGACCAGCCGCGGGTGGGCGTGCCCGAAGTTCAGGGCGGAATAGCCCGCGAGGCAGTCCAGGTAACGCCTGCCGTCGACGTCGGTCACCCACGCGCCCTCGCCGGAGGAGAGCACGACCGGGAGGGGATGGTAGTTGTGTGCCGCGTAGGTCTCGGTGAGCTCGATGTGGTGGCTGGTACCGGCGGTCTGGTGGGTCATGGGGCGCTGCTTTCGGTTCGCGGCACGCGGGCGTGGGATGGGTCCGTCCCGTGGCCGGGGGAGTGTCTCCATGGTCTCGCACCGAACCCCGGATCACCAAATGATTGTCTGACAATCTTCGCGTGTCGGTGCGCGATAGGTTCGCGCCCATGAGGGAAGACCTCCGGGCCCGGGTCGGCGACGTCCTCCCCGGCGTACGACGTGATCTGGAGCGCTTGGTCCGGATCCAGTCGGTCAGTGCCGATCCGGACCGCGCCGGCGAGGTGGAGCGCAGCGCCGAAGCGGTGCGGGAGCTGTTCGCCGCCGAGGGCTTCGACGCCCGGATCACCAGCGCCGACGGAGGACTCCCCGCCGTGATCGCGCGGAAACCGGCAGCGAGCGACGGTGCGAGGACGGTCCTGTTGTACGCCCACCACGACGTGCAGCCGGAGAACGACCACTCCGACTGGGACTCCCCACCGTTCGAGCCCACCGAACGAGACGGCCGGCTCTACGGGCGCGGGGCCGCCGACGACAAGGCCGGCATCGCGGCCCACCTCGGGGCGGTCCGCATCCACGGCGACGCGCTGCCGGTCAACGTGGTGATGTTCGTCGAGGGTGAGGAAGAGGTTGGTTCGTCCAGCCTTCCGGCGTTGCTCCGCAAGCACCTCGACGACCTCCGGGCCGACGTGATCGTGATCGCCGACAGCGGGAACTGGGACGTCGGCGTGCCGGCCCTCACCACGAGCCTGCGCGGTCTCGTGCGTCTTGACGTCCAGGTCCGCACGCTGACCCATGCCGTCCACTCCGGCATGTGGGGCGGGCTGGTGCCCGACTCGCTGATGACGTTGTCGCGCCTCATCGCCACCCTGCACGACGACGAGGGCAACGTCGCGGTCCAAGGTCTGCACGCCGGCCCGGCGGCCGAGCTGGAGTATCCCGAGGCCAGGTTGCGAGCCGAGTCCGGCGCCCTTCCGGGCCTGCAGTGGATCGGCAGCGGTTCGAGCGTCGAGCGGCTGTGGACGAAACCGTCCCTGTCGGTGATCGGACTGACCGCGCCCAAGGCGGAGGGTTCCAGCAACACGCTCGTCCCGGCCGCCACGGCCCGGCTGAGCCTGCGGATCGCGCCCGGCGACTCCGTGGCGAGTGCCCGGGACGCCGTGATCCGCCACCTCGAACGGCACGTCGTCTGGGGTGCTGAGCTGACCATTACACCCGTGGACTCCGGTGAGCCAACGCAGATCCAAGCGACCGGGCCGGCGTACGACGCGGCCCGCGCGAGCTTCACCGAGGCCTGGGACGGCACCGAGCCGATCGACATGGGCGTGGGTGGCTCGATCCCGTTCATCGCCGAGTTCCTCGACGCCTTTCCGGAGGCCAGCGTCCTGGTCACCGGTGTCGAGGACCCCGACACCCGCGCCCACGGCGCCAATGAGGGCCTCCACCTCGCCGAGTTCGAGCGGGTCGTCCACGCGGAGGCACTGCTGCTGGCGAAGCTCGGCGAGGCGTGACCGGCCCTCAGCGCGTGACGGCGTACAGGAAGCACTGGGGGAGCAAGGTCCGCACGTGGACCGTCGCCACGTCCGGCTCGTCGAGGAGCCGGTCCAGGACCGGCTCCAGGTCCTCTTCGCCGACCAGGGTGTTGTGCTCGTAGCTCATCGACCCGTCCGGGCGGTAGGTCCGCAGCACCCGAGGCCCGCAGCTCAGCTCCTCGGGCAGCCACCCCTCGGCGTACCCCTCACATCGCTCGGCGTGCACGTACACCGGCCCCACCTCGCGCCACGGTGAGGCCTCGGTGAAGGGCGCGAAGGAGATCAGCGCGATCGACTCGTCGGCTCGGGCGAACCGCAGGCAGCACCGCAGCGGCTCACCTTCGCCGGTCGCGTCGTACGGCGTGAACTCGTTGCCGAAGCCGTCGTCGCCGGCTCGGCGTACGACGTCCAGCCGGGCTGGCTCGATCGGATGCGCGGTCAGGCTCTGGGTCCTCATGGTCATGTTCCCACCATGGCGGATGCGCGGCCGGGCTTCCGGCGGAAATCGGACACGGCGCGGGGCCCGTGGGACGCAGACTTCCGAGGGGTGCGCCGATGCCAGACCGGAGCCCCCGGTCACCTAGACTCTCGACCGTGGTCCCCCCTTGTAGCCGCCGTGCCGGCGACGGTCGGCTCACCACGGCCCTCGACCCGCTCGACCAGGGACCCCAAGACGCCTGCGGCGTGTTCGGCGTCTGGGCGCCGGGCGAGGAGGTCTCCAAGCTCGTCTACTTCGGGCTCTACGCGCTGCAGCACCGCGGCCAGGAGTCGGCGGGAATCGCGGTCAGCAACGGCCGCCAGATCCTGGTCTACAAGGACATGGGTCTGGTCTCGCAGGTGTTCGACGACGCGTCCCTCGAGTCGCTGAGGGGCCACCTCGCGATCGGCCACGCGCGCTACTCCACCACCGGGGCCAGCACCTGGCAGAACGCCCAGCCGACCTTCCGCCCGACCGACGACGGGTCGATCGCGCTGGGCCACAACGGCAACCTCATCAACACCCATGAGCTGCGGCGGATGGTCGCGGAGCTGCCGAGCATGCCCGGCGAGCTCGACCTGCACAGCCGGGCCATCGAGCCCTCGACCAGCGACACGGACCTGGTCACCGCGCTGCTCGCGCACCACCCGGACTCCACCCTGGAGCAGCGTGCCCTCGACGTGCTCCCGCTGCTGCGTGGAGCCTTCTGCTTCGTCTGGATGGACGAGCACACGCTGTACGCCGCCCGGGACCCACAGGGCATCCGGCCACTCGTCCTGGGCCGGCTCGAACGCGGCTGGGTGGTCGCCAGCGAGGATGCGGCTCTCGCCACCGTCGGTGCCAGCGTTGTTCGTGAGGTCGAGCCCGGTGAGCTGATCGTCATCGACGAGAACGGCCTCCGCGCCCATCGTTACGCCGACGCCGCCCCCAAGGGTTGTGTGTTCGAGTACGTATACCTCGCCCGGCCCGACGCCACGATCAGCGGACGCAGCGTCCATCAGGCCCGGGTGGAGATGGGCCGGCAGCTCGCCCGCGAGTTCCCGGTCGAGGCCGACCTGGTGATGCCGGTCCCCGAGTCCGGTACGCCGGCCGCCGCCGGGTACGCCGAGGAGTCCGGCATCCCCTTCGGCCAGGGCTTCGTCAAGAACGCCTACGTCGGCCGCACGTTCATCCAGCCGAGCCAGACGTTGCGGCAGCTCGGCATCCGGCTCAAGCTCAACGCGCTCGAGCACATGGTCCGGGGCAGGCGTCTGGTGGTCGTCGACGACTCGATCGTGCGCGGCAACACCCAGCGCGCCCAGATCCGGATGCTCCGTGAGGCGGGCGCCGCCGAGGTCCACATCCGGATCAGCAGCCCGCCGGTCAAGTGGCCCTGCTTCTACGGCATCGACTTCGCCACCCGGGCCGAGCTGATCGCCAACGGCCTCGACGTCGATGAGGTCGCTGCCAGCATCGGTGCCGACAGCCTGGGCTACATCTCTCGCGACGGCATGGTCGCGGCCACCGGACAGCAGCCGGACTCGCTGTGCCTGGCCTGCTTCACCGGCGAGTACCCGGTCGCGCTTCCAGACGAGAGCCTGCTAGGCAAACACCTCCTCGAGGCCAGCCTCAGCTCCCCCGTCACCGGCCGCGCGCTGCCGGTCCTCAACAACCCGTGATCCCGGAGGACGCCGTGGCGCAGCCCGTCGAGGGTCACCGCGAAGGGGCCGGTGAACGGCACAGCCCGGCGCCGGTACCCGGTGCCTACGCCACCGCCGGCGTCGACACCGACGCGGCCGACAAGGCCGTCCAGCTCATGCGGACGTGGGTCGAGAAGACCAGCGGGCCAGAAGTGATCGGTTCGCTCGGCGGCTTCGCCGGTCTGTACGACGCCTCCGCGCTGGTGCGCTACCGGCAGCCGATCCTGGCTACCTCCACCGATGGGGTCGGGACCAAGGTCGCGATCGCCCAGGCCATGGACGTCCACGACACCATCGGCTTCGACCTGGTCGGCATGGTCGTCGATGACCTCGTCGTCTGCGGAGCCGAGCCGCTGTTCATGACCGACTACATCGCCTGCGGGCGTGTCCTGCCCGAGCGGATCGCCGCCATCGTCAAGGGCATCGCCGAGGCATGTGTGCAGGCCGGCTGCGCGCTGGTCGGTGGCGAGACCGCCGAGCACCCCGGGCTGATGGAAGCCGACGCGTACGACGTCGCGGGTGCGGCGACCGGGGTCGTCGAGGCCGCGCACCTGCTTGGTCCGGGGCGTGTCCGCCCCGGTGACGTGGTGGTCGCCATGGCGTCGAGCGGGCTGCACTCCAACGGCTACTCCCTGGTCCGGCACGTCCTCCTGGAGGACGCCGGTTGGGCCCTCGACCGCGAGGTTGCCGAGCTGCGCCGTACCCTCGGCGAGGAGCTGCTCGAGCCGACCCGCATCTACGCGGGGGCCTGTCTGGCGCTCGCCCGGACCACCGGTGTCCATGCGATGGCGCACGTGACCGGCGGTGGCCTCGCCGTCAACCTGTCGCGGGTGCTGCCGGAGGAGGTCTCGGTCACCCTCGACCGCTCCACCTGGACGCCGGCGGCGGTCTTCGACGTCGTACGTCACGTAGGCGACCTGTCGCAGGAAGACCTCGAGGCGACACTGAACTGCGGAGTCGGCATGGTGGCGCTGGTCCCGCAGCACGAGGTGGATCGAGTGATCGAGGTCCTGGCGGCCCACGGCGTACCGGCCTGGGGAGCCGGTGAGGTGCGCCTCGACCACGACCACGGCGGCGAGGTGCTGATGGCCGGACAGCACCCCGGGTGGTAGTCCGCTCGGACAGACTTCCGGAGCGTTCGAGTCGTTTTCGGGACGGGGTGTGCGAGAACACCCACCCATTGGGTAGCGTTGGCACCACGACAGAAGACCGGACAGACCGGTGCGTCACGGTGAGTTCTCCCGCGGCCCCGGCCCAGCGTGCGAGGGGGTCGACCCTATGGGGCGCGGCCGAGCAAAGGCCAAGCAGACGAAGGTCGCCCGCGACCTGAAGTACCGCACCCACGAGACGGACTTCGGGGCGCTGGCACGCGAGCTGCACGGCGACAGCGACAGCGAGACCGAGACCGACGAGGCATCGGACGACCACGACGGGGATCCCGACTTCCTGGAGCAGACCCGCGACTGACCCACCACGTTGAGCCGCGCCCAATGGCCGGCGAGAGGCGTGGCATGGCTCGCCGAGTGGCGCCGATCGGCTGGGCCCACCACCGTCGCGAGTCTCGACCGACCAGATGGCGCGCCTGAACCGGCCACACGGCGCGCCTCAACCCCCGGTCAGCGCAGGTAGACGCCGCGGAGGCGGCCGACGTCGCGCATCCGTCGCTCGGCGAGGCGATCGGCGGCCTCGGCCGGAGTCACCGATTCGGCCTCGGCGAG
>Ga0126310_10000697_pt1 | contig 11998 bp, 10 predicted proteins | sample Plot60_FD_92540 | JGI IMG/M metagenome (GOLD analysis project Ga0126310, IMG submission 92540) | Serpentine soil microbial communities from UC McLaughlin Reserve, CA, USA - Plot60 | ecosystem: Environmental > Terrestrial > Soil > Grasslands | place: USA: UC McLaughlin Reserve, Lake County... | reverse complement strand
AATATCAGTTAAGAATGCTGATACAATGCCTCATACAGTTACAAATGGTGAAAGTTCAACAGATCCAAATTCTGCCAAGATCTTTGATACAAGTATAATTATGGGAGGAGGATCAACAGTATTAGAGACTACAAACATTGATGCCGGAACGTATCCATACTATTGTATGGTTCATCCATACATGGCAGGAAGTTTAACAATAAAATAATTTCAAACTATTAAATATCAACTTAATTAATTTTTGAAATAATTTATAAAATTTTACTCTAATTTCTTAGATGATTCCTATAATATTGTTATTATTATACATTTTCAGTTAATTGTATTCTATTAATTAACTGTTTTACTACGTATCGTGATGGTTGTACATTTTTCTAGATTATTTAGAAAAACCTCTGATAATGCAAACCCTCTTTTATCTATTTGGCCTGTAACGTCCCAATGAATTTTTGAATGTAGTTAATTAAATGGTATTATGATTAATCTTTAACTCTATAACACCTGGTATATCTAAAATGTCTATTTCAGCTGCCATTTCTTTAGCCTCTTCAGTTTCGTCATTCTTATTATCCATACAAATGTCATAAAATTTACACCAAGGACATTTTCGGTTTCTTATTTTTTCTGAAAGTCTTGGTAATATTGAAACATCTTCATTCCCTAAGGCTTTGAGAAAAAGATTCTTTCTTCTAATCATTTCATTTTTTAATATCTCTCTTGTAACATCATTAGATGGTAGATATATTTCCCAGCTTTCTATTTCGGCAGATTTTGAATTAAAAGGCCTAAAAAAATAATCTCCTCGAGAGTCACTTTTAATCCATTTTAATTCTTTCATATTGTATTTGATAGAAATAATTCCTTTTTCTATTCCTGTTATTACTAGATAATATAATAATTGCCTTAAATATGATTTAAATTTATCATCGGTAACATTTAATCTGTTATTGCTCATTGTATCCTTTAATTCAACAATAATATTGGAATTCATTATATCAGGACGTCCAATCAATCCATCCATTTCTAATTCTGATTGTGATACTCCAAGATCTGCAAGACTAGTAATAACAAATTCACTTGCCTCTCCTCTTACAAAATGCTGTACAGTTTCATTTGTTATAGTATCTAATTCAGGAATTTTACGAGCATAATATTGCTTTCTTATGCATGTAGTAGGAATAATATCTGATACATGAACCTTATTATCTAATCTCCTTCTCTGTTCATATCTTTCCTTAAGTTTATTTTGTAATAGCGTCGTAAATTCTTCATTTTTGCTTATTATTATTGTCATGTTTAACTTTTTTCCTTTTATGTATATAATACCTAAATGCAATATTTAGTTTGTCTATAGTATTTCTTTTTCATCTATTAAAAAATTATAAATCTCAAAGGAGAATCTAATAAGAAAAATTAAATGTAACAAACTCAAAATAAAAGATCAGAATATTATATTTATAATTAATTATTTGAAAGATTCATAAAAATGAAATTGTTCCAAAATGATTTCTAAAACTACGATATATTATATTAATACTTGAGAATATCATTTACTCAAGATACTTTGAAATGTCTAACTCCTACATAAAGGTTGTAGTTAAAGTAACGAAATGGTAAGAATAGTCGCCCGTTTCTACACAAATTTTTCAGTAGAAATAAGATAATAAAGCTAATCATTAGACAATTATATAATAAATTAGTTATTAAAAAATTTACAAAATGATAGTAATTATAAATACTAAAATAAATGATAAATAAAAAATTCTTATATGAATAAAAAAATAGAGAACTCTTAGTTGCGGTTCTTATTGCCGTATCAGTTGTAATTATTACCTTTCAAATTGTCTATAATACTTCTTATTCATTGAAATTATAATATATTTATTTGATTTGATTGTGACTGCTATTTTAATTACAGATTTTTATCTGAGATTGAACGAATCAAAAGAAAACAAACGTACTTTTATTCTAAAACATTTATATGAAATTCCAGCACTTTTTACTGATTTTTTATATTTTTTGAAGATTACACTTATCTTAATATATCTTTTAGATTATTAAGGCTCATTCTTCTTTTCAGAGTTATTTATCATTACTCAAGAGGTTTGTCTTATTCTACCTGTACAAATACTTGGCTACTCTACATTATTCTAGTTTCAGTTATGGTTATAAGTAGTGGTGCATTAAGATCTTATTTAGTTGAAGAGAAATCTCCTGGTATCGAGGTAACAAATTTAGGAGATGCTTTTTGGTGGGCAATAGTGACTGTTACTACCATAGGATACGGAGATATATATCCTGTTACTGTTGAAGGAAAATTATAGTCATTATTTTAATAATTGTTAGAATTGGTATTTTAGGAGTATTAATTTCTACATTTGATGCAAATTTCATAAATCTAGACTTAAATCTGAAATAAACATAGAAGAAGAATCTAAAAAGTTATAAATGAAAAAAATTAGCAAACTCGAATTATTAAATAAAGATGAATCTTTTATTCTGATTTCGTCTATAAATACACTTTACACTGACTTAAGACGAAGAAGGGAAAACAATGACAATCTTACTTATCTTAAATGCAAGAATACTTATCTGAAAATTCTAAATTTTGTAATATATGTAGATGCACACTAACAAGATAATTACGTGAAGTATTAAAATATTATATGGATGATATAGGCCGTATTTTTGAAATTTATTGATATAATAACCTTCTCGTTTTATTTTTACAATACTTTGTTTTTTAATATTAATATTGTAGTTGAAAAGTAATTAGTCAATAGTATGCTAAAAGATATAGAAAATGCCAATGCCAAATTCTATGAGGCATTTGAGAATCTATCAATCACTATGATGGAAAGTGTATGGAGTCATAAAGATGATTGTATATGTATACACCCAGGTTGGGAGATGTTTGTTGGCTGGATAGCAATTCGTGAAAGTTGGCTAACAATATTTGCTAATACCGAAAATATTAAATTTACAATTACTAACTCAAAGACCAGAATATATCAGGAGGTTATTGCCGTAATAACATGTTTAGAGAACATAGAAATGATTCTAAATGAAATGAAAATACAATCAGGTGTAGTTGCAACTAATATATTTGAATATAATAGCAACCAAAAAAAATGGTTAATAGTACACCATCATGGCTCACATCTATCAAACTATTTTCTACCACCAAGAGCATAAAATAGAATTCGTTTAATGGTAGTTATAGTATTGAAATAGAAGAAAATAAGGATATTTTAGATTGTCTAAAATTGACTACAGCCTTATAGTCTTTTTATGTAATTTCTTCCAATTTTTAATTGGTCTTTAATTATATTATCATTGTTTTACTGTAACTAGTAACTTCTCAATGTCCTCTGATATGTATCATCTTTAACTGAATTTCTATCTGATTCAATGGAATTTCTAGAATTCAGGGCAATTAATGTTTCTTAATCTGAAAATTATAATTATTGTATAGGCATTATGATAAATAATTACAAGGTATTAGCAGAAATACATCCAGAATTAGGAGAGGAGTGTTATGTTTCAAAAGAGGTTCCAAAAGAAGTTTTTATAAAGCATGTCTATTCTTTATTGTCTTAATAGCCTTTAATAAAAAAAGATACTTGTTACGGGATCTAAATCTTTCAGGAGATTGAAAACATTAGTTTATGACTGCTTTCCTGACTCTGCATTAACAAAGATGTAAGAAATTTTTCTATTACATTTATTATATTGTATATCAAGAGATTAGTCCTGTTATAATTGAATTGTCATAAAAATATGTCAATCATTATATATCAATTAAAAATTTTTCATCATTTTAGTATTTTCTAATAACTATATAAATAATAAATTAGAAAAACAAAATTTTTATAATTATAAAAAGTGTTTTATTATATCTATTTTTTATTTTTATAATATCAATTACGATTACTTATATTTTATTTTCATTTTAGTAATTAATCATATTTCTTTTTGTAGTTGGTATATTTTCTGTAATATTTACGAGGCTATTAATTTGTTGGAGTGGAAGAGAGAAAATTCTCGTTTTTAATATATCTGGAAATCATTGTAACCAGCAATTCTGGCTTGTTTTGTTTCAAATTTAATAATGCCCATTCATATAGACGTGAGTAATCAATCAGCTTATCGTCGTTATGAGATGTAAGTTCTATTATTACATTAATTATTTGCACAAATACGTTGGCTATATATTCTACACATTGGAGTTTATTTATTATTTGATGAAATTTGTTCAAAATCTCTTCTCTCATCTCATCTACTGAATGAAATTTTGCCCATGCAATATGAAAATTATTATCTAGTAAGCCTTGAGTTGGGAGGTCCCATAAGATATTTCCATCATTTCCTATTTTGGATTCAAGAAGACTAATTCTTCCATATTTGTGATCATTAGAATCATCAGGTCCAGAGGCATAGCATAAATAATCTTTATCTGGAAGAAAATCTTTCTCTTCTATTATCTGATTTAATTGCTCGATAATTAGATATGAATGTCCTTTCTGTATGGCATTAATAGCCCATTTTTTATATATTGTATAATTAGGAATATTAGCAAATCTGTTGTAATTATATGTTAATTTAAAGAGTTCAATTAAAACAGTAACATATATATCAGCTTTATTATTATCAGATTTAATGTTACTAATTAATTGTAAAAATTTACTTTTGAGTTTCGTTCGTAATTCAAGATGAGAATGAAATTGTGACCATTCAATATGATCTGAAATATATATACTATTTTGTATATAATTTTCAAAGAAAATATTATTTGTTTTGGCTAAATGTGCTAATACAACAGAAATATGGGCATATTTTCGATCATTTCTATCATTTATATTATTGGCATAAAGGTTAGGATTTTTCTCTTCTTCATCACTAATAATTATTGCTGACATTTGTATTACTTGATATGGATTCCAAGTAGACAGAGTAAAGTATATTTTAGTATAACGATATTTTATGCCCGTAGAATAAGGAGTTATCTGGTATGGTCCATATACTGCTCCCCAATCAGAAGATCTATTACGACCTTTATCGTAAATGTTATCGTTTCCTGGACTATGAATAAATTTACCATATCCATCTTTTGGATCAAAGATTATCTTCGGGGACGACCAAGGGCCCCATGGATTATCTGCTAAGCGAATTAAAACTCCTATTGTGTTACAAAGCTCGCAATTATAAAGCATGATCCATTTATTAAGATAATAATTCCATCTAACTGATAATTCACCTATACATTCTGCTTTAAATAATGGTTTCGCTTCTTCTTCTTTAGTTTTCCATAAAGCTTTTTTTGAATCAGATGACGCAAAACCTGCAAAGTAGCGGATTGAGGATTTATTTGTAATTTCATTTAAAGGTATATGTGCTAAAAATATATCGCTTTTACGGTGTACACTACTTCCCCAAATCAATAATCCTTTGCCTCTATTAATAGGAAGTCCATCTATTTTTTCATTATTTATAATTTCACAAGAAATATGAATAAATTTACTAGTAGAGAATGTATAAAGTGATTTTCCAAAAGATATTCCATCATCATTAGATTTTGCCAGTACTGTTCGAGTAGGTACTAGACCATCAGGTTGTAGATCAGTAGTAAAAAATACAAACATCTCTTTATTTAGGCTTATTCCATCTATGGGATGTTCTCCAGTTAATTGAACAATGTCATCTACATGAGGATAATCTGAGTTAAAAGTAAGAGTTATTCCATTATATGCTCGATCACTAGTTGTATAAGCTATAGCATCCAAATCGGTAAGTTCTTCATTAAAGTCTTCACCAGGAAAAGCTGATGCTGGAAGTCCTGTATCTGGATCTCGTCTATTAGTATCACCAAACAAAAAGTAAATTCGTCCGTTATGAATAAAAGATACTCCTAAATCTGTTCCATATATTCCAAAATGCTTACCTGTTTGATTTAGAGTCTCTTTACCAGTCTCTCGGTCGATATCGCCTGTTAGCTGGGTTACTTTAATTGTACTTGATAATTTCGGAGGAGCAGGATTTCCATTACATAGAGATTTATTAGAAATTTTTAACATAGTGTTCTAATTACATAGCTCATTATCATTCTTACTATCTCGCTTATGTATATCTTTGATTATTTTATAAATACTAAATACTGTAAATAAATAAATCATTTTTGTAGAAAACTTTATACTAATCTATTCCTATAAAGTCAATAGAGTCGAAAAAATCGAATTGTCTAAACCAATTGAGAACGAAGAAAATTTGCATTTATCGGTTAAAGAAGCTTTTAATCGAGGCATAATAAGAGGACAATCGCAATCAAATTTTTTCGACTTTTTCGATTTTATTGGTAATCCTTTTGATCCTAGTATCTTAATAAATAATCAAAAACAAATAGTTAAAAGTACTAGAGTCATAATAACTAAATTAGCTGAAAGAATAGGCGCTTGCCATAAAAATGAAAGACATCTTATCTTAGTAGGTCCAGAATCCTCTGGTAGAACAACAATCTTAAAAATACTTGAAAATTTCTTAAATAAAGGCTTTAATCAAAATTTTTCTTTATATGTTAACGCATCGGATAGGTGGTCAGGATTTTCAACAGAAGAAGAGGGAAATGACGACAATTCCGATAGAATTGATAATTTTCAACAATGGATAAAAGAGGTTGATTTCCAAAATAGTAGAATAATTCTTGTTGATGATGCAGATTCATTCATTTCAAATGCAATACAATATTGCAATGCAATAAGATTCGATGGATTTAAGATTCCGACTTTTATCTACTGTATTACTAATTTAACATATTCTAATATAATAACCAATGAAAGACTAAAAAAAATATTTGAGGATGTTTTTTGGCTTGGTATAAGGGAAGAAGAAGAAATAATAAAAATTATTCTAGAATCTATCAGAAACACATTAAAATCAAATACCAAACAATTAACTTTGTTTGATGATTATTCTTTAAACCAAATAGTTAATTATTCTCTTGGATTACCTGGATTAACAAGTTTCTTTATTCTATCATGCTTAAAGATGGCATATCAAACCAATATTAACAAAATAGAAAAAAAAATTATTGAAAGAGTGGCATATATTGAAGGATTCACTTTAGCCAAAAAAATCGTAGATCGAAACTTGAATTTAGATGGTACTAAATATAAGATTCTAGTTGAAATTCTAAGACAGTATTATATTGATGGGGAAAGAGTAGAGCGAAAAAAGATCATTTCTCAATTCTCAAATATGGCAAGATCTACTCTTGCTTATCATTTTAAAGATTTGATTAATGAGAATATAATCAAGCAAGACCGTATCGGACTGCGAGTTTATTATACTATACAAAAACCTATCAGATGTGCATTAGAACTAATAGATTTAGGTTCAGTAGAAATAGAGAGAAATAATGAATCGGATGCGAAGGAAATGGTAAATATTGATTCAAGCATTGGAGATGTATAAGAATGCAATCCTCTAATAACCAAGGAAATGAAGTCGAATTTTCTTCTATTTTTCCATTTAGAATCAATAATATTTATCCATCCACTAATTCTAGATTCGTTAAACCTATACATAAAGAGGAAACATATAATTATGATAATTCTAATTTTAATTATGCATTTAGGATCTTTACAGATTGTCTTTTACAAGAACCATTTCATTTTGAACCTAATAATTATCAGTCAGGCTATACAATTCCTTCTATTTTAAATCTTAAAGTTGTGGCAATTCCTTATTATGAAATTCTTGACGAAATTACAAGTCAGAATGTAACTGATAAAGGAAAAATAGGTCAAGTAACTCAACAGACTACAGCCATAAAATCTCAAAAGTTAAAATATATTATTGATGCAAATACCTTTGCAAATAGTAACATAATTTTAGTTTGTAAAGTCAAATCTATAGATGAGGCTAATGACTTTCTTTCCAATTATTTAAAAGCAATAGGATTTAAGAAAAATTACAAAATTTGTGACTTTATCTATAATGAATCAGCTAATATTATGCAACAATTACTTATCTCTCTCTACGACTATTGGCCAACAAATCAAAGCCAGATAACATCTATGAAAATAGGAGGAAAGACAATTTCAGCTAATTATTCCGGAAGAGGGAAATATGATTTAAGGTTAGAAGAAGTTAATGAGGAAATAAAGAATCGTATTATTAATGGTGACCATATAGAGAATATAACATTAAAACCGTCAATTGGCATTACAGGAATGAGACTCCGAAAACCTGTACCAAAGATTACCATAAATGAACAGGGAATTATTAACTGCAAAGCAAATATCAATTATGAAAACTTTATCGTAGTAAAATGGTTTATTGAAGAAACTATCAGCATAATAAAACAACTAAATAAGGATAAAAAACCAAAACCATCTTATTCAAAACTTGAAGATTTCTTTCCAATAGATACCTATTCTCTCAGAGATTCAGAGATTTCAATTTATGATAATTCACTAAAAATTAACAATAATGAAAATCCTTCTCAGGGAGTAATGGATGTTTGATAAATAACGATTTCAATGCCCATTCTAATAGTAGTGCGAATATGAATATGGCCAATAACAATATGAGGAATGTTAATTCCAACACTATTGCTTTTGTTTTTAATTCTTCAAATACAAATATCTCCTCTAGAGTAGATAACAATCATAATGGTATTGGCAATGGTTATACTTTAACTTCCAAAGATATTATAAGACAAATAAATCCAGTAGTAATTCCTAGAATAAGCGCTATATCTAATATGGCTTTCTGTGAACGTGCTACTTATAATATTTCTTTCTTTGGAATGGAATCTGATAATTTTACTGCCGAGGGAGTAATAGGTAATGCAATTCATAGAATCATATTAAAATCTCTGATGGAAATTACGCAATCTATAAAAAATAATAGTAATAATATAACATCTTCCCATTTTGTAACCAAAAGATCTAAAGCTAAAGAAATTTTTATTCACAATGCTAAAAGAGATATAAAAATCAATTGGAAGCACTTTATGATTTCAAATATAGAAAATCCTTTGCCTTCTATATTAGATGATTTAGAAATAAGAGCTGATCGAATAGTCGATCAGATTTTTGCAGAAGAAGAAGAAAATAAAAAAATTCTGTTTAGACCCGAATTTACCATTCGTAATACCAAAATTCCACTAGAAGGACGACTTGATTTACTTAAAATTAAATTTACAAAAAAGGAAAGAGAAGAGAGACTTACTCACTATAACCAAAATCAATATTTGAATACTTATGTATCTGCAGATGATTTAGTTAATTTAGAAAAAGAATCAGTAGAAATAGTACAAATAAAAACAGGCAATTATCAACCAAGAACTGCTGTTTGGAATCTTCAGGCTGATGCTGAGGCTCTTTTACTTATGAGAACATTAAATCTTAAAGAACCACCTAAATATACATGGCAATTTGCAGATAAAGATGGTAATAGGAAAAAGTTCGATTTTGCAAAAGTGTTCAAAATAATAGACAAATATGTACAAATTTGGAAATCAAAGATTTCTCCACAAATAACTGGCTTTTGTCCTAAATGCCCGTTACGAGATGGATGCTTAAATTGGGCATTTGTTAGCAATAATGTGTTATCAGAAAACGAGAGAATAAAAAGAAATATAGAATTTCGTCTTTCGAAAAAAATAAGAGAAGAAGTTTCTCTTGATGATAGATGGAAAGTATATGTAGTTTTACAATCTCCCGAGCAAAGACAAAGAGAAGGATCTGCTATTACAAATTTATATATTGATACTTCATCCATCGATTTAGATAAACGAACAATTATATTAGTAGGTGATGACTCTTTTGACAAATTTTTAGATTTTAGTATAGGCGAACATGTTACTATTTCTGATGGCAATCCAAATTTGGGAAGTAATCCTAATGCAGTTATAAGAGAAATTGATATTGATAGAAAATCAATTTCTCTTGAATTTTACAGGGATGATCTGTATTATCTTCTGTATGACAATAGGGATAAAGCATCTCTTACTATTGATAGATTTAACTTTAGCAGTGGTTTAACATCAATGAAATTTCTTGATAGCTTCTTTAGATGCTCCTCCTATGCTGATGATATAGTATTAAATAAAAATAATGTTGTTCAAGGAAGAGATAATGCAGATGTGAGTATGAAGGTAATTACTTGAGATCAATGGAGCAGCACAAGTAAAATGAATACTGACCTATCTTTTCCATCCTTTGATGAAATTGAAAATTTGGAGCAAAAGACAGCAAGATATAGAATAAACTCTGAAAAAACAGTTCCAGTTACTGGGCCACCTGGTACTGGAAAATCTACGGTTATTTCACATTGTTGTTTTGATCTTTTAAAAGATGATTATTTTCCTATTCTAGTTACTGCACCGACTAATGTAATGATTGATAGCATTTTATCGAAAATAGACTCCCTTCTACAACGTATGAAAATCAAATTACCTAATGGATTTGTTATTAGATATGGTAACGTTGCAAATCTAAATAGAACATATCATCACCTTGCCAAGTTTACATTTGACAATATAGTAGAGGACTATTGTAGTTCGTGTTATTCTAATGGATATAATAATTTCTATAATAAGATTTCCATAGCCAAAGATTTTTTCCAGAATGCTAGAATAATATTAACTACTGATTATAGTGCTAAAGATCTTGGTAATATAGTTGAAGTTGGCGCAGTTATAGTGGATGAGGCAGGGCTAGTTGGTCTTGATAGAATGGGAATGTTATTTTCCTCATTAAGGGATAATAATGCCAAAATTATTGTCATTGGGGATGATAAGCAATTGCCTCCCGTATCCCATGATTATATTGCAGAAAGTTTATTTAATCGTATCTTAGGCCATTTCCCAACTACGTTACTTAAAAGAGAATATAGGTTTAACAAAGACATTTTAGATTTGATTAATCCTTATTATGATTTCAAACTTGAAGCAGATTTTTCAGTTGTGGATATATCTACTGCAGACATTGCAAAGAAAAGTTATGGTGGTATAAATAATAATTTATGTAGAATATTAAAACATGAGAAAAATGTTGTATTTGTTGATACTAATGGTGTTTATAAAGAAGAAAAGCATTTTACAAACAAAGGCGAAGTTGCAATTATCAAAGAGATTGTTGATGGATGTCTTAGTATGGGAATTAAAGATATTATTGTTACAACTCCCTATAAACAACAAGAAAGACTATGCAATTTTTATCTACAAAAGGGAATAAGAATTGGAACAATTGATGAATTTCAAGGTCAAGAAGCAGAAGTTACAATAATATCAATGGTTCGATCTAACAATAAACAGAATTACAAAGAAGCAATAGGTTTTGTTAATATTCCGAGATCATGTGTTGCATTTTCAAGAAGTAAGAGAAAAACAGTAATAGTTGGAGATGGAAATACACTTATTAGAAATAAGTTTTTATCGAAATCTATAGATACAATAACTCAAAAAGATGGATTTCTTATTTGGAATGCATAGAGGATTTTTATAATATAATTGCTAATAATATTTGGCTTTATTATAGAATTATATAATTTCCAATTTATAAAATGGTTACTAATTTGACTCTAGTTGCTAATGAAGATGTAGTATAAAATAGATCTTTAGTCATTCTTATTATTATGTTACTTACTATTTATTACTATCTCACTAGTTTTAACTATAGGAAGCGTAAAATAAAAAGTAGATCCTATTCCATTAGAATTATTTTCTGCCCATATCTTACCACCATGAGCTTCTATAATCTTCTTAACTATAAAGAGACCAAGACCAGTACCTTGATCTGATTTAGTAGCAAATTTTGTAAATAGTCTTGGTAAAATCTCATTATCAATCCCTATACCGCTATCTTTTATTATCACAATTACTTTATTATCATCATTGTCTTTTTCTTTGTAAGTTATTCTAGTTGTAATTATTATAAATCCCTCTTGAGTAAATTTGAGAGCATTATCAAGTATATTTGAGATGACTTGTGTT
>Ga0126310_10000696_pt1 | contig 12003 bp, 6 predicted proteins | sample Plot60_FD_92540 | JGI IMG/M metagenome (GOLD analysis project Ga0126310, IMG submission 92540) | Serpentine soil microbial communities from UC McLaughlin Reserve, CA, USA - Plot60 | ecosystem: Environmental > Terrestrial > Soil > Grasslands | place: USA: UC McLaughlin Reserve, Lake County... | reverse complement strand
TCGATGCCGGACTTCGACATCGACTTCTGCCAGGAGCGGCGCGGCGAGGTGATCGATTACGTCCAGCAACGCTATGGACGCGCGCAGGTCGGGCAGATCATCACGTTCGGAACGTTGCAGGCCCGCGGCGTGCTGCGCGACGTCGGCCGCGTGCTGGAGATGCCCTACGGCCAGGTCGACAAGCTCACCAAGCTGGTGCCGAACAATCCCGCCGCCCCGGTGACGCTGTCGAAGGCGATCGCCGAGGAACCGCGGCTGCAGGCGGCACGCGATGCCGAGCCGGTAGTTCGCCGCGCCTTCGACATCGCGATGAAGCTGGAAGGCCTGCACCGCCACGCTTCAACGCACGCGGCCGGCATCGTGATCGGCGACAGGCCGCTGTCCGAACTGGTGCCGATGTATCGCGATCCGAAATCCAACCTGCCCGTAACCCAATTCAACATGAAATGGGTCGAGCAGGCGGGGCTCGTCAAATTCGACTTCCTCGGGCTGACGACGCTGACTGTTCTGCAGACGGCGGTCAATCTCGTTGCCCGACGCGGCATCGATCTCAATCTGTTGAGCATTCCGCTCGACGATGCCAGAAGTTACGCAATGCTCGCGCGCGGCGAGACGGTCGGCATCTTCCAGGTGGAAGGGCAGGGGATGCGCCGGGCGCTTGTGGATATGCGGCCGGACCGCTTCGAGGACATCATCGCGCTGGTCGCGCTCTATCGTCCCGGCCCGATGGCAAACATCCCGACTTATTGCGCGCGCAAGCACGGCAAAGAACAGCCCGAATACATCCATCCCAAGCTCGAGCCGGTCTTGCGCGAGACGTTTGGCGTCATCGTCTATCAGGAGCAAGTGATGGAGGCCGCGCGGCGGCTTTCGGGTTACTCGCTCGGCGAAGCCGATCTGTTGCGCCGTGCCATGGGCAAGAAGATCCGCTCCGAGATGGCCGCGCAGCGCGAGCGCTTTGTCAAAGGCGCGGTGGCGGATGGGGTGGAGAAAGGTCAAGCCGAAGCAATCTTCGAATTGCTTGCACGCTTCGCCGACTACGGCTTCAACAAGAGTCACGCTGCGGCTTATGCGCTCGTCGCCTACCAGACCGCCTACATGAAGGCGAACTATCCGGTCGAGTTCCTCGCGGCGTCGATGACCTATTCTATGGCCAATACGGACAAGCTCGCCGAATTCCGCGCAGAGGCGCAGCGGCTGGGGATCAAGGTCGAGTCGCCCTCAATCAATCGCTCGGGCGCGGATTTCGATGTCGAAGCGAATACCATTTTCTATTCCCTCGCTGCTCTCAAGGGCGTGGGCGCAGAAGCGGTGCGGTCGATCGTCGAGGCGCGCGGCGACAAGCCATTCCGTGACATCACCGACTTTGCGAGCCGGATCAATCCGCGCGCGATCAACAAGCGTGTGCTGGAGAGTCTCGCGGCTGCCGGCGCATTCGATGCGCTCGAAGGCAACCGCGCGCGCGTTCATGCGGGAGTCGATGCGATCCTCGCCGCCGCGCAGCGCCGTCACGAGGATGCGGTGGTCGGGCAGAATGACATGTTCGGCGGCTCGTCCGTGCGCGAGCAGATTCCGCTGTCCGCCACGGAGGCGTGGTTGCCTGCCGCGAAGCTGCAACGCGAGTTCGACGCGGTGGGATTCTTCCTCTCCGGCCATCCGCTCGACGACTATGCGCCGATGCTGGCGAAGCTGAAGGTGCAGCGCTGGACCGAGTTCTGCAATTCGGTGAAGCAGGGTGCGACTGCTGGCCGCGTCGCCGGCACCGTCGTGGCGCGCGCGGAGCGCCGCACTAAGACTGGCAACAAGATGGGTATTCTGGAATTTTCCGACCCCTCCGGACACTACGAGGCGGTGATCTTTCAGGAGGGCCTGACGCAATATCGTGACCTGCTCGAACCTGGCTCCGCGGTGCTGCTCTTCCTCACCGCTGAGGCGCAGGGCGACGACGTGCGCGCGCGCATCCAGACGGTCGAGCCGCTTGATCAGGCGGCCGAGAAGCTGCAAAAGGGTTTGCGCGTGCTGGTGAGCTCCGACCGACCGATCGAGAGCGTGGCCAAGCGCCTCGAACCGAAAGGCGACGCCGAGATCATCCTGGTGCTGATGCTCGACAAGGAGACCGATGTCGAGGTGAAGCTGCCCGGCCGCTACAAAGTTTCGCCGCAGATCGCGAGCGCGATCAAGGCAGTGCCGGGGGTGGAGCAGGTCGAGATGGTCTGACGCTTGCGATGATCGTCGAACTCGTTACCTTCAACGCGCCGCCCGGCGCGAATTGGAGCACGATCCTCGCCGATGCGCGAGCGACGATTCCCCGTTGGCACGCCAACCCCCACCTCGTCCGCAAGCATTATCTACTGAGTGAGGACCGAACTGAATGTGCCGGGTTGTATGTCTGGCCGACGCGTGAAGCCGCCGAGGCGGCACACGATGCGACGTGGCGAGCGGGTGTAGAGAAACGCACCGGCTCGACCCCAACCATCCGCTATTTCGATCTGCAGATGCTGCTCGATAATGAGGCTGCAATTGTCACCGAGTGGACGGAGAACGGCGAGAAAGCGGTAAGACAACTGCCTTAAAGCGGGCTGCCCTATCGCGAATCGGTCCACTGTATAAGCGCCAGCCGGCCAAAGATCATACGACTAGGGCCTGCACTTAGCACCCGAATTGCCGCCTTTGGCGCTATTCGGAGAGTTTCGCGCGAGTTTTATGCGATCAAAAATCTTCCGCGGCTATTGGAATTGCAATTCGAGCGCCCGTATATACTGTCCTATGGCACGGCGGAGCAGCGGCCTGACGGCAGGTTAGCCGGTTACAAGCATGGACGGGTCTTCGGCGGCATGGATCATCGCCCGCACATCGTTGTCGTCGAGGACGAGGCAGCACAGCGGCAGCTGCTGATCGACTATCTCGGCCGGCAGAACTTTCGCGTGAGTGGCGCCGATGGCGGCACCGCGCTGCGCAAGCTCCTGGAGCGTGAACTGCCTGCTTTGGTGTTGCTCGACATCGGGCTGCCGGGCGAGGACGGGTTCGTGCTGGCGCGCTGGCTGCGTGAGCGCTCCGGACGGATCGGCATTATCATGGTCACGGCCGCAGCCGATACGGTGGACCGCGTGGTCGGCCTCGAGACCGGCGCCGACGATTATATCGCCAAGCCGTTCGAACCGCGCGAGCTGCTCGCGCGTGTGAAAAGCGTGCTGCGTCGCACGACTGGGGCAACTGCGAGCACGGGCCCACGCGTGCGCATGGGGCGACGCGTGCTCGACCTGGAGAAGCGCGTATTGATCGATCCGGCGTCCGGCAACGAGGAAACGCTCGCCGCGAGCGAGCTCGACCTGCTCAAGGTGTTTGCCGAAAATCCGAATCGCCCGCTCAATCGCGACTGGCTGCTCGAAGTGACGGCGCATCGCGAGATGGAAGCCTTTGACCGCGCGATCGATCTGCGCATCACGCGCCTGCGACGTAAGATCGAGGCCGACCCCGCGCATCCGGACGCGATCCGCACGGTGCGCGGCGTCGGCTACATGTTCGTGCCGCCGAAGGATTGATTCGCGCTACTTCGCGGCGGCATGCAGCCGATCGATGTCGGCGAGTGCGCGGCGCAGCTCAGCGGCGAGGGGACCGAGCCCTTCGCGGCATTTCGTGCGGTCACCGCCCTTTCCAGCCTGCTCCAAGCTTGCTGCTGCAATGCCCACGCCGGCCGCGCCGACGGTTTGCGCTGCGCCCTTGAGCTTGTGCGCCGCAGCCGCGAGCGTCGGCAAGTCGCCGGCGCGCGAGGCCGCGCCGATCTCTCGCTCGGCCGCGACCGCGGTGTCGCGGAACTTGGCCAGCAACGAGTTGATCGCCGCACTGTCGTCCCCGAGCCAGGCGGCAAGCACGTCACGATCGATCGCCGAAGGTGGCTTCGGCGTGTCGTCGGCAGCGGATCCGTCGCGGCCCACGTCCTCGATAGGCAACCAACGTTCCAATGTGGTGCGCAACTGGTCCATGTTGACCGGCTTCGCCAGATACGCGTCCATCCCGGCGGCGAGGCAGCGCTCGTCCTCGCCCTTCATCGCATTCGCCGTGACGGCGACGATCGGCGTGCGCGTCGCTGAAGCGCCGCGCTTGGCCTCGGCCACGCGGATCTGGCGTGTGAGCTCGTGACCGTCCATGCGCGGCATGTGGATATCGGCGAGAATCGCGGCGTAATGCCCGTCCGCGGCCGACCATGCTTCCAGCGCTTCGACGCCATCGTTCACGGTGTCGGAGGCAATGCCAAGCAGTTCGAGCTGGCGCACCAGCACCTCGCGATTGACCGGGTGGTCGTCCGCCACCAGGATGCGCGCGCCGGATTTGGAACGCCGCGCAGCGGCGGACCGCGGCGGCCGCGTGGTATCGCGCAACATGGTGTTAAGCGGCGAGTCGGCGGGAGCAGCCATCAGCGTGATGGTCACGGTAAACGTCGAGCCGGCGCCCTGTCGGCTTTCCACGGTGATGTCGCCTTTCATCAATTGCGCAAGACGCCGCACGATTGAGAGGCCAAGCCCGGTGCCGCCGAACCGGCGCGTCGTCGAGGAGTCCGCTTGGGCGAACGGCTGGAACAGCCGCGCGCGCTGCTCTTCGGAGAGACCGATTCCGGTATCGGCGACTGCGATGGTGACCCTTGTCAGCCCATGACCCAGCGGCTGCGTGCCGGCATGTAGCGTGATGCGCCCTCGCTCGGTGAACTTGATCGCATTGCCGAGGAGGTTGAACAGCACCTGGCGCACGCGCGTCGGATCCCCGACCAGCGCGTCGTCCGATCCGGCATCGATTTCCACATCGAGCGCGAGCCCCTTGATGATCGCCTGCTGGCGGAATGTGCCAGCGACTCCGTCGATCAGGCCCGAGAGCGAGAAAGCGGTCTCCTCTAGCTCTAGACGCCCCGCTTCGATCTTCGAGAAGTCGAGCACGTCGTCAATGATGCGCAGCAGCGACTGCGCCGAATCGCGGATGGTCGCGACGGTGCGCCGCTGCGGGCCGTCGAGGCCCTGACGCTGCAGCACATCGATCATGCCGAGCACGCCGTTCATCGGCGTGCGGATCTCGTGGCTCATGGTGGCGAGAAAGGTAGACTTCGCCTGGTTCGCAGCTTCGGCTTCGGCACGCTCCTTCTCGGCGGCATCGCGCGCAGCCTCGGCCGTTTCCTTGGCAGCCGCGAGCGCTTCCTCGCGGCTTTTCAGCATCGTGATGTCGCGATAGAGGCCGAGCACGCCGCCGTCGCTCAACGGCCGGAAGTTGAACTCGATGTATTTTCCGGACGCGGTACGCTGCTCGTAGCGCGCGCCCCCGGGCCGCAGGATACGGCGCGTGACCTCGGTCACCGTGCGCTCGATATCGTCGGTCGATCCGAACTCGCCCTGGCGAGCCAACTCGCGGATCATGTCGAAGCCGGACACGCCGGGCTGCAGCGTCTCGGTCTTGTAACCCCACATCTGGGTCGAGAAGCGGTTGGAGAACTGCCAGCGGAAATTCTTGTCCCACAGCGTGACGCCATCGCTCATGTTGTCGAGCACGGTCTGCATCACTTCGCGCGTGCGTTCCACGTCATCGCGCGCCTTCTCGGCCGCATCCTTGGCGGAGGCGAGCGCCTCCTCGCGTTCCTTCAGCGAGGTCACGTCGCGGCCGAAAGCCAGGAGGCCGCCATCGTCGAGCGGGAGGAAATTGAACTCGATGTAGCGGCCTTCTAGCGTGCGGCGGAGAAAGCGGTTTCCGCCCGGCTTGCGCATCATCGCGACGCGCTCGCGAACCTTCTTCTCGACGTCCTTCACGGGGCCGAAGTCGCCGCGCTTGACCTGGAAGCGCAGCACCTCATCGCCGAGCATCCCGGGCTTGACGATCTCGGGCGGATAGTTCTGGAATTCCATTACCTGGCGGTTGACGAATTGCAGGCGGAAATCCCTGTCGAACAGCATGACGCCGCCGATCATGTTGTCCAGCACCGTCTGCATGATCTGGCGTGTGCGGTCGACGTCGTCGCGCGCGGCTTCGGCCGCCTCTTTGGCGGCGGCAAGCGCCTCCTCGCGTTCCTTCAATTCGGTGATGTCGCGGTTGACCGCGAGCACGCTCCCGTCGTCGAGTCGCTTGAACAGGATTTCCAGATATTTCCCGCTCGCCGAACGCCGTTCGTAGTGAACGCCTGACGGCGTCCGGATCATCGCGAGACGTTCTTCCACGATGCGGTCGAGGTCGCCGGCCTGGCCGAAGTCGCCGCGGCGCGCCTGGTAGCGCAGGATCTGCGCGATGGACGAGCCCGGATGCGCGATCTCGGGCGTGTAGCGCTGAAATTCCATCAGCCGCTGATTGGCGAACTGGATATTGAGGTCGCGGTCGAGCAGCATCACGCCGTCGCTCATGTTGTCGAGCACGGTCTGCAGCACCGAACTGGTCCGCTCCAGGTCGGCGCGCGAGGCTTCTGCCGCTTCCTTGGAGGCGGCGAGCGCCTCCTCGCGCTCCTTCAATTCGGTGATGTCGCGATAGATCGCCAACATCCCGCCGTCGGCGAGCGGCTTGAAGGTGAATTCGATATACTGGCCGCTGGCGGTGCGGCGCTCGTAGCGGGCACCTGCCCGCATGATCGCCAGCCGGCTCTCCACCTCGGCTTCGATATCGCCATCGGCGAGCGGGCCGAAGTCGCCGCGCCTGGCCTGGTAGCGCAGAACATCCCGCGCCAAAACGCCTGGGCCGGCAACGTCAGGGGTGAAACGCTGGAAATCCATCAGCTGGCGGTTGGTGAACTGCCAGCGCGTTTCCTTGTCGAACAGCATGACGCCGTCGCTCATGTTGTCGAGCACGGTCTGCATGATCGCGCGGGTACGATCGATTTCGTTGCGCGCCGCGGCCGCTTCAGCGCGGGCGCGTTCGGCGGCATCACGCGCGGCCTCGGCGGCTTCCTTGGCGGCCGCCAGCGCCTCCTCACGTTCCTTCAGTTCGGTGATGTCGCGGTAGATGCCGAGTAGTCCGCCGTCGTCGAGCCGCTTGTAGTTGAATTCGACGTACCGTCCGTCTGAGGTGCGCCGCTCGTAACGGTTGCCGCCGGGCTGGAGCATGCGCTCCTGCAGGTCCTCGAGCAGCGCCTCTGGATCCTCTACCTTGCCCAGGTCGCCGCGCTCGATCTGGAAGCGCACCATGTCGCGCCCGGACTTCCCGGGCTTGAGGAAGCCGGGCGGATATTTGCGGCCCTCGATGTGCGCGCGGTTGGAGAAGCGCCAGCGGAAATCCTTGTCGAACAGCGTGACCCCGTCGGTCATGTTGTCGAGCACCGTCTGCATGATCTCGCGGGCCTGCTCGACGTCACGCTGCGCTGCCGCCGCCTCTGCTCTGGCGGCATCGAGCTGGCGCTCGCGCTGCCGTGTCTCGGTGATGTCGCCGGTGACGCCGACCATGCGCCGCGCGCGTCCGTCGGCATCACGCACCACGATGCCGTGCTGGCGCGCCCATCGCCATGTCTCTTCGCGGCCGCGGTAGCGGAACTCGACGTCGAGCCGCGGGATCTCGCCCTTGTAGAGCGCCGCGATCATGCGCGTGTGCTGCGGCCGGTCGTCAGGGTGCACGACATTGGCGAATTCGCTAACTGGCCCGAACTCCGGCAAGTCGAGAACTTCGACCAGGGCAGGGGCCAGATACACCATGCCAGTATCGAGATTAACATCGTAGGCGCCGGCGCCCACGCTGATCGACTCAACCGCGAGCGCGTAGCGCGACTCCAGATCGCTCTGGTCGAGCGCGGTCGCGGGAAATTGCTTCCGCGCCGCCGCCTGCGCGGTCTGCAGCGCGAACTCGCGCTGCTTGATCTCCGTGATGTCCGCGGCCGCGCCGACGAGCCGCTTTGCACGTCCGTCCGACCCTCGGAATGCGATGCCGTGCTGGCGCGCCCACCGCCAGGTGCCGTCTTCGGTACGATAGCGCACATCACAGCTCAGGCGTGGCGTTTCACCTTTGAGATGTTCGATCAGCTTGCGCCGAAAGACCGGCCAGTCGCTCGGATGCATCCGCTCGCGCCAGTCTTCCGGCTTCGAGAGCACCGCTGAGGTGAGCCCGAGAAGAATCCGCAGGCCTGGCGAGAAATAGACCGCATCGGTCTCCAGATCCCAGTCATAAAGACCGTAGCTGATCGACTCCATTGCGAGCGCGTAGCGTTCTTCCGCCGCGCGCAGCGGGCCCGCTGCGTCGCCCTGACGATACGCTGCGGCCGCCTCGGCGCGCGCGGTTTCCAGCTCGCGATTGCGCTGGCGTTCCTCCGTGACATCGCTCATCGCTCCGACGATGCGATAGGCGCGTCCATCCGGATGGCGCACCGCCACCCCGTGTTGACGGCACCAGCGCCAGCTTCCATCCGCGGACTTGAAGCGGAAATCGACCTCGAAGCGCGGCGTCTCGCCACGAAAATGCGTGACGATCGCCTCGCGGTAAGTCGGCAGATCTTCGGGATGGATCGACTCGGTGATGTGGCCGGTGGTGAGAGCGGGATCCCCCGCCTTCATCCCGAGCATGTTGCGCAATTGCTCGGAGAAGTAGACCTCGCCACCCTCAAGATCGGCATCATAGACGGCGTAATTGATGGATTGCATCGCGAGCGCGTAGCGCTCTTCGATGCGGGCCGGATCGCCCGCGTTTGCCTTGGGGCTACGGGACGGCTTCTGCGACGAAATCGGCATCAAATACTCCGGCATCACTCATAGTGGTGATGGCCTGTATCGTCGGTGTGTCGCGGAGTGGCGGTTTTGTATCGCGTGTATCGTTTGCGTGGTTTCCCACCGCAAAATCAGCATGTTCAGTGAATGCTCGGCTGAACCTGACGTAAGGGGAAGCGATACAAATGATACCAATCTGTGAAGCAGGCGACATTCGGACAATACGGACGGAGCGTACGGTCCTCCCATCGAAGGAATGCGGCAGACGCGTAACCGCCGCAGAGATCGACAGGAGTTCCCACCATGAAGACCATCGCGCTCTACGGGCTTCAGATGCTGGTGGGTCTGGTTGCTCTCGCGGCGGGCTACGCCAAACTGACGGGAATGGGCTTCATGGCCGAGCCGTTCGCCATGATCGGGCTCGGCAACACCTTCCTGACGATTGCCGGAACCGTTGAAATCCTGGCCGGGCTCTGCCTGCTGTTTCCGAGTTCAGGCGTAGTCGGCGCGCTGCTGCTGGCCACCGTGATGGTCGGCACCATGGGTGCGACGGTCGGCACCGCGATCAGCCAGCGCGGCGAGGCCCAGCAGCTGACCGTTTCGCAGACCTTCCGCACCACGGTGCAGGCCGATCAGATGATCAAGCCGGTCGTGTTCAAGAAGAGCCAAGGCTGGGATATCTAAGTCCCACAACCTTCGGATTCCCCTTACAACGTCTCCACACTCGCGGTGGGTGGCGAAAGTCCCCGATCTGCCGTTTTCCTTGCGTCCCAACCCGGTCGCCGCTATATAGCCGCTATCTCACACGCGGACCTTGGCTCCACGCCGTCCGGTGCTCCGGTCGATCCTGATCGATTCGGGGCTCTTGGGTCCGCGGCGGATCAACCGGAAAAGGACATGTCATGGCGCTCCCGGACTACTCGATGCGTCAGCTTTTGGAAGCTGGCGTACACTTCGGCCATCAGAGCCACCGCTGGAATCCGAAGATGGCGGACTACATCTTCGGTGCCCGCAACAACATCCACATTCTCGATCTCGCCCAAACCGTGCCGATGATGCACCGCGCCCTGCAGGCGGTGAGCGATACCGTCGCCAAGGGCGGCCGCATCCTGTTCGTCGGCACCAAGCGCCAGGCGCAGGATGCGATCGCGGACGCCGCCAAGCGCTGCGCGCAGTACTACGTCAATTCACGCTGGCTCGGCGGCACACTGACCAACTGGAAGACGATTTCCGCCTCGATCAAGCGGCTGCGCCAGCTGGAAGAGATGCTCAGCACGCCGGAAGCCGCGGCCGGCTACACCAAGAAAGAACGGCTAACGCTCACGCGCGAGAAGGAAAAGCTCGACCGCGCGCTCGGCGGTATCAAGGACATGGGCGGCCTGCCCGACATGCTCTTCGTGATCGACACCAACAAGGAAGACATCGCGCTGAAAGAGGCACGCCGGCTGAACATTCCAATCGCCGCGATCGTCGACACCAATTGCGATCCCAACGGGATCAATTACGTGGTGCCGGGCAATGACGACGCCGGCCGCGCTATCTCGCTCTACTGCGATCTCGTCGCCAAGGCGGCGATCGACGGCATATCGCGCTCGCAGCGCGATCTCGGCGTGGATGTCGGCGCAGCTGAAGCGCCCGTAGTCGAGGAGATTCCAGCCGAGCAGCCCGCGACCGGCTTCCAGCCCTTGCCTGGTCCGCGCGGCGTTGCCGACGACCTCAAAAAGCTGCCCGGCGTCTCCGGCCCGGTCGAGAAGCAGCTCAACGACCTTGGCGTGTTCCACTACTCGCAGCTCGCCGAGCTCAACGCAGCCGATGCCGAGAAGATCGGCGAGGAAGTAGGACTTCCGACCCGCGTCGCGGGCTGGATCGCCAAGGCGAAAGAGCTCGTCGCGGAGTAACTGTTTTCGCCGTCACGGCCGGGCATAGCCCGTCCAAGACGGGCGCGCAAACGCCCGGATCCCCGGCTATTCCGATAAGAGACGCACGATGGTGTCCGCCTAAGCGGGATGCCCAGCACAAAGCCGGGCATGACGAATTTGAGGGAATATCTCACATGGCAAATATCACCGCGGCGATGGTCAAGGACCTGCGCGAGACCACCGGCGCGGGCATGATGGACTGCAAGACCGCGCTCACGGAGACTAATGGAGACGTGCAGGCGGCGCAGGACTGGCTGCGCAAGAAGGGGCTGTCGAAGGCCGCCAAGAAGGCCGGTCGCGTTGCCGCCGAGGGACTCATCGGTGTGTTTGTTGCGCCTAAGAAGGGCGCGATGGTCGAGGTCAATTCCGAGACCGACTTCGTGGCGCGTAACGATCATTTCCAGGGCCTAGTGAAGATGATCGCCGATGTTGCGTTGACGGTCGGCGCGGATGTCGAGGCGATCAAGGCTGCGAGGGCTGGTACGATGACGATTGCGGAAGCGATTTCCTCCGCGATCGCCACCATCGGCGAGAACATCACGCTGCGCCGTGCCGCCGTGCATTCGGTCGGGCAGGGCGTGGTCGCAAGCTACGTGCACAATCAGGTATCCGAAGGGCTCGGCAAGATTGGCGTGCTGGTCGCGCTGGAGTCGCCGGGCGACGCACAGGAGCTGGCGGCGCTCGGCCGCCAGGTCGCGATGCACGTCGCATCGGCCAATCCGACTGCGATCGATGCCGCGGGTGTCGATCCGGCTGTGGTGAAGCGCGAGAAGGACATTTTGGCCGACAAATTCCGCCAGCAGGGCAAGCCCGAAGCGATGATCGAGAAGATCACCGAGTCTGGGCTCAAGACCTTCTACAAGGAGCAGACCCTGCTGGAGCAGCCATTTATCTTCGACGACAAGAAGAGCGTCGGGCAGGCGCTGAAGGAAGCCGAAGGCAAGGTCGGCGGCCCGATCAAGGTCACCGGGTTCACGCGTTTCGCGCTCGGCGAGGGTATCGAAAAGGGCACCTCGGATTTCGCTGCGGAGGTTGCGGCAGCAGCCGGAACGGCCTGACAATCGCAGCAGCGCGATTCGCGCGGAGCCGAGGACGCATGGCCAAGCCCGCCTACCGCCGCGTGATCGTCAAAGTCTCGGGCGAAGCGTTTTGCGGACCCAATGACTTCGGCATCCATGCGCCGACCATTGAGGCCATCGTCAACGATCTGGTCGCGGCGCGTGCGCTTGGCATCACGGTCGGCGTGGTGGTCGGCGGCGGCAATCTGATTCGTGGCGCCGAGGAAGCGGGGGCCTGGCTGTCGCGCCCGACCGCCGATGCCATGGGAATGATGGGTACCATGATGAACGCCCTGGTGCTCGAATCCGCAATCGAACGCGCCGGTGTGCCGGCGCGCACCATGTCTGCGCTCTCGATGCCGCAGGTATGCGAGACCT
>Ga0126310_10000695_pt1 | contig 12028 bp, 7 predicted proteins | sample Plot60_FD_92540 | JGI IMG/M metagenome (GOLD analysis project Ga0126310, IMG submission 92540) | Serpentine soil microbial communities from UC McLaughlin Reserve, CA, USA - Plot60 | ecosystem: Environmental > Terrestrial > Soil > Grasslands | place: USA: UC McLaughlin Reserve, Lake County... | reverse complement strand
GGGGCGCGGTACCTCGATCTCGACGACCTGCTGCGCGAGAGCGACTTCATCTCGATTCACACCCCGCTCACCGACGAGACGAGGCACCTGATGGGCGAGAGGGAGCTCGGCCTCATGCGAGAGACTGCCGTCCTAGTCAATACCTCACGCGGGCCGGTAGTAGACGAGGCCGCTCTCGCCGACGCCCTCGAAGACGGACGAATCTTCGCCGCGGGGCTCGACGTCTACGAGGAGGAGCCGAAGGTCCATCCAAAGCTGCTCGAGCTCGAGAACGTGGTTCTCGCCCCGCACATCGGCAGCGCCACCATCGAGACCCGCGACAGGATGGCGACCCTGGCCGCCGAGAACCTGAGGGCGGTGCTCGGGGGCGAGGAACCCAAGACCCCGGTCGAATCCTAGAAATTTGCCGGTCCCTTCCCCATGGGTCGGGATCTCGTGCAAGGCGTTCCATTCGTTGCACGAACCACCCGGCGGTGCGCTTCTCGGAAGGCACCGGTGAGGTTTACGGCGAGAATCCGGTTTCAGCCGGCCAGCATCGTCTCCTCAGCGGGGACTATGATGCCGAAACAGTTCTGTACTTCAGTTATGCGAGGAGTTCCCCCTCGAGTGCGTATCCTACGCTGTCCCACTCCTGCAGCCCACCGGCGTAGCGGCGCACGCGTTCGTAGCCACGGGCCTTTAGGATCCGGCAGGCTGTCCGACTCGCGGTGCAGAGGGGACCAGAGTCGTAGAGGACTATCTCGTCGTGGGGGTGAAGTGTCTCGAGCGCTTCCTCGACCGTGCTGATGCACAGTGAGCCGGGGATGTGTTTTGTGCGGTATTCCCACTCGCCCAGGGTCATAACGAGCTTGAAGTCGTCCTCCCTGTCGAGCTTCTGTTTCAACTCTTGGGTGTCGATGAGATCCAATTCGGTCATCCGGGAAACTCCTTCCAGGCAAAGTTCCGGCGCGCAGGCGCTCGCCCATTCAGGGCTCTAGTGGGTTGGGCCAACCTCTTCTTCCGCGATCGTCTGCTCCGCGCTCCCCTCTGGTTTCTTGCCCTCGAGCAACAGCGCGGCGCTGAACGCGCTGGCTAGCGCCATAGCCACGGCCACCAGCATAACCACCCGGTAGCCCGAGACGAACGCCTCGTCGATCGCTCGATCCACGCTAACGCTCTGCGCTGCGTCGAGACCCTCCGGTGCTTGCGCGGCACCGAGTTGGATCTTCTCTCCCTCCAACTGCTGCTTTGCCTCGGGCGGCAGGTTCAGAGCCGCCAGGCGATCGTCCAGGCTGGAGCCGAAGCTGATGAACATGATGACGCCCAACACGGCCACAGCCAGTAGTCCGGCCGTCTGGGAGAAGGCGTTGTTGATGGCGGAGGCCAGACCCTCGTGTCTGACGTCCACGGAGTTGAGGGCAACCGTGGTCACCGCCGGAACCAGGATCGAGAGCCCGATCCCCAGGATCACGGACGCCGGGAAGAAGCTCGTCCAGTATGAACCGCTTTCGACTCCCGGCACGGCGAACAGAGCGAAGCCGGCCGCGGCGATCGCTGGGCCGATCACCAGCGGAAGTCTCGCGCCGTAGTGGTCCGTGAGACCCCCTGTGTAGCGGGAGAGCAAAGACAGTACCAAGATCGCCGGTACTATGGCCGCGCCTGCGGCGGTGGCGGAGTAGCCCTGAACCCAAATCAGGTTGAAGGGCAGGAAGAACATGGTTCCGACCAGGGCGAAATACAGAAGCAGTGTGAAGGCGTTTGCTCCGGTAAAGTTCCTCGAACGGAAAAGCGACAGAGGCATCATCGGCTCGCTGCCACGTCCCTCTACGACCAGGAAAGCTCCCAACGCGACAACACCGACTATCAGGGCTCCGATCACCCGCGCATCCCCCAGGCCCGACCTCGAAGATTCCAGGAGCCCGAAGACGACGCCGCCCAGTCCCACCGCGACGAGTGCTGCTCCCGGAAGGTCCAGTCTTCGGGCCTCGGGATTATTGCTCTCCGGCACGTGCAAGCGGGCTATCGCCAGGACCACGAGCGCGATCGGGACGTTGATGAAGAAGACTCCCCGCCAGGAGACGTTCTCGGCAAAGTAACCACCAAGTACCGGGCCCAGTATCAGCGTCACGCTGGTGAGGCTGGTCCAGGTGCCTATCGCCTTGCCGCGGCGCTCCTCCTCGAAGGAGGCGCCGATGATAGCCAGGGAGTTCGGCACAAGGAGAGCTGCGCCCACTCCCTGGAGTGCCCTCGCCAGGATCAGTTGCTCAGGGCTCTGAGAGAGGCCGCACCAGGCTGAGGCTAGGGCGAACAGCACTACGCCGACCGAAAACATGCGCCGACGCCCCAGATGGTCTCCCAGGGACCCGCCGACCAAAACCAGGGCCGCCAGAAAGAGCGTGTAGGCTGCCACCACCCATTGGGCGTCGACCGCCGTTGCGTCCAGACCGCTCTGTATGGCAGGCAACGCCACGGGGAGGGCGGTCTCGTCGATGAAGGCCATGCTCGACCCGAGGATGGTCGCCGCCAGCACCCACGGTGCGGCGTTCGGGGTACAGACCGACTGCGCCTCCTTCGAGCGGATTACCCCCTCGTCGCAAGGCTGCCTGATTACGTGAGCCATTGGTCCGTATCCTCGTCCGGGCTACCGGAGCCAGCGGCCGCACAAGCTCTGTGTGCCATTGCCCCTTCCACTCTCGCCGTGTCCTTAGCAGGTAGCGGTAGTGCGCCCTCACGCAGCGTCACCTGCCACGTAACGATCTCACCATACCCTCCCTGGCGAAGCCGGCACATCCCCCAAATGAGCTATTTTGGGCAACTACGGAGATTTTCTTTTGCGTGGTTGGCTGAATACGTGGTCAGCCAGGACCTACACTACATCCTTTCGACTCACTGCGCTCGCCACTCCGGGGCCTCCAACGGCTCGCCCTCTTGATCTTGCCGTCCTGTAGCTCGACTATCTCGCAGATATGCACCTGGTTGCCGTCGTACTCGACGAGCATCTCGAGAACACCGAGGTCCCCGTTGAGCTCGAAGCTGTGGTCAACCATATTCGGGATACCGCCAGGATAGTTCTTGCCGCGAATCCTCTCGCCTCATTGAGGGTACTCCTCGACGTAGTCGTCATGCATAAGATCGTCGATGGCATCCAGGTCGTGTCGGGCGAATGCCTGGAAGAGATGATCCAGGGTGTTGCGGTTTTCTTGCTCGGACATGTGATACCTCCTGCTAGTTCACAGGCTTACTAGGTTGCACTGCTATTACTTCTAGCGAGCTGAACCGGCAACACCACTCGAAAGCGCGTCTCTCCGGGTTCTGACGCGACCTTTATCTGACCGTGGTGCTTGTGGACGACGATGTTGTAGGCGATATGCAGACCCAATCCTGTGCCGGCACCGGGTGCCTTCGTAGTAAAGAAAGGTTCGAAAATGCGCGGCTGGAGCTCGGAGGGAATCCCCGGCCCGTTGTCTATGATTTCGACTATGACCTCGCTGTCTTTTGCGCAGATGTGTAGAGCAAGTTCTCCTTGAGCCTGCATGGCATCGATCGCGTTATCGATGATGTTGGTCCAAACCTGATTTAGCTCGGATCCATAAGCCTCTATACGCGGCACGTCGTCGGCATAATCCCGCGTGATACTCACGCCTGCTTTGATCTTGGGACGCAGGAGCACCAGAGTGTTCTCCAGGCTCTCTCTCACGTCGACTTCCTGGATCGGCGCCTGATCCAGATACGAATACGTCTTGACGGCCTTGACGATCTCCGACATCGCTTCAGCACTCTTTCCAACTTCCTCGAGCAAGCCGTAGACCGAACAATTAGCCGCCAACCACCGAACTACGAGGGGCAACTGCATGGGAGAGAAGCGGTCGGCCAATCGTTCCAGCTCAGACCTGTCCCAACCGAAGGAGACCAGCACCGGCGCGAGCTCCCACTCCTGCCCGACGCTATGGTCCTCCAACCACTCTTGCACTTGATCTTCTTGCTCGCTGAGAGCTAGCGGGTCGTACGGAGGCGGCATGGTCGTGCGCTCTATGGTTTCCGCTTGAAGATCATTGAGCGTCTCCTTCTGATGCTGATCGTTGGCGAGCGTACCGAGTTGGGCCATCAAACGCTCTCGCTCGGCTAGCGTATCGCGCAGTTGTGCCGCGCTACGCCGTATGGCGGCCGCCGGATTATTCAGTTCGTGCGCGAGGCCCGCGGCGAGCGTGCCTAGAGCGGCCATCTTTTCGTTCTGTATCAGCATCGATTCGGTGCTGCGCAACCTCGAGGTTACCGTGCGCAGGATCTTAAAGGGCGCCGAAGGGCTGCAAGAGAGCAGCGTTTGGAAGGCGGCTTGACTGATCACCAACAGACGGCTCTCCCGCAATGTACGTACGGAGGCAGACCGTGGTGCCTGCTCGAGTAGTGCCATCTCGCCGAAGAATTGCCCGGCTTTGTACACCGCGAGCAGGACGTCTTGCATGCCGTGACGCTTGGTAACCTCGAGCTCGCCGTCGAGGACAACGTAAAGCGAGTCGCCCGGGTCGCCCTCCCGCAATACCAGCTGTCCTGCGGGTATGGAGACCGTCTCAGCCATCTGATACAACTGCTCCAGATCCTCCTCGGAGAGGTCGGACAAGAGGGGAACCTGGCGCAACTCGTCGAGCATCACCGAACCCTGCTCAGGCATCTCGCCGAGTCCCTTCCTACCGTCCTGAACACAGAGCAGTTCATCTCTGGCCTTCTTGCCTGCTCAGTGATCGGCTGGTTCGGCCGGCCGAGTCTCGTCGCGAGCGAGTGGTAAGCTGCCGAGTGGACGAACCGGGGGCAGGGACAGCTCTTCCATCAGCCGTTGGGCTTCCGCGCGCTCTTCTTCCGCTTCCGCGCCGCGGCCCTGCTGTTCGTACCAATAGACCAGCGATTGCAGGACACGCGCGAGGTAGGGCCGCATGTCGTTGCGGCGGTAGTAATCTAGAGCGGTGTCTATATACTGTTTTGCACTCTCGAAGTCGCCCAGCTGCGTATACCCCTCACCAAGAGCCTGCGCGATAAATGCGGCAGTATAATCGTCGCCGATCGCCTCGGCATTCGCCAGGGCGCGTTTCATGTCGTTGATGGCCTCGGGGTGCCCATTGAAGAATTGGCTAATAGCGAGCCCGGCGCGCACCTCATTCACCACCGCTTCTGAACCCTGTAATTCGAATAGGTTGTCCGTGAGTAGCGTGAGGGCGGATTCGAATGACCGCTGCGCTTCGGCCAGGTTGCGCCTGTGCAGATTACCGAGCCCCGTACAGTAGTGACCATACATGGCGCATTCCAGGCCATAGGCCGACAGGGCCTGCTCCGTGCCCCGCTGGCTATATTCTAACCCCCGCCGCACGTCGCCCATATCCAGAAAGGCAAGCGACGACCCCAGCGCCACGTCGGCCCCATTCACGACCGAGTCGGTTTTGCGCGACGCTACGTAGGCGCGCTCCACGGCATCGCGCGCCTCTGCAAACTCCCCAAGCCGGGCGTGGGCCATCGCCTTCTTGGCCAGAGCGTGCGCTTCGAGCTCGTGCCTGCGATACTTGCGCGCTGCCTCGATCACGTAATCCATCTGCTCCAGCCCGCCGCGCGGATCGCGATCGATCATGCCGGCCGTCATCCAGAAAGTGGCCACCAGACTCAGCCGTTCGTCGCCGAGCCGTTCCGCGAGCTGGTAGCTCTCGAACAACGCTGGCATCCCGCGTGTTGGAAAGCCATTGGAGATATATGCGTTGGCGATCCAGTGCAAGACTCGCGCGAGGCGCGCGTCATCATTCAGTTCACGCGCGATCTTTTCCGCCCCCTCCAGCCGGTCCACCACCTCCTGGTACGGCTTGAGCTTGAGTGCGGCCGGGGTCCAGCCGAGGATCGCGTCGCAGAGCTGCTCGGGCGGCACGTCGGGGATCCTCGTCAGCGCCTCGAAGGCATTGTCGTAGTACGCGAGGGCTTCGCTCATCGCGTACACCTTCACAGCCTGCGCGCCCGCCTGCATCGCGTAGTCAGCGGCGCGCTGCCATTCCTCTCCGAGCCGGAAGTGATACGCCAGCGCCGACGCCAACTCGCCCCGCTGCTCCGGATAGAGCTTCTCGAGCACCTCACCCGCGCGGCGGTGGAGCTCCTTGCGGCGTCTGATCAGAAGCAGTTCGTAGGCGGCTTCCTGAGTCAGGGCGTGCTTGAAGATATACTCGAGCTCCGGATCATGAACCCGCTCGCGTACTAGCTCCTCGTACGTCAGGACGCCGAGGTGAGGCTCGACATCCTCGATGCGTTCAGGCGCGGGCGCTGCCGCGCAGGTTGCCACCAGCGCGCGCTGGGCGAAGATCCGGCCGAGGACGGCGGCCGTCTGAGCTACGTGTTTCGTATTCTCCGGTAGACGGTCTATGCGCGCGCTCAGCACGCCGGATAGCGTATCGGGGATGGTGACGTTTACGATCTCCCGCGTGGCGCGCCAGTGGCCGTTCTCCCGAACGATGTAGCCGGAGTCGATCAGGGTGCGCAGCACTTCCTCGAGGAAGAACGGGTTACCCTCCGACTTCTTCAAGGCCAACGCGCGCACGCTCTGCGGCAAATCCTCGATGTAGAGCAGGTTGCCGAGCAGCTCCTGCGCATCTGCGGCGTCGAGCGGCTCGAGCAAGATCTCGGTGTAGCGTGCTCCTAGCTCCTCGCGCGCCCTCTGTATGGCCGACCAGCTCGGCGCGTCTTTGTCGGGCCTAAGCAGGCAGATGATGAGTAGGGGCCGGTCCTCCACCAGCCCCAACACGTTCAGCAGGAGGTCAAGGGAGGCGGTATCCGCCCAGTGCAGATCGTCGAGCACGATCACCGTCGGCATCAGGTTGGCGCGGGCACGGAGGTAGCCCCGGGTCGCCTCTGTGATGCGGTCTACTAGCTCGTCACCCTCCAGGGCCGTGACAGCCTCCAGCGTCACGTCGCTCTCGACGGAGAGCACTACCTCGAGGAACTGCAAGTCACCCTCCGGCATCGTGCCGCAACAGGGATCACGATGCAGTCTCTCGCGTACGGTCTCCGGCGCCTCCCCTTCCTTCGCACCGATCGCCTGGCGGATCACCTGCCGCCAGGGATAGTAGGTGACGGCCTGCTCGTAGGAGAGCGCCCGCCCCTCGAGCCAGGCAACCGGTGGCTGGGAATCAGCCGTCGTGCGGACTTCTGCCAGCAATCGCGACTTGCCCAGTCCCGCTTCGCCGACCACTGCCACGAACGCGCCGCGCCCCTGGCGCACTTCCTCCAGCTTGTCGTGCACGAGCCGGAATTCAGCAGCACGACCTACCAGCGGCGAGGTCAATCCCTCACCCTCGAGACCTCGCACCTTGCCCGGCACGGTCCTGGGAGCCAGCACCTCAAAGGTCTCGATGGGTGTGGACTTGCCTCTGACCTCTGTGGCGCCAAGCGGCTTGAATTCGAAGAGCTGCTTGACGAGGTGATAGGTGTCGGCGCTGATGAGCACGGTACCGGGTACGGCAGCGCTCTGCAGGCGCGCGGCGACGTTCGTCGTATCGCCCATTGCCGTGTACTCTGTCCTGATCTCGTCGCCGACAGTGGCGAGCACCGCGAGCCCGGTATTGATGCCGACGCGCACGTCGAAGTCGACCCCATAGTTCCGCCTGACTACTTCCGCGTATTCTTTTGCCGCTGCCTGGATGGCCAGACCCGCCCGTACCGCGCGCTCCGCGTCGTCTTCATGTGCAACCGGCGCGCCGAAAAACGCAAGAATCGCATCGCCCAGCAACCTTGCGACCGTCCCGCCGTATTTCATTACCGATGCGTTGAGGAAGGCAAATGCGCCGTTCATGATCTCCGCAAACTGTTCCGGATCAAGCCGCTCCGCCACTACGGTCGAGCCGACGACGTCCGCGAACAGTACCGTCACGTATTTGCGTTCGCCGTCCATCCGAGCCGGGGCTTCGAGCTGGTTGCCGCAGTTCAGACAGAACCTTGCGCCCTCGGGATTGGCGGTCTGGCAGTGGGGGCAGTTCATCTCAACGCCTCACTCGGAATACGGTAGATACTCTCAGCCGGATCATAACTACCCCTACAAGGCAATTCAACCGGTGTGGCCTCGGCGCGAGTCCCGGGCCCCCTACTCCGGCACCCTGCTGAGATACTGGTGGACGAACTGCACGGCCATCGAGCCCTCCCCGACCGCGGAGGCAACGCGCTTCACCGACCGGTGGCGCACATCTCCGGCCGCGAAGATGCCGGCCATGCTGGTCTCTAGAAAGAAGGGGTCTCTGTTCAGTTGCCATCCCTTCGGACGCCGACCACCGCGCACCAGGCTACGCCCGGTCAGGATGAAGCCCTGCGGGTCTCGTTCCACGACGTCGGCGACCCAGTCGGTATGTGGCTTCGCGCCAATAAAGATGAAGAGGGCAAACGCCGGCACGGTCTGCCTGTCGCCGGTAGTGGCATCGGAGATGGTGATCTCCTCCAGCCTGGTGTCTCCCTTCACTTCGGCCACGGTAGAGCGCGGCCACACGGTGATCTTCTCGTGTGATTCGATCTGTGACACGAGGTAATAGGACATGGTCCTGGCGAGTGATCTACCTCTCAGGACCATAGTCACCGACTTGGCGTATCTGGAGAGATACATGGCAGCTTGCCCGGCTGAGTTCCCCGCGCCGACGATAAATACATCCTTACCTCGACAGGCCAGCGCCTCGGTGATCGCCGCGCCGTAGTACACCCCTGCGCCGGTGAGTCTTTCGACGCCGGGCGCGTCCAGCTTGCGATACGACACGCCCGTCGCGATGAGCAGCGCGTGGCAACTGATCTCGGATCCGCCGGTAAGGCTGACGAAACGATACGGGTCTTGCGCTCGTATGCCCTTCGCCTCCAAAGGCGTGAGTATCTCCGCGCCGAATCGGCTGGCCTGGGCCACAGCTCGCCTTGACAGGTCTCCCCCGCTCAAGCCGCCCGGGAATCCCAGGTAGTTCTCGATGCGAGAGCTCGTACCGGCCTGTCCACCGGGCGCCTCACCTTCGACGAGTAGCGTACTGAGTCCTTCGGAGGCTCCGTAGACCGCCGCCGCCAGTCCCGCCGGACCCGCGCCAACGATGACCAGGTCGTAAAACGGCAGCCCGGGGTGCGTCTTCAGGCCAATCTTCTCCGCGACCTCTACGTTCGTCGGTTGTATCAGGGGAGGACCATCGGGGAAGAGCACCAGGGGCAACCGGGAGCCATCGGAGCCGGCGAGCTCCAGCAGGTCGCGGGCTTCTTCGTCGATCTCGACGTCCAGCCACTGAAAAGGAACGAGGTTTCTTGAGAGGAAGTCTTTGATCTGGTGCGATTGCGCCGACAACTGGTGACCGACGACGCGAATGCCTTCGAACGGCGGGGCGAACGACGCCTGCCAGTCGTCAAGCAGATCCGTGAGCACGGGATAGAGTTGTTCTTCAGGGGGATCCCACGGCTTCATGAGATAGTGGTTCAGGGCAACCTCGTTGATCGCACTGATGGCAGCTTCGGTGTCTGCATACGCGGTGAGCAGAACACGCTTTGCGTCGGGGAAGAGCTCGATAGCCTTCGCAAGGAACTCTACACCCGACATGAGCGGCATCCGCTGATCTACCAGGAATAGGGCAACCGGAACGTTGCGCAATTTCAATTGCTGCACCAGTTCAAGCGCCGCGACGCCAGAATCCGCCCTCATCACCCGGTACTGTGCGCCGTATTCGTGTCGCAGATCACGTGCGACAGCGGCCAGCACCGTCGGCTCGTCGTCAACGGCGAGGATAACCGGCTTCTCTACCCTTTGCGTAGTATTCATTGGAGTTTGCTCATCGCACGCTCAATGAGCTGCACGGACGGGGCTGGGTTCCCGGAGGATCTAGAGATTTCGCCTACCGTCTCGACCATCGAGTATCACTTCGCATTCTCCTGACTCGCAAATCCGGGTGCTGTCCACGCCCGGCCTACGCCCGTACTTGCCTACTATATCAAGGGCAGCATCCGCACCGCGACGCGAATGCTTCGCGCGGACTCCTCTACCGCGCCCCTCACCCGTATGATGAGCTGCGCCGAGCAACCCTTGAGTGTACCGACTCCCGTGACCTTCAGTCGAGAAGAATATGAGTTCCAAGGCGGTACGTCAGAGCACCAAAGAACATCCTTGGGAGAGAAAACGCCTGAGTCGAGCTCTTCTTGAATGCTACCAAAGCACGATGAAATGGTAAATTTGGACTATACGTTAGATGCTTCGGTCTGCTATCGTGAATACAGAAGTTATGCCAGAGGTGCGGAGAGTAGGGAGGTTAGTTCGTGAAGCGCATAATCAAGGTTCTGGCGGTAGCGGCTCTTATGGCGGTGTTATTGGTGGCCAGCATATCGCCCGCGCTGGCTGCCCGCAGAGCCGGCGGCATTCTGATGCCGACGACAACGCCATGCGATACTCACCCGAAACCCGAGAACGACAAGGCGCCCCACTTCGAGATTCGGGACACACCCGCACCCGGTTCGTGTTGGATGGTGTTGCCGAACCACGATGGTTAACCGAGGATTGCACGAGTCGGGGCGTGGAAGCCTGGATCTCTTATTTGCTTGACTGTCCAGAGGAAGGTTCCCTAGGGGCCTCGCTGGGAGAGGGGGTCAATCGCCCGCCTCTCCCAGCGCATAGGCGATAGCCTCCTCGAAGCTCATGGACCGCCCATTCTCCCATGCTTCGGTCCAAGACGTTCCTTTCAGCTGGGACCGAGCGACCGCCAAGTACGGCTCCCGTAGCGCACGCTCTCTAGGCGTTTGCTGGTGGCCGACCGCCTCGCGCAGGGCCTCGGCCGCCCCGAACAGCCTCGCCGCCCGCTCGGCCTCTCCTTTGGCCCCTGCGGAGCAAGCCAACCCTTCGACGCTCTCGGTGGCGATAAATTCGTCGCCCGACTCGCGGCACAGCACGAGGCTCTCGTCGTACAGTGTCTTGGCCCGTTCGTGGTCGCCTTGTATCAGCGCCGCCCATCCCAGGTTGTCGAGGGCGTACTTAAGACCGCCCCTGCGCCCCCGCTTCCGGTACAACTCCTTGGCTTCTTCGTTTAGCGAAGTAGCTCTCTCAAGGTCGCCTTCGAGCAGGAATTCGTAGCCGAGGCTTACCAAGTAAGCGCCGAGCAATTCCGCGCCGCCTAACTCTCGGGAGAGGGCCAGGCCTTCCTTGTAGAGCTCCTTCGCCTGCTCGTAGTTGCCCCGGTCGCCCGACGCGTTGGCGAGACTACCGAGGGACCACGCGACGCCTCTAGTGTTCCTGGCTTCCCGGTGGAGCGCCAAGCTTTTTTCGAGCAGCTCCTTCGCCCGGTCGTAGTCACCCCGATGCCTCACAACGGCTTCCCCCAGTATGTTCTGGAAGTCGGCTGCGACTACGTCCCCCAGTCCTGCTTCCCTGGTCAGCTTCAGCCCCTCTTCGGCAGCCGTCTGTGCCCGATCAAGGTCACCCTGACCCGACGCCAGCCAGCCCACCCCCTCCAGAGCCCTGGCCCGCACCTCCGCTGCCGCCCCCCAGTCCTTATCCAGCGCTGCCTCGAGCCACCTCCTACCCTCACCGTAGTAGCCTTCCATGTACCAGAACCACCGTAACGCTCCGCCTAGTCTCAGGGCAAGCTCGGCTTCAGCATGCTCTATCGCCCAGGAGAGCGCTGCCCTCATGTTGTCGTGCTCTTGTTCCAGTCGGTCCAACCACGCCGCATCCTCTGCTCCCCACAGCCCCGGCTCGGCTTCCTCCGCCAGCGCCAAGAAGTATTCGGCATGGGCACGCTTTATGGCTTCTGCGTCACTGCTCTCCTCGAGCTTCTCTAGCGCGAACTCGTGGATGGTCTCGAGCATCACAAAGCGCGGTTCGTCCCCCGCTACTACCTCTTGCCGTAGGAGGTTGTTGTCCAGGAGCGAGGAGGCTCCTTCGAGCACGTCCACGGGGAGGTCTCCTCGCGCATCGCACACCGCCTCTACGGCCTCCAGAGTGCTCCCACCAGAGAAGACCGCAAGCCTCCCGAGGAGTATCTTCTCGCCCGCCTCGAGCAGCTCGTAGCTCCACTCGATTGCGCTCCTTAGGGTC
>Ga0126310_10000694_pt1 | contig 12030 bp, 18 predicted proteins | sample Plot60_FD_92540 | JGI IMG/M metagenome (GOLD analysis project Ga0126310, IMG submission 92540) | Serpentine soil microbial communities from UC McLaughlin Reserve, CA, USA - Plot60 | ecosystem: Environmental > Terrestrial > Soil > Grasslands | place: USA: UC McLaughlin Reserve, Lake County... | reverse complement strand
TTCGGGATCTGGACGATGCTGCCAATTCGGGACGGTCGCAGCCGCTCGCTCGACGGGCAGGGCATGATCGCGCGGTGGCGCCGGTTCCGCCTACGCGGGGTCGACGCGTAGGGGGAACCGGCGAGTCGAGCTGGTCCGCGGCAAGTCCACGCTCGGGCGACCGCTTTACCGCCTTCGCTACCGCTTCCATCGCTGAGCTGGCTCCCTTTGAACGGCAAGTGATCGGAAACTGGCCTGGCCGTTGATCAGAATCGCCGCCAATGATGAGCGACAACCGTCAAATTCAGAGGGGAAACCTGATGTCTGCATCGCAGTCGACAGCCACGCCAGCGTCCACTCGCAGATCGTCGTCCATCTGGCGGCACTGGCCCGTGGCCATTGGATTGCTCGGCGCGGCGTTCGCGGCCATCGCCGGCGCCAATCGCGAGACCGTCGTGATTAGTCTCCTGGTCGCTCTACTCTGCTATCTGGCGGCGGCCGCGCTAGGTGTCAAGTGGGTGGCCTGGGCCGCTATCCCGGTTGCCAGCGCCCTAGTGGTGGCCGGGGCGCTCATCGGCATCGAGCCGTGGTTCGTACTGGGCGGCGTTGCGATTGCTCTTGTGATCGTAGGTCTGGTGGCTCGGGCGTCCCGGACGGCTCTGGCCGCACAGTCCCTGGCACTGGTGGCGTACGGGGGAATCGCGCTGATCGGGCTCGTGCTCTCACCTGCGGTCGGCGCCGTTCTTGCATCACTGACTCTGATGGCGCATGCCGTTTGGGACGTCATTCACTACCGGCGCAATGCTGTGGTATCCCGCTCGCTTGCCGAGGCTTGCATCGCCTTCGATGTGCTCCTTGGTCTAGCCGCCATCGTTCTTGTGGTTGGTGCGCCTTGAGCTGGTCGAAGGGCGCTGCAACCGGGCTGAAAGTTGAGCAGCAATTGGACTCAGACTGGCCTAGTCGATGGTCAGCGGCCAGTTGCATCGTGGGTTACCAGGCGTACTCGAACCTGTCCGCAACTCTAGAAAGGACAACCCGATGAACAACGATGTGGTAGAGATCTCCGAGCTTGGGAAGCGCTGGGTTGAGGCCGAACTCGCCGGGGATACCGCTGCCATGGATGCCTTGGCCCACAACGAATTCTTGCTGGTGGGGCCGTTGGGTTTCATCTTGGACAAGGCCCAGTGGCTGGAGCGCTATAGCAGCGGCGCCTTCGTGACCTCCGCACTCGATTGGCGTGATACCACGGTGCGAGTATTCCGAGATTGCGCAGTTGTGATCGGCGTTCATGATCAGGAGGCGGCATACCGCGGCCAACCGAACAATGGGCAATTCCGAGCCACCCACATTTTGACCCGCCGGGACGGCGGATGGCAGCTCGTCGGTATGCATCTCAGCCCCATCGCACCGCCGCCCACGGCACCGCAGCAGCAGAGATGATCATGATGGAATCGCTACTGAAGTGGGTCCAGTTCGTCAGCATCATGCTGTACGTGCTGGTCGCCGGTGTGATGTGGGGGACCTGGCTCTCCCTGGCACGCACTATGACGGAATACGATGCCGCGACGTTTCTGAACGACGGCAAGCACATGATCGAAAATCTCGCGGTGATCATGGCAGTGCTGATGATCTCCGCCGTGGTGATTGGGTTGGTCACCGTTGTGCTGCTCTTCCGCAGCCGTTCCACGGTCGCCGGTTGGCTGGCAGTCATCGGCCTGCTGCTCACGATCGCCGTGATGGTGATCACGCTTGCCGTCGAGGTGCCGATCGACAACTTGATTGCGAACTGGACCGAGGCGACACTGCCTGCTGACTGGCAGGAGATCAGAGCACGCTGGGCGACCTTCCACACGCTGCGTACCTTCCTGTCCCTCGGCGCTGTGGCAGCGGCTGTTGGCGCCGGGTTGACCCTCCTTACGCCCACCAGGCAAGCGTCACAGCCGCCCGTGGTCCAGGCTGATCACTCGGCCGTGTAGTTCCGAAAGTAGTCAGGAACGACAGCCATCCGGCCCGGTTTGTTGGCGTTTGGGACCACTTTTCGCAGGAGACGAGCAGAACACAAGGAGTAACGATGACGTCCAACACCCGACCCGGCACGATCGATTTGTCGGCCGGGCCAATTGACTACCTCGACACCGGCGGCGAAGGCCCCACTGTGGTGCTGCTGCATGGCGTGCTGATGAACCACAGCGTGTGGCGTGGTGTGATCACAAAGCTGGCGCCAACTTTCCGTTGCATCGCGCCCACACTCCCCCTCGGCGCGCATCGGCAACCGATGCGGCCCGGCGCTGATCTGAGCATTGACGGCATTGCCTTGCTGGTGGCGGAATTTCTCGAGCGGCTCGACCTAAACGATGTGACGCTGATCATGAACGACTGGGGCGGTCCGCAACTACTGGTTGATCATGGTCGCACCGAACGGATCGGCCGACTCGTCCTCGTCGCCTGTGAAGCATTCGAGAACTTCCCGCCCGGCGCCCCCGGTCGGCGGCTCGCCAAGCTGGCCGCCACGCCTGGTGGGTTCGCGCTGCAAAGTCTGCTGATGCGGTCGGCGGCCGTACGCCGCTCCGTGGCGGCCGCGCTGGTCAAGCAGCATGTGCCAGACGAGATGTTGCGCGACTGGTTCGGGCCATTCATCCAAGATCGGGAGATTCGGCAAGATCTGCGCAGCTACTGCCTCAGCGTCCCGCTGGACAGCGGCCGCAATTGGTCGGCCGGGCTGGCCTCCTTCGACAAGCCGGCCCTAGTCGCCTGGGCGCCAGAAGATCAAATGATGCCGCCCGAGCATGGCCGCCGGCTCGCCGACCTACTGCCCGATGGGCGGCTAGTCGAGATCACCGACAGCTACACCGTCGTACCGCTGGATCAGCCAGAGCAGTTGGCCGATGCGGTAGCCGCCTTCGTCGCCACCGCGGAGAAGCCGCGGTGAATTCCGCACCGGTAGCAACTCAACCGGCACCCTCCCGGGCAACTCCGCAGGGCAGCTGGCGGCTCGGAAATCACCTTCGCAAGACGGTGCTGCTGCTCCACATTGTGGCCGGCGGCACCTGGTTTGGGCTCGATGTCGCGATGGCGGTGCTCGTCATCACCGCGATCGGCACCGACTCAGCCGCAGTCCGGGCTCATACCCTGCAATCGCTGAAGTTGATCACGGTTTGGCCCATGTTCAGTTCGGCGATGCTCAGTTTGATCACCGGCATTTTGCTGGGGCTCGGCAGCAAGTACGGCCTCGTCCGCTACTGGTGGGTGGCGATCAAGCTGGTCCTCAACCTCGTACTCGCCACCCTCGTGGTTACCGCACTTCGTGGTGAGGTGGTCAATGCAGCCAGTCTGGGCGCCCAGCTTGCCGGCGGAGCCGATGTCGAGTGGAACTTCACGAACATGATCTATCCGCCGATCGTGTCACCGACCGCACTCACCATCGCATTCGTATTGGCAGTCTTCAAGCCGTGGGGACGCATCCGACGCCGTGCGTCGACAAACTCAGGAGGTTGAAGTGTCACTCATGCCACCGACCGATGAGTTTCCAGGCCGAAGGTCGTCCTTCTTGGAGTGCGTCCTTACACAAACAGTCCTTACACAAACAAAGGAATAGCCGTGTCATCAACGCCGCAGCAGTCGCAGTACATCTCGATCACCGATCTCCGCTCAGACCTAAATGGCGAGGTGATCGGCCCAGACGATGCCGCATACGACGAGGCGCGCCAGGTCTTCTTCAGGGGCGTCGATCGCCGACCAGCCGCTGTGGCGAGGGTCGCCGGCGCGGATGACGTCGCTCGCGTTGTCACGCTCGCCCGCGAGAGCGGCCTCGAGCTGGCCATTCGCAGCGGCGGCCACAGCCGGGCGGGCTACGGCACCAGCGCAGGCGGGATCGTGATCGACCTCTCTGGCATGCGCGCCCTCGAGATCGATGCGGGTGGGAAAACCGCCTGGGTTGAGACCGGGATGACGGCGGGTGAGTACACCAACGCCGTCGGCGAGCGGGGGCGTGCCACGGGCCTGGGCGACACCGGCTCTGTCGGGATCGGCGGGATCACCCTGGCGGGCGGAATCGGCTTCCTGGTCCGGAAGTACGGGCTGACGATCGACGACCTGCTCGCGGCCGAGGTGGTCACCGCCAACGGCGAGATTGTGCAGGCGAGCGAGGAGAGCGAGCCCGACCTCTTCTGGGCGATCCGCGGAGGCGGTGGCAACTTTGGCGTCGCCACCCGCCTCCAGCTGCGGTTGCATGAAATCTCGGAGATCGTCGGTGGGATGCTGATGCTGCCGGCCACTCCGGAGGTGATCACCGGCTTCATCGAGGCGGCCGCGGCCGCCCCCGAGGAGCTCTCGACAATCGCCAACGTGATGCTGGCGCCGCCGATGCCGTTCATTCCCGAGGAGGCGCATGGCAAGCCCCTGCTAATGGGAATGGTGGCCTACGTCGGCCCGATCGATCAGGCTGACGGCGCACTGGCGCCGTTCCGGGCGCTCGGCGATCCGTACGCCGACATGGTGCGGCCGATCCGCTACCCGGAGATATACGAAGGTGAGGGACCGCCGGCCCGCTACGGGGCAGGGACCAACTTCTTCACCGATGCCCTCCACCCGGCGGCCGCGGCGACGATCCTCGAGCAGCTGCACCAGTCGACGGCGATGATGAAGGCCGTACAGCTGCGGGTGCTCGGCGGGGCGCTGGCGCGGATCCCAAACGACGCCACAGCCTTCGCCCACCGCGACAGCGGGCTGTTCGTGAACATCGCGGCGATGTACATGGATCCGGGCGAGAAAGACACCCACGACGCATGGGTCGCTGGCGTGGCCGATTCACTCGGCAAAGATGAAGCGGGCGGCTACGTCGGGTTCTTCGGCGAGGAGGACGAGGGGACGATCCGGGCTGCCTACTCAGGCCCGACCTGGGACCGGCTCCGCGAGCTGAAACGCCGCTACGACCCGGGCAACCTCTTCCGGCTCAACCACAACATCCCGCCGGCGGACGGCTGAGCACTCGGCGGGGCAGAGCCAGGGGATACCGCCTGGCCTGCATACCGTGGCCGATCTTGCCGTAGCCGACAGGTAGAAGAACGAGCTCTAACAGGTTTAGCAGCCGCAGCATTGCAGGATCGTTAGGAGTCCTAATAAGCTTTGCCTGTGCTTGCGGACGACCCTCTGCCGCCCGATGAGCCGCTCGACAAGCGAGTGACGACAGGGCTGGCCAAGATCGGCATCGCCCTCAAGCAACAGGCGTGGGTCGAGGCCGGTGGCCGCGGTCTGACGCCGACTCAGGGCCAAGTGCTCGCGTTGCTGCGGGCGAATCCCGGCGGTCTGCGCCTGGGTGTCTTGGCTGAACAGCTCGGCGTCACCGCCGCCACCACGTCAGACAGCGTGACCGCGCTGCAGCGCAAGGGTCTGGTGGCCAAGGAGCGGACCGCTGCCGACGGCCGCGGGGTTGCTGTTGTGCTCACACCGACGGGGAGCCGCGAGGCGGCGGGGGCCGCCGCTTGGCCGGACTTTCTACTGGAGGCGGTCGGCGAGCTATCGACCGCTGAACAGACCACCTTCCTCCGCGCCCTGGTCGCGATGATCCGCACGCTTCAGGAAAACGGCCGCGTCCCCGTCGCCCGCATGTGTGTGTCCTGCCGCTTCTTCCGCCCCTTCCAGCACGACAATCCTGCGCGCCCGCATCATTGCGCCTTCGTCGATGCCCCCTTCGGGGACGGCGAACTGCGCCTGGATTGCCCAGACCACCAAATCGCCCCAGCCGATGAGGCGGACCACAACTGGCAGGTCTTCCGAGGCTTAACCGCAACCAACCCGAGGAGCATCCCATGATCACGACCGACATCCCCGGCTACACGTACGGAACCGACGCCGTGCCGCGTTCGCCCGTCAGTCTCGAGGAGTTGCAGCTGCTGCAGGCGACGCTGCTGCTCGACGAAGATGACTGCGCCGCGCTGCGTAGCTCCGCCGACCTGCTGACTCCACGTGTGGAGGACATTCTCGACGTCTGGTACGGGTTCGTCGGCGCCAACCCGCACCTACTGGCCGCCTTCACAGGCCCTGATGGTCAGCCCAACCAGCAGTATCTAGCAGCCGTACGGCGCCGCTTCGGCCGCTGGATTCTCGACACTGCACGGGCCGAGTTCGATCAAGCCTGGCTCGACTACCAGTATGAGATCGGCGTGCGCCACACTCGCAGGGGCAAGAATCGCACTGATGGCGTACAAGCGGCCGACCAGGTTCCATTACGCTACCTTCTTGCCCTGCTCGTGCCAGTCACGACCACCCTCAAGCCATTTCTGGCCGAGGGCGGCGCCAGCCCGGATGAGGTCGAGGCCATGCACCAGGCCTGGATTAAGGCCGTCCTGCTGCAGCTGATTCTGTGGAGCCAGCCCTACGTCCGTGACGGCGAGTTCTAGTCCTCGGAATCTCTCCCGGCGGCGTCGACCGCCGGGCGCTGAAAACGCATCACTAGTGCGTCCAGCTGATCGATTTGCGCACTTTCGGGTGCACTGGCGATGTGAAATCAGGGCCTCAACAGGCGCGGCTGCGTACGTTCCCGCGGAACGTTTCTAACACTCGATCCACTTCTAACCGACGTCGGTCGGCTACTCCGCGCCAGGCTGCTCCTCGGGCGTGCCGGCCGTCCAGTCCGCATCGTCCTTCAGCGCTTCGCGAGCCGCCTCATGGCCCTGATCGATCGCGTCGCGGGAGCGTTGCAGCGATTCGGTGCCGATGTCAGGGTCAATGCCCGAGTCGAGGTCAGTGTCTGCGTCCGCGTTGGCATCGGTGCCCTCGGCATCTGGAAGGTCAGGGCTGGCATCTTGTTCGGAGTCCATGGCCATGGGTATACCCGATGACCCATCGATAGGCTGCGACCTATGCACGTATTCGTGCGCCCGTCGCCGATCTTGGCGCCGTTCGTGGAGTCTTTGTGGTACGTCGAAACTACGGGCAGGGCTCGCTGCTCGAGGCTGCCTCGCCTGCCGCGAAGCTCAGGGTCCTCGAGCAGGTGCTAATCGCGCGGGCAGTCCGTCCGCTGGTTGTCCGTGCCGTGCCCGCCGACGGCTGGCGGGGCAATTTCGTCCAATGCTCCGCGACCAGAGTGGCGATGATGAGCGCATGACGACAGAACGCATCAACACAGTCACCTCGATGTACCCGCGCCTGATCGTTGCGGATGCGGCGCGCGCGATTGACTTCTACGTGAGCGCGCTTGGAGCCGTTGAGATTGCGCGGCACACCGACGACAACGACAAGATCATCCACTCCGAGCTCAAGCTCGACAGCGTAATGTTCGCAGTCAAGGACGAGGATGCCGGCGATCCTAGCCCAACCACGCTCGGCGGGTCCCCGGTGATTCTTGCCCTGGACGTGACCGACGCCGATGCGGTCGGCGAAGCGATGGTCGCAGCCGGCGCGACTGTGATCTACCCCATCCGCGATTGGGAGTACGGGGCTAGAGCGGGAAGGCTCGCCGACCCCTTCGGACACCTGTGGATGATTTCCCAGCCGCTGCCATCCTCGACTAGCTGAGGTGGGTTCAGCGTCACGAGGCAACCCGACCTCGATCATGATCAAACTAGTCACACCTTGAAAGCGGGCTTGGATCGGGAACCGGGAGGGCCGTAGGAAAGTGGTCACAGCGTGCAGATCTGAATCGATCTAGGCTTGTCGTTTGCGTCCACTTTCCTGCTGACTGAAGCAAGCAAACCCCCGCACTAGAGGAGGCCTGATGAGTGTTCGACTGAACCACACGATTGTCCGGGTCCGTGACAAGCGCGAATCGGCGGCGTTCTTGACGGAGATCTTGGGCTTGCCGGAAGCGACGGCGTACGGCCCCTTCATGGTCGTCGAGCTCAACAACGAGGTGTCGCTGGACTTCGCCGACGACCACGGTCCTGCGCATCCGCAGCACTACGCGTTCTTGGTCGCCGAGTCGGATTTCGATGACATCTTCGCGCGGATCAAGCAGCGCGGTTTGACCTACTGGGCAGATCCGTTTCAGCGCCGCCCGGGTGAGTTCAACACCAACGACGGCGGCCGCGGTCTGTACTGGGAAGACCCGAACGGACACCTACTTGAGATCATCACCCGCCCCTACGGCGGCTAGATCGGGTGCATTCACTCCTGCCGCTTCTTGGCCGCTCGCTCGTTTCGACGCTTGGCGCTGTCAGCCTTGCGCTGCTCACGTTCGAGAACGGCGGGCGAGCGAACGGGCCACACATAGTCCAGGTCCGGCGGCACATCCGGAAAGAACCGCTGGTAGTGCTCTGGGTCCTTGCGAACTAACGCCGACTGATGACTGCGTTGTAGTGCAGAGTCAAAGAGCCATGGCGGCAGCCGGTCTTCAGCGGCGAGCGAAGAATAACTGCGGATCTCGGTTACGCCGGCCGCCGCCAAATCCGACTTGATTGTCGCAGCACAGCTGTCGCCGAAGCCTCGTTTCGTCCACATCTCGCAGATGATCAGGCCGTAGCGGCCGAGTGCCTCCTCATAGCCCCGCCACATGAGAACGGCTGGGTGTGACGCCCAGGCGTAGCCCGGGACGGTGAGAGCTCGGACAATTTGGATTACCTCGACCCGTTGCTTGCCCAAGCGTTTGGTGTCGAGGACGCGAGCTGTTTCCTCGAAGTCGCTGTAAGGAGTGAAGGTCTGCACTCAAGACTTCCCGGGGATCAGAGACCGTCGGCGCCGGAAGCGCCATCCGATCAGGCTGCGCTCGCCAGCACGATTACAGCCTGGGCTAGGGCTGGGGGTACCGGGATCTCAGCGTAATCGGGCTGGCCGGAGGCGACACCGATGACCTTGACTTCAAACTGGAAAGGAAATCACTGCACCCGCGTACCTCGTCTCATGTGCGGTGGTGTGGCTTATCAAATATGATAATCTCGTCGTATGTCGTCTGATCGATCCATTGACGTAGATCGTCCGGATCCTAAGGCCGCGAGCCCTGCCGTCCAGCAGGTACTCGAATCCGCAGCTCGGCTTCAGCAGGCAGTTCCGGATGCTGTTCTGGTTGGTGGTACAGCCGTTTCTCTTTACGCTCATCACCGCGATTCCTTCGATCATGATCACGTACTCACCGACCTCGAAGATCGCTACTTTCAGGTCCTGGAGGCCGTCGAAGCCACCGAAGGATGGGTCACAAACGTCAGTGCCAGCTCACCTCCACTGACCATCCTCGGCAAGCTTGGCGGCATCGAGGCGGGCCTGCGTCAGGTGCGCCGCCAACGGCCGCTTGAAACCCAAGAGGTTCACCTAGACGAGACGCATGTGGTGCGGGTGCCGACGCCCGCTGAAACGCTCCGGGTCAAGGCGTATCTGGTGGTCCAACGCAACCAAGTCCGTGACTACCTCGATGTTGTGGCACTGGCTGAGCGGTACGGAATCGGCCCCAGTGCTGAGGTCCTCACCTCCATCGACGACTATTACCTGGATCGTTCAAAGACGGCCGACTCGGTGTTGACCGCCCTGGTGGAGCGATTGTCCGTTCCAGCGCCGCGCGATGAACGAGTAATCCGGCAGCTGAAGAGTTACCGGCGGCTCGATCCACGCTGGCACAACTGGGCAACCGTCGTCGAGGCTTGTCAGAGCCTTGCCGACGCCCTGCTTCGAAAGGTCGAGCAGGAATGAGCGTCAGCTTCCGCAACGTCAACGTCGACCCTTCCGATCCGGTCGAGGCGTGGCCGTACGAGGCCATCGTGGCGGCCATCGAGCGCGGCACCATTCATGATTGGGCCAAGATCACCGCTGCCGTACGACGCGATCCCTGGGGAGAGGTGTCCCGCGCCCTTGAGGACTACTTGGCGTACGCGGAGCAATCTGGCGTCACCGAGCTGTTGGGCCGCGCCATTCGTCGGGCTCGTGCCGAGGCTGAGAGCTCCGACCGCGAAACCGTCGCTGCCCGCGTTCGCAACCTCATCCGCGACTCGGGGCTCACCGCCGCCACGTTCGCGAGCCGGGCTGGTACCTCGGCCTCGCGACTCTCCACCTACGCGTCAGGCAAGGTCGTACCGTCTGCCACGATGATGCTTCGACTAGAACGCGCCGCACGCCCGCGTGGAGGTGCTTCGACACCTGAATGACGATAAAGGAGATCGACATGCCGCAACCCCAAGTCCTGGCCACCGACCTGGTGATCGGCGAGTCTGCCCGCTGGCACGACGGCCGCTTGTGGTTGTCGAATTGGGGTGCAGCCGAGATTCTCACATTCGACGAAGACGGGCATCGCGAGCTCATTACCAAGGTGCCGACGACGATCCCGTTCTCCATCGACTGGCTATCCAACGGTCAGCTGCTCATCACCGCTGGGCCCGAGCAGCGGCTGCTGCGTCAAGAGCCGGACGGCTCGCTTGTCGATCATGCCGACCTGACCGGCCTGCCCGGCGGGCTCAACGAAATCGTGATCGACGGCCGCGGCACCGTCTATGTCGACGGTGGCGCTGACTTCTATCCCGACGAGGGCGTCGCGCCGGGTTTCATTGCGGCGATCAGCTCGGATGGCACCGTGCGTCAGGTCGCCGACGGAATCGCTTTCCCCAACGGAATGGCGGTAACCGAGGACAACTCGACTTTGATCATCGCGGAGTCCTTTGCGGGCAAGCTGACAGCGTTCGACATCACCGAGGACGGCAGCCTCGATAACCGCCGGACCTTCGCCGATGCGCTCGCCGATGGGATCTGCATGGATGCCGAGGGGGCGGTCTGGACACCAAGCTGGTACGACAACGCGCCCTGCTGCCTACGGGTGGCCGAGGGCGGCGAGGTCCTTGATCGAATTCCGCTTGATCAATCCGGGTTCGCCTGCGCCCTCGGCGGACCCGACGGCCGGACCCTTTTCATGCTCACCGCCGACTGGCACATGGATGAGGACTTCATTGACAACCTGAACCGGCTCACCACCGGCCCGCACACCGGACATGTGCTCACGACTACGGTCTCAGTGCCCAGTGCAGGCTGGCCCAACCACAGGTAGGCCCAAGCACGGGGAGGTGGCAACGTGTTGCCAGAGGTCAGTCGGGCACCAGTTCTATCCAGGTGCGCACATCGTCGGCCGTCTCGGTCTCGGCGAAGTCGGGGTGATCGGTGGCGACGTGGGCCAGGATGAGACTGATGACCTCATCCTCCCTCTGACTGCGGGCGACGTAGCCGCACTCGCATCGGACCTGCCTCAACATCAAGACTCCTCGCAGTTATGCCCTCCATATCTAACTCAAGGACGCCGAGTGGGCAATGCTGAGGTGATGGACGAATCGACCCGCGTGCAGCTGTGTGGGCCATTCGCAGTGGAGCTGCAGGGCCGGCGGATCGATAACATGCTGCCCGGACGTCAGGGTCGTCTGCTGTTCGGGTACCTGGCACTTTCTCGCTTGCAGCCCGTCTCGCGGGACAGCTTGATTGAGGCGCTTTGGGCCGATGGCCATCCGGCCGACGCTGGCGGGGCGCTCAGTGCGCTGATCTCCAAGACGAGGGCCGTGGTTGGTGCGGCCGTGCTCCGTGGACGTGGCGATTTGATCTTGGCCTTGCCGGAGCCGGCTCACATCGACGTCGAAGTCGCCGTGTCAAAGTTGCACTCAGCCGAGTCGGCCGTCGCGGTGGGCGCCTGGCGACGCGCGTGGTCGCCGGCTCAGAGTGCCTTGATGGTCGCCCGGCGGCCGTTTCTGCCCGAGGCGGAGGCGCCGTGGGCGGAGACGTGGCGTCGCCGGCTCGCCGACGTCCGGATACGCGCACTTGAGTCGTACGCGAAAGCCTGTCTGGAGCTTGGGGGCGCCGAGCTGCCGGGCGCGGAGCGTGCCGCCCGCGAGCTTGTGGAGGTGGCCCCGTTTCGGGAGTCAGGACATCTGCTTCTGATCCGCGCGCTCGCGGCGAACAGCAACGTGGCGGAGGCGCTCGCGGCGTACGAACGCCTCCGGATCTTGCTGCGCGATGAGCTGGGAGTTGACCCCGGCGAGGCGGTACAGGAGGCGTACGTCCGCCTCCTCGGGTAGCGACGCCAAGGTTTCGCCAACGCTTCGCCAACGCCGCGACAACCATGCCGGCGAATGCTTCCACTATGACAACAACAAGCAG
>Ga0126310_10000693_pt1 | contig 12037 bp, 13 predicted proteins | sample Plot60_FD_92540 | JGI IMG/M metagenome (GOLD analysis project Ga0126310, IMG submission 92540) | Serpentine soil microbial communities from UC McLaughlin Reserve, CA, USA - Plot60 | ecosystem: Environmental > Terrestrial > Soil > Grasslands | place: USA: UC McLaughlin Reserve, Lake County... | reverse complement strand
GCCGGAGACTCGATCTCCCCGGAGACCTGGGCCGAGGTCGAGGAGACCCTGATCGCCGGCGACGTCGGCGCGTCGCTCGCGATGGATGTCGTGGAACGCGCGCGGCGCCGGGTGTCGAGCGACGGCGCGATCGCCGCCGTCCGTCGCGAGCTCGAGGGCGAGCTGCTGGAGCGAGACCCGCGCTGGGAGCTCACGCGTGCTGCCACCCCGCCGGCGGTGGTCCTCGTCGTCGGCGTGAACGGCACGGGCAAGACCACGACGATCGGCAAGCTCGCCACTCGGGAGCGCGCCGCCGGCAGGCGCGTCGTGCTCGCCGCCGCCGACACGTTCCGGGCCGCCGCCGCCGACCAGCTCCGGATCTGGGCCGAGCGGGCCGGCGCGGAGATCGTCTCGCACGCCGCGGGGGCAGACCCCGCGGCGGTCGTGTTCGACGCCCTCGATGCGGCGGTCGCCCGCCGAGCCGACGTCGTCATCGTCGACACGGCCGGCCGGCTCCACACGAAGTCGAACCTCATGGACGAGCTCGCCAAGATCCGGCGCGTGATCGACCGACGCCTGCCGGGCTCCGCCCCGGAGACGCTCCTCGTCCTCGATGCCACGACGGGGCAGAACGGGCTGACCCAGGCCGTGGCATTCCACGACGTCGTCGGCCTTACCGGCATCGTCCTGACGAAGCTCGACTCGACGTCACGCGGCGGGATCGTCTTCGCGATCGAGCAGCGCCTCGGGGTCCCGGTGCGCTTTGCCGGGGTGGGGGAACGACCGGACGACCTGGTGGCCTTCGACCCGGCGGCGTTCGTCGCGGCCCTCTTCGAGGAAGCGGCGTGAAGGACCGAGCTACGGCGACCATGGGCCTGCTGCTCGTCGTGATGATCGTGGCCGCGTGTGCCGCCGAGGCTCCCCCGACGCTTGCCCCGACGCCGACGCGCGAGCCGGAGCCGACGCCGCTCACGACGACCTACGACCTCGCAACGTCCGTCTGGTACGAGGGCATCCTCATCTCCGTGAACCGGGCGGTCGCGGTCCTCGACGAGCGCGGGGGCCCGGTGACGCTCGAGCTTGAGCTCGCGAATTCGAGCCGGGATGAGACCGAGCTCGAGGCGAAGATCTGGCTTGTGGTGGGCGACACGCGCCTCCCGCCCACCCGGGAGTCGACCATTCCGCCGGTGCCGGCGGAGGCCGAGGTCGCGGCAATGCTGACCTACGAACTCCAGGGCATCAGCTCGGTCGACACTGCGAGCATCGAGATCGGCGATGCCCCGTATCACATCGGGATCGTCCCACTGACCTCGGCGGGCGGCACGGCAGTGACGCTCCAGCCGGCAGAGCTCGCGTTCTCGGGCGAGGGCGCCGCCGGCGACCTCGAGATCGACATCACCGGGGGAGTGCGGCGCTGGGACCTCCCGGACTGGTCCGAGGAGCTCCCGGCCGAGAGCCAGGCGATCACGGTCAACTACGACGCGACGTTCACGGGCGGGTTCTCGGGCGGGTTCGCGTTCACCGACAAGAACGTGGCGCTACGCCTTGCCGACGGGACGACCGTCCCGCCTCGAAGCGACGGGCACAGCCAGTCGGTCGAGCTCATCGGTCCCGGGAAGACGAAGCGCGGGCTGTTCTCGAGGTTCGAGATCCCCGCGAGCGTGGCCGGGACGATCTCCTTCGTGGTGATCGACGGTGACAAGGAGCACCTGATCCCGCTCGTCATCCCGGCCTGACCCGGTACACTCCGCGCGTCCGGCACGCCAGAACCCGCGTGCCCCACCGCGGCACTGCTCGCGGATCATCCCGGGTCCCGACCTACCGGAGCCGCTCGCGCTCGTGTTCGACAACCTCAGCGACCGACTGCGCCAGACGCTCGCGACCCTCACGGGACGTGGCCGCGTCACCGAGGCGGACGTCGATGCCGCCGCCCGCGAGATCCGGCTCGCCCTGCTCGAGGCCGACGTCAACTTCAAGGTCGTGAAGGACGTCGTCGGGCGCATCCGCGAGCGGGCAGTCGGCGCGGAGATCCTCGGCAGCCTGACGGCGGGCCAGCAGGTCGTGAAGATCGTCCACGACGAGCTCGTCGAGCTGCTGTCTGCCGGCGATCGAACCTTCCGCCTCCAGGGCAACCCCGCGGTCATCTCGCTCGTCGGCCTCCAGGGCTCGGGCAAGACGACGACCTCCGCGAAGCTCGCACGGCACATCGTCAAGCTCGGGCGCCGGCCGCTGCTCGTCGCCGCGGATCCCTACCGGCCGGCGGCGGCCGACCAGCTCGCGACGCTCGGGAAGGCGATCGACATCCCCGTTTACCGCGCGCCGGCGGGGACCTCGACGATCGAGATCGCGCGCGGCTCGCTCGACGAGGCGCGCCGCCTGACCCGCGACACGATCATCCTCGACACCGCGGGGCGCCTGAGTCTCGATGAGGCGCTGATGGCCGAGATCGCGGCAGTCGACAAGGCCGTCGACCCGATCGAGACGCTGCTCGTCGTCGACGCGATGACGGGCCAGGAGGCCGTCGGCGTTGCGCAGGCGTTCGCCGGCGCGGTGCCGGTGACTGGCCTGATCCTCACGAAGATCGACGGCGACGCCCGTGGCGGCGCCGCGCTCTCGATCGCGACGGTCACCGGCCTCGGCGTAAAGTTCATGGGCACCGGCGAGAAGACCGACGCGCTCGAGGTCTTTCACCCGGACCGGCTCGCGGGCCGGATCCTCGGAATGGGCGACGTCATGACGCTCGTCGAGCGGGCCCAGGAAACCGTCGACGCCTCGCAGGCGGCGGTGCTCGAGGAGAAGCTCCGAAAGGCGGAGTTCACCCTCGAGGACTTCCTTGACCAGCTGCAGCAGGTCCAGAAGATGGGCCCGATCGGACAGCTGGTATCGATGATCCCGGGGATGGGCGGCATGGCGAAGGAGGCCCAGGACGCGGTCGACCGCGGCGACCTCAAGCGAACCGAGGCGATCATCCGCTCAATGACCCGCCACGAACGGCGCGACCCGACCGTCCTGAATGGGTCGCGCCGCCGGCGGATCGCCGCCGGCTCCGGTACGACGCTCACGGAGGTCAACCGTCTGGTCAAGCAGTTCACGGAGATGCAGCGCCTGATGAAGCAGCTCGCCGGCGGCCGCGGACGCGGCATGCTCGGCGGCATGGGCTTCGGGCGCTGACGCGGGAGAGGGCGAGGGACATGACCGACGACACGACACGCGGGCTCGGGCAGCCGCCGGAGGCGGCACCAACATCGACAACCACGAACGCGGACGCCGCGACGTCCGCCACGGCAGGCGACGCGGAGATCACCGCGGCGGGCGCGCCGACCGCGACGGCCCCGGTGACGACGCCGGTCAGGCCAGGCGGGGCCGGCCGTGGTCGGTGGGCGATCGGGCTCGGCGTCGCCGGTCTCGCCGTCGCGGCGATCATCGCCGCCGTCGTCGTGCTCGGCAGCCGCCCGACGCCACCCGCGCTCACCTACATTCCCGCGAGTGCCGTGATGGTCGTCGAGGTCCGGCCGGACCTGCCCGGTGACCAGCTGCAGAAGCTCGGCAACCTCCTTGCGCATTTCCCCGGTTTCGCCGATCAGTCGACCCTCCCGGACAAGCTCGACGAGAGCCTGGCGCAGCTGTTCAGCCGCGCGAGCAGCGACCGGGTCGACTACCGAGCCGACATCAAGCCCTGGCTCAGCGGGCCGGCATTCATCGCGATGATGCCGCCGGACGGTGGTGCCGCCGACAATCCCATGGCGTTCGCCCACGGCGTCGCGTCCCTGACGACCACCGGTTCGGTGTCCTGCGACACGCCGTTCCGCGACCTGACGGTCACGCACGAGACGTACCAGGGACTCGACCTCGTCCTCGCGCCCGGCGGGTCCGCTGCGTGCGTGGTCACCGGGCAGCAGGCGCTCCTCGGCGATCCGGCCTCGGTTCGTGCGGCGCTCGATGCACACGCGGCGAGCACCGCGATCGACCGAAGCGCGAACTACCAGAAGGCTCGCGCGTCGCTCGCGGGCGACCAGCTCGCCACGCTCTACATCAATGGCTCGGCGTATCTCGAGCTGTTCGATGAGATGGCCGGCCTGGCGCCCGGCATGTCGGAGATGCTGCCGACCCTTCGACAGGCGTTCCCGGAATGGGGCATCGAAGGTCTCAGAGCGGAGGACGATGCGGTTCTGTTCGAGGTCGCCGGCGGCCCACGACCGTCTCCGGGCGCCGCCGCGACGCCGGGCGTCTCGCTTCGGCCCATTCCGGCGGGGCACCAGAGCGCGATTCTCCCGTTCGCCCCGGCGAACACGGTCGCATACCTCGAGGGCCAGGGCACGGGCGCGGCCCTGCTGAACTCGATCGATCAGCTGCGCGCCCTGCCGATGTATTCCGAGATGATCGCGATGCTCGAGGAACGTGCCGACCCGGAGGACGTGCTGGCCTGGATCCAGGACGCCGGCGTGATCGTCGCCGCCGACGACACCGGGGTCGGTGGCGGCCTCGTTCTCATCGCCGCGGACGCGGCCAAGGCGACCGAGCGCGCGGCCACGCTGAAGGGCCTCATCACGCTCTCGGCGTTCGGCGGCGTCGACCTCGACTCCGCCGATTCGACCATCAACGGCGCCACCGTGACGACGTATACGATCAACAACATCGGGTCGCTTGTCCCGCCGGGCTCGTTCGGGCCCGGGATGGCCCTCCCGGCGGACGGCTCGGTCAAGTTCTCCATTGCCACGAAGGATCGGGCGATCCTGATCGGGCTCGGCGAGTCGTTCGTGACCTCGGCGCTGTCCGTCGCGTCGGGGACAGGTCTCGCGGACCAGGCGGTCTACAAGTCCGCGACGGCCCGAGCCGTCGCCAACAGCCAGACGACGATGTACGTGGCGATCCGCGACATCGTGACCCTCGTCGAACCGCTCATCCCGGCCGACGAGCGAGCCCGTTGGGACACCGAGCTCAAGCCCTACTTCGCGCCCTTCCAGGCGCTCTCGATGACAATCTCGTCCGATCCGGCGTCCACGAGCCGCGGTCGGTTCGTCCTCACCGTCAGCAATCCGTAGCCCAAGCCCCAGACCAGCCAAGCCCCAGACCAGGAGGACCCATGGCCGTTCGTATCCGCCTCACCCGCGTCGGCGCGAAGAAGCAGCCCAGCTACCGCGTCGTCGTCGCCGACTCCAGGAGCGCCCGCGACAGCCGCTCGATCGAGACCCTCGGGCACTACAACCCGCGGACCGATCCGATCGAGCTGAACATCGACGAGGAGAAGGCGAAGGCCTGGCTCGCCAAGGGCGCGCTGCCGTCGGATACCGTCGCGCGCCTGTTCCGCCGAGCCGGTGTCCTGCCCGAGGACAAGGCCCCGAAGGGAGCGTCGAAGTGAGCGCGAAGGACCTCGTCGAGTACGTCGCCAAGTCGCTCGTCGACGACCCGGAGGCCGTGCAGGTCACGGAGGTCGAGGACGAAGAGGGCATGGTCATCGAGCTCCACGTCGCCGAGGACGACATGGGCAAGGTCATCGGTCGCAACGGCAGCGTCGCGAAGGCGCTGCGGACGCTGCTCAAGGTGACGGCCGCCCGCGACGGCAGCTCGGTTCAGCTCGAGATCGTCTGAGGGGAACCGCCTGACCGACGATCGCTCGCCGCGTGGCGCGCGCGAGGCCACCGAGCCGACGCGCCTCGTCGTCGGCCGCGTGCGTGGCCTGCACGGCCTGGACGGCGCGGTTCGGGTCGAGGTGCTCACGGATCGCCCCGACGATCGGTTCGCGCCAGGCGCCATCCTGCATCTCGCGGGTGACGACCGGCCGCTGACGATCGAGCGCGCGAGGCCGGTCGAGGACGGTCCGGGCTGGCGCCTGCGGTTCGAGGAAGTTCCCACCCGGAACGCTGCAGAGCGACTCCGCGAGGCGTACCTGGAGATCGAGGTCGATCGCTCGACCGACCTTGACGCCGGCGCCGCGTACTGGCACGAGGTCGTCGGGTCCACCGTTCGAGACTCGACGGGGGCGGAGCTCGGGAAGGTCGCGGACGTCTACCGCGCCGGCGAGTCGGAGGTCTACGTCGTCCGCGGTCCGGCCGGCGAGATCGACGTGCCCGCGGTTCGACACGTGATCACGACGTTCGCGCCGGAACGCGGGGAGATCGTCGTCGATGAGGGCGTTCTCGATCTCGGCGCCCCCGCGGTCGATGCCGCGCCCACGGTGAAGCCGCCGCGCCGCCGGCCGCGCTGGTCCCGGCACGGCAAGGGCGGGCGCGAGTCGTCGGGGCCCCCGCCGGCGGCAGGCGGCGAGCAGCCATGACGCTCGAGATCGACGTCGTCTGTCTCTTCCCGGCGATGATCGAGGTGCCGCTGTCCGAGAGCATCCCGGGGCGAACACGCGAGCGCGGACTCGTCGACGTCCGCGTCCACGATCTCCGGCGCTGGGGCCTCGGGAAGCACCGCAGCGTCGACGACACGCCGTACGGCGGGGGAGCGGGGATGGTCCTCCGTCCCGAGCCCGTCGCGGGTGCGCTCGACGAGCTTCGCCGTCCCGACTCGTGCACGATCCTCCTCGACCCTGGGGGGGAGGTCTTCCGCCAGGCCCGCGCGGCGGACCTGGCCGCGCGCCCGCACCTCGTGCTGATCTGCCCGCGATACGAGGGCGTCGACGACCGGATCCGCGCGCTCGTCGATCTCGAGCTCTCGATCGGCGACTACGTGCTCAGCGGCGGCGAGCTGGCCGCCGTCGTCGTGATCGACGCCGTCACGCGCCTGCTCCCGGGAGCAATCGATGACGCGTCAACCGTCGAGGAGTCGTTCAGCTCGGGCCTCCTCGAGTACCCGCAGTACACGCGCCCGGCGGAGTTTCGCGGGCAGGGCGTCCCGAACGTCCTGGTGAGCGGTCACCACGAGCAGGTCCGTCGGTGGCGCCGCGAGGCCGCGCTGCAGCGGACGCGCGAACGCCGCCCGGACCTCGCGCCGCCGAAGGACTAGGGCGCACGGCCGGACGGCCGGACGGCCGTGCTATGCTTCGTCGCCGTTCGGCCGCCCAGCCGATTCCCCCGGGACATCAACGGCGCCCTCGCGCGCCCCACAACACCAGGACGGACCACGTGAACGTGCTCGACGAGATCGTCGCCGACCAGATCCGCAGTGACCTGCCCGAGCTCGCCTCCGGTGACACCGTGAAGGTGTCGGCCCGTGTGGTGGAGGGCGGCAAAGAGCGAATCCAGGTCTTCGAGGGCACCGTCATGCGGCTGCGCGGCGGCGGCATCTCTCGCTCGATCACCGTTCGGAAGATCGCGAGCGGCGTCGGCGTCGAGCGGACCTTCATGGTCAACAGCCCGCGCATCGAGAAGATCGAGGTCGTCCGCCACGGGCGCGCTCGGCGCGCGCAGCTCTACTTCCTCCGCAAGCGCGTCGGCAAGGCCGCAACCCTCCGCGAGCGCCGAGCGCGATAGCCCGCCGCGCGAAACACCGCGGCCGCCTCACTCGTCGCATCGGCGGCGTTTTCGTCTTCCACTGATCGCCGTTCGGGAAATTCCCGACGGCGGCCGTCGGTCGACACGGGGTACCCTCACTGCCCGATGGTCGAGCGCATCCCGGGCCCGCGCAGGAAGAGCTCGCGACCGCCGAGTCAGCGCGTCCCGACGCTCCGATTCGAGAACGATCAGTGGCGGGACGGCGCCGGTCGGGTCGTCGGCGTCGACGAGGTGGGGGTCGCACCCACCTGCGGGGCCGTCGTGGCGGCGGCCGTGATCATGAAGCCGCACGCGCGCCGCATCCCGGGCGTTCGCGACTCGAAGACCCTCTCCGCGCTCCAGCGGGAGCGGCTCGCACCCCTGATCCGCGGTCGCGCCCTCGCCGTCGGCGTCGGCGCCGCGTCGGTGCGGGAGATCGACGCGATCAACATCTATCACGCCACGCACCTGGCGATGCGGCGCGCCATCGCAAGGCTCGGTGGCCATGATCATGTCCTTGTGGACGGCAATCGTATTCGCGGTTTCGAGTCCCTCGTCGGCCCGTACACCGCGATCGTCGACGGCGACGCGCGGTGCTACACGATCGCGTGCGCGTCGATCGTCGCGAAGGTGGTGCGCGATCGGATGATGGCCAAGCTCGCCGCCCGGTACCCGGGCTACGGCTGGGAGCACAACCAGGGCTACGCGACCCGCGACCATCGGGACGCCATCCGCGCGCTCGGGCTGACGCCGTTCCACCGCCGCAGCTTCCTCGCCCTTCAGCGGACGCTCGCCGGCGATCAGATCAGCCTCGACCTGTTCGACGAGGCGGTCGAGACGATCGAGCAGCAGGACGCGCTGCACGAGCTGGATCGACTCGATGGCGTTCCGGACGGTCGCGACGCGGCCGTCGGCGACGACCTTGCGCTGGACCTCGATCCCGCCACGGCCGCCGCCATCGCCGAGGCCGAGGCGATGCTGCGAGACGGCGCCGGTCAGCATTCGAGCGCCGCGGGCGCCGATTCCATCGGCTGATCCGGAGCGCCGCCCCCATGCCCGAAGCCGCCGCGCGTCGACCTCGCGTTGGTGCCGGCCCACGCCGCGCCGGCGAGGTTGGCCGGCTCGCCGCGCTCCTCGAGCCCGCGGCGGTCCGACGGCTCGCAACGTCCGGCTTCATCCTCGTCGTCGCGATCTTCGCCATCGTGCGGCTCCTCGACCTGTATCCCTGGAACCACCGGATCTTCGACCTCTGGGCGTACTGGTCGACCCGCTTCGACATCGACTACACGACCGCGCGACCGGGCGAGTCCGGTGCGTACCTGTACTCGCCGGCGTTCGCGCAGCTCATCGCCCCGCTGACGGCGCTGCCGCTTGCCGTCTTCACCGCGACCTGGACGGTGCTGCTCGCCGCCGCCTTCTACTGGCTGACGGGCTGGCGGGCGTTCCTCATCGGTGTGCTGGCACCGGTCACGATGAGCATCGCGATCGGCCAGCTCGACGTGTTGATGGCTGCGGTCATCGTCCTCGGGTTCCGCTGGCCGGTAGCGTGGCTGCTGCCGTTCATCACGAAGGTCACGCCGGGGATCGGCGTGCTGTGGTTCGCGGCGCGACGGGAGTGGCGCTCGCTCGGCATCGCCTTGGGAGCGACGGCGGCGGTCGTCGGTGCCTCGATGGCGATCGATCCGCGCGCGTGGATCGGATGGATCGAGATGCTCGGCCGGTTCGAGACGCCGACCGCCGCCAACGGCGTCTTCCTGCCCGTGCCCTTGTGGGTCCGGCTGCCGCTCGTGGCGTTGCTGATCGTGTGGGGGGCGCGGACGGACCGGCGCTGGGTGCTGCCGATCGGGGTGACGTTCGCCCTCCCGACCGTCTGGCTAAACACGCCGACCATCCTCGTCGCGATCCTGCCGCTCATCGCGCTCGGCGCCGACGCGCCCGCGGCTCGCTGGTTGCGGGCGACACCCGACAGCGAGGCGCTCGCGCTGCAGCGCTTGCGGCGCCGGATGCGCAGGGCGGGCCTCGTGCTCCGGCGAGAGGTTGCCGCGACCGCCGCGACTGCCGCGTCGCTCGAACGGGTGATTCGCCGGTAACCGGCCGTTGATCGGGGCGGAAGCGGCGCGGAAGCTTCGGCGAAGCCCCGGCCAAGCGGCGCAGGGCATCCTGCTCCGGATGCGAACGGCCGCCCAGCGCGCCGGGGACGCCGCGGAAGCGAGCGTCGCCGCGTACCTCGAGCGCTTCGGCTGGCGGGTGCTCGGACGGCGCATCCGCGTCGGCCGAGCGGAGCTCGACCTCGTCGCCGTGGACCCTGGCCCATCGCCCACGCTCGTGGTGGTCGAGGTGCGCTGGCGATCGCGTCGCGACTTCGGGCTGCCCGAGGAGACGGTCGATCACCGCAAGCGCGCGAGGCTCCGGCGCGCCGCGTCCTCGCTCCGTGCCTCCGGGCTCCTGCCTGACGGCACGGCACTGCCGGCGCTGCCGCTCCGCTTCGACCTGATCGTCGTCGAGCCCGGGGATCGCCTCCGGCACTACCGTCACGGGGCCTGACGCGGCGGAGGGCCGGACCGGACCTCGTGGTAGACTCCGCCGGCCGCGGGACAGGCTCGTGGCACTCAACCGCCCGGCGCTCGACGCCGAGTCGATCACCGGAGCTCACACGCGGACCGTTCCGATCGGGATGGTGCCGGGAAGCCGACCGCCGCGAGGCACGTCGACGCTCCCGGTTCCCGACGAGGGTGCGCGGCGGAAACAACCGAACCAGGAGGTCACCCGACCGTGCCGTCCATCTCGATGCGGCAGCTGCTCGAGGCCGGAGTCCACTTCGGCCACCAGACGCGCCGCTGGAACCCCAAGATGCGCCCGTTCATCTTCGCGGAGCGCAACGGGATCCACATCATCGACCTTGCCCAGACCGCGCAGCGGCTGGAGAGCGCGCTCGACTTCGTCCGGGAGACGGTCGCGCGCGGCGACGTCGTGCTCTTCGTCGGGACCAAGAAGCAGGCCCAGGAGCCGGTCGCGTCGGAGGCGGCGCGTGCCGGCATGCCGTACGTCAACAAGCGCTGGCTCGGCGGCATGCTCACGAACTTCGTGACGATCAAGAAGCGCGTCGGCCTGCTCGACCAGCTGGAGGCTCGCCAGCAGGCGGGCGACCTCGATCGGCTGACAAAGAAGGAAGCCGCCAAGCTGACCGAGGAGATGACCAAGCTCCAGGCCACGCTCGGTGGGATCCGCAAGATGAAGCGGCTGCCCGGCGCGGTGTTCATCGTCGACCCGCACCGGGAGCGGATCGCGGTGACCGAGGCGAACCGCCTCGAGATCCCCGTCGTGGGCACAGGCGACACGAACGTCGATCCCGACGAGCTCGACTACATCATCCCGGCGAACGACGACGCCATCCGCTCGATCCGGCTCCTCTGCACCCTCGTCGCCGAGGCAGCGATCGAGGGCGCCCAGGAGCGGACCACGCGCGCCGTCGAGCCGGAGATCGAGCTGCCCGAGGAGCCCGCGTACGACGACGTCCAGGCGACCGACGAGCTCGTTGCGGCCCTTGCGGGCGGCGGGGCGCTCAGCTTCGCGCCGGATGATGAAGAGGATCTCCTGCCCGGCGGCCCGGCGGCGCCGACGCCGTCCGAAGACGGGGCGTCGCCCGAGGAGATTGCCGCCGAGCTCGCTCGCGAGGCCGCCGAGAAGGCGGAGGACGAGAAGGCGCGCGAATCCACGCCGGCCTGAGCGGCGCCTCGACCACCGAAAACAGCACAGTACGAGCGGGCCGCCAGGCCCACGACACAGGAACAGGAGCACGTACCCAGCATGGCCACGATCACCGCGGACGCGGTCAAGGACCTTCGCGAGCGCACCGGCGCCGGGATGATGGACTGCAAGCGCGCCCTCGAGGAGTCGAGCGGCGACGTCGAGAAGGCCGTCCTCCTGCTGCGTGAGCGCGGCATGGCGGCGGCCGCCAAGAAGGCCGGTCGCGACGCCCGGGAAGGCCTCATCTCCAGCTACATCCACACCGGCGGTCGTGTCGGCGTCCTCATCGAGGTCAACTGCGAGACCGACTTCGTCGCGCGAACCGAGCAGTTCCAGAAGCTCGTCCGCGACCTGGCCATCCAGGTCGCCGGCCTGAACCCGCTCTGGGTCGACGTGGACGAGATCCCGGAGGACGCGCTTGCCGCGAAGCGAGCTGAGCTCGCCGCGGATCCCTCCGTTGCCGGAAAGTCTGCCGACATCCAGGAGAAGATCCTCGACGGCCAGCTCCGGAAGTGGTTCAAGGACGTCGTCCTGCTCGAGCAGCCGTATCGGGACGAGGAGCGGAACGTCCGCGACCTCGTGACGGAGGCGATCGCGACCATCGGGGAGAAGATCCAGGTCCGCCGGTTCACGCGGTACGCCCTCGGGGAGGACAAGTGAAGGACGGCCCGAAAGCCGTCGGTCCAGGGTCCTCGCCGCGCTACGCGCGGATTCTGCTCAAGCTGTCCGGCGAGGCCCTCCTCGGGAGCCGGCCGTACGGCGTCGACCCGGCGGTCTGCGCGTTCATCGCGGACCAGGTCGCGGCCGTTCGGTCACGGGGCGTGGAGGTCGGCGTCGTCGTCGGCGGCGGGAACATCTTCCGCGGGCTGTCCGCGGCGGCGCAGGGCATGGACCGT
>Ga0126310_10000692_pt1 | contig 12045 bp, 16 predicted proteins | sample Plot60_FD_92540 | JGI IMG/M metagenome (GOLD analysis project Ga0126310, IMG submission 92540) | Serpentine soil microbial communities from UC McLaughlin Reserve, CA, USA - Plot60 | ecosystem: Environmental > Terrestrial > Soil > Grasslands | place: USA: UC McLaughlin Reserve, Lake County... | reverse complement strand
CGTTCAGCTCGTCGAGCGCGTGCGCGGCGATGCCTACGGCGAGGAAGAACGCCCCGAGCGCCGCGGCCAGGCGATCGAGGTGGAGGACCGGCGCGACGGCGGCGCCCAGCGCCACATAGCTGAGATGCCAGGCGGTGTAGGGCGGGTGCAGCAGGGTGAGGAAGTCGCGCCAGCCGCCCGGCTGCAGCGCGTAGAACGCCGGCCGCTCAACGCGGTCGGGCCGTGCCGCCATCTCGGGTTCCCCACGTGAGCTCGCCACCGCCGAGGCTCATCGGCCGCATCCGCACGTCGCCGATCCCGGCGTGGCGCCAGGCCCGCTCGAGCCGCTCGCGCGGGTAGCGGCGGTGGAAGTCCTCGATGCTCGGCCCCAGGAACCGGCCCACGTTCCGCCATTCGCGCGACACCATCCGGCCGAGGGCCGGCAATCCCATGCGCGTGTACGCCCGCCACAGCGGTCGCGTCAGACGGCCGGCGGGCACGCCGAACTCGATCGCCCCGATCCGCCCGCCCGGCCTGACGACGCGGGCCAGCTCCCGCAGCGTGGCGCCGGGGTCATCCACGTACCGCAGGAGGTAGGTGAAGGTGAGCGCGTCAAACGCGCCGTCCTCGAACGGCAGGCTCTCTGCCGCCGCATGCACGAGCGTGATCCGGTCCCGCAGCATCGCATCGCCGGCCACCCGCTCACGCGCACGGGCGAGCATCTCCTGGCTTTGGTCGAGGCCGACAACGGTGCAGCCGGCGCGACGCGCGAGCGCTGCCGCCACCAGGCCGGTGCCGGTCGCCACGTCGAGCACCCGGTCGGACCGGCGCGGATCGACGGCGTCGACCAGCGCGCGACGCCAGCGCGGGTCCTGGCCGAAGCTGAGCACGGCGCCGACGGCGTCGTAGCGCCGCGGGAGCCCGGCGAACAGCGCCAGCGCGTGGGCTTTGCGCGGCGAGGGAGTGGTGAGCACGTCCACGCCGTCCTTCTTACCCGCGTGAGCGCATGGGCTGGCGCGTGTGGGGACCGACCTCCTCGACCCCGGGGACCTCGACGACCGGCGTCAAAACCCGAGGGCGAACTTCGCGTCCTCGGACATCTTGTCCGGGAAGCGCCGTGACAGCCAGTGACGTCGCGTGCCGGGAAATGCGGGATTGCAGCGGATTTGGTAGCCGCCGTCACCTCGCGATGACAGCCCGTAACAGACCGTTGTCGCGCGTTCGGTTGCAATCCGGTTGCATTGCAGCGCTTCGAGTAGTTGACCCGGACGCGACGATGGACTCGTGCCCCCGTTCCAGCGATGCCCCCACTGCGGCAAGTGGAGCCAGTCCGCCGACTGGGAACGGGAGCTCGGGACGTTCGAGATTGGCTGTCCGCGCTGCGGCGCTTGGTGCGACGTGGCTGCGGTCGACTTCCGGCTTTGGTGGTCGCCCATCAACGCGGCACCGCCGACGTTGGAGTCCGCCATCCGATGAGCCTCGAAGCGTGCGCTCGCTGTCGACGGGCGGCGCCGGAGTGGAACGGCCCGGAGCACATCTCGTGGGAGCTGGTGCTCGGCGATGACGGGGAGCCGGCGGCGATCATCTGCCCCGACTGCCCGACGGGCGATGAGCAACGCCTTCGGGCCGAGGATGCCGCCGTCCTGATCGCTCGGTTGAGGCGCGGATTGCCGTTGTAGGCCATTCGTCTCGGGCATCATCGCGCTTGGCATGAGCACGACATCTAGCGGGGCGACTACGACCCCGCCTGGCCGGGCGGGGGTCACGACCCCACCAATGCTTCTCGTCCAATCCGGGCGTCGCGGACTCGACGACGACACGCCTGCTTTGCGCAGAGGAATGCACCGCGGTAACTAGGGGCGCGTCGGGACCGGTAGTCGCCGCAGGTGTAGGTTGAGCAGCGCAGGCTCCGGCCGCGGGCGATGGCGGCGACCGCAGTGGGGCACGGCGCCCGAGTGAGCGTCGGGCGCCATACGCGCGTGGAGTGTCTACTGGACGATGATCGTGGTCATAAGGTCGGCGGTGGAACCGTCTGGGAAGAGAGCCTGCGCTGACAATCACTCCCGAGAGCCCTAGGCAGGCGTTGGTATGGGCGCTATGGTCGCGAATGGTCGCCCGTTTGGGTGATGGGGTTGCGGCGGGTCGTGCGAGCTTCAGCTGAGCCAAACCGCACGAAGGTTGTCAGAGATGAGTCGCAACGGATCGCGAAGGGTAGGCGGATGAGCCGCGGAAGGACGCGTATGGGGGCGTTAGCGATTCTGCTGGCGTGCGCGGTGGCGGGAACGCTCGTGATCCAGATCGGGACCGCGAGTGCGGCCAGTCGCGGCTTCTTCATCTACAACCACAGCACCCACGCGCTCCGTCTGGAAAGGGTCGCGCCGCTGATCTTTTATCGCGCGAAGTATGGCTGTGACAATGACATTTGCCGCCGGGACGGTCATGCGGGGTTCGAGGGGCATCCCCACCCCGGAGCCGTCCTGGAGCCAGACGCGGCGCCCCATGACTTTGAACTCAAATACCACGTTGACACCACGCTCACAGGCAAGTGCTGGTACGCGGCAGCGTTGGAGTACAAGATCGAGGGGACGGACTCGACCTTCGACGTCCTAATCGAGACTTGCACGTTCTCAAACAACTCCTTCTGCAAGGTCACCCCAGAGCGCCACCCAGCGATCTGGCATTGCGCGGCCGAGCCATTCGCGGGCGGCCGCAAGATCACGTTTGGCGGCCGCTAGATTCCGCTGGGGAGTCCTTACCCGCGATCGCACTCGGGGGAGACCGACGTCTCGGCGGAGCAGCTGCCTGGGCCGAGTGGGACATCGACCACTGAAGGAGTGACATGATGAGCCGAAAGGCCCGCTCAGTGCGAGCGTCGCTTCTCGCGGCGCTCTGCGTCGCGTGTGTTGCCGCGCTGGTCACCACAACGGCAAGCGCCGCTACCCAAGGCTTCGACATCTACAACATCACTGGTGCGACGCTGAAACTGGACCGTGTCGACGTAAATGGTCTGGACCCCGTGTTTGAGGAACCCGGGGGCAGCAGGCCAGTGAAGGGCGACTTGTTGAGACCCGGCCAGGTGATGCACATTGAGCTTAACTCCAAGTACAGCATCGTGCACAACTCGAATCTGCGGGAGGTCTCCCTCGACTTCACACAATTCCCTCCGCCGAAGTCATCGAGCGGTCGCCAATATCACCTATACCTCGCCACCGGAAACGCGTTTGCCCTACCCAGCCAGGTTGTCACGGCCTGCGAATCAAGGGCTAGTCAGTGCCCGGTGGATGGGACGACGGCCAAGATGTTGGATCCGGCAGGGACAACGGTCAAGATTCCGGCGTCCGACGCTCCAGCACAGGGAGCTGTGCTGGCCGAGGTGTGCAGGAAGGACAGCGGGGCGACCTGCACCTTCGACCCGACCAAGAGGGACCACACGTTTCAGCCCGAGAAACCCATTTCCGAACCGGTGATCAACTGCAGCGCGACCCAAAAGGCCAAGGTCACAGAAAAGGTTCAGCACAAGGTCGGTACGACCAACAGTGTCGAGGTTAGTGACGAATTTTCGGCCGAGGTGGGCAACGAGCTTATCGGAAAAGTGAAGGCCACCGTGTCTGTCAAGTATGGACACACGTGGGTCGACGAGTACACGTTCTCAAAAGGCATAGACGCCGACGTCAAGCCGCGGGAAAAGCTATGGGTCGACCATGCCGCACCAGTAATCAGGTACACCGGAGATTACACGCTGACGATCGGGAACACCACCTTTACTCTCGAGGGCGTGTACTTCGACGAACCTGATCCAGGACGCACGGGAAGCTTCTATGTGCAACGGGAGGCTGCGACGCCGGCCGAGCTGGAGAACTGCGGGCACCGCGAGGGGCTTGCGCGTCTCCCGCAGTCGGCCCTGACGGTCGCACGTAGCGGCAGCGCCGGTTCCAACACGATCCGCGGCGGCGCCGAGAGCGATGTGCTTCGCGGGCTGGGCGGCAGCGACATCATCAGCGGCGGCAGCGGCAACGACACCCTGTTCGGGGGCGCGGGCGACGACCTGCTGGTGGGCGGTTCGGGCCGCGATGTGCTCGACGGGGGCCCGGGCGCGGACACGATCATCGACACCCGCGGCGCGGCGCTCGTGCGCACCGGCACCAAAACCGGACGCGGCTGGGACGACGTCTACGTCCGCGATGGACACGCTGCCGACACGGTGATGTGCGGCTCGCGACACACGATCGTGGTCGCTGACAAGGGCGACCCGGTGCACGGCCGCTGCGGCGTAGTGATCCGCCGAGGCCCCATCGGACAGGCAATCCCGTAGGAGCGTACGACGCTTCGCAGGCGAGCGGGGGACATAACCGCCGGATGAGAGCGCTGGCGTGTCGCCGATTGACCAGCAGTCAACGAGACTGCTGCTTTGGACGAAGGCTGTCGCGTAAATACGTCGAACAAGCGGGTTCGATCGCTTAGCGCGGAGCACCCTTGCGTTCGCTGGGGGAAGGGTCCGAGCCGATGGGAGGTCTTGGCAACTGCGCGCGGTGTCGGCGGACAGCACCGGAGCTGAACGCGCCTGATCCCTCGCGTGGGATTTGCTGTTGGGCGACGACGGCGATTTTGCCGCGGTCGTGTGCCCGGATTGCCTGACAGCGACCGAGCTTCGGATGCGGGAAGAGGACAAGCAGGCCTCCTGCGGCGGATCAAGCGGGATCGGTCATCCGGCGCTTGAAGCGCGGACTTGCCGCTCTAGTCGCTCAGGCGGGCGGGCTGCGGACACCCGGCCGGGCGTGCCTTGTTCGCTCGGACGACGAAGGCTGCGCCTAAAGGCGTGGCGAGCGCGAGCCTAATTCCGCGGGCTGGTGGCCCCCTCATTCGCTGTTTTCGGCGCGGCGTCGGCCGCCGGGCCGAGGCCGCCGAGCGCGACAGCCAGCACGGCCGCCAGAGCGAGCGCCCTTACGGAATAGCGAGGGCGTATATAGCGATGGGCGTAGGTCGTCATCCGTCCAAAAGTGAGGTTGGTGCCCAGACCGTTGAAGACCTCGCGGCTACTTGTTCCAGTGCAGATCGAAGCTGAACGGGGTGTCCGAGTCAACGTCGATGTCCTCTGAGTACCAATCGAACTTGATGAAGGCCTTTCCCCCGGTTCTGGTTGATACGCTCGAATGTCAGAGTGGCGCTCTTACTAGCTCCTGGGTTGATGTCATCGGACAGCTCGTCAGCGCCCTCGTCGCTGTCCGCGAGGTCGTACTGCCGCGAACCCTGCTGAATCTTCGTGTCGTACGCGCTCAGCGAGACGGTCTCAGATCCGCCGTTGGTCACTTTGACGCGCAGGCGCGTCGCGTCCTCGGTCCAAGAGATATTTTTCAGCGTTACGGTGAAGCCGCCCTGGGTTTCGGACTGGTAGAGTTTGCGCGTCCCACCGGTCGCCGGGTTGGCCAGGACGTCAGCGCGATCCTGGCTGATTTGCTTGACGGTATCGCCATCCACGGTGACGAACGTCCACGCTGCCGCCAGCAACCGTCTCATAGGTGTCTGACCCGGTGATGGTTCCGTTGATCAGCACGTAATCGTCCTCGGAGACGCCAGGAAAGTCACCGAAGACCTGCACGGGTAGCTCGTCATTGCTGGGGTCGCCATAGGCGAGGATCCCGTCCCCGAAGTCCTGATAGACGCGGGCCGCCAAGCGCACCGGCGCGTTTTCGTAGCCCGATGCGCCGGAGTTCCAGACCTCCGACCAGTCGCGATTGGTCACCGTCGCCGCACCACTTCCCGCCCCACCGGTCTCCGTCTCTGGGACCTGCTGGTCAATTGTGGTCTGACAGGCGCTGATGATCGTCGTCTGTGCCTGGTCCTTGTCGGCGTAGATCGACGTAATTGACGATTCGATCTCGCTGCCGGGATCCGCCTGGACAGCCATGTAAGCCGGATTCGTAGTGACCTCACCGCCAGTCTTCGACGCACGCGCACGTCCAACCTTGTCCTTGCAGATCTCGACCAGGTCGTTGCGCTGAGAGGGCGAAAGCGCCTTCCAGAATTGCGCCCGTTCCGAGAGCTGGGCGGCAGTCATCTTGCCCGGTACATCTACGCCGCTGCCGCAAGCGGCGATAAGTACGGCGCACACGAGTGCGCAACACGCCAGCGCATACCTCATAACACAACCTCCGTACCGCTATGAACCTACCCAGGACTTCGGAGCCAAATCAAGCCCGGATTTGGCAAACCACGGGCAGCGTTTGGCCGGAGCTCGATGACCTCGAGCCGCGCCGGCCGGCGGCGCTCCCTGGGGTCCCGCCGCCGCCTGTCCTCGCGGTTGAGCTTCAGGAGCAGCCGCACGGCCTCGCGTCTTGGCCGTCCAGTCGCGGTGCGTGCCGAGCGTCCGCGCGCGACCTCGGAGGGCACCTCGCGGATCTCGGCGACAGTCAGCGGCTTGCCATTGCCGCGCGTGCGGGTCGTGTGCGTTTTCGACTATCCCGCCGGGCCGATGGCGCGTAGTCGGCGAACCCCGGCCAACTTCGGCTTCTGCGCCTTGGGTACCACGGTACCCGTCCGCCAACGAAGGTCGCGCTTGCCCTTCGGACTCAGCCCGAGGCCGTCCATCCGCAGTCGAAGCTCGTTTGCTGGCGCATTTCGCTCGAAACGCTCGATCGTGTCGCGCGCATAGGCGATATCAGACGCCGACCACTGCGAAGTCACCGCATCCTGGCGCCAGGCGTCCCACATCGCCTTCGTGGCAGGACTCCAACCACCCTCGCGGGGTCCGATTGGAGGAAGGACGGGCTTGGAGAGGGGTTCTAGGTCAACCCACTCGCCGGGAAGCGGCTCATTCGTGCGCCTGCGCTGGGATTGGGGCTTGGGTGCTCTTCCGGTTCCTGCCATCACGCCGCCAACCTTGATAGTTGCTCATGACATTCGGCCACCTGCTCAAGCATTGGCCTTGCAAGAAGAAACTGAAGTACGCCCCTGTCGCGCTTCTGCGTATTGCAGCGCCGACATACGGACGCAAGATTCGTTTTTGATCGTGCGCCAATGGAGCTTGCTTTCTACGTCGCGCCAATAGCCCAATACGGCGGGGGTGTTCGCGCAAGGGCCGGGACCCCTGGTGGGTCCCCCGTAGCTATCCGGGTTCTCAGCAGCCGAGCGCTGCCGCGAGGTTGGCCGCGTCGGTGGTGAGCTTTGCCGCCTCGCTCGTGGTGAGCTTCTTTCCGGTCTGGGCCCTGACCAGGCCCAGGTAGTCGGTGATGTCCGCGCACGCGGTCGCGGTCTGCCCGTCGTTGACCGCTGCCTGGATCGCGCTCGCCTTGTGGGCCAGGGCGCGACCGGGCCCGACGCCGGTGCTGTCGGAAACGAGCTGTGCGGCCAGTCTGCTCGCGCCTTGCGACACGTACGTCTTGAACGCAAAATCGACCGTCGGGAACTCACTCCAGGTTGTCGGCGGCGACGCACGGCTGAACCAGAGCGTGCCGCCGCTGTAAGGGTGGAAGGGGTCGCCAACGAACCAGTCGTAACTGGTGTCGGTGCCGGGGTCGGTGGTGAAGACGACGATCGCGTACTGGGTGTCGCTCGTGACCTGCGCGGGCGAGGCGAAGTCGACCTCGACCCAGCCGCCCGCTGTCGAGACGCTCGAGGCGGGCACGAGGGCACTGGCCAAAGGCGGGGGCGAGCCCGGCACGCCGCTCGAGGCGTTCCTGATCTCCACCGTCAACGGGGCGGTGGGGGAGCCCGTTTTGCGTAGGTAGAGGTCGACGCGGTCAAGCCCGCCCGTCAGGCCGGCCGTGAATGTCTGGGCGTTGCTCAGCGGGCCAAAGACTTTGTGGTTTGGGCCTGTGGTGTGGAACACCCCGCCCGACGTGTCGGTCTGGCTCTGATCAAGCGTGCCCGATGCTCGCGCTACCCCCGGCGCCAACAACGAAGTCAACGACAGCACCAGCGCCACGCAAAACGCCACCAACCAGCGCCGATGCGCGCCCTGCTCAAAGACACTCCAACTAGTAATCATCACACCCCCGACTTGGGCGCAGGGCGCGCCTGAAGGCTTCCAGCGCGCGCGCCTGAAGGCTTCCAATAGCGCGAACATAGCCCCAGCAGCCGCATAACGCAAGGCCACCATCGCCGTCTCAATACTTCTGCTTAGCTCGTGGTGGTGGGAGAATCACCTCGCGCACGCGGGGGGGAGTGAACGATTGGATGAATGTGATCGAACTCGACAGCCATATCGCCACAATAAGCGCACGGGTCCCCCATCAAGACCCCAAGGTAGGGGCCCAAATTCTGATCGGCCGCCGTAATGCCAAGTTGCTGCCCCCTAGCGCGACATTCCGCGCTACACCATCGAGGGTTCCGCGGCCCTCGAGCTTGGATGCGGATTTCACCCCCACACCCCAAACATCCCAAGCGCTTTTCCCATTCACGACGCGCCTTTGCCCGTTCGCGACCGCGACGAGCCACACAACGCGCACATTCTCGCCTGCGTGATTTTGACGTACGTTCAAACACCATTCCGCACTTCTGGCAAGCCCTTAGCACCGAAAATCCCCAGAATCGTAAACTTGGCGGCCAACGTACTGGGCGATCACATCGGGATGCGCCATTTGTGGCAAGAATCCCCCTACTTGCGCCTGTTGATCGGGAGTCCGCCGGTGGTCTTGGACTTCGCCACTGGCGGCTTCGCGCTCGTGTCGGCTGCGCCCAGGATGTCCGCGGTGGTGGGGTTGGCGTTGGGCGTTGCCCACTTCGGTGGTGTGCTGTCGCCGGCTTCCTTGGCCATAGTGTCTCCTTGGTGCTATGCGGCGATGACGTCGCGGTCGTGGGGATTGAGGAGCGGGTCGATTCCGCCGTCACGGACGATCTGCTCAAGGTTCGGCACGGCGCGCATCCGTGCGGTGAGGTGCATGACACCGGCGTTTGCGGCAATGGCCTGAGCGCTGGCGTACGCGGCGCGTGCTCGGGCTTGTGCGGCAGTCACTGACTGCAGAGCCTCGGTGATCTCGTCGCGTGCCTGGTCGTGGTTAGCGATGGCTTCGTCGAGGAGTTCGTCGTATGCGGTGTGAGCGCGCCGGCGAATGTCATCCTCGATTACAGTGATAGCGGCGCCAAGCGCTGCAGCGGTGCGGTCGTGGTCGGCAGCCTCGTCGGCGACTTGCACGAGCCGCGTCCGGTCGCGCTTGGTGGCCGCGGGCTGATCGAGCGCGAGGGCGCGGGCCTGGGTCGTCTTGACTTGCTCGTCGAGGCGGTCGTGTTCTGCGCGGGCGCTGTCCCGGGCCTGGAGCGCGTCTCGCTGCTGGCGTTGTAGTTCGCGGCGGCGCTCGTGAAGTTTGGCAAGTTCCTTGGCTGCCTTGCCTTTGGGGGCGGCGAAGAGCTGCTGGTTAACGAGTGTCACGCCGAAGGCCTTCCGATGTCGAGGGTGAACCACTGACTGCGTACGGCGGCAAGTTGATCAGCGAGTCTCCGCTCGGTGGTCGGTGGCTCCGGGGGCTCACTGTTGCGGCGGGCATCGTCGCGGGCCTGTTGGTCGAGGCGCTCGAGCGCACCGAGGGTTTGGCCGAAGTCGGTCATTCGAGTTCCCTTTTCGGCCACTTGACCTGCGCGATCTCGGTCAGGCGCACCGGTTGGTCGTTGACTGTGAACGAGGCGCCGTTGTAGCGCGCGTTCAGGAGGCGGTCGGTGAACTGGGACACCGGCGCGTTGGTGAACATGGTGGTGCCGTCGCGGAGGTAGACGATGATCGGATGGTTCATGTTCCTGATTTCCTTCCGTGTCGCGCGCATGTCACGTTTACACCGAGCCGACCCGCCAGACCGTCGGCGCGTACCTCGAGCAATGGCTCTCGGCACAGCAGTCGCGGTTGCGGCCGAGCACGCACGAGAGCTACCGGCGTGTCCTGCGTGCGCACGTGACGCCGGCGATCGGGGGCGTTCCGCTCACGCGGCTGACTGCGACCGCGCTGGACGACCTGTACGCGCGGCTACTGCGCGACGGGCGGTGCGACGGCACCGGCGGGCTGAGTGCCCGCACCGTCCGCTACACCCACACGATCATCCGCCGTACCCTTGCCGACGCGGTGCGTAAGGGCCTCCTGGCGCGCAACGTCGCCGATCTGGCGGACCCGCCCTCGGCGACTGAGGCTAAGGCGCCGACGATGCGTACGTGGACGGCAGACGAGCTCGCAGCGTTCCTCAAGCACGTCTCCGAAGATCGGCTATTCGCGGCATGGATGACAGCCGCCAGCACGGGCGCTCGGCGCGGAGAGGTTCTCGGAGCCCGCTGGCGTGATCTCGACCTCGTCGGCCGGCGTTGGGGCATCGTGCAGACAGTCATCGAGTCCGGCGTGTCACGTCCGAAGAGCGGCCGATCGCGCAGCGTGGCACTCGATGCGGGCACAGTCGACACGCTGCGAGCGCACCGCAAGGCCCAAGCGGCTGAGCGGCTCGCGCTTGGACCCGCGTACGTCGACTCAGACCTGGTGTTCTGCCGTGAGGACGGGGAGGCGCTGCGGCCACGGTCGTTCTCGCGGGCATTCGACCGCCATGTTGCTACGGCCGAGCTGCCCCGCATCCGGCTTCACGACCTGCGCCACACGTGGGCCACGCTCGCCTTGTCGGCCGGCGTGCATCCGAAGATCGTCAGCGAGCGGCTCGGCCACGCCACGATCGCCATCACGCTGGACACGTACAGTCACGTCAGCCCGGGCACGCAGCAGGACGCCGCCGAGACGGTGGCGGCGCTCCTGCGGACGGGGCAGAGCTAAGCGCTTGCCTGGTTCGCGGGCGCGGATTCCGTGCTTGCCGCTTTAAGAAGGAAGGCGGGCTATAGGGGCCCACCGATGTCCGTGATCTTCCACTCCTAGTCGTTGATGAACCAGACCGATGTCCCGGCGATCAGCGCGATGATCACGACGATGAGCCAGAGCAGGAAGAGGATCGTCCCGATGATCCCGAGGATCTTGCCCGCGGTCGCCAGGCTGCGACCCCCCAAGGCGCCGCCGGACGCGTCCACGGCATCTTCGGCCTGCTTGCCGAAGTACCAGGCGATGGGGCAGAGCAGGCCCCCGCAGAAGAACAGTCCGACGATCCCCAGAACGAGCGAGAGCACCGCGTTGGGGGCGTTCGGAAGGGGCTGAGCTTGCGGCTGTGGGGTGGTCATACGCCGACCCTACCCCGATGCGGCTGCGGGGTGGTCGTCGTCGAGTTGGACGGCCACGAATCCCACAAAACACGAGAGCAGCGGACGCGCGACGGTAAGCGCCAACGGTGGTTCGAGGGCCGCGCAACCGAGTGCTTCGCTGGACGGGAAGTGAGGTCCCGCGCCGCCCCGGAGTGCGTCCGCATGTTGGAGATAATCCGAGGCTCCAAGGGGCGGTTCTAGCTGAAACCGACTACGCGGCTTCGAGGTAGGTGTCGAGCAGCCCGCGCGCCTCGTCCTCGGAGCCGGGGAACAGGTGCCCGTCGAACGTGACCGCGATGTGGGCGTGGCCAAGGTAGGTGGCCACGGTGTATATAGCGGGGGCGGGTTTGGGGTGCTCACCCCCGTCGCGATCGCAGGCGGGGCGTGCGCGCATCACGCTCTACACGAGGCGGGCAAGGGCAGCGGCGGCCCGCACCCATGCTCGCTCGCTCGCCCCGCCTCCGCGTGGTCCGACGAGCGCTGCCACGCGCCAGGGGCAGGCCTAATCCAGTCCCATAGCCAGTCCCACGGCTGACAGAAACCCTGTAGTTGCGGGAGTTTTGAGCGCAGTGTCGCGGTCTCCAAAACCGGGGGTTGCAGGTTCGAGTCCTGTCTCCCTGCTTCGCTCGCGGTCAGGTGCTCGACGTCCGGGGCGACATCGTGCGCAGCGCGCCGTCGACCGCACGCCGCACGTCCTGTAGGACGTCGCGTGAGCGTCCTGAAACGGCCGTCGGCCCGCCGCCAGGGAGTTCTGGAGCTGTTCGACGAGTCCGAATGCCGTGGCCAGGGGCTCGAACTCGGCGTCGTCGAGGTTCGCCGCGAGGATCCGGCGGTAGCCGGCCCACGATTGTGACCATGCCTCTCGTTCCCAACCGAAAGGCCATTGCTGGCCGGCGTCCTCGGGGTCCGGCGGACGCT
>Ga0126310_10000691_pt1 | contig 12057 bp, 11 predicted proteins | sample Plot60_FD_92540 | JGI IMG/M metagenome (GOLD analysis project Ga0126310, IMG submission 92540) | Serpentine soil microbial communities from UC McLaughlin Reserve, CA, USA - Plot60 | ecosystem: Environmental > Terrestrial > Soil > Grasslands | place: USA: UC McLaughlin Reserve, Lake County... | reverse complement strand
CGCCTGCTCGACGCCGATTCGTTCGCGGAGGAGGCGCTCCTCGCGAACTGGGAGCAGGACGGCTTCGGCGCGGACGGCGTCGTGACCGGCATGGGCACGATCGCGGGCCGCCAGGTCGCCGTGATGGCGAACGATCCAACGGTGAAGGCCGGCTCCTGGGGCGCGAAGACGGTCGAGAAGATCATCAGGATCCAGGAGCAGGCGCTCCAGCACCGCGTCCCGATGATCTACCTCGTCGACTCCGCCGGGGCGCGGATCACCGACCAGGTGCAGATGTTCCCCGGGCGGCGCGGGGCCGGGAAGATCTTCCACACCGAGGTGAAGCTGTCGGGTGTCGTGCCGCAGGTGTGCGTGCTGTTCGGCCCGAGCGCGGCCGGCGGTGCCTACATCCCGGCGTTCTGCGACGTCGTGATCATGCGCGAGGGCAACGCGTCGATGTACCTCGGGTCTCCGCGGATGGCCGAGATGGTCATCGGGGAGAAGGTCACGCTCGAGGAGATGGGCGGCGCGAAGATGCACACCGGCGTGTCCGGCTGCGGCCACTTCCTGGTCGAGTCGGACGAAGAGGGCATCGATCTGGCGAAGCGCTACGTGTCGTACTTCCCGACGAACTGGCAGGAGCAGCCCCCGCCCGCGCCGCCGGCGGCGCCCGTGAGCGAGACAGCCATCCGGGAGATCGTCCCGGAGGACGAGAACAAGCCGTTCGACGTCTACGACCTGCTCGACTCGCTCGTCGATGCGGAGTCGTTCCTCGAGGTGCAGAAGCGCTGGGCGAAGGAGCTCGTCGTGGGTTACGCGCGCATCGAGGGCCGCGTCGTCGGGATCGTGGCCAACCAGCCGAAGCAGCGCGGGGGAGTCCTGTTCGTCGACTCCTCCGACAAGGCCGCACGGTTCATCTGGACCTGCAACGCGTTCAACATTCCGCTGCTGTTCCTCGCCGACGTGCCCGGCTTCATGATCGGCACGCAGGTCGAGCGCCAGGGCATCATCCGCGCCGGCGCGAAGATGATCTCGGCCGTCTCCGAGGCGACGGTGCCGAAGCTCTCGGTGATCATCCGCAAGGCATATGGCGCCGGCCTGTACGCGATGGCGGGGCCGGCTTTCGACCCGGACGCGTGCATCGCATTGCCGGGGGCGAAGATCGCGGTGATGGGACCGCAGGCTGCGATCAACGCCGTCTTCTACAACCAGCTGAATGCGATCGAGGACGACGAGGAGCGCGCGCGACGCACCGAGGAGCTGCGCCGCGAGTACGCGGAGGAGATCGACATCCTCCACCTCGCCTCGGAGCTTGTCGTGGACGCCGTGATCCAGCCGGAGGACCTCCGCGCCGAGATCGCACGCCGCCTCACCCTCTACGAGGGCCGCGCGCGAGAGTGGCCCGCCAAGCGCAATCCGGTCACGCCTGTTTAGAGCCCTCGTGCTGCTGGCGGTGGCGGCTGCCACGCCGGCACAGGCCGCCACGCCCGCCGAGACCGCTGCGCGTGAGCTGGAGAGAGATCCGGTCTACGTGCATCCCGATGCCGCGGATCGGCTCACCGTCGGCGAGCGGGGTCGGGTTCGGCTCGAGATCGTGCGGTCAGCGATCGGGCGCATCAAGGTCGCGGTCGTCCCCGCGGCGGTTGCGTCCGGCGACGTCGGCGCGTTCGCCAACGAGATCGACCGCAGCCTGCACATCCGCGGCACGCTGATCGTGGTCGCCGGCCGCGACTACTGGGCGGTGACCTCATACCCGCAGTCGCAGGCGGCGGCCGCGGCGCTCGAGACGGCCGTCAAGGCGCACCCGAGCGACAGGCTTGCGGACGAGCTCGTCGCGGCGATCCCAGGGATCGCGCGCGTCGACCCGGGTCTCGAGGTCGATCCCGGGCAAGAGCCGGGCTCTGCCCCGGACCCCGACGACTTCTTCGACGACGTTGGTGACGCGTTCAAACTCGGTGTGCTGATCATCGCCGGCGCGGTCGCGCTGCCGTTCATCCTCGGCACTGTCCTGCTCGCCGCTCGCGCACGCCGGCGGCGCGCGCGCGAGAAGGAGGTGCTCGAGTCCGGTGAGCACAGCGCGGACGACGAGCTCATCGAGCTGGGCGACGACATCCGGTCGCTCGACCTCGATACGTCCATGCCGAACGCGCCTCGGGCGGCGCTCGCCGAATACGAGCAGGCGATCGCCCGCTACGACCAGGCGAATGAGCTGCTCGAGGGCGACCCGACCGAATATCGGGTCGAGCAGGCGCGCGCGGCGATCGCCGCGGGCAGGCGCCATATCGCGGCGGCGCGCGAGCGACTCGGCTAAAACAGAGCCGATGGCCGAAGGCGATCTCCTCTGGCAGCCCTCTCCCGAGTGGATCGAGAGCTCGCGGCTGACGCAATACATGCGCTGGCTCGACCGGGGATTCGAGACCTATGACCAGCTCTGGCGCTGGTCGGTGGACGACCTCGAGGCCTTCTGGGCGTCGCTGTGGGAGTACTTCGAGATGCCGGGCGGCCACGACGGGGCGCTCACACGGCGGGAGATGCCCGGCGCGGAGTGGTTCCCCGGCGCGAGCGTGAACTACGCCGAGCGGCTCTTCTACGAGCGGCGCCCAGGCGAGACGGCGATCGTCCATGCGTCCGAGCTGCGCGAGCTCTCCGAGCTGACCTGGGACGAGCTCGCGGACATGACCGCGCGCGTCGCGACCGAGCTGCGCCGCCTCGGAGTCGGTCGCGGCGACCGCGTCGTCGCGTACATGCCGAATATCCCCGAGACGGTCGCGGCGTTCCTAGCGACGGCCAGCATCGGCGCGATTTGGTCGAGCGCGGCGCCGGAGTTCGGTGCGCCGACGGTGATTGACCGCTTCGCCCAGATCGAGCCGAAGGTGCTGCTCGCGATCGACGGGTACCGCTACAACGGGAAGGACTTCGACCGCAGCGACCAGGTCGCGCAGATCGAGGCGGCGATCCCAAGCCTCGAGCACACGATCCGCGTGCCATATCTCGCCGGAGGCGCCTGGGAGTTACCCGAGCCGGACGAGCTCAGATTCGAGCAGCTGCCGTTCGACCATCCGCTGTGGGTTCTCTACTCGTCCGGCACGACAGGGCTGCCGAAGGCGATCGTGCAGGGACAGGGCGGGATCCTGCTCGAGCATCTCAAGAAGGCGAACCTGCACTCGAACCTGACGCCGGACGACCGCTTCTTCTGGTTCACGACGACGGGCTGGATGATGTGGAACTTCCTGGTCGGCGGGCTGCTCGCCGGGTCTGCGATCGTGCTCTACGACGGCGCGCCGGCGCCCGACGCGCTGTGGGGACTCGCGGCGGACGCGGGCATCACGTGCTTCGGCACGAGCGCCGCATTCATCTCGAACTGCATGAAGGAGAACGCGGCGCCTCCGGAGCTGCCCCAGCTCAAGAGCATCGGCTCGACCGGCTCGCCGCTGCCGCCCGAGGGCTTCCGGTGGATCTACGAACACGTGAAGGAAGACGTCTGGCTCTTCTCGACCAGCGGCGGCACCGACCTCTGCACGGCATTCGTCGGCGCGTCGCCGATCCTGCCGGTGTACGAGGGCGAGCTGCAGGCGCGCGCCCTCGGCGCGAAGGTGGAAGCGTGGAACGAGGCCGGCGAGCCGGTGGTCGACGAGGTGGGCGAGCTCGTGATCACCGAGCCGATGCCCTCGATGCCGCTCTTCTTCTGGAACGATTCGGACGGCGAGCGCTACCGCGAGAGCTACTTCGACATGTTCCCCGGCGTCTGGCGCCACGGCGACTGGCTGAAGATCACCGAGCGGGGGACGGGCGTGATCTACGGGCGCTCGGATTCGACGATCAACCGCCAGGGGGTTCGCATGGGGACGAGCGAGATCTACAGCGCGGTCGAGGCGGTCCCCGACGTGCTCGACAGCCTCGTGATCGATGTCGACGACTGGATGCCGTTGTTCGTCGTGACCCGCGGGGAGCTCACAGACGAGGTGAAGGACGAGATTCGCCGCCAGGTGCGGTCTCGCTGTTCACCGCGTCACGTCCCCGACGAGATCGTGCGCATCGACGCCGTGCCGCGCACCCTCAGCGGCAAGAAGCTCGAGGTGCCGGTCAAGAAGATCCTGATGGGAGCGGACCCGGACAAGGCGGCGAGCCGCGACTCGCTCGCGAACCCGGACGCGTTCGACTGGTTCGTGAGCTACGCGAGGTCGGGGCCGATGGACGCGTCGAGGCGGTCGAGCAGCTCGCCGCAGAACGCGTAGGTCCGCTCGAGCGAGTCGAGGTCGATGCGGTCCGGCGTGTCGGTCGGCTGGTGCCAGTGCGGGGCGTAGTCGAGGGCGTTGCGCGACGTGATCGTGATCGCGGGGTAGCCGGCGGAACGCGGCACGAGCGCATCAGTCGCGTGTCTCGAAATCATCCCGCGCCCCGTGCCGTTCTTCTCGGCGATCTCTTCGCACAGCTGTATGAGGGTGGGGTGGTAGCGGAGCGACAGCACGAGGCCCTCCTTCTCGATCCAGCGCACGGTGCCCGTCCCCGCCATGTCGACGTTCAGGAAGACGGTCCGCTCGCGATCGAGGTCGCCCTTGTGCTTCTCGAGCCACTCGCGCATCCCGAGCAGGAGCCCCTCCTCGGCGCCGGGGAAGACGACCCAGACGTTGAAGTTCTCGAGCTTGCCGCTGTAGCGCTCGGCGAGTCGCAGCACGGTGGCGACGCCGGACGCGTTGTCGTTCGCCCCGGGCACGACATCCGAGAGGGCGATGTCGACGAGCAGCGGGACGCTTGCGATCAGGACCACGGTCGGGATGAACTGGACGACCGTGAACGGTGTGCCCTCGAACCCGATCAGGCGCAGGAGGCTGCAGACCAGGATCACGACGAGCGACCAGAAGAACGGCTCGAAGGGGCCGAGGCCGCGCCGGATCAGCTTGCCGAACGTCGCGCGGCGCTCGACGGCCTTGGGGCCGAAGACGGAGCCCGTGCGCGAGGCGTCGTAGTGGGCGGTGAGCACCACGGTGCCCTTTTTTCCGTCACCGCTCTCCTTCGAGGTCACGTTCTGTGACGCGCGGCGGCCGGTCAGCCGGCGGACGATGTAGAGGCTCCCGGTCAGGTCGCCGAACGCGGAGATGGTCGCGAACAGGACGAGCGCCGCGCCGACGACGGGCGTGTAGACGGACAGGACGCTTCCGACGATCCCGATCAGGGCGTGGATCGCGTGGGTGACCGCGTAGTTCGGGTAGACGCTCGCGGGCTCGACCTCGGCATCGCGTCCGAGCGCCTGGAGGCGTTGCTCGAGGTGCTCGGCCGCTCGCCGCTCGGCGTCCGTGCCAGGCCAGCGTCCCTCGAACGCGACCAGGCCTTCGATCTCCTGCATGGGGTCGACGGTCATTCGGCCCATATTCCCCCGATTACGCGGTTAGAGTCCCCAACCGACCTGAACCCGATTTGCCGGAGGTCGCTTTGGATGGAAATAACGGGCCGCTGATCGCGGCCGGCGGCGGACTGCTGCTGTTCATCTCCGAGTTCCTCGACTGGTTCGACGTACTCGGGAGCGCGTGGGAGTTCATGGACATAGTCGATGTGGTCCTTGCCGTGCTCGCCCTGATCGCGATCGGCATCGGCGCGATGCTGGCGACCGGGAACACGGCCAACCTCCCGTCGAGCCCGGGCGGGATCGTGACGACATCGGGCATCATCGCGTTCTCGATCGTCGCCACGTTCATTCTCGAGGGTGATGACCAGAAGTTCGGCGTCTTCCTCGCGCTGATCGGGACGATCGCGATGATCGTGGGCGGCATGCAGCTCGCGCGGGTCGGCACGGCGCCCACCGTCCGCCGCAGGACCGGGACAGAGCCACCGGCGCCTCCGCCTCCTCCGCCGCCGACGACGCCGACGGTCTAGAGCGAGAAGCAGAGACAGCCTGACTTGGACACTTCGCGCGTCAGCCTCGGCGAGATGATCGCCGCGGCTGGCGGCTTGGTGTTGCTCGTCTGCATGTTCCTGCCGTGGTTCACCGGCGAGCTGAGCGGGCGCGGCCAGGCTGCCGTTGTTGTGCCGACCACGACCGGGTGGGAGTCGTACAGCGGCGTCCTCGACATCACGTTCGTAGTCCTGGCGGGACTCCCGATCGCCATCGCGATCGCACGAGCGAACGACTCAATGCCGCCGCTTCCGATCGAGCAGGGCGCGCTCGTGATCGCAGCGGGCGTACTGCTGTTCGTGATCGTCGTGCTCCGGCTGATCGACCCGCCGCAGCCGCTCGACGTCGCGATCCCCGGCCTCGAGGTCGACACGACGCGCAAGCTCGCCGCGTTCGGAGCGGCGCTCGCGGCGGCCGCTATCGCGGTTGGGGGGTACCTGCAGCGGTCAATGCGGCGGGTGGGACTCGAACCCACACTGACCGGGACTTGAATCCGGTGCCTCTGCCAATTGGGCTACCGCCGCAGGCGGAGCCAGCGTAGCTAGGCCGGCGGAGGCTGGCCGCCCGCCGGCGGCTCGTCCTGCTTCTGCTGCTGCTGGAGCTCCCAGGGCATCGCGGTCTGCGCGCGCTGCTCACGCGCCTGGCGGGCGCGCTCCTCGCGTGCCTCGCGTGCCTCGCGCTCCTCGTCGCTCTCGCCGCCGCCGACCTCCACCTCGACGTTCCACTCCTGGTTGAAGCCGCGCAGGGAGAAGGCGATCAGCAGCAGCTGGACCGGGATCAGGATCAACGTCAAGAGCCCGAGGATTCCCGGCTCGAGCGCCGGGTCGTCGAAGCCCTCCTTGTCGCGCGCGAACCAGCCGGGCGCGGCGACGATGGCAATGACCATGAAGAGGACCGCGAGTGCCGCAGCGACCGGCAGTACGCCACGGTTCCAGCGCGTGACGTAGTACGCCATGACGAGGTAGATGATGATGTAGGCGATCGCGCCCACCTGGGCGCCCTGCAGGGCCTCCCAGCCGCCGAGCGTGATCACCGCGGTCAGGCCGGCGCTCGTCAGCAGAAGAAGCGTGACCGCAGCCTTCGTCGCCTTCGACTCAGGCTTGTCGCGATTCGGATGGTCGATCCGAACGCCCGGGGCGGTTGCTGCCTCCATCGCGGCGAAAGTCTAAACCCGCGGAGAAGCGGAATGCGGCGGTTGCGGGCGATGCGGATGGAGGGACTCGAACCCCCACGGCCAAAGGCCACCAGCTCCTAAGGCTGGCGCGTCTACCGGTTCCGCCACATCCGCGTTGCAAGGCGAGTCTAGGTGTGACAGCTACGCTTTCGCGACCGAAGGGGCAGTGGCCAAATTGGCTAAGGCACCGGTCTCCAAAACCGGGGATTCCAGGTTCGAGTCCTGGCTGCCCCGTTTCCCGCTTCGTGCCGCGGATTCCGCTTCAGATCCTGAAAAAAGGTGGTTACCCCGCCTTGTGGGCGCCCGACATACGGGGTACTCTGCTTGCGTGGGAGTGGATCTGCGGTGCGTCGACTGTGGTGCGAAGGCTGTCTCGGCGCTGTTTTGGCGGGGGCCTGGCCAGCACGGCTGCAGCGAATGCGGCGGGCACTTGGTTCTTGCCAATGCGGCTGATGAGCGTCGCCACGAAGTGGACAGGCGTCGGAGGCGCTTCCTGAAGCGCTGGCCTGACTGGCGAGGCGGGACCGACCGTCGCGCGAATGTGCCCGACCGCTCGGTGACCGAGATCGCCAGCTAGGGCGTTTTCGCTGGCAATAGGCGGGCATGAGAACGAGCATGAGTGGAGAGGAACGCCAGCGCATCCTGCGCAAGGCGGGAAACAACGAACCCGCCGAGGCCGAAAAGCAGGAGAACGCGCGCCAAAGCCGCGAGCAGGCGAGCGCGGAGGAGGCTCGCCGGGAGGCGGAGGACGATGCCGCCGTCGAGCCGACGCCCCTCGCCGAGTCCGACGACGGACCGCCGACCCCGCGCCGCTAGGAACCCAGCAGCGCGCGGACGAGCGCCTGCTCCTCGGCTTCGAAGAGCGGTCGCCAGCACGTTTCGCGCTCGATGAGGATCCGGCGCTTCGTCTCGATCGATGCGCTCGGCGGCGACGCGGCGACTTCCTCCGCGAGCGCCCGCCCGCGCGGCATGAGGTCTTCTGGGACGCATACCTCCGACACGACGCCCAGGCTTTCCGCGACATCCGCTTCGAGCAGCCGACCGGTCAGGCATAGCTCCGCCGCGAGTGCGGCCGGCATTGCTGCGCGCGCAGCCGCGTAGCTCGGCGGGATCCCGGCCCGGTTCTCGATGAAGCCCATGCGTGCGTCGGTCGACGCCAGGCGCATCTCGCACAGAAGCGCCAACGCGAAGCCGCCGGCGACCGCCGGTCCGTTGATGGCCGCCACGACCGGCTTGGGAAAGGAGCCGAGCGCTCGGAAGAGGCCGATGCTGAGCTCGACGATGCGTTCCTTGTGGGCGCGGTCGCCCCCGAACTCGCTTGTGTCCATGCCGGCGCAGAAGGCTGATCCGGCGCCGGTGAGGAGGAGGCAGCGGACCTCGGCGTCGCGGGCGAGCGTGTTCAGCGCCTCGGTCAGTCGCGCGCGCAGCTCCAGCGAGAGCGCGTTGCGCTTTTCCGGCCGATTGAGCGTCACGAGCGCGACGCCATTGGCGCGCTCGACTGTCACCACATCGGGTGTAGACACGTGGGGGAGTTTTACGGGCATCGCTTCATCGCCGCGGAGCCGCCCGTCGATTGACGGGTCATGCGTCTCCTCCTGTGCACAATGGCTCTTGCTGCTCTGCTCGGCACCGGGCTGGCCCAGGCTCTGCCAAACGGCAACCCGGCCAACCGGCTGGCCAACCTTCCGATCGATGACTACGGCTACGACTACGCGAAGGACTGCAAGAAGCACCCGCAGCCCGGCACCATTGCCCTACAGCACTGGCTGGAGAAGAACGCGGCCGGCCTGTCCTGGGGAATCATGCGCTGCGAGAAGTGGGGCAAGAACAGCGCGAGCCTCCACGCCGAGGGCCGCGCCCTCGACTGGCACCTCGACTCGCGCAACCGCAAGCAGCTCCGCGCCGCGAACCGTCTGATCGACCTGCTTCTCGCGACCGACAAGAAGGGCAACGAGCACGCGCTCGCCCGGCGGATGGGCATCCAGGAGATCATCTACAACTGCCGGTCTTGGTGGTCGGGCTCGGATGGGATGGGCAAGTACTCGGTGTGCTTCAACGACAGGGGCAAGCGCCTGAAGCGCGTGGACTTCACCCAGGCCCACAAGGATCACATCCACTTCGGCCTGAGCTGGCGCGGCGCGCGTAAGAAGACGACCTTCTGGTCGCACTGAGCTCCGCCTAGAATCCGTCTACTCGCGGGCGTGGTGTAACGGCTGCACAAGAGCCTTCCAAGCTCTTAGTACGGGTTCGACTCCCGTCGCCCGCTCTGTCGGATGGCGGCTACGCTGTCCGGGTGGTCACGGGGCGTGGCGCAGTCTGGTAGCGCACTCGGCTGGGGGCCGAGCGGTCGCTGGTTCGAATCCAGTCGCCCCGACTTCCCGAAGCGGTCTAGGGTGCAGGTGCGTCGCGCGGATGGCGCACCCCGTCATCGGCCCGGGCGGGCGAAGCGGCGACCTCTGCGAGCGGCCAGCAAGTCGTTGTCGGCCCGGTCGATCAGATCCGGATGGGTTTCGTGGTCGTGAAGCTCGCTGACGCCGATGCTGACCGAACCTTGCGGTGATCCGTTCCAAAGCTCGGCGTTCAGGTCGGCGAAGCGGGCACGCGCTTGGTCGACGGTGATCCCCGGGAGCACGCAGAGGAACTCGTCCCCGCCGAGACGTATGACCAGGTCATAGGCGCGCAGTTGGCGTTTCAGGCCTTTGACCACATTGCACAGGAGACGGTCGCCGGCACCGTGTCCGAGTGTGTCGTTGACAGACTTGAGGTTGTCCATGTCCACGAACACGGCCAGGAGGCTCGTCCCGTCTCGCCGTGCCCGGTCGATCTCGCGGTCGACCTCCTCGAGCCCGACGCCTCGTCGGCGGGCGCCCGTCAGTTCGTCGATTCCCGCCGCCCGGCGCTCGCGTGCCGCCTGCGCGCGCTCGATCGCTGCAAACTCGCGGTCGCACGCTGCCTGTTCGCGATCTTCCCGCGCTTGCGCCCGGTCGGCCGCTGCTCGCTCGCAAACGAGGGTAATCCCGGAACGAAGCGCCTCCACTTGCGGATCGCGTGCGTCGAAGTCCGCATCGTCGCCAAGGAGCTCGATCGCCTCCCTCTCACGCGCCTCGCCGTCGCGGTCACGTTGGGCCGCGAGCTCGTCCCGCTCGCGAGCTGCCTGGTCCCGGCGACTGGCGAATTCGCCATGGGGAGTTCCAGCTTCGAGCCTCTGACGCGCTGCCTGAATCCGCAGAGCGGCGCTGAGTTCGTAGGACGCCGGTGCGCGGACCTGTCCGCGGTCGGCGCTCGAGGGGGCCTGGGCCTTGGCCATGGTGCCGTCCTTCCGATGAGCGGTTCCGTGGGGAGGCCCCGCTCAATCGTCGTGGTATGTGGCTAGACCGTACTCGCCGCTAATCCGATCCGCGACTTTCTCGTACAAACGTCCAGGTTCCTGGCGCCGCTCCATGGATCGGAGTGGTACGCGTCGAGGCGCGGTCTCTCAGACATCGACGCTCCCGGTAGGACGAGCGCGATTGAGTGGCGTGGTACCGCTTTAGTACCGACCGCATCGTCCGATGCGTCCAGATCGTCCACCGCCGGAGACGCATGGGACGCGCGGGACGCCGGCGGACATATCGACGCGTGTGGTCAGTCGGCTGGGGGCCGAGCGGTCGCTGGTCCGAATCCAGTCGCCCCGATCCAGCAAGCAAGCATTCGCGAGAGCGCCAGCGTCACCGGCGTTCTCCGCGATTTGCCGCAGCTCGTACGAGCCGCAACCGGGCGGCGGACGGGCTTTCGAAATCGACGCGAAGCACAAGCGCGCTGCGTAGGACGTCTGACGCGCGTCCGTGCCTCAGGCGGTGCTTCGGACGAGCTCGTTGGCACCGAACGGCCCCGCGCGCGCCGCAAGCAGCGCGGCGAGGACGCTCCACGCAAGACCGACAAGACCGAACCCTGCTTCTTCGCCGACAGCAATCCCCAGGGCAAGAATGACCGAGAAAGCTCCGACCCAGCGCCAAGGCGACGCCGCCGCGAAAACAGCAATGCTGACCATCAGCAGACCGATGAACAGCACCAAGCCACCGAGCGCGAACAGCAACCCGAAGACTGACACGCCGAAGCCGTTCTCGAACAAGTTGCCGACGCCAGCGAGTCCCGCGCCGACGGCCGCCACGGTCCAGCCGATGTCTCCGGCCCTTCGCGACCGGCCTGCGTCGTATCGACGCAGGAACAGGAACGCTGCAGCCGCTGCGATGAGAGCAGCGCTCAGCGCCAGCTCAGCGGCATAGTCGGAGACCGACTGTGAATCGCCGGAGCTCGAGTCAGCTACCCCGATCGTCGCGTTCGCGAGGGAGCAGCCCGCCGCGGCGAGCATCGCCCCCAGCCCTGCTCGTACTGACTGATGCTGCATGCGCAGATCCTAGGAGCCGTCAAGCACGTTCTCGACGGCTGGTTCGAAAGCCGTCTCATCGCCCGGATCAGCTCAGCCCGGATTCCTGTCCATCTCCGCGGGGTATCCACGACTCGTGCAGCCGCTGCCTCGGACGTCGCCGCGAGAGACCGCGGGGTTCCTCGCTGACGTAGCGATACCGCTCGCCGCCCGAGGCGTGATCGTGCGCCGGCCTGCGGTCGTTGCAGGGCTTGACCGCTTGGATGCGGACTCGCGTGCGGTTCGCCGTATGCAGCGGCTGCGCGCGAGGTACGAGCCCGGCCCGCTCATGTTGCGGATGCCTGGCCGTGAGGTCGCGGTCGTACTGACTGCGGAGCACGTCCGCCGGATCCTTGACGAGTCGCCGGAGCCGTTCGCCACGGCCAACCGCGAGAAGGTAGCCGCGCTGTCGCGCTTCCAGCCGCACGGGGTTCTGATCTCCGAGGGGCCCGAGCGGGCGGTGCGCCGCCGGTTCAACGAGGATGTACTCGATACCGCTCGACCGGTGCACCGCCATGCTGATGCGATCCGCAGCAGGGTCGCCGATGCCGCGAGCGAGATGGGCCACGAGGGCGAGCTCAGCTGGGACCGGTTCGCGGTCTCGTGGTG
>Ga0126310_10000690_pt1 | contig 12058 bp, 10 predicted proteins | sample Plot60_FD_92540 | JGI IMG/M metagenome (GOLD analysis project Ga0126310, IMG submission 92540) | Serpentine soil microbial communities from UC McLaughlin Reserve, CA, USA - Plot60 | ecosystem: Environmental > Terrestrial > Soil > Grasslands | place: USA: UC McLaughlin Reserve, Lake County... | reverse complement strand
GTGCACCGGGCGAAGCGAATCTGCGACGCGGGCCACGGCGGCCAGATCCTTCTCTCACAGACGTCGCACTCGCTGCTCGAGGACGAAGAGGACGAGCACGAGGGACTCGTGCTGCACGACCTCGGGCGGCAGAGCCTGAAGGACTTCGACCGGCCGATCGGCCTCTTCCAGCTGGTTGCGCCGGACCTGCCTTCCGATTTCCCGCCGTTGCGTACGCTCGAAAGCGAGCCTGAGGAGGCGAACGGCGACAAGCTGCGCATCCTGATCGCGGACGACCAGGCGCTCGTGCGCGCCGGCTTCCGGATGATCCTCGACGCGGAGGAGGACGTGGCCGTCGTCGGCGAGGCGGCGAGTGGGAGCGAGGCGATCGACGAGGTGCGGCGGCTGCGTCCCGACCTGGTGCTGATGGACGTCCGCATGCCGGAGCTCGACGGGATCGAGGCAACCCGGCGGCTGATGGCCGACGGAGGCGTGGGGACGAAGGTCGTGATGCTGACCACCTTCGACATGGACGAGTACGTCTACGAAGCGCTGCGCGCGGGCGCGAGCGGCTTCCTGCTCAAGGACGTGCCGCCGGAGCAGCTCGTCGACGGGATTCGCGCCGTCGCCTCCGGCGATGCCCTGCTGGCGCCCTCGATCACGAAGCGCGTGATCGAGGAGTTCGTGCGGCGTCCGCCGGAGGCGGTGAAGACTCCGTCGCCGGAGCTCGAGGAGCTGACCGATCGCGAGCTCGAGGTGCTCAAGCACATCGCGCGCGGGCTCTCCAACGCCGAGATCGCGAAGGAGCTCTTCGTCAGCGGCACAACGGTGAAGACGCACGTCGGGCGCGTGCTGATGAAGCTCGGGCTGCGTGACCGGGTTCAGGCGGTGGTCTTCGCCTACGAGAGCGGGCTCGTCGAAAGAGGAACCTCTATATAGAAATCGCTTGACTTTCGGCCCCGCAGCGCTTAGAAACGGCGTGTTTCGCGCAGGTTCTCGGCCAACACAAGGGGAGAGGTTCCTAGGGGAGGTCTCGATGAGGACACGTGTCCTGCTTGCGGGCGGGCTGATGCTCGTCCTGCTCGCGGCGTCGTTCACGGCGGCCGCGGGGGCGAGGACGAAGGGGGAGACGGCCACAAAGGCTGCGACCCGGATCGACCTTACGACGTACAACGCCAACCGCTGGATCGTCCAGCTCAAGGGCAAGCCGCTTGCTCGCTATCCGCGTGCGAAGAGGGCGGTGAGCTACGCCGGCATTGCGCGGCCGAAGCTCGATCTCAAGGCTGGCGTCAACCGGCGCTACCTCCGCGGATTGACCCGCGCACAGAGAGGCTTTGCCGTACGGCTTCGGAGCGCCGTACGCAGTGTCCGGATCGAGCGGACGTACCGCCTGACGCTCAACGGCATGGCGGTGCGGATGAACAAGGCGCAGGCGGCGAAGGTGCGCCGGATGAGCGGCGTTCTCGCCGTGACGCCGGACATCCCGTACGCGCCGAGCATGTACGCGACGCCGGCGCAGATCGGTGCGCCGGCGCTCTGGGCGCAGCTCGGAGGGCAGGCGAATGCCGGCCGCGGCGTCAAGGTGGCAATCATCGACAGCGGCGTCTATGTCACGAAGGACGGGAGCGGGAACTACACCGGGAACCCGTGTTTCAACGACGCGGGCTACACCGCACCGGCCGGCTTCCCGAAGGGCGACACCCGCTTCACGAACAACAAGGTCATCGTCGCGCGGGCGTACTTCCGGCCGGCGCCGTTCGCTCCGCCGACGGCCGGCAACGACACGCCGATTCAGGGGCCGGGCGGTAGTCCCCACGGGACGCACACCGGCGGCACCGTGGGGTGTAACGCGAACACGCCCACCGGCCTCGGCTCGCTGACGATCAGCGGCATCGCCCCGGCCGCGTACCTGATGAACTACCGCATCTTCTATCCCAGCCAGAGCCCGGACGGGTTCGAGAACGGCAACGGCTGGGTCGTCGAGATCGTCCAGGCGATCGAGGACGCGGTCGCCGATGGGGCAGATGTGCTCAGCAACTCCTGGGGCTCGAGCCACCAGAACACCTACGGCTGGCCGGACCCGATGGTGCAGGCGGCTGAGTCGGCCGTAGACGCCGGCGTCGTCGGCGTCTGGGCGCAGGGCAACGGCGGTCCGGCAACGGGGACGGGCAACCTGCCGTCCTCGTCGGACAAGGTGATCTCCGTCGGCGCCGTCACGAAGTACGAGACGCTGATCGAGTCGACCGTGAACGTCACAGCGCCCACGCCAGTGCCGGCGGCGCTTCAGAACCTCGACACCGGACCTGCCTCATTCGGGCCGTCGATGGTCGGGAAGCACATCGGGCCGGCGCCATACGTCCCGGCGGCGGCGGCAGGCAGCAACGCCATCGGCTGCAACGCGTACCCGGCAGGAGCACTCGCTGGGAAGATCGCCCTGATCGAGCGCGGGACCTGCGAGTTCGGCGTCAAGGTGCTGAACGCGCAGAACGCGGGCGCGATCGGCGCGCTGGTCTTCAACTCACCGGCCGGCGGCGACGCCCTGCAGGCGATGGGTGGCGGGGTAGTCGGCGACCAGGTCACGATTCCCTCTGTCTTCCTGCGGCGCAGCAACGGGCTCGCGATGATCACGCACTACAACGCGAATCCCGGGACGGCGCAGGCGGAGTTCTTCTACAACCCGCACGGCGGCGCGAACCCCGGTGACGTGATGGCCGGCTTCAGCTCGCGCGGGCCGACGCAGGAGAAGACGGTCAAGCCGGACGTGGTCGCGCCGGGCGTCGACGTTCTCTCGAGCGGTTACTCGACGGGTCCCTTCCCGGCCCCGTTCATCGGCTTCGGCTCGGCATCGGGCACGAGCATGGCGACCCCGCATGTCGCGGGTGCCGCTGCGCTCCTGCTCCAGCTCCACCCGACCTGGACGCCCGCGATGGTCAAGTCGGCGCTGATGGCGACCGCAACAGAGGACGTCTTCGCGACGACCGCCCGGACCACGAAGGCCGGCGTGCTCGATCGTGGAGCGGGCCGGATCGACCTGACCCAGGCGGGGAGCCCCGGCCTGATCTTCGACAAGCCCAGCTTGAGCGGCGGTGAGCTCAGAAGCGCCGGCCAGTCGAGGTCGTTCACGGTCCGCGCCACGAACCTCAGCGGCGCCGCCGGCACGTGGGACGTGTCGACGACCGAGACGGGTGACGCCGCCAAGACGGCGAACTTCAACATCACCGCGACACCGTCGACGCTGTCGCTCGGCAACGGCAACTCCGGCTCGATCCACGTCACGGCGGAGTCGGTCGCCGGTGCGCCGACGGGCGACTACGAGGGCTCTGTCGTGCTCGTGAACGGCACGAAGCGGCTCCACATCCCGGTGTGGTTCCGCGTCCTGCCGGCAGTCCAGAAGGACGTCCTGCTGATCGACGACGACGGCTCGGCCACGGGCGGTCTCGCCGATCGGAAGGCGGCCTACACCGCGATGCTCGACTCGCTCGGGTTGACGTACGACTACCTCGACATGGGCCTGCCGCCGTTCACGCCGGAGGCAAAGCCGGGCTTGATGAACCTCTACAGGTACAGGGCTGTTGTCCTCTTCACCGGCGACAACAACGACTTCAACAACCTGAGCGGGTTCTTCGGCGAAGATCACGACAACCTCGCCGAGTGGCTCGACAGCGGCGGTCGCATCTGGGCGCTGGGCCAGAACCTGGCCCTCGCCGAGGACAGCGGCACGTATCACTCACGCCTCGACCGGGGCCGCATCTACAGCGGCTACCTCGGGCTGGCGTACGAGGCCGACAGCGTCAACCCCGCCGGCACGATGGGCCTCGGCCCGTTCGCTGGGATGGCGCTCGGGCTCTCCCAGACCTCGGTCGAGGGAAGCTCCTCGCCGTCGTTCGACACGGACACGTACAACTCCCGGAGGACGACCCAGCGGTTCTTCCAGACGGGAGCTGGGGCCGGCGTCTCGCACGGGCGGACCTCCGATCCAACCCTCGAGGAGGAGCGGCAGGAGTACCTCTACCGCGCCGTCTCGATGGGCTTCGGGATCGAGGGGCTGTCCGGCGGCGCAACGCCGACACAAGTGGGTGACCGCACGATGGACTGGCTGCTCGACCGGCTGACGGTCGGACTCGCGTCCTCGTCCGACGGCCCCGGCAAGCGGGCGACGATCACCGCCAGCGCAGCGTCGAGTGCCGGCGCGACGATCACGAAGTACCGCTGGGACTTCGGCGACGGAACGTCCTACGAGACGACCACTGGGCGGACCGTGCTGCACAAGTACCAGCACCGCGGGACCTACGAGGTGCGGATCGAGGCGACCGACAGCCTCGGGCACACCAACGTGAGCCACGCCTTCGTCGACGTCAAGCCGAAGGACTGACCCGTTCGAAGAGGAGGGGCGCTTCGGCGCCCCTCCTCATTTCTTCATTCGTTAGGCGGCCCGGTCGATGCGCTCTTCGAGGCGAGCGCGGCGGATAATCTCGTCGCGATCGCCGAAGCGGGCCTGAGCTCGCGCCTGCCGATGCTCGTCCCAGAGGTCGGAGATGCGAGCGTCGAGTTCGCGCAGCTCGGCGGCGAGGACGGCGTCATGTCCCGCGGACAGACGGTGCAGGAGAGCGGCGCGCTCCTCGCTTGCGCGCTCGATCTCGCTACGAATTTCGGTAAGTGTTCTCACGCATGGACAAACGACGAAGGCTGATCCGCCATTCCCCCGCCCTCCTCGGGCTCGTTCTGCTCGGCGGTTGCGGCGGTGGCGGCGAGGAGCACGGGGAGGTGGCGTACGGCGTCGTGCGGGACGAGGTGCCGACGCGGATCGTCGTCGTCCAGGACGACGGAAAGAAGGCACGGCGGATCACCGGCGCGAAGCGCGGCGCCTCGCCCGTACTGCCCACCTGGTCGCCCGACGGCCAGAAGATCGCGTTCGTGCGCTACCGCCCACAGGGCGGGCCGACGTCGCTCCGGACGTCCGTCGTGAACGAGGACGGAACGGGGGAGCGCGAGATCGGCGAGGGCACGCTCCCGGGTTGGGCGGAGGGCGGCTCCGTCGTCGTCGAGCGGCCTCGTGCGGCGCCGAAGCTCTCGACGATCTACGTGCTAGCTGTCGACGGGACGCCCGCTCCGCGCAAGCTGGTCGTGGGTTCGTCGCCGGCCGTTTCCCATGACGGGAAGAAGGTCGCCTTCGTCCGGTACAGCTACAGGCGGAAGCCCGGCGGCGAGTGCTGCGTCACGACGAAGACCGAGCTCTACACGATCGGAGTCGACGGCAGCGGGCTGCGCCGCCTCTCCCAGACCGGAGTGAAGGGCCAATACACGCAGCCGTCGTGGCTCCCCGGTGATTCGAAGATCGCAATGCTGGAGCGCCGCGGTGGCCTCGGCGGGCCGCTCTGGACGATCTCCCCCTCCGGCGCGAAGCGGAAGATCGTGAACAACGTCGGCGAGACGTACGACTGGTCGCCGAGAGGCGATCTGGTCGCGTACACCCGCGGCGGCCTGATCTACATCGTTCGGCCGGATGGGACCGCGGTCGAGAACTACGGCCAATCGAACGCGATCGACATCGAGTGGTCGCCCGACGGCACGAAAGTCGCGTTCTCGATGCAGGAGGCGATCGAGAACGCACAGTTCATCGGCCTCTACCTCGTCGATCTCGACAAGCACGAGCGGCGTCGATTCGTCGTCGCCGACGGCTATGCCGCGTACCTCGACTGGCGACCGGAGCCGTCGGACTAGCCGTAGCCGAGCTCTTCGATCCGATCCTCGTCGAGCCCGAAGAAATGCCCGACCTCGTGGAGGACAGTGGTCCGGATCTCGCGCCGCAGCTCCGCGTCCGTCGGGAAGGCGCGCTCGAGCGGCCGCCGATAGATCACGATTCGGTCCGGCAGCGCACCCACTGCCTCGCGCCCCGGCCCGATCCCGTCGTACCAGCCGAAGAGGTCGGGCTCGTCCGGGTGCTCGTCCTCGACGACGATCGCTACGTTCGCGAGCGCTTCCCCGAGCTCGGGCGGCAGGTCGTCCAGCGCCGCGCGAACGTGCTCCTCGAACGTCACGCTAGTACGCGGGCTGGAGCGGCTGTCGCTTGCGGAACAGCGGCGCCGTAAGCGCGCCGAACACGAAGCCGCCGATGTGCGCGAAGAACGCCACGCCGCCACCCTCCTCCGGTTGCACGAGCGAGAAGCCACCCGCCCAGAGCTGGAGTACGAACCAGACGACGAGGAAGAACCAGGCGGGGAACTCGCGGATGATGATGAAGAAGAAGAAGATCGCTGTCACAACGCTGGCGCGGGGGAGAAGAACGAGGTAGGCGCCGAGCACCGCCGAGATGGCCCCGCTCGCGCCGAGGTTCGGGATCTGCGCGTCCGCCGCAGTGCCGGCGGAGAGCGTGACGACCGTCTGGAGCGCCGTCGCCGCGAAGCCGCCGAGAAGGTAGAAGACGATGTAGCGCACCCTGCCGAACGTGTCCTCGACGTTGTTCCCGAAGATCCAGAGAAAGAGCATGTTCCCGGCGAGGTGGAGCCAGCCGCCATGCATGAACATCGAGCTGACGATGTTCACGGTCCAGTCCTGGCCCACGACGGGGCACGACCGGTCGACCTCGCAAGGCTGGTACGCCAGTTGGTTCACCGCGTGGTCGAGGTCGGGCAGCTCGTAGAAGAGCCAGACGGCGACGTTGATTGCGATCAGCGCCGCGGTCACGATCGGAAAGGAGCGTGTCGGGGCGTTGTCCTTGAGCGGGAACATGCGCCGCTACCGGATCACGAGCAAGCACGGTCGGTGCGCGGCGACGACGCTCGTGTCAAGGCGGGCCACACGCACGTCCCTCGCGGCTCCGGTGGCGCCTGCACCGCATCAATATAGTGCCGCGAAGACTTGACAATCTCCCACTAAGGTTTTATTCTGGCATAGCAATCAGGTTAGTCGCAAGAGGAGGAACAGAACGATGGCAACTCTGGTTCGCTGGGAGCCGTTCCGCGAGATCGCAGCCCTTCAGAACGACATGGGCCGGTTGATGAGCGCCTTCCTCGGCCAGGCCGACGGTGAGAACGGCCGTACCTGGGTCCCGGTCGTCGACGTCTGGGAGACCCAGAACGAGCTCGTCTATGCCTTCGACCTGCCCGGGATCCCCGAGGACAAGATCTCGGTCGAGTTCGACGACGGCTCGCTGACTGTGAGCGGCGAGCGCGAGCGCACCGAGAAGGTCGACAACGAGCGCTTCTACCGCTACGAGCGGCGCTTCGGCAGCTTCTCTCGCTCCGTCGGACTCCCGCAGGGCGTCAGCGAGGACGACGTCAACGCGGACTACCACGACGGCGTGCTCAAGATCACCGTCGAGAAGCCCGAGACGCCGAAGCCGCGCCGGATCCAGGTGGGAAGCGGCAGCCAGGCGACGATCGAGGGCTCCTCGAACAAGAAGTAGCACCCTGTCCCTTCGGCCGTGTCCGGTGACAGTCACCGGACACGGCCTTTTTCTATGGTTCCAAGGCGCCGCGCAGCCGGGTGAGGCCGGCAAACATCCGGCTCTTGACGGTGCCCAGGGGCACCCCGAGGTGCTCCGCGACCTCGGACTGCGTATAGCCGCCGTAATAGGCGAGCTCGAGCGCCTGGCGCTGGTCGGCGGGGAGCGTTGCGAGCGCGGCCTGCACGGCGGTACGCCGCTCGCGCAGCTGCGCTTCCTCGGGGACTGCGGCTGCGATGTCTTCGGGCGGCTCCTCCAGCCGCTCGCCGCGGCGGCGATCCTCCCGGCGCACGAGATCGACTGCGCGCCGGTGGACGAGCGTCAGGAGCCAGGTCGACGGCTTCGCCCGCTCGCGGCGGTACGAGCCGGCCGAGCGCCAGACCGCGAGGAACGCCTCCTGGACCGCGTCCTCGGCGAGCGCCTGGTCGCGCAGGATCCGCAGCGCGACCCCGTAGGCGACCCGGCCGTAGCGGTCGTACAGCACCCCGAGCGCGGCCTCGTCGCCTGCGCCGATCGACTCGAGCACGTCCTCGTCCGAGCGCTCACGGGTGCGTCTGCGGCCGATGAGCGGCGCGAGCGCGAGGGCGTACTCAGACATCGGCCTTCATCAGGATCGCGCCACGAGGGGCCTCCGAGCCCCCCTCGTCCTCGAGCGTCATGGCGACGACATTTCCTCGCGAGACGGGCCGCGTCAGCCGGAGCGTCCCACAGCCGCCGCGAAAGAGGCCCGCGGCGCGCGGCGTCTTTCCCTCGATCACCCACGCCTCGTACGTCTTGCCGTCGGGGGCGGGATCGAGACATGTCACGAGCGAGGCGTCGTTGCCGGAGAGCACGAGCCGGCCCGGGCCGCCCTCGAAGGCAACAACCCGCTGCCGCTCGACCTGGTCCCTCAGCGAGTTGGCCCAGAGCCCGAGGCCGATCGCCGCGACCGCCGCGGTCGCGGCGGCAAGCGCCGTCGCCGGAAAGATCCAGCGGCGGCGAGGCGAATGCGCACGCGCAGGCCGTTCTTCCCGCGCCGCGTCGAGGATGCGGTCGCGGAGTTCGGGCCGCGGCGCGGCGCCTTCGGCGGCGTATGCGAGCGCGACCACACCTTCGCGGAGGGCCGCGACCTCCTCGCGACAGCGCTCGCACGTATCGAGGTGCCGTTCGTAGGTCCAGCGGTCCTCGGGGTCGATTGCGTTGAGCGCGTACGCCGCCGCAAGGTCGTGGAGTTCGTTCAGCGCAACTGCCTCCGAGCGTAGCTTGCCCAGATCGGCGAGAAGTAGGGGTCGGTGGCGAGCGCCTGCCGGAACAGCCGCTCTGCACGACGCTGTCGGCCAAGGCAGCGCTCGAGCATCGCCCGCTGGAAGTAGCGGTGGCCGTCTGGGAAACGCAGCGCCGCGTTCGAGTACGGGATTGCCTCCTCGCACCGCCGATTGCGGATCAGGGCCCACGAGAGGACCTCGTTTGCCTCGAGGCCGGGCCGCTTCGCGTACCCGCCGCGCGCAAGTACGAGCGAGCCTGGAAGGTCGATGCCGTGCTCCAGCTGGAACATCGCTCTGTCAACGTCGGTGTCGACGCCGTTGTCGGCGAGCCTCCGGTCCTGCGCGGCGACTCGCGCGTAGGCTCGACGAGCCGCCGCGCGGCCGCCGGTGACCGTGTAGAGATCGCCGAGGGCTGCTGCGAACTGAGGCGAGAACCGCAGCTCGACGGCGCGGCGTTCGAGCCGGATCGCCCGACGCAGGTAACCGCGCGCCGCCTCGGTCTCGCCGAGGGCCTCGAGCGCGATCGGGTTGTTCGGCGAGACGGCCAAGGCCTGGCGGAACCGGCGCGCGGCGGCGCCGAATCGAAGCGCCGTCCGCTCCAACCGCCCGAGCTCGACGTATGCCCACGCTCGCGTCTGCGGATCGACCGCCGCGTCGAGTGCGAGCTCGATCGCCCGCCGGGCCCCGGGCGTGTCCCGCAGTGACGACCGTGCCTGCGCAACGCGCGCGTAGGCGGCGATGCTCGGCTTCAGTGCGACCATCCGCTCGTACGCGCGGAAGCCGGCCTCGTACCGGCCGAGCTCGATTAGAGCGTCGCCGATCACACCGTGGACGAGAGCCGTGTCGGGCGAGAGCTCCTGAGCACGGCGGGCCAACTCCAAGCCTTCGCGGAAGTGGTGCCGCGTGTTCGAGAGGGAGGCCAGACCGATGAGGGCGTGGATGTCGTCTGGATCGCGCTCGAGCGCCTGGCGCAGCGCCTGCTCCGAACGTGTGTAGTGCTCGGGCTCGCCGGTGCGGCGTGCGAGCTGTTGCTCTTCAAGTCCCGCGCGGACGAGCTGCTTCGGGCTGGCGAGCGCTGCGGCGTCGTCGTGACCGCGAAGCGCTCCGCCCACAAGGAGGGTGGTGGCGGCAAATGCCGCCACCACCACCGCGATCAGGGCCCGTGTCACGGCTTCTGCTGGCCCTTGGCGTTGTCGAACCCGCTCGGGGGATCGTTCTCGTACGGGAACCCGCCGAGCGTCGCCACGTCGTTGCTGTCGACGCCGTCGCCCAGCAGGTCGCCGGCGGGATGGCCTTTGAGCTTTCCGGCCACCGCGCGCTCGGCAATGTCGACGACGTCGTCCTCGAGCCGCCGCCCGTTGGGGAACCCTGCCGTGTCACCCGCGAGCACCCCGAGCCGGTTCGGGCTCGCTGCCGGTGGGACCGACAGGTTTACGCGCAGCATGTCGGCGAGCTTCGGGCCGGTCGAGTTCAGCCCCGGCACGCCGGTGAGCAGAACGGCAACGAGATCGTCACGGTTCGTCTCCGGGACGCCGAGGCCGTACAGCTGGTTGATCACCTTCGCGAGGATCGGCTCGCGGTAGTACTGCGCGAACTGCGCATCCCGCTCCGGGCTCAGGCGATTCCAGCGGTCCTTGAGCTTGGTCGGGATGATCACCTCGTTGATCAGCGGGTTTCCAAGGCGCGAGACCTGGACCCACTGCTTTTCCTCGTGGAAGCGGCGGACGCCCTTGCGCCGGAACTCGCGGATCCTCACCCGCGGTCGGTCCGTGGTCGCCCACACGCCGACGGTGTGGTTTGAGTCGTCGAGCTGCGAGATCGGGATCTGCAGGGCGATGCCGTGAACGGCATAGCCGGCGAAGAAGTCCTTCCCGCCGCCCATGTTGCCGACGCCCTTGCGGATCGCGACGAGGTCGAAGATCGCGCCGATGTCCGCGAAGAACGCGTCCTCGCGCTGACCCGCGAAGACCTTGCCGCCGCCGGCGAGGTCCGTGACGGCCGCGCCAGCCAGCTGCCGGTAGTTCGGCGTCGTCCGCGGGCCGATGTTGTTCGGCGGCGTGACGCCGCGCGCGACGATCTTCTCCTCGCCGCGCATGATGCGCGTGACGGTGTAGTCCTGCACGGTGTTGCCGAGGAAGAGCGAGTCCTCGCGGTTCGTGAACCGGAGGCGGTAGATGACATCCGGCTTCGCGTCGCCGTTCCGGTCGATCTTGATCGAGTAGCGGGCTCGCTCCGAGAAGCGGTACCAGTTCGGCCCTGCCGCCGGATCCTCAGCCGGGATCCAGTTCGCGATCACCGTCAGGGCGCTCGGCGCGTCGGGGCTTCTGAACGCGTACAGGTCGGTTGTGTCGGCCGAGGGATCCTCGGCGATCAGCGGCGCCTCGCGGTGGCTCGATGCCTTGCCCGCCTCGGGTGCAGGGCCTCGGAGGACGACCACGGCCGCGGCAAGTGCGACGCCGCAAATGGCGAGTACGAGGGTGCGCATAAGAGATGCGGCTCCTTTCGATCGGGGGTCGCGCCTGATTCGCGCGACGCCCCGGACCGGTTCGGTTCAGTTCGCGATCCGCGTGCCGGCTCTGCCGGCGAGGGCGTCTTGGACGCGCTCCAGCGCTGTGATCAGCGCCTCGCCCCCCGCGCGCGCGACCGTGATCGCCGCCTCGACCTTCGGCCGCATCGAGCCCTCGGCCAGCTCGGGCAGGAGCGCCTCGGCCTCCTCGGCGCTCAACGTGCGAAGCTCGTGCTCCGACGGCGTTCCGAAGCCGCGCTTTACTGCCGGGACGTCGGTGAGGATGATCAGCCGCTCGGCGCCGAGCGCGGCGGCGAGCACGGCAGACGCACGGTCCTTGTCGATCACGGCGTCGACGCCGTCGAGCCGGCCGCCGCGCCGCGCGACCGGGATCCCGCCGCCGCCACACGCGACGGGCACCGTCGCCGCGTCGAGGAGCGCGCGTGCGGCATCCACCTCGACGACTTCGAGCGGCGCCGGCGAGGGGACCGCGCGCCGCCAGCCGCGTCCGGCTTCCTCGACCACCGTCCAGCCGCGCTCGCGCTCGAGCGCCCGCGCCTCGTCCGTCCCATAAAACGGCCCGATCGGCTTCGTCGGCCGGCCGAAGGCCGGATCCTCGGGGTCGACGACGACGTGTGTGACCACGCAGGCGATCTCCCGTCTGAGGACGGCTCCGAGCTCCATCTCGATCAGCGAGCCGATCAGCGCCTGTGTCTGCGCGACGGCGAGGTAGAGCGGGAGCGGCGGCGCCTCCTCGGCGGCCCGCTCCTGGCGGAGGAGCTCGCTTCCCACCTGCGGCCCATTCCCGTGCGTGATCACGAGCCGGTCCTGCTCGAACAACGGCTGGAGCGAGGGAGCCACCTCCCGCAGCCGCGCGGCCTGCTC
>Ga0126310_10000689_pt1 | contig 12058 bp, 13 predicted proteins | sample Plot60_FD_92540 | JGI IMG/M metagenome (GOLD analysis project Ga0126310, IMG submission 92540) | Serpentine soil microbial communities from UC McLaughlin Reserve, CA, USA - Plot60 | ecosystem: Environmental > Terrestrial > Soil > Grasslands | place: USA: UC McLaughlin Reserve, Lake County... | reverse complement strand
ACTCGGCCTTCGACGTCTCGAGCGGGATGCGCGAGCGTGGCTGGCAGGTGCCCGCGTACTCGTTCCCCGAGAACCGGGAGGACCTCGTCGCGCTCAGGGTGGTAGTCAGGAACGGATACAGCAGGGACCCCGCCGACATGTTCCTCGACGACCTGAGGCGTTTGCTGTCGCGCCTCGAGAAGCAGCCGTCTCCGGCGCACGACGAATCCTACACGGGCTTCTCCCACTGAGGAGCGGCACGGGCTCACGTGCACCCCGGACGCGCACAGACCGCCATTGGCTCTGCTCGGCATGCAGTCGCGATTGCCAAGCCGGTAGATCCGGTTGGCGGTAAGGAAGAGTAAGGCGCCAGGTGAAGATGCTCGCAGACACCCCAAATATCGACGGTTTTCCGAGAGCGGACCTCCTCGGTTTCGACATCCCCTACGCGAGCCGTGTGGAGAACCTGCTCGATCAGCTGAGGGCGCGGTACAGGGCCTGGTTCGCGGCCATGGATCTGGCGGGGGTGGAGCGGCGCACACCAATCGATCGTAGACCGGAATCAGAACACAAGGAGGATCTATCTTGAGACAAGATCGAGAGCCCGGGCAAGAGGACCTCAACGTTCCGGAATATGCCGCCTCGCGCGGCGCCCGTCTGGAAGGGATCTTGGGACGGGTCAGCGACGCGCCGCTGCGTGAGGGGAACCAGATCGCGCTGCTCAAGAACGGTCCGGACACCTACGACGATTGGCTCGCGGCCATAGCGCGGGCCAAGCGCTGGATCCACCTCGACAACTACATCTTTGCGAACGACGAGATCGGAAACAGGTTCGCCGAATCCTTGTCCGCCAAGGCGGCTGAGGGAGTGCACGTGCGCGTACTCCACGACTGGTTCGGTTGCATGGACGTGCCCCGCTCCTTCTGGAATAGCATGCGGGAGGCGGGCGTGGAGATCAAGGCTGTCAACCCGCCCGCGTCGGGACCGCCGCTGGGTGCTATTCGGCGCGATCACCGAAAGCTGCTCGCCGTGGACGGCGTGTACGCCTCGACGGGCGGCGTGTGCATCTCCGACGGTTGGATGGTCCGCTCCAAGGAGACGGGGCTGCCCTACCGGGACACCGCGGTCAGCGTGAGGGGGCCTGTCGTGGCTGACGTCAACCGCGCCTTCACCAAGCTGTGGGGCGAGTTGGTGGAGGAGTTGCCGGAGGGTGAGCGCCCGGATCCGAAAGACATCGAGGCGACGGGGGAGACGCCTGCGCGCCTGGTCGTCCAGGAACCGCGCAGGATGCGCACGTTGCGTATGCTGGAATTTCTCACGGCAGGAGTGCAGGAGCGCCTCTGGGTAACCGACCCGTACTTCCTCTCCCTTCCCATCCTCACCGAGTCCCTGATGGCGACGGCGCGCGACGGCGTGGATGTGAGGGTCCTCACACCGGCCACCAACGACATAGCCTGGATAGGCAGGGCTTCGCGCGCGGGCTACCGCCAGTTCCTGGAGGCGGGCGTCAGGATCTTCGAGTACGGTGGACCCATGATCCACGCCAAGACCCTCGTCGCAGACGGCTGGTGGTCGAAGGTGGGCTCGACCAACCTGAACTTCAGCAGCCTCGTCGCCAACTGGGAGATAGATCTGGTTGTGGAAGACACTGACTTTGCACAGCGGATGGAGCAACTCTTCGAGGACGACGTCTCCAACAGCCGGGAGGTCCGCCTGGAAGGATCGGGGCAACGCCGGAGGGTGCGACCCGATGGGCGGGTGGACACCAGCGACAGCGGTGCGCGCGCCGGTGTCGTCGGCAGCGGCACGGGGTCGGGAGCAACCGTCTCGAGGGTAGTGCCCACCCTCGTCCAGAAGGGCGCTGCCCCTCTACAAACGCACGAGCACGCCATCGCCGCTGCGGCGAGCGGCGCCCTGCTCGGCGTGTCGTTGCTCGGGGCTCGCTTCCCACGCCTCGTCGCCTGGCCGCTCGTGGCCGTTGGCGCGTTTCTAGGTGGCCTGGGCGTCCTGCGCGCGGCCCGGTCGACGCTCTCCGATCGCAAGGCGGACCGGCCGGAGTCGGACGGGACATAGTGGGCTGCGCGACGTATAGATAGGCTGGTTGACCTTGGAGCAGTGGGATGTCCTGCAACAAATCGAAATGGCTTTGGAAGCCTACGTGAGCTACTTCTACCCACCCGAGCACCGCTAACGAGGCGGTCACCGTACCGCAGGCCGTTCGCTGGCCGGACCAGGAACTAGTGCCCGGCATGTGCGGTATTTTAGAGCCGTGAAGGAGAAACCATGCAAGTCGAGCAAGACCCGAACCTCTCGCCCGGTGCGTCCGGCGCGACGACCGATCCCGCCGCAGCGGCCTCGAGTCACGTGCAACGACGCGAGCGCGGGCGCGCCGCGCGTCAGGTGTCCTCCAGGGGCAGCCACGCGGAGTGGGCGCCAGCACCCGATCGGCCGGACCCGGTCGACCTGTTGGAGGCGCAGTCCAAAAACCGGCTTCCCGACCTACTGCCGATCCGGTACACGCGTATGATAGCTTCACCGTTCGCATTCATACGAGGGTCAGCCATAGTCATGGCCCACGACCTCGTGAGCACCCCGAAGACCGGTATCCAGGCTCAGCTCTGCGGCGACGCCCACCTCCTGAACTTCGGGGTCTACGCCTCCCCGGAACGCGCCCTGCTCTTCGACCTTAACGACTTCGACGAGACTCTGCCGGGGCCCTGGGAGTGGGATGTGAAGCGCCTCGCTGCGAGCATCGTGGTAGCAGGACGCGACAACGGCTTCGACGCGGCGGCTTGCCGCGAGGCCGCCCAGGCGTCCGCGGCCTCCTACCGGCAGCGGATGGCCGAGTTCTCTCAGATGGGAGAGCTCGAGGTCTGGTACTCGCGCGTCAGCGAGGAGGAGGTCCGCGGTCTAATCTCCAATGCCAAGACCAAGAAGAAGACCACGAAGAAGATCGACAAGAACGTGCGAAAAGCACGCGGCCGGGACAGTCTGCAAGCCCTCTCCAAGCTGACCAGGGTCGTCGACGGACGCCGGATGATAATCGACGACCCACCGCTCCTGGTCCGCATCTCCGAAGGAGATGAACGCAGAGTTCAGATTAACGCCATCCTGGAGAGCTACAAACGCACACTGCAAGACGACCGGCGCCATCTGCTGGAGCGCTACCGCTTCGTGGACGCGGCGAGGAAGGTCGTCGGGGTAGGCAGCGTGGGTGCCCGCGCCTATGTAGTGTTGCTAGAGGGCCGCGACGAGAATGACCCCCTGTTCCTCCAGGTCAAGGAGGCGGGAGCCTCGGTACTGGAGAGCTACGTTCAGTCCAGCACCTACGAGCACCACGGACACCGCGTCGTGGCCGGCCAAAGGCTGATGCAGGCCGCCAGCGATATCTTCCTCGGCTGGTTTCGCGGCACGGAGGGACGCGACTTCTACTGGCGCCAGCTTAGGGACATGAAGGGCTCGGCACAGGTTGAGCGCATGTCACCCGATGAACTGGTCCTTTATGCGGGCCTCTGCGGCTGGGCACTTGCCCGTGCGCACGCCCGCTCCGGCGACCGCGTTCAGATCGCTGCCTACCTGGGCAAGAGCGAGCGCTTCGATGGGGCGATCGCCGCCTTCGCCGAGGCCTACGCCGACCAGACCGAACGGGACCACGCTGCCCTCTGCGCGGCCGTGAAGACGGGCAAGGTCCCGGGTCATGTGGGTGTCTGAGGGACGCCCACTCCTCATTGGACCCCATCCGATTTCTCTGGCCGGGTAGCCGCCGCTGGTCCGATGCTAGAGGGCACCTCGACTGCGTCTCGCTTCTCCGGCACTTCCGGGGCTATCCTTTCGACCCGGCGTGCGTAAGCGGCGGATATCGGGGCCGCCGTAACTCCGTGCAGCAGCACACTGAGGAGCACCGTTAAGGTCACCACCACTTCGATCTCATCGCGCCCGGCGAGCAGAGAGGTCTCCTCCACAACGATCAAGCCCAACACGATCGAGGCGAGCCCGCGCTGGCCGAACCCAGCACGAGAAGATCAGCCACCGTGGACTCCCCTATACTCCGTCTACCATGGAGAAATTCTACCCTCTGATCGAGCACTACGGGTACCTGATCGTCTTCTTCGGTGTGATGCTCGGGACGGCCGGCATCCCCTTCCCGAGCGCGGCCTTACTCCTGACCGCCGGCGTGCTGGTTCAGCAGGGCCACCTTGACCTCAGGGACGCCATAGTGTTTGGCATCCTCGGGGCCATCGTCGGGAACCAGATCGGTTACTGGGTTGGCCATCGGGCGGGACGACCGTTCGTTTTGAAGTGGGGGCGGTACGTTAAGCTCACCCCTGAGCGCCTGGAGCAGGTCGAACGACTCTTCGCGCGCCACGGCGGCAGCGCCGTCTTCGCGGCCCGTTTCTTCTCGATCTCCCGCCTGCTCGAAGCGCTGGTAGCCGGCGTGAGCCGCATGCGCTGGGGCACGTTCGTTTTCTACAGCGTCCTCGGCGGGGCGGTATGGGCCACGGCGGTCGTCCTGGTGGGGTACTTCTTCGGTCAAAGTTGGCGTTCGACGCAGCATTGGTCAGGACGCGCTCCCCTCCTGCTAGTTCTTCTACTCGGGGTGGCGCTGGGCTTCTACCTCTCCTACAGGTGGACGACCCCCCGCAGGAATCCATAGGCTTCATACGTAATCCGGTAGATCGCTTCTGGATTGAGGCGCGGAGATCCCGCCGCGGCGTGGATTCCCGCTCCCCGCTTTCGCGGGGACAAGCTTCGCGGGAATGACGCTCATGCATCCTCACCCTATGTCGAAGACACGCTTGCCCGCGACCCACGTGCTTGTGACGACCCCACTCCCCGCACCGAAGACGAGCGCGGAAGGAAGGTCTCTGGCCCCTACGTCAGCGAGCGCAGGATGCGAGAGGTCTATTTCGATGAGGTCGGCAGGCCCGCCGGCCTTCGGTCCGTCGCGGCCCCAGCCCGCCCGCAAGAGATAAGGGGTGGGCGAGGTCTCGCTCTCTGTGAGGAGGACGTTCCTGCGGCCAGAGAGCCTGCGGGCGTTGGTCTCGATCTCCCGCAACTCCTCGAGGGGGTCTATGCGAACATGTGAGTCGGAGCCGACCGAGAGCCTAACATCTCGCTCCAAGATCTCCTCCGCTGGCAGGAACCCGTCGCCGAGGTTCCCCTCTGTTGTGGGACAGGCGCACACGGAGGCGCCGTGCTCGGAGAGGAGGTCCAGTTCCTTCTCACTTGCGTGAGTTGCGTGGATTATCGTGGTGTGCGCCCCTAGGAAACCGATCGAGGACAGCAACTCGATGGGTCGCATCCCATGCTCGGACTGGCACTCCTCGATCTCACGCGGCTGCTCGTCGGCGTGAATGTGCAGGGGAAGATCTCTTCGATCGGCGTACCCCCCGATCTCATGCAACCACCCTCGCGGCACCGCCCTGACGCTATGGGCCGCGACACCGACCTCGATGAGGGTTCGCCCCTCTGACCACTCCCTGAGATCATCGACCCTCCGAAGGAATGCCTGCACGGACGGGTCGCGGAAGCGCGGGAGGCCACCCCGAACGTAGGCAACAGGTAGCAACAGAAGCCGGATGCCCACGTCTTCCGCGGCCTGCGCCACAGCCTTCCCCAGGGCGTTGGGATCTCGATAAGGGGTTCCATCGGGACGGTGGTGGACGTAGTGGAACTCGGTGACGCTCGTGTATCCGGCGTAGTGCATCTCCTCGTAGCAGCGGCGGCCGATCCTGCGCATGGAGTCGGGAGAAAGCTCCCCAGCCAGAGCGTACATCCGCTCCCGCCAGGTCCAGAAGTCGTCGTGGGGGTGGGAAGATTCGATCTGCTCGACCGCACCCCGCAACCCTCGCTGGAAGGCGTGGCTGTGGTCGTTTACGAAGCCGGGAGCGAGCGCCTTTCCCGGAAGACGCATGCCTTCCTTCGTGGGACCGACCTCCACGATCCGTCCGTTCTCGAACGTTACACCGACGCCGCCCTGCGCCCCATGCGCGTCGAGGACCAGATCCGGGAGCAGGGTGCGCCTCACAACGTACGGTGCGAGGCCACGCGACCCGGCGGGAAACCGCTCCCGGACCCACCTGAAGCCTGAAGCCTGAAGCCTGAAGCCTTATTCATCCACCATGGGCATCTGTATACCTAGTCGCCTGGCCGCCGCCCGCGCCGACTCATAGCCCGCGTCGGCGTGGCGGACGACGCCTATGCCAGGGTCGTTGAAGAGTACGCGCCTGAGACGGGCTGCGCCGTCTCGTGTTCCGTCAGCGAGGACCTGGGCGCCGGCATGGATGGAACGCCCGATCCCAACACCTCCGCCGTGGTGGACCGCGACCCAGCTCGCTCCTCCGGCCACATTCAGCATGGCATTCAGTATCGGCCAGTCCGCGATGGCGTCGGACCCGTCCTTCATCGCCTCGGTCTCGCGGTAAGGTGAGGCGACGCTGCCCGTGTCCAGGTGGTCTCGCCCTATTACTATGGGAGCGGAGATGGTGCCGTCGGCCACCAGCTCGTTGAAACGGAGGCCCGCCCTGTGCCGTTCGCCGGCCCCGAGCCAGCAGATACGTGCGGGGAGGCCCTGGAAGTGAACCTTCTCGCGGGCGCTGGAGATCCAACGCTCCAGACGCTCGTCGTCGGGGAACAGCTCGAGGATGGCGTCGTCGGTCACCGCTATATCCGACTCCTCGCCCGAGAGCGCGGCCCACCGGAATGGCCCCTTGCCCTCGCAGAAGAGCGGCCTGATGTACGCGGGCACGAACCCAGGGTAGGCGTACGCTTCCTCGAAGCCGCCGAGCTTGGCCTCCCCGCGCAGCGAGTTGCCGTAGTCGAAGACCTCGGCGGCCTGATCTTTGAAACCCACCATCGCCGCGCAGTGGCGGGCCATCGAGGCGCGGGCCTCCGAGATGTAGCGCTCGGGGTCGGCCTCGCGCAACTCGGCAGCAGCGTCGAGGTCGTAGCCTGCAGGGACGTACCCTGCGAGCGGGTCGTGGGCCGAGGTCTGGTCCGTGACGACATCGGGGACGTAGCCGCGCTCCAGTAACGTAGGGAATACCTTCGCCGCGTTGCCGAGGATGCCAATTGACAGAGGCTCCCCGGCCCTTTTCGCCTCCTCGGCGCGTTCTACGGCCGCGTCGAGGTCGTCTATACGCTCGTCCAGGTAGCCGTGGGAGATGCGCCGGTCTATCCTGTGCCCGTCTACCTCGACGCAGAGCGCTATGCCTTCGTTCATGGTTATCGCCATGGGCTGGGCGCCGCCCATGCCGCCGAGGCCCGCGGTGAGACAGATGCGTCCGCGCAGCGTTCCGCTGAAGCGTTGTTCTGCGACGGCGGCGAACGTCTCGTAGGTCCCCTGGAGTATGCCCTGGGTGCCTATGTAGATCCATGACCCGGCCGTCATCTGGCCGTACATCGTGAGCCCGGCCCGCTCGAGTTCCCTGAACGTCTCCCAGTCGGCCCACTCGGGGACGAGGAGGGAGTTGGCGATCAGAACGCGCGGCGCCCACGGGTGCGTCCTGAAGACGGCGACGGGCTTGCCCGACTGAACGAGCAGCGTCTCGTCGTCGCCCAGGACTTGCAGGGTACTTACGATTGCCCAGAAGCTCTCCCAGTCTCTGGCGGCCTTACCCGTCCCTCCGTAGACGACGAGGTCTTCGGGGCGTTCCGCCACCTCGGGGTCGAGGTTGTTCATGAGCATGCGGAGTGCCGCCTCCTGGTGCCAGCTCTTGCAGGTGAGATCCCTCCCTCGTGGCGCGCGGATGGTGGGTGCTTCTCTGGTGTCTGTCATGGGATCTCCTCTCCTAAGATCGGGATCCAGTCTTGCACCGGCTCCTCGAAAAGTCCAGCATGGGGGAGTACCATGGTGGCGACGGGGTCGACTTGCTTCGTGTCGCCGTGGCACAGGTCGTCCACCTCGCCAACGAGCGCATCCAGAAGTACCTCTGGTCTCAGTTTTCTGGACTACCAACGGGCCTGGCCGCCCGCGAAGGCGACGAGGGCCTAAGGCCACTAGGCTATACGTCGGCATCGCTTGCGGCAGAGGCGCGGGTGCTCGCCAATCCCGTCTCGTTAGATTACCGCGACCAGATCGCGGAAGGTTTCGAAGACCATGCCAGCATGGCCCCCTAGGCGCCTCCCCCGTAATCGAGCCACCGGTCCCGCCGCTCCTTTAGCCACGCCTCCCGCAGCCTGTACGCCGCGATCCTGGCCGCCATGTCCTCTTCTGTGAGCTCCTCCACGGGCTTGTAGTAGGTCCTGCCGTTGCTCGTGAGCGCCACCAGCCCCTCTTCGGCCTGCCTCTGGTCTTCTTTGGCCAGCCTCAGCAAGGCCGCCGAGGACTCCCCCGCCAACGCTTCGCCCAGCAGTCCGGCGAGCTGGCCGTCCTTGCGCAGCTCTAGCTCCCGCCGCTCCTTGCGCATGAACGACTCCCAGGCGGCCTTGCGGGCTCGGCGACGTTCCTCTTCCCGCTGTCGCCTACGTTCTTCTCGCAGTCGAGCCTGCCTGCGCTCCTCGGCCCGCTCGCGCAGTAAGTTCGGCTGCCACAGCTCCGCCCTCTCGTCGCGATTGGGACCTTCGCGCAGCCGCCCGAGGCGCCGTCCGGCCTCGGTTTGGAGAACGGTTTTTAGGGCTGCATCGAAGGATTCGCCGGTCTGTTTGGCGCGGGCAGCCGCCTGGCGTGCCAGGACCTCGGTTGCCATCTCGGAAACGCTCTGGTTCTCTTGCATGCCCTACCCTTTCCCAGAAATATTCGGGCCGGCAAAGCCGCTCCTGTTAAGAGTCGGCGATCGCAAGCCCGAGCGACAACCGCTGGTCGTGCCACAACGCCAGCGTGTGCGGCTAGTTGTCGGCCCTTCTCTTCATCGCTTCCTTACCTCCTGGGAGAGGTACAACGACGCCCCAGTATTGTAGCACAGATTACTAAAACTGGGCAGCGCGCCTGCTGGTGGCGACGCATCCCCCCGTTCTGCTCTACTCTTAGAGATCAAGGGAAGCGAAAAAGAGGAGAGCCATGATGGATAGGGAGAGGCCCAGCGCCTCGGATTCGGAAGGGAAGATCCCAGAGGCGTGGATCGGGCAAGAGGTGATGCTCGAAACGACGGAAGCCCTCTCGAGCGATCTGCGTGCCGCAGCCCCGGTATATTTGGAGGACGTAAACGATAGGGGCGTCGTGATGCTGGTGACGCGCCACAAGGACCAAAGCCAGTTCTCCCGCTACTTCTACCCCTGGAGCGTCGTAGGCTGGATACGCCTTGCCGAGGAGGACGAGCGCGCGGGGTCGTAAGCCACGGGTTTCTAAGGGGCTAGGGATGCCCATCCTCCCTGGCACCGGGACCGAAGTCGGCGGGGAACTCATCTGCGCACCCCTAGGAGGCCGTAACTTCCCGTCAAGATGGATGCTGACGGCCGCCAGAGTACAATGAAACCGTGGGATACCTGATCTCAGCGGCGGAGGGCGAGGAAGGTATAAACCTTACGGACCCAGAATGGCGGGCCCTCATCTACGTCGCCAGCCAGCACGACTTCTCCGCCCCGCACCTCAGGCTCGATAGTGGAGACGAAGCCGTGGAGCTTCGCGTGGAGGCAGCCGATGCCAAAAAGTTGCGTAGCGCCCTGGGTAAGGCCCTCGAAGCCCGCAAGGTCGAAGAGATAAGGACACCGGACGGTGCGCTCTACTACGACACGATCCAGCGCGTGCGTCATATTCTACTCTCAGGCGGTGTGCGTCTGGCCCGCACGCCCGCGTGGTAGGCCGGCGAATGAGCGCATACAACCGGCGCGAGGGGCATATTCACCCGAGTGCGTGGAAGACCATTCTGCGAACTACTTCGCCTTGATGGGGTTCCAAGAAGTTCGCCTGGCTGCGCCACACAGTATTGTCGATGATATTAAGAGAGTCGTGCGAAGGGCCTACCGCCTCTACAGACCGGCACGGCCCCTACAGGCTACGCCCCGGCCCGAACACTATCCACCAGTACGACCCTACTATGAACATCGCGAAGAAGACCAAAGCTAGCGCGAACTGCAGGTATGGTGAACCTCCCGTCAGGGTCACGAAGAAGGTACCAAGCAACGCGATAGCGCCAATCGCAGCGCACACGGCGGTCACCACCTTTGAGGTTAGGCTGGAGAACATGAGGGTACCCCTTTCGTCTGGTGGGTTAGTAGGCGATCGAATAGAGAGTACACTACACCGCCGTACGAAGCCTCCCGGCGCCACCTAAGCATGTGCACGGAGAAGGTGTTGTTTCAGAGCCTTCCGCAGGGTGAGATGGCGGTCGTCTATTCGCAAGCGCTGATGTCAGTGACTTCATGGAACTTCGTAAAGCGGAAGCCCAACTGTGGAGAATCCACCATCCACACGCTAAAGTGAAAAGGAGTCGGTGAGTGTGCCTGGTGGCGAGCCTAGCTTACATCAGGCTCCTGACCCGGTCGTAGTGGAGAGCCGCACCTGGCAACAAGTAGCGTTAGTCCTTTACGATGCCCTGCTCCTCGAGGTACTCTTTGGCGACGTCCTCGGGGTCCTCCTGGTCCAGGTCTACCTTCCCGTTCAGCTCGCGCATCGTCTCCACGTCGAGGCTGGCCGAGACCTCGTTCAGGACGCTTTCGATCTTCGGGTACTTCTTCAGCACGTCGCTCCTGACTACCGGCGCCGGATAATAGAAAGGCCAGATGCTCTTCGGGTCCTTCATGACCACGAGCTCGTCGGAGGTCAGCTGACCGTCGGTGGTGAAGCCCACGCCGACGTCGCCCTCGCCGCCCTGCAGCCCGGAGTAGCGGAGGCCGAGCTCGTTGACGATTTTGATCTCCCCAAAGTCGAACGCCGGGTAGTTCTTCTTCATGTTGGGATAACCGTCCGAGCGGTTCTGGAACTGCGAGAACGAGATAAACGTGAGGTTCTTGGAGTCCTTGGCCAACTCCTCCATGTTCGTGAGGCCATCCTTCTCGGCGACAGACTTGCGGACGAAGATGCCGTAGGTATTGTTGAAAGGCGCTGGCGTTAGCATCGTGTCGGCCGGACTACGCTCGGCGTAGAGCTTCTTTGCGGCCTCGTAGGTCGCTCTTGGCGAGTTAAGGTCGGCCGGGTTCCCCTTGTATGGAAGTATTTCCACAAGCGAAGTGCCCGTGTACTCGGGGTAGAGGTCGATCTGGCCGTTCTGGAGCGCCTTGTCCGCTATCGGTGCAGAGCCCAGATTGAGCTTCGCCACCCCGTTGAACCCGTTGGCGTCGAGGGCCTGGGCGTACATGCTGCCAAGTATGAACTGCTCGGTAAAGTCCTTCGAGCCGACGGTGATAGTCGGGCCGCCCCCACCGCCTGAGGCGGAGCTGTCGGTGCCGCCCACGTTGCCGCAGGCAACGAGTACTAGCAACGAGAGGCCCACCAGAAGCGCGGGTACCGCGCGGATCAGCTTGGTCCTGTTCTTCATCTCTCCTCCACTTTCATTCGTCCGATCATCTACCTCTCTTCTGCGCGATCTTGAGTCCTTTCGGGGTGAAGGCCCTCTCCAGCGCGCCGAAGCCGACTTCGGTGATGATCGCGAGTATCGCGACGGCGATGGCCCCGGCCAGCAGTATCTCAGGCCCACGGCTCGAGTAACCCTCCACTATCAGGTCACCCAGGCCCCCGCCACCGATGAACGTCGCGAGGGTGGCGCTCGCGACGGTCTGCACGGCGGAGGTCCTGATGCCGGCGAAGATCACGGGTGCGGCTATGGGCAACTGTATACGGGCCAGGATCTGGCCCCCCGAGAGCCCCATCCCGCGGGCGGCGTCGATGACGTCCTTACTGACCTCCCTGAGCCCTGTCGAGGCGTTGATCAGGATCGGGGGAATAGCCAGCGCCGTGAGCGCGACCAGGGCCGAGCCGAACCCGATGCCGAACAACGGCAATGCCAGCGCCAGGATCGCAAGGCTCGGCACGGCGCGCCCGACGTTACCGATGTTGATGGCTATCGCCGCGCCGAGGGGCGTGTTGCGTATCAGTAGGGCGACGGGCAATGCTATCGCGATGGCGACGAGCAGCGCGGCCAGGGAGAGCACGACGTGCTCCCTGAGCTTCTCCGGGAAATCAGGACGGGCGTAGACCTCGAGT
>Ga0126310_10000688_pt1 | contig 12061 bp, 13 predicted proteins | sample Plot60_FD_92540 | JGI IMG/M metagenome (GOLD analysis project Ga0126310, IMG submission 92540) | Serpentine soil microbial communities from UC McLaughlin Reserve, CA, USA - Plot60 | ecosystem: Environmental > Terrestrial > Soil > Grasslands | place: USA: UC McLaughlin Reserve, Lake County... | reverse complement strand
GAAACGCTCCTCCTCCTCCAGGCGCCCCACCTCCAAACCGTGGGGCTCAAGATCGGTGCGCACATCGTCCAGCGAGTCCCAAGGCTCGCCGCCAGCGTACTTGATCAGCCTCCCGCCTTGAGCCTCGCCTACCCGGAAGAACGCCGCGTCGAGGCGGTGCATCATCTGGCGATCCTGGGCGATGACGAGCAAGTTGTCCGGCACCTCCAGGAACGACCTCAAGCGCCCAACGAGAGACTCCGAGCGCTCGCTTCGTTCCAGTAAGCGCTCGAGCGCCTGGTGCCGGATGCGCCACTCCTTGCCGATCTTCATGCACGGCAAGCTCCCCTCGCGGCACCAGCGTTGCACCGTGGTCTGCTCCACTCGCAGGTACTCGGCCACCTCGGCTACGTCCAGCAAATGCTTACCTCGGGCAAACCCCTCGTCCAATTCCCTCCGCTTCTACGGCCGCCCGCGTTTACCGGGGCGGGCAGTCTATCCTCGCTTTGCAGCAACGTACATTAGTTTACCTTACTCTGAGTACCTGTGTATTACAATAATGGCCTCCGGTAACATGGAGGAAGGAAAAGATCGTGAACCGCGAAGAGATAGAGCAAAGATTCGTCGGCGCCGGCTGGGAAGTGCCCGAATCATCTTCGCCGCACCTGCTCGCTGGGTGCGCCGGCGAGCTGTCGATACTGGCCTACCGGTCACTCGCCGAAACCGAAGACCCGGTCTTCGAGCTCTTCGACCGCAGGCGGGGCACGACCTACTGGGTTAGGGTAGTACCCACGCCCCGGCTGGCCGCGGTGCTGCTGGAAGAACACGGCGACCCCACGGAAAGACCGTTGGCCGGTAACCGATTGCCTTGAACCGCGAACTTTAGTCAATCATAAGTGGGTCTAAAGAACCTAAGAGATACGTGCGGCTACGAGCTGCGCGACCCGTTGGGTCGGAAGATCGGGCGCATCGAGGAAGTGTTCGCGGACGGGGATGGTGAGCCTAAATACGTCAGGGCAAGGATAGGACCCTTCGGCCTCGGCAAAAGCGTCTTGATCCCGGTCAGGGCGGTAGCGGTGGACAGGGAACGGCGCGTCGTCGTGCTGCGGTAGGTACAACCGTCGCTATCCCGATGGGGCCCGCCTCTGCTCCTATCTCCCCCCGATCAACCTCGATAACCCTTATCCCGCTGGGCCTCAAACTCGGTCGTTCTCGTGGAAGCTAGAACAAAGGAGTACCGGTGGTTTTTGAAATCTAAGCCCGCACCAATGTTACCGCGGGGACGTCACCTCCGGTCAGTAGAGCGCTGAACCTTATCGTAGAGAAGTGTTGCCTATCAGTACGCTCACCCTCGTGGGTCGCCACGTAGCGTCCGAGGACCGCCGCCTCGTCTTCGTGGCGTTCGATTTTGTTGTACTCGTTCGCTAGAGCTAATAACCCGGTTCGGTTGTCCGCCAGCATCCGCTCAAAGTACTCAATCCTGGTCTCCACAAGGTCCTCCTTTTGTAGTCGACCTTTCTCTGCTTTTTAATCCTCCATCTGGTACGTTAGTATAGGAGGGTACGCCACGCTGGAGCCACGCCGAAGGAAGCCAGGGAGAAGCAATCGTGACGCGTTTTGAAACCCGAGCCGTCCACGGCGGCGAACGCCGCCCCGCAGAGAGCCCAAACGGGGAGCCGAGCGGAGATTTGTACTCGATCTCGACCCCCGTCTACCTCTCTACGACCTTCCCGCACGAGAACATCGAGCAGACGGATCGGGTCTTGGGTGGTGAGGAACCGGGGTACAGCTACGGCCGCTATGGCAACCCGACGGTCGCGGCCTTCGAAGGGGCGGTCGCGGACCTGGAAGGCCAAGGACAAGCGTTCGCCTTCGCTTCGGGGATGGCGGCCACTCACGCTGCGCTCCTGGCGGCGGAGCTCGGCAGTGGGACGACGGTCCTGGCGGCTGAGCAGCTCTTCGGTTCTACGGCCACGCTTCTGGTCCAGATCTTCGGCGCGAGCGGGGTCGAGGTGCGCTTCGTCGACACCTGCGACCTCGCGAGGGTCGAGAAGAAGATCAAGGAGCTTTCCCCGAGGGCAGTCGTGGTCGAGACTATCTCCAACCCCCTCCTCAGGGTAGCCGACGTGCCGCGTATAGCGGAGCTCACACAGGCCGCCGGCTCGACCCTGATCGTGGACGCCACCTTCTGCACCCCCTACCTCCAGCGTCCCCTAGAGCTCGGGGCGGACATCGTCGTCCACAGCGCGACCAAATACCTCTCCGGCCATGGGGACCTGACGGCCGGCGTCGTGATCGCCGACGCCCCCTACGATGCGGCACTGGACCAGATCCGTAAACTCGTCGGCGGCCTCGTGGCGCCGTTCGAGGCCTGGCTCGCTTTGAGGGGCCTCAAAACGCTGCCCCTGAGGATGGAGCGCCAGTGCGAGAACGCCCGCGAGGTCTTCGCCTACCTCGCCACCCACCCGAAGTTGGCGAAGGTGAACTACCCCGGCGCGAAGGATCATCCGGACAACGAGGTCGCCCGCCGTGTGCTGGCCGACGCCAGCGGCCTCGTCTCCTTCGAGCTCGAAGCGGGCGGACCCGACGAGGGACGTGCAGCGGCGTTCCGCTTCCTTAACGCGCTCAAGACCTGCGTCATGGCCCCGAGCCTCGGCGACATCTACACCCTGGCGATACACCCGGCGACGACCTCGCACCGGGAACTCTCCCCGTCGAGAAGGGCGCGGCTTGGGGTGGGCGAGAACCTGATCCGGATCTCTTTAGGTATCGAGCATCCCGACGACATAATCGAGGATATAGAGCAGGCGCTGGAGAAGGTGTAGACCCGCGCGGCGAAGACGAAGGCAAGGAGGGATTACACTTCTTCGTAGGAGGGCGCAGAGATATCGCCCGTTTGCCTCGGTTCTTAGGGAGTGCCGCAAATTTGTGAGGAAACGATCCTTTCATGAGCCATGTTGTTCTTTTGGGTGATTCGATCTTCGACAACGCCGTTTACGTGGGAAACGCGCCCGACGTCGTCCAGCAAGTGCGCCAACGCCTGCCGCACGGGTCCAAGGCAACCCTCAAAGCCGTCGATGGGAGCACAACGGAGGACGTACCCGAGCAGTTGCGGCGTCTGCCGTCGGGCGCGACGCACCTGATCGTCAGCGTCGGCGGTAACGACGCTCTCAACAGCAGTGATTTTCTCGGCGCTCCGGCCCGATCCACCGCCGAAGCACTCGCCGGGCTCGCCGACATCGCCGACGAATTTCAGCGCAGGTATCACGCCATGTTGGTAGAGGTGCTTGCACGCGAGCTACCGACGGCGATCTGCACCATCTACTACCCGCGCTTCCCCGACGCGGTCTTGCAAAGGATCGCGGTAACGGCTTTGACGGTGTTCAACGATTGCATAATCCGCGCGGCGGTTATGCATGGCATTCCTCTACTCGACCTGCGGTTTGTCTGTATGGAGGAAGGAGACTACGCCAACCCTATCGAACCCTCGGCGCAAGGGGGAGAGAAGATCGCCAAGGCGATAGCGGAATTGGTGGAACACGATTTCGATGGCGGTAGAACAGAGGTGTTTACCTAAAGACGGAATGGAAGCGCGAAAAGTCGCTCGTATTCGTCGAGGCAGAGACGTCAACGTTCCCGCGACCCTCCAACGCCCGGGTAGAATCTCACGACTCGAAGGAGCAGACGGCAAGTAGCACTGGCAGACGCCTTCTGGGTAATACAAGAGGAGAAGATCGGAGCGAGCTATAATTCATAGTCACCGCTCCTCACCAACTGCTTGGTGCGAAACGGTAAGCCAACGGCCTACGCCTGCACCCAATACTCGCGCCAGTCCCGACTACCATCCGGCGGAGCTACGGAGATAGCCGATGTGCCCTTTGGTTTTCTTCTTCGTGCTATTCCGCCCTACGGCGACACTCGGCGGCTTTCGCTGTGCCCACCCCTTAACGGTTTCATACTTGACATCGAGCGGATGTAGTATATAGTCGATTTCGTCTAGACGAAATCGACTATAAGGATGCACGATGGCCTTTGAGAGGAAGGTGTCCAATCCGCTGGCGCTGGCGGTGCTGGCGCTTTTATTCGAGCGCTCAATGCACCCTTACGAGATGGTCTCCACGATGCGCGAGCGTGGCAAGCACGAGTCTGTCAGGCTCAGGTACAGTTCGCTGTACTCGGTTGTAGAGGCGCTAGAGAGGGAAGGCTTGGTCGTACCGCTGGAGACGCGGCGCGAGGGTCGGCGTCCAGAGCGAACGGTTTACGGGTTGACCGAGGCAGGGCGCGCCGAATTCCTCGGCTGGCTTCGCGAGCTTTTAAGCGAGCCGGTCAAGGAGTACACCCAGTTCGCGGCCGGACTCTCCTTCATCGCTGCCCTCCCTCCCGTCGAGGCGGCTACGCTCCTTAAGGAGCGAGCGCGGCTTCTCGAGGAGGAGGTAGGCAAGATGCGCTCTGAAACGAACTCCGTTACGGGTCAGGGCGTTGCCCGGCTTTTCCTCATCGAGTACGAGCACGAGCTGGCACTGCGGGAGGCCGAGCTGGAATGGGTCCGCGGGCTCGTCCGCGAGATCGAGGCCGGGACGCTCGATGGGATATCCGCATGGCGGTCCTTCCACTCAGATTCCAACGTGAGAGGAACCGGGGAGAAGACAAAGGAGGAGAGCGATGTCTGAGGGAGCCAAGCTGCCTCGATGGCTCAAACTGGCCAATCGCGTGGTAGTGGTCCTGCAGCGCCTCGGCTTGGCTATCGGCACCATGCGCCTGCTCTCGGTCCCGGGCCGTAAAAGTGGCAAGCTGCGTACTACGCCGGTCTCCCCGTTGGCGGTGGACGGCCGACGCTATATCGTCGCTGGCCTCGAAGGAGCCGACTGGGTCAAGAACGCGAGAGCGACCGGCTGGGGTATCCTCGCCCGCGGCCGCAGGCAGGAACGAGTAACCCTCATCGAGCTGCCGGTCGAGGAGCGTGGCCCTATCCTGCGGGAGTTCCCACGTAAGGTGCCACACGGGGTCCGGTTCTTCCAGCAGCTGTACGGCGTGTCGAACGATTCGGAGGCGTTCGCGATGCTCGCACCACGGTGCCCCGTGTTTCGTATCGAGGAGGCGAATCAGTGATCTAATGTAAGCGATCCCCAGCGGGTGTTGCAGCACCCTTGCCGGGACGGTGTCCTACTGCCGCCACCTTGCTCGTGGGCTCCGGCATCCTAGCGTACGCCGTCCTGCGGCGTAGGTAGCCTAAGCGGGAGATGCAGTAGCCCGAACGGAACCCGTTCTATGCCAAGCGCTAGCCGACTCTTAACTGCTCCCGCAGCTCCGTCGGGTCGGTGGTTGGGCTCTGACAGGCGTAATTTACGCAGACGTAGGCGGTGGCCTTGCCATCTCGCGTCGGACGCTCGGCGAGAAGCGGCACGAACTGCGCGGCCTTCTCGTCGCTTTCGGGGCGGCCTGCGACGACCTTATTGGGGAGATAGGTGGAGTAGACGACCCTTAACAAGGCTCCGGTGTCGGGAGCATCCGGGTCCCCGATCACGACCACCTCGTAGGGCGTGGACAGGTAGAAGTCCAGCGCCGAGAGGAGCCGGCCGAAACCGCCGGGGATCCGGGCTATTGCGCCGCTCAAGCCCTCGGCAACGGCCTCGGCGCGCGCCCGGTCGTCGTCCCGGTCCAAGAGCACAGCGAGCTTTAGGAGCACGTCCACGGCAACCGAGGTGCCCGACGGCGAGGCGTTGTCGTAGAAGTCGCGTGGGCGGGTGACGAGCTTCTCGTGGTCGGCCGCCGTGTCGTAGAAGGTACCCCGCACTTCGTCCCAGAAGAGCTCATTGACGACATCCATGAGCGCGACAGCCTCGTTCAGCCAGCGCGTCTCGAAGGTTGCCTCGTAGAGCGCTACGAACCCGTCGGTGACGCAGGCGTAGTCCTCGAGGTAGCCGTTAAACCTGGCCCGGCCGTCCTTGTACGAGCGGTGGAGACGTCCGTTCGCCTTGAGCTTCTCCAGGAGGAAGGAAGCATTTTTTTCAGCTATTAGACGGTAGTCTTCGCTGTCCAGGACGCGGGCAGCGAAGGCAAAGGCGCGGAGCATGAGGCCGTTCCAGGCGGCGAGCACCTTCTCGTCGCGGCCGGGACGTACCCGCTTTTCGCGCTCGGCGAAGAGCTTCTGGCGGATGCTCGATATGCGGGTCGCGAGTTCCTCGTCCGAGATGTCGAACTCGGCGGCGACGACCTCGGGAGCTCGCGGGACGTTGAGGATGTTCTTGCCCTCGAAGTTACCGCGCTCGGTGACGTCCCAGTAGCGCATCGCGAGCCTCGCTTCGTCGGGTTCGAGGGCGGCTTCGATCTCACCCGGTGTCCAGACGTAGAACTTGCCCTCCTCACCCTCGGAGTCGGCGTCTTCGGCGGAATAGAAGCCGCCTTCGGGAGCGGTCATGTCGCGGGCAACGTAGTCGAGTGTCTCTTCGGCGATGCGCCGGTAGAAGGCATCGCCGGTCGCCTGGTAAGCCTCCAGGTACAAGTGAGCGAGGAGAGCGTTGTCGTAGAGCATCTTCTCGAAGTGTGGAACCAACCAGTACTCGTCCACCGAGTAGCGGGCGAAGCCACCGCCGAGCTGGTCGTAGATGCCACCGTTCGCCATCTGCCGGAGCGTGAGCTCGACCCCGGAGAGGGCGGACCGATCGCCCGTCCTCTTGTGGTGTCGCAAGAGGACCTCTAGGTTCATCGCCTGAGGGAACTTCGGCGCGCCTCCGAAGCCTCCGAAGCGGTTGTCTACCTGTCCAACGAGAGCGGTTGCGGCGTGGTTAAGGAGCTCCTCGGAGACCTCGCTCTTCGGAACGGAGGCGTTCGTGGCTTCGCGGAGGAACTCGCGGACATTCTCGGCGCTCTGCAAGACCTCGTCGCGGCGGTTCTCGTAGGCGTCGGCGAGGCTCAGGAGTAACTGCTTAAACGAGGGCATACCGCGGCTCGGTACCGGGGGGAAGTAGGTGCCGCCGTAGAAGGGAGCGCCGTCGGGAGTCATGAAGACAGTCATCGGCCAGCCGCCGTGGCGTATCATCGCCTGGACGGCGGACATGTAGATCGAATCTATGTCGGGGCGCTCCTCACGATCTACCTTGATGTTGACGAAGTGCCGGTTCATGATCTCGGCGGTCTCCTCGTCTTCGAACGACTCGCGTTCCATGACGTGGCACCAATGGCAGGCCGAGTAGCCGACAGAGAGCAAGATGGGCTTGTCCTCGGCCCGGGCCTTCTCCAGGGCCTCCTCGCCCCACGGGTACCAGTCCACGGGGTTATCCTTGTGCTGCAACAGGTACGGGCTCGTCTCCTGCGCCAACCGGTTCGCCATTTAAGTTCCTCTCCCTCTCGCCGCCCCAACGGGTGGCGACGTTTCTTAGACCGTTTTAAGTCGCCGCGAGCGTCGTAGCAGATACCCTACAACGTACCACACGGCACCCTCCTTTAGCCCTTCGGTTCAGCCTCAAGCTTCTTCGTAGTTATCCTCGGGTGCAAATATCCGCGAAAACTACTCGTTCGAGTGGTGCGCCAGGTTCCATAATTCGCTCGCAGGGGACGTTGCGAGTAAGGAGGAATTCCGTGCCGTCTTCGAACCTTACTGAGCGGGCTGGCAGTTGTGCTGGCCGGTGTGCTGCTTATAATCGGCGATCTATCGATCTATTCTTGGCACGGCGCTCATAAGAAGCTGGTGTGGTGTATCAAGAGGAAGAGTGATCGACTTCTGGGTGGCTTTCTCGGACGTGATCCTCCTCGTGAGGGGGCTGATGCGAGAAGCCTGGAACCGCTATCTTTGGGAGGTTCGACCTTCTCGCCAGGTATGACCTATTGGCGGAAGCTTTAAGTACACGCGGGACCATTTCACCCTCGTCCAAGACCGTGCGCCCACGGATGTTTAGCCCCCGATGATGCGGGTACGCTTTGTGGCGGAGTGAAGGCTTCTCGGAGGAGGTAGTGGCCATGTGCTACTCCTACAGAGAGTACCGTAAGGAAGAGGAAGCCCGCAGAAAGCGGGAAGAGGAGCTACGTCGTCAGCGGGAAGAGCAAGCCCGTCGGGCGGAGAAGGAGGAGCCTCAGCGTAGAGAGAGGGTGCTCGTAAGGAGCTAGTAAACGCCACACAAGCATAGAAGTCGGGGCCCCGGGGTATTCTTCCGGGGCTCTTTGCTCTGTGAAAGTCGAAAAAGGATGGCAGGAACATGACAGAGAATCGTATAGGAGCCGAAGATTTAGACTCGACCACGTCGGCCCTGAATCAGGGCGTGAGGAGCCTGGCGATCGAGCGGGCGATCTCGGAGGTAGACGGTTGGCAAAAGAAGCTGGAGTCTTCCGGGGATCTCGGGCTGCAGCCCATCGCCGATAACCTCGCGGAGCTCAAAGAACTGTTGGCGGCCGAAACCCTCGATGCCGGGGCGATCGGTCGCTTGCTCGTCGAACTCGGAGACCGGACCCAGGCGGTGGCCGTGAGCGGGACCGCCTCGCCAGTCGCCGACCGGCTGCAGCTGCTGAGCCAGCTGCTCACTGACGAGGGGCGCTCCGTCGTAGAAGAAGTGGAGCGCTCTACCACGGAAGGAGAGGCTTCAGGAGGCCGGTAGAGGCATCACGGGACCGCGAGCCTCCGGTGCGGGCCATGAAAACTTTGTTATCCTTTGGGCAAGGAGAGATAAACGAAGAGGAGGGTCCATGAACATACAACAGCTCGAAAGCACCGCCATGGAGCTCGTTACCCAGGGCAAGGGTATACTCGCCGCCGACGAGAGCACCGGCACCATAACCAAGCGCTTCGACGCGGTGGGCATCGAGTCCACTGAAGAGAACCGTCGAGCCTACCGGGAGATGCTCTTCACCACTCCCGGCATCGGCGAGTACCTCTCCGGCGTGATCCTCTTTGACGAGACCATCCGCCAGAAGGCCTTCGACGGCACGCCGCTTGTGGAGGTCCTCAAAGAGGAAGGCATCATCCCCGGCATCAAGGTAGACAAAAGCACCGTGACTTTGCCCTTCTCCCCCAACGAAAAGTACACCCAGGGTCTCGACGGCTTGCACGAGCGGCTGGAGGAGTACGTGGAGATGGGGGCACGCTTCACCAAGTGGCGAGCGGTCATCACCATCGGCGACGATATCCCGACGGTCAAGTGCATCGAATCGAATGCCCGCGCTCTGGCCCTCTTCGCGGCGTTCAGCCAGGAGGCCGGCCTCGTACCTATAGTCGAGCCTGAGGTTCTCATAGATGGCCACCACTCCATCGAGCGCTCCGAGGAGGTTAACGAATGGACCCTGAGGAGCACCTACGATGCCCTGTACAAGCAAGGCGTCCACCTCGAGGGTACGCTACTCAAGCCGAACATGGTGATCTCCGGCAAGGACGCCCCCGAGCAGGCATCGATCGAGGAGGTTGCCCGATATACAATTGAGTGCATGCTCAGGAGCGTACCGGCCGCCGTGCCCGGCATCGTCTTCCTCTCCGGCGGGCAGAGTGACGTGTCGGCCACCGAGCACCTGAGCGCGATGAACGCCATGTACGGCAACCTTCCGTGGGAGATATCCTTCTCTTGGGCCCGGGCCCTGCAGCAGAAGCCGATGGAGATCTGGGGCGGCGACCCCTCCAACGTCGAGGAGGCGCAGCGGGTCTTCCACCACCGTACCAGGATGGCCAGCGCCGCCCGCTACGGGAGCTACTCCGAGGATATGGAGAAGGAACTGGCCGCCTAAAGAGCTTATCGGCCGGTCAGGCCGAGGTGCTGACCAGCCGGAACATCGACTAGTTGCCGACCGACTGAACTTTGTCGGCCCGCACTACCAAGCGCCTCTCGAAATCGGGGGGATGCAGGTCTGCAATCGGCTATCCGTATACCCGTGCGTCTAGGACCTAAGCTCGCGGTGACTCTCTTCAGAGACAGAAATTGCTCGCTGCTCTCGAGGTCGATCGAACCGCAGGGAAGGGGTCACCGTAGACGTAGTTGAGGGTGAAAATCCCGTCTACCATGCCCGCCGCATCGTGAGCCTCTACATAGAGGTTCCGTACCAGAACGTCCCGGTTACGCATGGGGTCCACGAATCGCTCGGGACCGGCATTGTTTACTAACGCCTCGCTTACCTCGTGCTTATAAGCGATGCCCGAACGATCTTTCGATTGTGGAAAGCCTTATAGTGGCGTTATAGGTTGACGCTCGATCACCCCCTACGGGGTTTGGTTCCACTCCAGCCAGTACCATCCCAGGGTGCGCATCACTTCGGAGAACTTTTTGAAGTCGGACGGTTTGGTGACGTAGCTGTTAGCGCCCGATCTGTAACCCTCGAGCACGTCTTCGCGCTCGTCCGAGGCGGAGTACAAGATCACGGGTAGCAACTGCGTGCGCTCGTCGGCGCGCAGGCGCCTGAGCACCTCGAGACCGCTCATCTTAGGCAGTTTCACGTCCAGCAAGACAAACTCCGGCATCGCGCTCGCGTCCCTCCCGGCGTAAGCCCCGGTACCGAACAGGTAGTCCACCGCTTCGGCCCCATCTCGCGCCACGACGATGTCGTCCACCTCGTCCGCGATGCCGTGCTTCTTGAAGGCGCGCAGGGCCAGTATCACCTGGTCGGGGTCGTCTTCCACAAGTAGCACGGTCTTGTCGCTCACGTCGCCACTCCCGTATTAAGCCTCCATTCGCCCCATCTTACCCGAGCCCGCTCGGCACAAAAACTCCCGGTAACTAACCATGCGTACAGGTTTCTTCAAAGGAGAGTTGGCTAACAGTCAGGTCCCTGCTAAGTTCGGCGTCGCTCCAAACAAACCATCTCACCCCGGTGGCGCACCAATATCAACGCCCCGAACTACAAAACAGCCCGAACTGCGCTTCCGCACTCTGTTAACCCAGAGTGGTGCCCAGCAGTTAGAGGTAGAAAGAGGGTAAAGAATAGAAGCGCGGCGCCCTCAGCCGCACCACTTTACATCCGCCTACCAGGCCTTATAGCTTTACGACGGCTCAGCGGGAGATCGCTGCCTTCACACGGCAGAGGTCGCTGGTTCGATCCCAGCATCCCCTACTCTCAAAATATCTCGGTTTGCAGGTAAAACGTGGAACAGATACAAAGGCCCGGAACGCTTGTCAACGCCTTGTGCAGCAACCATGTAGCAACCTACGCTAATATCCTGAAACGTTATTGTCGGGTTAGGATGAGAGCAATCCTTGAATAAGAATGTACACTCACTATATCTAGTGAGCGTCCGCGGCGCGTACTGCTGGTGACACACCCGCTAGCCCCGAATTAGGACCATACTTATTCAGGAGCTTGGATATGAGTTTCCGAGAATAACCCTTCTCGGCAATCAAGTGAATAGAGGTAACCCACCCCCTAGCTCTCTGTAGGCCCAAGCTCTCTTGTCAAGGATGCACCAAGCTTTGCAAGGTGGCACTATATTAGGCTACGCGTGGGACCATGCCCACTTGGAAAAAGGAGGTGAAAAGCCGGTGCCTACTTACGTCTCCCTATTTAACTGGACCGATCAAGGAATCAGGAACGTCAGGGATACCGTCCAGCGCTACGAGAGATCCCAAGATATGCAAGACAAGCACGGAGTGAGGTTGGAGAACATCTACTGGACCATCGGTCCCTACGACCTCGTCGTCATAGCCGAGGCGTCTGACGAGGAAAGCATGACCTCCTTCCTCCTCGAACTAGCCTCTGCAGGGAACCTTCGGACTACTACGCTACGCGCATACGACCGAGACGAGATGAGCGGCATCCTCGAAAGACTTGGCTAACGGCTGTTGGCCGCGTTGAGAAGTTGAAGGCTGGAGCTGCCATGCCCCGGCCCTCTCTTTATGCCTTCGAGTTTCCGGGAAGACCCCTTCTCGGCAGCTCGGTGAATAGAAGAGACAACCCCCCAGGCTCTAGTTACACATACTACTTATTGTTAAGTCTGACGAAAAGTGCTCTGAAACACGTAAATCTTCCCTGCTGTGTGTAATGCTGGTTAGTAATGACATGACAAATCGGTGGGGCGCCTTCTTTACCCAACGCGAGGCAGAGTCCTCGTCCTACCACTAGCTGAGGGGATGAGGGATCTTCTCCTCCCCCAGGGTAAGGAGGTGGCGTCTATGAG
>Ga0126310_10000687_pt1 | contig 12061 bp, 11 predicted proteins | sample Plot60_FD_92540 | JGI IMG/M metagenome (GOLD analysis project Ga0126310, IMG submission 92540) | Serpentine soil microbial communities from UC McLaughlin Reserve, CA, USA - Plot60 | ecosystem: Environmental > Terrestrial > Soil > Grasslands | place: USA: UC McLaughlin Reserve, Lake County... | reverse complement strand
TGGACTCATCGGCACTTACGGCTCGTTTTTGCCGGAGTGGCGACGCTCGTGACGGGCGCGATCCTTGCGTCCGCAGCGTTCGCCGGCATGCGCGCGCTCAGCCTGGGCCCGGCAGCGGCGAGCCAGTATCCGAAAAAGGTGACGGTTTGCCACCGGACTCATTCGAAGAAGCATCCTTGGGTGAAGATCCGGATCTCGAGCCATGCCCTGAAGGCGCATCTTCGCCACGGCGACTTCGTGGTCGACGGGGCTCACCCGTGCCCGCCCGCGACCACGGCGAGCGCGAAGAACCACAAGCATCACGGCAAGGGCAAGCACCATCTGAAGGCCGCGAAGGCCAAGCATCATCACAACGCCGCGAAAAGCAACCATCAGGGCGGCGGCAAAGGCCACGGCAAGAAGTGATTCGAGGCGCTCCGTGCGCCTGACGTCCGCGAAGAGCCCCGGGGCGCCGGGGCTCTTCGCTTTTGTACGGTCGGAAGCGTGAGTCAGCCGGCCGGTACCTATCCGCGTATCGCCGAGTTGCCGGTCGAGATCGAGGGCTACCGGCTCGAGCGGCTCGAGGCTCCCGTGACGCGCAATCTCACTCGCGTGACGACGCTCGTGCGCCTGGCCGGCCGTAATGCGGAGGGCCTGGGTGAGGACGTCACCTGGTACGCGGAGGCGCACGATCGCGAGTTGTCCGCCGGTCCCACCCGTCGGCTGGCCGGCTCCTGGACCCTCGAATCATTCTCCGCGGCGCTCGAGATCGAGGAACCGCACAAGCGCTGGGCCTACGAGAGCGCCGCGCTCGACCTGGCGCTGCGGCAGGCGGGCCGCTCTTTCGCAGCTACGGTGGGCCGGACACCGCAGCCGGTGACCTTCGTCGTCTCCCCGGGCCTCGGCGACCCGCCGTCGGCCGAGCCGCTTCGGCGCCGCCTCGAGCTGTACCCGGGGCTGCGCTTCAAGCTCGACCCCGTAAGCGCATGGAAGGACGAGCTCGTTCAGGAGCTGGCCGCGACGGAACGGGTCGAGATCGTCGACTTCAAGGCGTTCTACACGGATCAGAACCCGGCCCCGCCGGACATTCCGCTCTACCGCCGGGTCGCCGAAGGCTTTCCGGACGCCTGGCTCGAAGACCCCGCCCTGACCGACGAGACGAGCGAGGTCTTGGGGCCGCACCGGAAGCGGATCACCTGGGATGCGCCAATTCACTCCGTGGGCGACGTCGGAAGCCTCGCCTTCGCCCCCCTGACCTTGAACGTCAAGCCTTCGCGCTTCGGCTTCCTCCGAGAGCTACTCGACTTCTACGACTACTGCGCCGACCGCGGAATCGCCCTCTACGGCGGTGGCATGTTCGAGCTCGGACCGGGCCGCGGGCAAATCCAGCACCTTGCCTCGCTCTTCCACCCGGACGCGCCGAACGACGTGGCGCCCGGCGGTTACAACGAGCGCGATCCCCGGGCCGGCCTGCCGGCCAGCCCGTTGCCCGCGCCCGGCGGCGAGCCCGGCTTTCGCTGATTCGCCAAGGCGCTCGCTTGCGACGCCGATCTAAGGGACGTCCCGGCTTCGCCGGGGCGTCCGTCTAATCCGGCTAGGGACAGGTGGCGGTGACTCGTTTTCGAACAGGATTTCGGGCGTGGGCGTCTATATTGACTCGCGAGTCAATCGTGAGCGCGACCGAGACCACGAGCGGCGTCTCCTTTGCCCTGAGCGACGAGCAGCGCGCGCTGCGAGAGCTTGCGCGCGACTTCGCCGAGAAGGAGATCAGGCCGGTCGCGGCGGACTACGACGAGCGCTCCCAGCATCCGGCAAACGTACTGGCCGCGGCTCACGACGTGGGGCTGATGAACCCGCACATACCGGAGGAATACGGCGGTCCCGGCCTGTCCGCGTTCGACCAGATCCTGATCGGCGAGGAGCTCGCGTGGGGCTGCTCCGGGATCGCTACCTCGATCGTCGCGAACATCCTCGGCTCCTTGCCCGTCCTGCTCGCTGGGACGGACGAGCAGAAGCGGGAATGGCTTCCGCCGCTCCTCGCGGAGCCGTTGCTCTGCTCGTTCGCTCTGACCGAGCCCGGCGCGGGGTCGGATGTCTCCGGGATCCAGACGACCGCCGTCCGGCGTGGCGAGGACTACGTCCTCAACGGGTCCAAGATGTTCATCACGAATGCCGGGCAGGCTGCCTGGTTCGTCGTCTTCGCCTCGACCGACCGACATGCCGGCCACCGCGGCCTTTCCGCGTTCGTGGTTCCGGCCGACGCCGAGGGCGTCGTGGTCGAGAAGCACCTGGACAAGCTGGGCCAGCGCTCGACGGACACCTCGGCGCTCGCCTTCCAGGAGGTGAGCGTGCCGGCGGGAAGCCGCCTCGGGGAGGAGGGCGAGGGCTTCAAGATCGCGATGCGGACGCTCGACCTGACGCGTCCGGGAACGGCCGCAGGCGCGGTCGGAGTCGCGCGCGCGGCCTTCGAGCATGCCGTCGAGTACTCGAAGGCCCGCATCCAGTTTGGACAGCCGATCGCGGTCAACCAGGGCGTCAACTTCCTGGTCGCGGACATGGCCGCGGAGATCGAAGCGGCGAGGCTGCTGACGTGGCAGGCCGCGTGGCTGATCGACCAGGGGGAGCGCGCGACGCTGCAGTCCTCGTACGCAAAGCGCGTCGCTGCGGACACTGCGATGAAGGTGGCCACGGACGCCGTTCAGATCTTCGGCGGTTACGGCTACATGAAGGAATACCCGGTCGAAAAGCTGATGCGCGACGCGAAGCTGTTTCAGATCTACGAGGGCACCTCGCAGATCCAGCGGCTCGTGATCGCCAGGGAAATCTTCTTGCCGAGGGAGCCTTAGGACCAGGCGCGCTGGCCATCGCGGCAGGGGGTGACCGAACCTTCGGCGAGCCGCTCCGGCCCGCGCCTGATCGGCCCTCGTCGGCCGCTAGACTCCCGCCTTCGTGGTCAGCAGGTCACGTGCCGTTCCCGCGCGCTCGCGCCGCAGGCGGAAGAGGTCGACGCGCGTCCGCGTCCAGCGCGGCGCGCTTGGATTCCTCCTCCTGGCCGTGATTGGGTCCGGCCTCGGCCTCGCCTTCGCCGGTTCGCCGGGGCGGATCGCCGCGGGGGTGCAAATCGACGGCGTAAATGTCGGCGGCATGACACCGGCTGAGGCGGAGCGCCTCCTCGAGCGGCGGGCCGCGTCATTGGACCGGGTTCCGGTGGCCTTCGTCGCAGGCGAGCACCGCTGGTGGCTGACGCCGAAGCAGTTGGGCGTCCGCGCCGATTGGGCCGCCGCCGTCGATGTGGCGCGGCGCCATGGCGACGGGTTCGGGCCTTTTCGAGGCTTCCGCCGGATCGGCGTCCGGGTCTTCGGTGCCCAGCTCGCGCCGCCGACGAGGGTGTACGACGCCGCGCTCAAGTTCGAGCTCCGTCGTTTCGCGCAAGCCCTTTACCGTCCGCATCGCGACCCCCAGCTCCGCCTGCGTGGCCTCGAGCCGGTCGTGATCGGAGGGAACGCGGGCCGACGCCTCGACCAGGCGTCGGCCGCGCGGATCGTCGTCGCGGCACTCGCCGGTTTCACGCGGCGGCCGGTCCCGTTGCCCCTCCGCCGCGAGCCGACCGCCGTTTCGACCGCGCAGCTGTCCGCCGCCGCAGCGCGCATTCGGGTCGCCCTCTCTGCGCCGGTGCAGATCCGTTCGCGGGCGGCCACGTTGGCGATCTCGCCGTGGCAGTTGCGGGCGATGCTCGAACGGCCACGAGCCGGGCTCCCGGCGCTGCGAATCGGCGGTCCGGGGGCCGATCGCTACTTCGCGCGTCTGCGCCGCGCACTCGACCGCCCTGCCCGAAACGCCCGTTTTGCGATCTCGTCGAACGGCGCGGTCGGACTCGTTCCGTCCCGCCGAGGACTGCGGCTCGATGTGCCCGCCACGGCAGCGAGCCTCCTCACCGCGGCGCTCACGCGCGGATCGCAGCGCACAGCCCGGATCATCGCCACGACGGTGCAACCTGGGCGGACGACGCGACAGGCACGAGCGCTGGGAATTCGCGGCCTCGTCGGAAGCTACGAGACGATCTACGGCGGCGACGCGAACCGGATTCACAATGTGCAACTCGTCGCGCGACTCCTCGACGGCCACCTGATAGCGCCGGGTGCGACGTTCTCGTTCAACAGGGCGACCGGCGCGCGCACCGCCGAGAAGGGTTTCCGCGAGGCGCCGGTGATCATCAACGGCGAGCTCAGCACCGGACTCGGCGGCGGGGTCTGCCAGGTCTCGACCACGGTTTTCAACGCCGCATACGAGGGCGGTCTCAAGATCACCTCGCGCACGAACCATGCGCTCTACATCAGCCACTACCCGCTTGGTCGTGATGCGACAGTCGACTACCCGGAGGTCGACCTTCGGTTCGTCAACGACACGCCGCACTGGCTGTTGCTGCGCACCTTCGTGGGCTCGTACTCGCTGACGGTTGGCCTCTACGGCGCGCCTCAGCACCGCCGCGTCGTAACCGACACGCGTCCGCTCGTGGACACCGGCGCGCCGCCGGTCAAGGAGCAGCCGGACGCGTCTCTCACCGAAGGTCGAACCGTCGTCGTCCAGGGCGGTGAGCCGCCGCGCTCGACCAGCGTCCGCCGCCGCGTCTATCGGAACGGGAGACTGCTCTACGACGACACGTGGTACTCGTCGTACCGCGGCGAGCCGAAGCTCGTTCTCGTCGGGACGAAGCCGAAGCCGGTGCCGGTCAAGAAGAAGAAGCCGCCGGTGACAACGACAACGACGACCACCACCACCACGACCACGACCACGACCACGACGACACCTACTCCGTAGGCGTCGGCTCGGCTCTAGCGATCGCGTCCACGAGCCACTGCGGCACCCGCGTCGGCCGCAACGTCAGTGCGTCGGCGCAGGCGTGTCCGGTCGATCCTTCTGCGATCAACTCGTCGTCGCGCTCGACGCGATAGTCGAACCGAAAGCGGGCTCCGCGAACCTCGCCGCAACGCGCGCGGATGACGAGTCGGTCGTCGAAGCGGGCCGGTGTCCGGAAGCTGACGTTCGCGGCAAGCGTCAGCGCCTCGACTCCCTCGGCCTGGAGCTCGGGATAGCCGCCGCGAAAGCGAGCCAGGTACTCGATCCTCGCAACCTCGAACCAGACCAGATAGACGGCGTGATGTGCGATGCCCTGGGCGTCCGTCTCGGCGAACCGCACCTTCACCTCGGTCGAGAACCCGAACTCCACGGCCGAACTCTCTACGATCGGCGCGATGGACGCGTCCTCGCTCGCCCGACTGATCAGGGCGAACCAGCCATGCGTCGTCCTGACAGGCGCCGGCGTGTCGACGGAGAGCGGAATTCCCGACTTTCGCTCCCCGACGGGGATCTGGGCGCAATTCGACCCCGCGGAGTACGCGTCGCTGGCGGCGTTCCGCTCCGATCCCCGAAAGGTCTGGCGGTTCTACAAGCCGCGGATCGCGATGCTCACCGACGCCGAGCCGAACGCCGCACATCGTGCGCTCGCCGTGCTCGAGCAGGCCGGCCTCATCGAGGCCGTTGTCACGCAGAACATCGACCTTCTCCACGAGCGTGCGGGTAGCCGGAACCTCGTCGAGGTGCACGGCTCGATCCGTTCGGCGACCTGCCCTTCGTGTAGCTCCACGTATGCGTGGGGCGACGTCGTGGCGAAGCTCGAGGACGCCGAGGCGCCGGCATGCGACGCCTGCGGCGCGATCCTCAAGCCAGACGTCGTCTTCTTCGGAGAGCTGCTCCCGGTCGACGCGATCGAGCGCGCCTTCGAACTGGCGCACCGTGCGCGGCTGCTACTCGTGGTCGGCTCCTCGCTCGAGGTCCATCCGGTTGCTGCCCTGCCGGAGAAGACGCTGGCGGCGGGCGGGCGCCTCGCGATCGTGAACAAGGGACGCACGCCGTACGATCGTCGGGCCGACCTGAAGCTGGAAGGGAACGCCGGGGAGATCCTTGGCACCGTCGCCGCGGAGCTCGTCTAGGCCCGGCGCTGTCTGGACGCTAGGCTGCCGCGCGTCAGAGGCGTCGCTTGCGATGCCCACTGGAGGTCGTGGCGGCTTTGCCGCCGCGACCGTCTAAACCCGGTCGATGGAGAGGGGCCGTTCTGGACGCTAGGCCGCGGCGCGTCGGAGCTGACGCTCTTGCAGTAGCCGGTTGCACTGGCTGCACTGAACGCGCTCGACCTCGTAGGGAATGCCCTGTTGCTGGCGTAGCGCGTAACTCTTCACCTTCGTATGCCGGTGCGGTGCCGGAAACGGGATCGTTTTGCTCATCTCACTCAAGGTAGCTCTGTCCTCGGAAAGTACGACGCTCAGAGGGTGAAGAAGTTGTGACAAAGCGGAGACTGGCAAAAACCGTCACTCGGACCCGTTAGCCTGCGGCGGAGTCGCGCGAAAACGACGAAAGGAACATGATGGCTTCACGACGACAAGGAGGACTGCTGGGAATCAGCGAGGAGCTGCTCGGCCGAATCAGCGAGTTCCCGGGTGCCAAGAGCCTGCTCGAAGGCATCAATACGCTCCGCGAGCGGGTCGACGAGCTGCAAAAGCGGATGCGCGGGCTGGACGAGCTGACGCGACGTGTCGACGCGCTCGAGCGCCGGGTCGACCAGCTCTCGCGCTCCCCCCGCAGTGGCTCGGCACGGAAGGCGCCGACTTCCCGCTCGTCCACGGCGAAGCGGAGCCCTTCGACGCGACCGCGCGGAGCGACGAGGAAGCGCGGTGGTCAGGGTGGAGCGGGCTCCAGCGGAGCCGACGGCCCCGGCGGAGCCGACGGCCCCAGCGGAGCCGGCGGCCCCAGCCCGTCGCCCTAAGGCGGCACGCGCAGCCGCAGTGCGCGGGGGATGAGCTCGAAGCGCACGGGGGTCGTTCCGGGCTGCTCGCCGTCGAGCTCGACCGAGAGCGGTTCGGAAGCATCGATCTCGACGGTCGAGCCGCGCAGAAGCTCGGCTTTCGGGTGCGGGAGGTGCTTGCCGCGGTACGTCTTCGGCAGCGTCAGGAGCAGGTCCCGCTTGGTCAGGTTCCCGATCAGCAGTACGTCGAAGACACCGTCGTCCGGCTCCGCCTCCGGGACGATCATCATTCCCCCGCCGAAGTAGCGGCCGTTCGCGGCGACGACGTCGTGCATGTGCGCCCTGCGTGATTCATTGTCAACCCGGACCGTGATCTCGGAGGTTCGCCAGCGTGCGAACACCGCCAGCGTCGCCCAGAAGTACGAAACCTTGCCGCCGAGTGGCTTGCCCATCTCGTTGGCGCGCTTGGCGATCGCGCCGCTCATCCCGGCGCTGGCGATATTCGCGAAGTAGGCCTCGGCGGTCTCGCCGTGCCAGGAGCGGAACCTTGCCAAGCCGAGATCGATCTCCTGGACGCGGCCGTCTCGTGCCGTCCTCAGGGCGGCGTCGAGCCGGTGAGGGATCCGGTACGTGCGGACGAAATCGCGGCCGGTGCCACGAGGGACGACGGCGAGCTCGACGTCTGCCCGGCCCGCTACCCCGTTGACCACCTCGTAGACGGTTCCATCCCCGCCGACGACGATCAGCAGCTCGGCCCCGTCGTCGGCAGCGCCCCGCGCGAGCTCGGTGAGATGACCGGGTCGTTCCGAGAGCAGCGCGTCGCCACTGAGCCCCGCGGCGGCGGCCCGGCTTGCGATCTGTGGCCACCGCCTGCCCGTGGCCCCGTTCTCCGCAGCCGGGTTGACGAGGAAGACGGCTCGGCGGCTCTTACTCAAGTGTTTGGGAAACGCTCAACTAGGGCGGGGCGCCGTGCGTCGCAAGCGAGCGCCTTGGGCCTTACGCCTTGGGCTCGGCGGTCACGGTCGCTAGAGCGATCCGTGTCATCAGGTCGACCGCCGCCCGCAGCTCCTCGTCCGAGATGCGCTTGAACTCCTTCTCGACGACGACGTCGCTGACCGTCAGGAGGCAGCCGGCCTGGACGCCGCGAAGAGCGCCGAGGGTGAACAGCACCGCCGCCTCCATCTCGACTGCAAGGACGCCTCTGGAGCACCAGCGGTCGTATTGCTCTCCGTCCGGGTTGTAGAACAGGTCGCTCGACACGATCGGGCCGACCCGGAGCGGCTGGTCGAGCTCCTTGGCGTAGTGGACCGCTCCGTGGACGAGCTCCCAGTCCGACGTGGGAGTGTGGGGCTCGCCGCCGACCAGGTGCTGCGCGGTGGCGTCGGCCGCGACGGCTGAGATCGCCACGATCAGGTCGCCCAGCTGCAGGTCGGGCTGCAGGCCGCCGCACGTGCCGACGCGAAGCAGCCGCTTGACGCCCAGCTGGACCAGCTCTTCGACGACGATCGCTGCCGACGGGCAGCCCATCCCGGTCGCCTGCACGGAAACCGGCCGCCCTTCGAACTCGCCGGTGTAGCCGAGCATTCCGCGCTCGCTGTTTCTCTGCACCGGGTTGTCGAGGTAAGTCTCCGCGATGTACTGCGCACGGAGCGGGTCGCCGGGCAGCAGGCAGGCCTCCGCGTACTCACCCGGCTCGGCGCGGACGTGAATCGGCACGCGCGAACCCTAGTTCCTGGCCGTCGTCTCGTGCACGATTGCGGACGTGGCTGCGCTGAGGGAGCCCGGGCTGGACGAAGTTCTCGCTTTTTGCGCCGAGGACCCGGTCGAGCGCGTCTTTCTCGAGGAGGCCGCGCGGCGGGGGTTCGGCCGCTTCACGGCCCTCGCCGACAATGGGCGCCTCGCGGCGCTGTGCCATGCGGGTGCGAACCTCGTGCCCTCGGGAAACGGTTGCGGTGCCTTCGCGGAAGTCGCAAAGGGCTCTCGGGCGCGCATGATCATCGGCGAGCAGACAGCGGTCTCGGAGCTCTGGACGGCCTCGTCGCCGCACTTGCCGTCGCCGCGCGAGGACCGGCCCGGCCAACCCGTGTACGTGCTCGACGAAGCGCCTGCGCCGGGGGAAACGGGTTTGCGCGCCGCCCACGACGACGACTTCGAGCTGCTGCTACCCGCTTGCGCGGCGGCGCATCGCGAGGAGATCGGGATCGATCCGCTGCAGCGCGATCCCGAGAGCTTCCGCTGGCGGACACGCGCACAGATCGACGAGGGGCGCTCCTGGGTCTGGACGGACCGCGGCACGATCCTGTTCAAGGCCGAGGCCTCGGCGTGGACGCCGGAGGCCGTTCAGCTGCAGCAGGTCTGGGTCGACCCGCCTGCGCGCGGGAAGGGGTACGCCCAGCGCGGCCTGCGCGACCTCTGTCGCCTGCTGCTCGCGCGCGTGCCGACCGTCTGCCTTTTCGTCCGGAGCGACAACGCTCCTGCGATTCGCGTCTACGAAGCGATCGGAATGCGGCACACCATCTCGTACCGGAGCCTGATCTTCTGAGGGGACGCCGACTCGTCTTGCTCGCCGTCGGCCTTTGGTTCGGCCGCTGGGCGGCCATGGAGCTCGCCTCGTTCGCCGGTCATCGGCTGCTGCCGCCAGGGCCGCCGCCGCGAGAATCGGAGCGCCGGCCCGGGTGGATGCCCCTTCGTCGCGACACTTGACTCCCTCCTACGAAGCTGCTGCTGCACTTGTTCGGGTCTGACCCTTCGAACTGGCACGGCAAGCCGTGTCTTTCGTGACGAGACTGCAACACTTTCCCGATGAAGCAGCCAGACCTGCGTTCGCGCGTTCAAGATCACATCCGTCGGCTGGAGCTGATCCCGTCCGGTGGAGACGTGACCGTTCTCGTCTCCGGCGGCGCCGACTCGACCTGCGCCTGGCACGTCCTTCGTGAGCTCGATTACGAGGTCTCCGCGCTCCACGTGAACCATGGCCTGCGCGGGGAGGAGGCCCAAGCAGACGCCCGCTTCTGCCGCGAGCTCATGGACGCCGAGGTCGTCGACGGCCGTCCGCCTCACAGCTCCAGGGAGGAAGAGCTCCGCCGCATTCGGTACAGCTTCGCGACCGACCGTCTGCGGGCCACGGGCCACACCGCCTCCGACCAAGTGGAGACGATCCTCTACCGGCTGGCGACGAACGGCCGTCCGACCGGAATCAAGGCGAAGCGAGAGGACGGCGTCGTCCGGCCGTTGCTGCCGGTCTGGCGGGAGGAGACGACGGCCTACTGTCGGGCCCAGGGCCTCGCTTTCCGCACGGACAGCACGAATGCCGATACCACCCGCGGCCTGATCCGAGACAAGATCCTGCCGCTCCTCCGTGAGCTTCATCCCGCTGCGGACGCGAACCTGCTGCGGGCTCTCGAGGAGCGCTCGACGCTCCAGCCGGCTCTGGCCGAGCTGATCGCCTCGCCGGTCGGCTCGAAGCGTCTCGATCTCGGCAACGGCCTCCAGCTCGTACGCGAGTACGACCGGGCCTGGCTCGAGCGCGGCCCGGTTGCGCTCGAGGGCGCGGTTCGCTGGGGGGAGTGGAGGATTGAATCCCCGCTCCCAGGCCTTAAGGTACGGGGCTGGAGACCGGGCGACAGGCTGGCCGGCCGCCGGAAGAAGATCCAGGACGTGTTCGTCGACGCCAAGATTCCCCGCTCGAAGCGCGAGGCGTGGCCGCTGATCGTGCGCGGTGACGAGGTCGTCGCCGTTCCCGGTGTCGTCGAGCACCCCGAGGTGAAGGCTGAGCGTGTCGCAAACTGAGCTCGAGTCCGCGGTTGGCGAGATCCTGATCGATAAGGAGACCCTGAGCGGCCGCATCGCCGAGCTCGGAGCAGAGATCTCCGCCGACTACCAGGGCCGGGACCTCCTTCTGATCGGCGTCCTCAAGGGCGCCGTCTTCTTCATGGCCGATCTGATGCGGAGGTTGACGATCCCTTGCGAAGTCGACTTCATGGCCATCTCGAGCTACGGCGCGTCGACCGACTCCTCCGGAGTCGTCCGAATCCTCAAGGATCTCGACATCAACATCGAGGGCCGCCATGTGCTCGTGGTCGAGGACATCATCGATTCGGGCCTGACCCTCTCGTACCTGATGCGCAACCTCGAAGCCCGCGAGCCCGCGACGCTCGAGGTCTGCGCGCTGCTGACGAAACCGGACCGCCGCGAGATCGACGTGCCCGTGCGCTACGTCGGCTTCGAGATCCCGAATCGATTCGTGATCGGTTACGGCCTGGACTTCGGGGAGCGGTACCGGAACCTCCCCTACGTTGCGGTGCTCAGTGACGAAGCGCTGCCTGAAGGTTTTTAGCTTCGGGCGCGCGATTGGAAGGCGCGCGATTGGAAGGCTTATGCACGGTGGTACCCTGCCGATAGAGGTTTCGTGAACCGCTTCTTCCGCAGCGCACTCTTCCCGCTCTTCGTAATCGTGCTGCTCGTCTACCTGGCGAGCCAGACGCTGATCCCGCACGGGAAGAACACGCAGAAGGTCACGTACTCGGAGTTCCGCCAGGACATCGCCACCGACAAGGTCCAGAGCGCCGAGTTCACGCCCAGCAAGCGCCAGATCAGCGGCAAGCTGGTAGACGGGAAGAAGTACTCGGTCCACTATCCGGCCGACCAGTCGGTGCCGAGCATCGAGACGGCGCTCGACAAGAGCCGCGTCGAGTACGACTCCAAGGGGACCGGCAACTGGTCCTGGATCGGCTTTTTCACCTCGCTGCTGCCCTTCGTGCTCCTGTTCGCGTTCTGGATCTTCTTGATGAACCAGGTGCAGGGCGGCGGTTCGAAGGTGATGAGCTTCGGCAAGAGCCGCGCGAAGCGGATGGCTCCCGACTCGCCGAAGATCGGCTTCAAGGACGTTGCCGGGGTCGACGAGGCAGTCGAGGAACTGCAGGAGATCAAGGAGTTCCTCGAGAACCCGAAGAAGTTCCAGGCCCTCGGTGCGCGGATCCCGAAGGGCGTGCTGCTCTACGGCCCGCCCGGCACCGGTAAGACGCTGCTCGCGCGCGCCGTCGCCGGCGAGGCGGGGGTGCCCTTCTTCTCGATCTCCGGCTCCGACTTCGTCGAGATGTTCGTCGGCGTCGGCGCCTCGCGCGTCCGCGACCTCTTCGAGCAGGCCAAGCAGGCCGCTCCCTGCATCGTCTTCATGGACGAGATCGACGCGGTCGGCCGCCATCGCGGCGCCGGTCTCGGCGGCGGCCACGACGAGCGCGAGCAGACGCTGAACCAGCTCCTCGTCGAGATGGACGGGTTCGA
>Ga0126310_10000686_pt1 | contig 12071 bp, 14 predicted proteins | sample Plot60_FD_92540 | JGI IMG/M metagenome (GOLD analysis project Ga0126310, IMG submission 92540) | Serpentine soil microbial communities from UC McLaughlin Reserve, CA, USA - Plot60 | ecosystem: Environmental > Terrestrial > Soil > Grasslands | place: USA: UC McLaughlin Reserve, Lake County... | reverse complement strand
TACCCGTTGTTCACGATGTCGTGGACCTCGCGCGGGTCGACCTCCTTGATCTGCTCCCTGACTTGCCGCAGCAGTTCTGCGCCTGATGCCATCCCGACGAAAACTCCTAAAACCAGAGGGGAATTACTTCAAAAAGTGTAGCGAGGGCGAAAACCGAGGCCACTCCGCTCAGAAATTGCCCCCAAACGCAGATCGAGCCCGAATTGCTTCGGGCCCGATCCACGACCTAGACACTATTGCTGCGGAGGGACGCCCGATCCGATATGGCGTCCGCGCTCCACGATCATTGTCGGTGGCGGCCATGGCGCCCCACATAGGGTCGCGACCCCATTTTCGGAAATGAGACGCAGAGAGTCACTGATCGGACAGGTCGTGGCGGTCAACGTGCTGCTGGTCGTCGCGGTCCTGTTCGCGGCATCAGCGGCGGCCGGGCTGAACCTCGGTGTCACCGACGAGCGTCTTCGTTTCGGCGCAATCTTGGTATCGGCCCTCCTCCTGCTGGTCGTGAATCTCATCGTGCTGCGCCGGCGTTTCTCGCCCCTGGAGACGCTGATCGCGCGTCTGGAGGAGATCGACCCGGCGCAGCCGACCACGCAATTCGTCGTACCGACCACCAACGTGGAGGAGGTCGAGCGCCTGGCGATCACCTTCCGGCGCCTCCTGAAGCGGATCGAGGACGAGCGGCGGCGGTCGGGCCGGCTCGTACTGCGCGCGCAGGAGGAGGAGCGCCGGCGGCTGGCGCGCGACCTCCACGACGAGGTGAACCAGGCGCTGACGGCGATCCTGCTGCGCCTCCAGGCTCTCAGCGAGAGCGCGCCGCCCGAGCTGGCCTGGGAGATCACCGAGCTCAAGACGCTTGTCAACCAGGCGATGACCGAGCTCCTGCGGCTGGCGCGCCAGCTGCGGCCGGCGTCCCTTGACGACATGGGCCTCATCGCCGCGCTGGAGAGCCAGATCGCGCGCTTCAGCCAGCAGACGGGGATCCACGCGGTGCTCCACCACGAGGGCGCGCCCGACTCGATCAGCGAGGACCAACAGACGGTCATCTACCGCGTGGTCCAGGAAGCGCTGTCGAACACGGCGCAGCACTCGGACGCGACCTTCGTGGACTTCGAGCTCCGGGTGTTTCCGTCTCACGGCGTCGAGCTGCGCGTCCGCGACAACGGCAAGGGCTTCGATGCGGCGCGAGGCGCTGACGGCGGCCCCGGCATCGGCCTGTCGGGAATGGCCGAGCGTGCTCGGCTCGTCGGTGGTGAGCTCACCGTGACTTCCTCCCCGGGGAGCGGAACCCGTGTCAGGCTCTATATCCCGCAATGAGGCCCGAGTGCTGCACATACTGATCGCCGATGACCACGGGATCGTGCGTGCCGGGCTGCGCATGCTGCTCGACCGCCAAGACGGGATGAACGTGGTCGCCGAGGCGGAGGACGGCGTCGACGCGGTCGAGAAAGCGCTCGCACAGAGACCGGACATCGCCGTCCTCGATGTGGCAATGCCGCGCATGACGGGCCTTCAGGCGGCGCGCCACATCCGCGAGCAGGCGCCTGAAGTGAACGTGCTGCTGCTGTCGATGCATGACGACGAGCGCTACCTGCTCGAGGCGCTGAAGGCGGGCGCTTCTGGCTACGTGCTGAAGCGCGCCGCGGACACCGATCTCGTCGATGCGATCCGCGCCGTCGCGCGCGGTGGCTCGTTCATCTCTCCGCACGCCGAGGGGACCCTGCTGAAGCGAATGCTCACCGACACCGATTCGGACCCAACCGAGAAGCTGACGCCGCGCGAGCGCGAGGTAGTGAAGCTGATCGCGGAGGCGTACACGAACAAGGAGATCGCGGCGATCCTCAACCTGGCGGAGAAGACCGTCGAGTCACACCGTGCGAACGTGCTGGCGAAGCTCGGGATGCGCGACCGCGTCGAGCTGGTCCGCTACGCGATCCGCCGCGGCTTGATCGAGGCGTGATCGCTCCAGGGGGCGCCGCTCGCTGTCGGCGGGGCTACCCTCGGCCTCGTGAGCTCACGCTTGGCCCTGGCTCTCTTTGCCACGACCTGCGCCCTGTTCGCGGTGATCGCCGTGTTCGCGATCTCGCGCATCAGCGCCGAATCCGACTCACCGCAGGTTGTCGACAGCGCCGACTCGCCGTTCCGCGGCGGCACCTTGCCGCCGCGCGTCCACGCGCCCGAGTTCACGCTGACCGACCAGGACGGCAAGCGCGTCTCGATGTCCCAGTACCGCGGCGAACCGGTGGTCGTCACCTACACCTATACGCACTGCAAGGAGACCTGCCCGCTGCAGGCCCAGATGATCCGCGGAGCGCTCGATGATCTGGGCCACGACATCCCGGCGCTCGCAGTATCGGTCGACCCGTTCGGCGACACGCGCGCAAGCGCGCGCGCGTTCCTGGCGGAGCAGAAGATGACTGGCCGCATGCGCTACGTGCTGGGAACGCGGCGTCAGCTGCAGCCCGTCTGGCGTGGCTTCGCGATCCAGCCGCAGTTGCGCGACAGCGAGCACCAGGCCTACATCACGCTCGTCGATCGCAAGGGCCTGCAGCGCGTCGCAGTCGCGATCAACCAGACCTCCCCAGAGGATCTCGCGCACGACATAAAGGTGCTCGAGCGCCGCTGATTTGCGCGCTCCGCCCGACGGGAGCGTCGTTCAGAGCCAATCCGACCCGCTGAGTAGGATTTGATGGGTGATCTTCTCCACGAAGGCCGAATACGGGGTGCGCGTCATGGCGCACCTGGCCGGAACGGCTGCTGACCGGCCGATTTCGCTGGGCTCGATTGCGGAGGCTGAAGGGCTTCCGCTCGCGTACCTGGAGCACCTGGTGCAGCGGCTTCGCCGCGAGGGCCTCGTGGAGAGCCGACGCGGTGCGCACGGCGGCTACACGCTGTCGCGCCCGGCGACCGAGATCACGATGGCGGAGATCGTCTCGGCCCTCGAGGGCCACCTCGCCCCGATCGAGTGCATCACGCCCGATGGCATGTGCTCGCGTGAGGTGAAGGGCGACTCGCCGTGTCCGACCAAGCTCCTCTGGACGCGCGTCCAGGGATCGATCGTCAGGACGCTCACCGACATGACCCTTGAAGACCTCACCCCGAAGAAGGAGCAGCAGGCCGCATGAGCCTCGAGATCCAGAACCTGCACGTGCGCACCGACGAGCGCGAGATCCTCCACGGCGTCGACCTCGTCATCAGCAAGGGCGAGACCCATGCGCTGATGGGTCCGAACGGCTCGGGCAAGTCCACCCTCGCGAACACGTTGATGGGCAACCCGACCTACGAGATCACCGATGGAAGGATCCTGCTCGACGGCGAGGATTTGACCGAGGCTGACCCTGACGACCGCGCCAGGGCCGGCCTGTTCCTGGCCTTCCAGTATCCCGTCTCGATTCCGGGCGTGTCGGTCGCGAACTTCCTCCGCACCGCGCTCAACGCGAAGCGCGACGAGCCGATCAAGGTCAAGGCGTTCGGCGAGCTGCTCAAGAAGAACATGGAGCTGCTCCGCGTCGAGCGCGAGTTCACGAGCCGCTACCTGAACGACGGCTTCTCGGGGGGCGAGAAGAAGCGCGCCGAGATCCTGCAGATGGCGATGCTCCAGCCCGGCTACGCCGTCCTCGACGAGACCGACTCGGGCCTCGACATCGACGCGCTCCGGGTCGTGGCCGACGGCGTCAATGCGCTGCGCGGCCCGGACCTGGGCGCCCTGATCATCACCCACTACACGCGCATCCTGCAGTACGTTCAGCCGGACTTCGTCCACATCATGCTCAGCGGCCGGATCGTTCAAGAGGGCGGCCCCGAGCTGGCGGACCATCTGGAGGAGAAGGGCTACGACTGGGTCCGCGAGGAGGTGGCTGCAGGCGATGCCGCCTAAGTTCGTCGAGGACCGCCGCGCCGTTGCGCTCGAGGTCTACGAGCGCGAGCCGCTGCCGACTTGGCGCCGCTCGGGCTTCTGGACGACCACGCTGCGCCACCTGCGGCTGGAGGAGCTCGAGCCGAGGCGCTACGACGCTCAGTCCGAGCGCCCCGAGCTCGTCGCGAACGACGAGATCGCGGCGCTGCTCGTCCAGCGTGGCGCCTCGGTCGTCTACAGCGAGGTCAATGACGACCGCATCACGCTCACGTCACTCGAGGAAGCCGCCGAGTTGCACCCGGAGCTCGTCGAGCAGTACTGGGGCAAGCGCGTCAGCCCCGGCGAGGGCAAGTTCCCGGCCGCGACGGGCGCGTTCTGGACCGGCGGCGCGTTCCTGCACGTCCCGCGCGGCGAGAAGATCGAGAAGCCGATCCAGATCGTCTGGCTGATCGACGAGCCGGGCACCGCGCAGTACGCGCAGACGCTTGCGATCGTCGACGAGCTGGCCGAGTGCGAGATCCGCGAGTACTTCCTGGCGCCTGACTTCGCCGGCCAAGCACTCCATTCGGGCCTGTTCGAGCTCTTTGTCGGCCCCGCCGCGAACGTCCGCCTCGCGCACCTGCAGGACTGGGGCACCGGCGAGGTCTACGACATCTCAACGCGCCGCGTGGAGATCGGTCGCGACGCCCACTGCAGCTGGGTGCCGATCCACCTGGGCGGCCATCTGACCAAGCAGACGCTCGACATCATCACCGCGGCGCCAGGCGCGGACATGCGCCACACGGGCCTATACATCACGCAGGGCGAAGAGCACCTCGACCTGTTCACGACCGACCTGCACGAGGCCGGCAAGACCACCGGCGACACCGTCTGGAAGGGCGCCCTCACCGGCGACTCGCGCGCGTCGTACGAGGGCCTCATCCACATCGTGAAGGACGCCCAGGACACCGACACCTACCTGCAGACGCACTCGATGCTGCTCTCGCCGCGCGCCAAGGGCGACGCGATCCCATCGCTGATCGTCGAGACCGACAACGTCAAGGCCTCGCACGGCGGCACTGTCGGAGAGATCGACGAGGAGCAGGTCTTCTACATGATGACCCGCGGAATAGCGCGGCGTGACGCTGTGCGGATCCTCGTCGAGGGCTACTTCGAGGAGGTCATCCAGCGCCTGCACGACCCGGTGCTGGAGGAGATCGTTCGCGAGCGGATCGCGCAGAAGATCGCCGAGGCCGAGGAAGACGTCAGGGAGTACGTGGAGCACCGCTGATGGCAACGACTGCTTCCCTCGACGTCCGCACCGATTTCCCGATCCTCCAGGGCGACATCGCCTACCTGGACTCCGCCGCGACCTCGCAGAAGCCCGAGGCGGTCATCCAGGCGATCGACAACTACTACCGGACCTCGAACGCCAACATCCACCGCTCGGTCTATGACCTGGCGGTGAAGGCGACCGAGGCGTACGAGGGCGCGCGCGAGCGCGTCGCGGAGTTCGTCGGGTGGGAGACGCCGACAACGATCTTCACCGCGAACGCCAGCGCGGCGATCAACCTGGTCGCCTACGCGTGGGCCCGCCACGAGCTGAAGCCAGGCGACGAGATCCTCGTGACCGAGATGGAGCACCACTCCAACCTCGTGCCGTGGCAGCTGGCCGCGCAGGAGACAGGCGCCAAGCTGCGCTACCTGCACGTGCAGGACGACGGCACGCTGTCGCTCGACGAGCTCGACGCGGAGCTCGCGCGCGGAACCATCCGGATGGTCGCCGTCGTCCACGTCTCGAACGTGCTCGGGACGGTCAATCCGGTCGCGGAGATCGCGGCACGGGCGGGCGCGGCCGGAGCATTGACGCTCGTCGACGGCTCGCAGGCGGTGCCGCAGATGCCGGTCGACGTGAGCGCGCTCGGTTGCGACTTCTACGCCTGGACCGGCCACAAGGCGCTCGGCCCGACCGGCATCGGGGTGCTGCATGGGCGTCGCGAGCTGCTCGAGTCGATGCGGCCCTTCATCGGAGGCGGCCACATGATCTCGATGGTCGGGGAGCAGGAGTCGACCTGGAACGAGCTGCCGTGGAAGTTCGAGGCGGGTACCTCGGCAATCGCGGAGGCCGTCGGACTGGACGCGGCCATCAAGTACCTGAGCGACATCGGGATGCACGCCGTCCGCGCCCATGAGGCGGAGCTCACTGCGTACGCGCTAGAGCGCCTGCCGGAGGTGCCTGGGATCACGATCTTCGGTCCGACCGACCTCGACAAGCGCGGCGGCACCGTCTCGTTCGCGATCGAAGGCATGCACCCGCACGACATCGCCGAGCTGCTCGGCCGCGAGAACGTCTGCATCCGCGCCGGCCACCACTGCGCGCAGCCGCTGATGCGGAACCTGGGCGTGCCGGCGACCGCACGAGCGAGCTTCCACGTCTACAACAGCCGTCAGGACATCGACAAGCTGATCGACGCCCTGCACAACGCTCGTAAGGTCTTTCAGCTGTGAAGAGCCGATCGGCCCCGAAAACCTGATGGACGAGCTTTACCGCGACTACATCCTGGATCACTACAAGAACCCGAAGAACTTCGGTGAGCTGCCCGAGCGCGACCTCGAGTTCCACGACAAGAACCCGCTCTGCGGCGACGAGATGGAACTCCAGATCCGCGTCGAGGACGGCAAGATCGCCGACCTCAAGTGGCACGGTCAGGGCTGCGCGATCTCGCAGGCGGCCGCCTCGATCGCATCCGAGGAGCTGATCGGTATGCCGCTCGACGATGCCGCGAAGCTCGATGCCGACTGGATGCTCGAGCAGATGGGAATCGAGATTTCCGCCACGCGCCGCAAGTGTGCGCTGCTGAACCTGAAGGTTCTGCGCGGCGCCACGACGGGGGATCCGAGCTGGCCCGAGTGACCTGGGTCGCCGCCCTCGTCCCCTAGCGCTCGAACGTTTGTCCAGAGTTTGCCCCCGTCAGTGTTCGGGCACGCGATAGGCGTACCCCAACCATGGAGGGATGAGATGCGAATTCGCATTGGCTTCATCGCCGTCCTCGCTTGCTTGGCGCTTGCGATGGTCGGCGCTCCGGCCGCCGGCGCCGCCACGAGCAGCGTGCCGCGGGCGACCGATGCCGGGCCGCTCTACAAGATGCCGATCAAGGGTGTCGCGAAGAACGGCAAGCAGTTCAAGGGCACGTACGGGATCTACAAGTTCGTCGTCAAGAACGGCAAGGTGTGGTCCGTCGGCACGCTGAAAGGCAAGCTGAAGGGACGCCACGTCACGCGCGGCAACGTGATGATGCCCGCGTCGGTGAACGACGGAAGCCTCGTCCAGGCCGCGCAGACCTGCACGGTGCTGCACCTGGTGCTGGGTCCGATCAACCTCAACCTGCTGGGCCTCCACGTAACACTCGGTGGCGGCCTTCAGGCGAACCAGCCGATCGTCCTGGACATCACGGCTGAGCGGGGTGGTGGCCTGCTTGGCGATCTGCTCTGCGGCCTGACCGACGCGCTCGGTGGCACCGGGGGGCTTCTCGGTCAGCTGACCGGCCAGCTCCAGCAGCTCGCAACGACGCTGAACAGCATCATCGCGCTGCTCGGCGGCTTGTAACGACGGTCGTAACGGATTGGTGCGCAAGGGGCCGGCCGCTGTGGCCGGCCCTCAGCGTCTCTAGTGGAGCGCTTCCTTGGCCGTCTCGGACTCGTGGCTCGGCGCGGTCGCCGTCAGAGCCTCGTCGCGGGTGCTGAAGATGAGGAAATCGCGTTCGAGCCGGGCAACCTCGAACAGCGCTCGCATCCGTGGGTCGCTCGCCACGATCGCGAGGGTGCCCCCACCAGCGACCGGGGTGGCCGAAACCTCGGGTTCGGTCAGTTCTGAGATGGGTCGTCCGGCATCCGCGCCACGAGGGCGTACTGGCCGCCCTTTCGCTCCAGCACCGCCGCCCACAGTTCCTCCGGCGTCTCGCTGAACACGTCGCCCGCCTGGGCGGGCTCGACGATCCAGTCGTCGCGCTCGAGCTCGCCGTCGAGCTGACCGGGTCCCCATCCGGCATAGCCCGCGAACACGCGAATATTGCCGGCGCCGTCGACCACGTCGGCCAGCTCGCCAAGGCCCGGGACCAGGACCACGTCACCGAATACCGGCTCATCGGCCTCGGCCACCTCGGCCAGCACGACGCCCGAGGTCGGCTGCACCGGCCCACCGGCGAAGATCGGCGCGTCGGGACCGATCAGCGGCTCCAAGTCGGGCGCGGCGTCGGCCACGGTCATCCCGCTGGGCCGGTTGAGGATCACGCCCATCGCACCCTCTTCACCGTGGTCGGCCACCAGCACAACCGTGCGGCGGAAGTTGGGGTCGAGCAGTTGCGGGCCGGCGATCAGGAGCGAACCGCGCAGCGACTCTGCCACCGCCTCAGAGCTCCGGCGCGAAGGCCGGGTCGTCTTCGTGTTCGCGGAAGAACCGCACCATCGTCTCCGCGTACTCGCTGAAGCGCGGCAGGCGCAGGCCGTTGCGCTCGAGCAGGTCGGATGCGCGGCGCGCGTCGTAGCGGACCGGATGGTTGAGATACTGGATCGATTCCGCCGGGATCCCCTGGAACAGATGCCGCACCGGCTTCGCACGCAGTGCCAGCGCCACCGGGCGCGCCGGCACCGTGTAGGCCGGCTTCCTGCTTGCGTAGAGCTCGCTCAGCAATGTGAAGACCTCGCCCGAGCTGATCGGCTCGGGATCGACCAGGTGGAAGGTCTCGCCGATGGCGCGCTCGTCCTTGGAGCCCGCCATCAGGGCGTTCACGACGAAGTCGACCGGCACGACGTTGAACGCCGCGGCCGCGCGGCCGTACTTCGCGATCGGCCAGCCACGCTTCTGGCTCACACCGATCGCGCGCAGCATGAAGTACGGGCCGTCGAACTTCTGTGTCAGCCCAGTCTCGGAGTCGCCGACGACGATGGCGGGCCGGTAGATCGCGCTCGGGATCTTGTCCATGGACTCGCGAACCCAGACCTCGGCCTGGAACTTGGTCGACTCATAGTGGTTCTTGAACCACTGGCCCATGATCAGCTCGTGCTCGTATACGACGTTCTTGCGGGTGCCGGCGACGTAGGCCGTGGAGACGTAGTTGTGGCGCTCGAGCTTTTCACAGCGCCGACAGAACTCGACGATGTTGCCGGTGCCCTCGACGTTGACCCGTTGGGCGGTCTCGAGCGGCACAGCCAGGTTGTAAACGGCAGCGAGGTGGAAGACGGCCGTCGTCTCCGCCGCGAGCCGCTCGTAGTGGTTGGCCGGCAGCCCGAGGCGGCGGTCGGTGATGTCGCCGGCAAGGATCTCGATCCGATCTCCCTGCTCCGCGGCAGCCGCTCGGGCGACCGCTTCCATCCGCGGTTCGACGGGACACGCCACCTGCGTAGAGGGGTCATCCTCGAGCAGTGCCCGGACCAGGCGTGTCCCGATGAAACCTGGAAAGCCTGTAACGAAAAGCACGCGGCGCGGCAGTCAAGCAGACGGGTCGTCTCGCTATCCTTCGATCTCCGACCCCGGAACTAGGAATCTATGGCTGCCACTGACAAGACCCGCATCCCGACCAGCACGATCCAAGAGGACGAGCAGGGCCAGCTCGTAGCCAAGCGCGGCATCTCGCGCGAGGTCATCGACGAGCTCTCGCGCGTCAAGGGCGAGCCGGACTGGATGCGCGAGAAGCGCCTCAAGTCGCTCGACATCTTCCTGCGCAAGCCGATCCCGACCTGGGGCGTGGACCTATCAGGGCTCGACCTGGACGAGCTCGTCCTCTACTCCCCGCCAACCGCCGGCCGCTTCAACAGCTGGGACGATGTCCCCGCGGAGATCAAGAAGACCTACGAGGACCTGGGCATCCCGCAGGCCGAGCGTGAGCACCTGGCCGGTGTCGTCGGCGTCTGGCGGCAGGAGCCGGTCTACGAGGGCCTGAAGGAGGAGTACCGGAAGAAGGGCATCCTCTTCTGCTCGATGGACACGGCGGTCCAGGAGTACCCGGACCTGGTCCAGCAGTACTTCATGAACAAGTGCGTGCCGCCGCAGGACAACAAGTTCTCGGCGCTGCACGGCGCGATCTGGTCGGGCGGCTCGTTCGTCTACGTGCCGCCGGGCGTCAAGCTCGACCTCCCGCTGCAGGCCTACTTCCGCATGGAGGGCGCCAACGAGGGCACCTTCGAGCACACACTGATCATCGCCGACGAGGGCTCCGACGTGAACTACATCGAGGGCTGCACGGCGCAGACCTACAGCGTCAACTCGATGCACTCGGCCGTCGTCGAGATCTTCGTGAAGAAGGGCGCAAAGGCCCGCTACACGACCGTCCAGAACTGGTCGAAGGACGTCTACAACCTCAACACCAAGCGCGCGGTCGTCGCCGAAGAGGGCACCGTCGAGTGGGTCGGCGGGTCGATGGGCGCGAAGTACGTGATGCTCTACCCGGGCTCGTTCCTGATGGGACCGCGTGCGCGTGCCGACCACCTGAACGTCGGCGTTGCCTCCGGCGGCGTCTGGAAGGACACCGGCGCGAAGGTCATGCACCTGGCGCCTGAGACGACCTCGAACATCCTCGCGAAGTCGATCTCCAAGGACGGTGGGATCATGGGCTACCGCGGGCTGGTCCGCATGGGGCACAACTCGCAGGGCTCGAAGGCGCGCGTGCAGTGCGACGGCCTGATGATGGACCCGATCTCGCGCTCGGACACGTGGCCGGACATCCAGATCCAGAACCCGCACGTGACGGTCGCGCACGAGGCTGTCGTCGGCAAGATCTCCGACGAGCAGCTCTTCTACCTCCGCAGCCGCGGGCTGTCGGAGGAGGAGGCCGCCGCGATGATCGTCAACGGCTTCATCGAGCCGGTCACCAAGGAGCTGCCGATGGAGTACGCCGTCGAGCTCAACCGGCTGATCCAGCTCGAGATGGTCGGATCGATCGGATAGGGCGAAGGCCCTACGGGCGAGCAGCAACTCTTCCGGTACAAACGGAGTAGTGAGCTCCGTCTCCGATCCCACGCCGCCACCGAGCGGCAGCGCTGGCGCTGCGGCTGCCATCGGCGGCTCCCGCGAGGAGTTCGTCGTCGTTCAGGGGCTGCGCGATACACGCGCGACCTTCGCGATGTGGCACCGAGACAGGTGGCGCGTCCTCGTTCCGTGGTTCGGCGGCGCTCTGGCGATCGCGCTGCTGCTGCTGGGCGCCGTATGGATCATCGCCAGGATCGTGACGCCGGATCCGTCACCGTTCGGCCTCGCCGGCGTCACCCACGACGCGACGCTCAACGACGCGTGGCCGATCCTGTATCGGAATTCGCTGGTGCTGGCCCTCCACGCGATGGCGTGCGTGGCTGGGTTCATCGCCGGCAGCTCGCTGCCGGTGGTTGCCGAATCGAAGACCGGCCTCTGGCGCAAGGTGCACTACATCGCCGGCCCAGCTGCGATCGCGTTCGTCGCCGCCGCTACGACCTTCTCGCTCTCGACGCAGGCCTACGCACTGGGCGCGCGCACCGCGGACCTCTCGTATCACTTCGGCCTGACACCGCTGCAGCTGCTGCTTACGCTCACACCGCACGCGATCCCCGAGCTCGTCGCGCTGTTCCTGCCGCTGTCCGCGTGGCTGATCGCGAGCCGGCACAACAATTGGCACCACCTGATGGCGGCCACCTTCGCGACAGCGGCGATCGCGGTGCCGATGCTGCTCGCGGCCTGCGCGATCGAGCTGTTCGTCTCTCCGAGGATCCTGCTCGCGATCCTCTAGTGATCTGAGGCTGCCGCGCGACAACGAGGCGTTCGCGCCTGAGTTTCCGCAGGGCTTGCAGTGGATCGGCGTCGCGTTCCTCCGGATGGCGCAGCAGATCGGTCGACCGATCCTCGTCGAGTTCTTCGACAGCGCCCGGATCAACTCTTATCGCACGCTCCCCTATCTGCGCGCGTGGCACCGGCGTTACGCCGAGGCCGGCCTGCTGCGCATCATCGGGGTTCACTCGCCGGCGTACTCGTTCGGGCGCGACCCGGACGTTGCGGTGGCGGCGATCGAGCGCATGGACATCCCGTACGCCGTGGTGCTCGATCCGGACTTCGCCGTCTGGCGCGAGTACGGCAACCGCGGCTGGCCGGCACGCTACGTCTTCGACCGTCGCGGCGTGCTGCGCTTCGTGCACTGGGGCGAGGGCGAGTACGACGAGACGGAGCGAGTGATTCAGGAGTTGATCGTCGAGGCCGATCCCGAGGGCGAGGTCG
>Ga0126310_10000683_pt1 | contig 12092 bp, 11 predicted proteins | sample Plot60_FD_92540 | JGI IMG/M metagenome (GOLD analysis project Ga0126310, IMG submission 92540) | Serpentine soil microbial communities from UC McLaughlin Reserve, CA, USA - Plot60 | ecosystem: Environmental > Terrestrial > Soil > Grasslands | place: USA: UC McLaughlin Reserve, Lake County... | reverse complement strand
CCAAGCAAGCCAAGGGCTCCTCCAATACCTGCAATCATACCCAGAAGCGGCTTTGCAGATGGAACAAGGTCACCAAGAGTCTTGCCAAAGCCAAGAAGTGTGTCGGTGACACCGAACGCATTGGTCTTGAGGGCAACGAAGGCCGTCCCAAGCACTGCCAGAGCTATAGCAATCGGACCAAGGCCAAGACCAAACCTTCCGAATATACCAGTCGCTCCGGCTACTCCGTTAGTAGCTCCTTTTAATGAATTACCAAAGACTCCCCAGACAGTAGCAAAAGAGCCAATTACACCTATAGCGGTTGGCACCAATGACATGTAAAAGTCTTGATATTTCCAGCCGAGCTTTTCTTGGGCTTGGCCCAGTTTCTCCTTGGTGTTTGTCAATACATTGGCAGTATTGTCCAATGCTTGGAGCTTCTTTCTGTATTCGTCTGTCTTGATATCTCCATCTTTGTATTCCTTGTGAAGTGCCTCGTATTTAGTGCGAAGCGCATCAACCGATTTCTGATACTTGATACGTTTGCCATCAAGGTTTGTCTCTGCAAAGTCAAGTCCACGGTATGATTGGTATGTATTCAATACAGCGCTTGAGAGGGCTGTGAAACTTGTAGCAACAAGACCGAGGTTCTGGGCGAAGCTGAGCTGTGTGTTCTCTGCCCTTTGTGCGGCATCTGAGAAATCATCAACGTTGGTAGTTGCCTCTTCCGAATTAGTGGCGACATCTTCAGTGCTTGAGGCTGTCTCATCTAGTGCCGGAGTCACACTTGCAAGCTGACCCTCGATATTGGACTCTGCATCAGTGAAATCATCGATACTTCCGCTTGCATCATCAGCACTTGTTCCTACCTCCTCAGTAGCATCCGCAACATCTGACATTGCTGGCTCTGTTGCCTCCATTGTGCTCCCTACTGCCTCGGTAGATGTTGCAAGTGTATCCTCAGATCCGACAAGTGTATCGGTAGAAGCGGTCAGTGTATCCTCTGAAGTTGCTAGTGTATCGGTAGATGTCGATAATGTATCGGCAGATAAAGCTCCTGTCTCAAGACCTGTTCCCAATAGATCGGTAGATGTCGCAGCGGTATCCGAGGAAGCAGCCAGTGTCTCTGTGCTTGTTGCTGCTCCTTCTAGAGAGCCAGCCATGGTATCACTGGAACCGGCTGCTCCCTCTGTTGATTGAGCCAGCGAGTCAGTTGAACCGGCAGCCCCTTCCGTGGACTGTCCTAGTGTATCTGTCGAACCAGCGGCTCCTTCGGCTGACTGTCCCAGTCCCTCTGCAGAGGAACCGGCTGAGGACATTGATTGCTCAAGAGAGCCTATTCCATCGCTTGAACTTGAAGCCGATGAGCCTAAATTCTCAATCGCTCCGGCGGCTGCCTCGGCACCAGAGACAAGCTCGTCGACTCCCTCAGCCGTAATGTTAACACGAATCTCGCCAGACATCTATCTAATCATCTCTCTTCCTTGTTGAGCATCAGAAGGACTCGTTAATCAAGACTGTAATACCATCTTCCATAGCTTGAGGGAACTCGGCTTCGATCTCTGCCGCTGTGGGTTCCATATATGGCTGTGGACTCATTTTCCAAGTTCCCTCCTCTACAAAGATAGAATACTCTGCAGCGCTTACAATTACGGCATGAGTCTCATCTATCTCCTCTACATAGATATTATCAACTAGAAAGCCGGTATCTATTGGTGCCTTATCTTGGGCTCCTTCGACAAACATCTCGGCCATGTTAGAAATTACCTCCCCGACCGTGGTAGGGGCCTCACTAGAAACATTATTGAATCCGGATACGACTTCGTCGATACCCTCAAACTCGACTGGCATAAGTGAAAAAGTTGTTTATGAATATAAAAAAAGGATAAGGTAGACTTTTTGTATCAATTTAGAGCTTCCATACCCATGTCTTGATAGTTGTAGGCGCTGGTTGTCCCCTTTTTCTCATTGGCCAGCCTGTTCATATCGTTGTCCCGGTAGTTTACCTTGGCAAACTCTTTTGAGTATGTGCCACTTGGCAGTCTTGCACGGGAATGAGAATGACCATGACCGCGACCTTGGCTCTTGGATTGTTGCTGGTTCTGTTTTCTCTTGGCCTCTTTCTTCTCTTTCTCGGTCCTGTCATGCTGTTTTTGCAGGGAGTATTCGTTCATCTTCTGCATACCACGGAGCACGCAAGGACGCTTCTTGTTAAAGATGTCTGTTACCCATGGATCCCATTCCAATGTCTTTTTATCAACCCATCTCTGGAGCCATTCTGCCTCGAAACGGTTGACCTTAAAGTCCTTTAAGTCATCCTTAAAGAACCACTGTTTTATCCTTTCAGAGGAAAAGGGAGGGGATTGTCATTCTTCTCCTTTGATAACATATAGAACCAGACAAGTTGATTCTTTGGTAGTTTGTTAATGGTCTCGTCTGGTATGTTAAGGAAAGAATACTTTATCATTTTTTTGTAGACTTCAATCTCTAGACTTTTGTATTCCTCAGAGTTCCTCTTTGGTTTGGGTATCTGGTCGGCCTCAAAGGCTGTCTTGTTTATATCGATATACTGGTCAGAGTCATAGCCTATGAATCTGTAACGCTTTCCAGATCTGAGGGGTATCTCAAATTCTTCGTTTATACTTTCTCTGTCCAGTGCTTCTCTCATGGCCTTCTCTCTCTGGAGGGTTCGCTGTTTCTTCTCTTCCCTCATTTTCTTCTCGTAGGGAGAGATACTTGATTCAAGTTTGTCTACGGTCTCACGTAGCTCTTTGATTGTTGCTGGATCTATCTTGGAAAGATCAATACCTTCCGCTGCCTCTCGGTTAGCGTCTTCTTCACTTTGTGGAAATATCGGAGATGACATAATGTATAATGAAGGTCTAGAAAGAAAAAGGTAAATAAAGATAAGGAAGGGCTTTTTGAGCCTATTATTAGATCAGAAGTAACTAGATGACAGGGATTGTCAGTGTCTTTCCTGATGCTGCGATCTCTTCTTGCAAGACATCGGCAGAACCTCCCTCGATTCCAGAAGTGTAAGAGTTGTATTTAACTCCGGCAAAAGTGGCAGTGGCTCCAGCATTCATCAGGTAGGTCAAGGCTAGGGCAGTATGGTTCTTTGTCTGTGTCAATCTGGTATTGTCCTTTACCCATGTCATAAAGTCTAATGTAATTTCTCGGTTAGTTGGAGCTAGATAGAAGACAGACTCGATACCTGTTGCCTTGAGTTCACCGAGGCCTTGGTCTACGTTAAAGTTAAATTCCGGACACTGGACTGTTGTGCCGGCTATTGTTAGAGGATTGGGGCCCATTGATGTGCCTGTCCATGGATTACCTGATACAGCTCCAGCATATGTATTGGCTGACCAAGTTGGTTCCACATCCCATATGGTGATATCCTTGGCGATAAAGTTCTGCTCTACTTCTATACCAGCATCTCTCGAGATAGATACACCGACAGAGCCGGTCTTGCATCCCTTGTATATTCTCCATTTCTCTGTATCGTCGATGTAAGCGCTTAATAGAATAGAAAGAGAGACAAAGTTGGTCCCGTTTGGAGCTACTCCGGTATTATCTGGGGCTGGAGTTCTTGCTGGCAACTCTGTTCCATATCTCATAAATTTAGTGCCTTGTGGTCTATATCTGACAGCGAAGGCGTATCCTATACCTAGTTTAATCTGATTATATATATCCCGTGAACCTAGGATCCTGACTACATCTTCCTCAATAGTGACTTCCATGCCTATCTCTGTGACAATACCTATTGGACTCCAGTTGTTATCCGCAAGGTCTGTGACTGCATAGGCTGTCTCTTCTATGAATTGAGGGTGACGTTGGACTTCCCAAGCACCAGTTGGAACGAAATCAACACTCATAATGTTACAAGCGTCAAAGCCCCGATCTGTTATTAAATAACTAATTGATACTTTGGGGAATTATGGGTCTTTATGGAGATATTTACAAGCCAGACGGCACAACGATATGGAGAACCTATCTACAAGAGATCAGGCGTCTCTCAGGTAATATAAGACCAGAGACATTGAGCGATAATGATATAGATGCTGCTAGAGCTTCGGCCAGCGAGCAAGTTGAACGTCTGACAAGACTCGAGAATGTCAGTCCGGTGACAGAAGTAGAGCTGTATAATTTGATGGGGGAGGCAACCAATCTATTCGCCTCTTCAAACTGTATGGCCCCTATGAATGACAAACAGGAGGCAAGGAGGGTCAATGCTGAAGAGGGTATGAGAATATGCAAGGCTATCAAGGAGGGAGAGGTAGATACAGATATCTCTCAAGATGTGACAGAGCCTATTATTTCCAGTGACTACGCTACGGGTTCCATAGCATCGGATGGACAGGGCGAAGGGCATTTTTACGTAACAAAGTTCGCTAAAGAAGGAGGAGGTTAATCAATAAGAAGATGGTTCAATTCGATGCGTCCATCGTTCCACGTTACAATGCAGAGAAGGATTTTGATATTCCTAATGTCTTCATTGACTGGGTTAGAACTAACTGGACTCTTGATGATCCCGCTCCTTATAATGCTACTACAAACCCCTATGGTATTTTATTTGGACTGGAGTATGTAGGTAACCATGATCTGGTTGCTTATTGCTCCAACAAGATAGGGCATGAGCCTAGACTCATGTCTATAGGCGGTAAGTATGAGGGACATCATGAGGATATATCCTTCTGTTTTACTGTGAGACGTCACAACATCGTAGCCGGTGAGGAGTTACCCCCGGAAATAAACAAAGTAATGAATTACATCGAGGACTTGATTGACCGCAATCCGAGAGCCCTTAATTCTTGGGGTATCCATAACATGATATTAAAGACACAGAGGACTGGAGAGAAAGAGATATTTGCACAGCAAGTCTTTGAACTAGAGTTCATAATAAGATGTTACTACATGACGATTAATGTTTAACTTTAATGAGAAATTGCATTTTAAATGCAATTTGATAACTACAAGTAAAAATAAATAAAAAAAGAAGTGGTTTATTCTTCTGTTGTTGATGTTGTTGTTGTATCAGTGGCACCTATATCATAGGTTACCTTTGTCGGTGATTTACCTTTTGTCTTTTGGACTGTGACAGATATGGGGAATCCATTCAAGTCTCCAATCAAAGTCTCTCCCGGTTTGGGACAATAAGTCTCTGTTGTATCAGTTGGTTTTTTGCCAATAGCTTTTATCTTTTTATTAGCTTTAAAATCTACCATGAACGCTGTTGTTGTTTCGCCCTCAAGGTCTTCTGCAGTCTTTGTCTTGCTATATTCTCCTAAGGTGAATACTTGATCAACAGATGGATCTATATTTTCAAAGGTTACTAATATCTTAGTATCACATTTGGCTGGTTTTTTGCCTTTATCTTCTTTGTCTGGTTTTGCTCCAGATAATTCATCGTTTGCCATTATGTCAGATGATACAAGAAAGTATTAAACTATTAAAAAAGAGTGTAATACCGCCGGCTGTGACCTACACAGCATCACTCTAGGGATCAGTTAGAGGCCGGGAATCGAACACCGGAGCCCCGTGGACGATAGTCTTTCCGCGCTATTCTCTATCAGTCTTAGGAGGCCTAAGCGCGCATTATTATCTAGATATACATAATTTAAAAACTTGTTGATGGCCCCTAAGACTTCTGCCATATCGCGAGTCTGGTCGAGTCTAATAGTCTGGAAAGCCAGACGGGGCCGCTTGAGATCTGAGTAAAGATGTCAAGAGGAGAGCTTAGGAGCACTCAATAATATCAAGGAATTTATAATATTTAAAGAATGGCCCCGGTGCAGTGTTCGAGTTCCCTCCAACAGAGACATACAACGGGGCGCTGATTCCTAGGTAATCAGCAAGTCGGTCAAACCTGCATATGGTATAATGGACAAGGAATATTTAAAGAGATGTCCAGTATCTCGGTTATCTAGCTCATATTGGAGTTCCCCTGACCCTGATAAGACAGGCGTTCTGGTCCATTGGAGCTGCCCCGGACTGGGTTGTAATGCGGGCCCAGATTGCTTGCCAGTCACCCGGATTCAAATCTGGTAATGGAAGACCAACGACCTCGCTGCTCGGATGTGTGAATACCACTGTAGCTGGAGGAGTGCTCTCTGTTGCGATGGGATTCTCTGTCCCGTTCTTCGGAGAGGTCCCCACTGCAATATCTATCTCATCGAATGGACTGATAGTGTTCGAGAGAATCCAGACAACAGGATTGTCTAACATCTGAGTGGCATTAAGGTTCCTTACGTAAAAGCAGCGGTATTTTACTGACCCGGATAATGTTTGCTGGACTGTTGTGTCTGGATAAAGGTTGTTTGATAATCCTGTCACTATAGAAGTGTTGGAGATAGGATTGCCTAGCGATAAATTGATATCAGTATTGGCAGAGCCTCCGGAGAGGAAATATCCAATATCGGAACGTTGGAAGACCATAATGTAATACGCGATTTTATTGTGAATGAATTAAAAAAGGACTTTATTAAACTTGATTTCTTTTAACTTAACTCAACTTAACTGACTAGTCTATGATAGTGCAGATCAATCATAAAGCGATAATGACGGATCTGACCGCTGGGAGAGAGACCTGATTTGCTGTCGTATTGGTCCGGGATCTCTTTGTGGTCAATAACACGGCACTCATGGACGCGATATCCCAAGTCATAGTATAGATTATACCGTGCACGGGATAGGATATTGGCGATATGGTTGATGACCTTAACATATTCGTCCGGATTGTTTGTGTTGGATTGGTCACTACTGCCTCCGCCTACTCTATAGAACAGATGTATTGCACAGCGATAAACCCTTTCTTTGAATATCAGATTAGATATCTGAGGAAGTGTATTGTTTGTTATCATTATAGAGTCGATGGTAATATCTGCCTGTCCGTTATACCACTCGTGCCAGAGTATCTCGGAGCTTGGAGGATCGGTTATGTTGTATTGAGTGTATATGTAATCTAACAAGCGCTCATGAAGTGCCAGTTTGGGTCTGAGCTGTGTTGTTGGTAGAATAGAATATACGAGACTATATGCCTTCTCGATGCTCTGATCGATACTGTGCTGTAATCTAATCAGTTTGGTTATCTGTCTGTAAAGATCCCATCTTACTGTGCTGGTCTGCATGACTGGGACATTGATGTTGTGGATAAGTGTGACTGACTTTGTGGCAGACATCAGGGCATTGAATACGTCATAGATTAGTGTGTTGGTCTTTGTAACTTCTTCAATAATATTATGTCTGATTGTGAAAGACTTTGTTATGGCTACGACGGTATCTATATTGTATTGAATAGTGTTAGTCTTGGTTACCGTCTGATTGATTGAATAGAGCAGAGTCCTTATCCTTGTAAGCTCTTGGAGTATACTGTATCGGGTAGTCCCGGTCTTGGTGACAGGCTGGAATATATTAAAGGGCAGGGTGTTTGTCTTGGTCATCTCTGCGAGCATTGAATAGATGAGGCTGTATGACTTTGAGATGCTTACATCGATGTTATGTTTTAGAGTTGTTGTCTTTCTGGTATCTTTCAAGACATTAAAGACAATATTTACACCCTTGATTACCTGAAGGCCTTCATAGATATCAAATAACAGCGTTGTTGCCTTGACAAGTTCTTGATAGACATTATATTTGAGAGTGGTAGACTTGACCGTCTCTGAGATGATGTTATATAGTAGCGTTACTTGTTTGGCTGCGGCTATCTGCATATAAATATCGAAGCGAGTCGTCGATGTCTTTGTAAGCGATTGTAAGACATTGAATAAAAGACTGTTAGCCTTAGTTAACTCTACGTTAATATTATATGGTATAGTGTTGGATTTGGTTACCTCTTGAAGTATGTTATGCAAGAGAGTGGTGCTGTCTGTCACTTGCTGTGACACATGGAAGATAATTGTCGCTGCCTTTTCTACAGATACAGAAGTTATTATATCATAGAGAAGTGAGACTGACTTGGTAATCTCTTTGTATATATTAAAGCGGAGTGTTGTCGAATCTGTGACACTGACATCGATATTATGTATGAGGGTTGTGATATCGGTTATCTCTTTATAGATATTGTATAGAAGGGAAGTTGAATCAGTGACCGGAACAGTAACGTTATACTTTATAGTGCTGGTATCTAGGACAGGGACATCAACGTTGAACCTGATTGTATTAATATCTGTAATCTCTTTGAATATATTGAATAGTAGCGTCCGGGTTTTAGTCACGGCCTGATCTAGATTCCATCTGATAGTGTTTGTATCTGTTATCTCATTGTAGACATTGAACTTGAGAGAGGTTGTATCCGTTACTTGCGCAATGACGTCGTAGCGGGTTGTGATGCTCTTGGGAACCTCCTTGTAGATATTATATAATGTGGTAAGGGTCTTCGGGGGGACTTCATTCAAGACATTAAACTTAAGTGTATTTGTATCAACAACCTCTTGGAGTATGTTGTGTTTCAGTGTTATTGTGTCCGTGACTTCCTTTATTATGTCGTAATTAAGGGTCTTTGTTGTAAATACTGGAGTTGTTACTATTGTTTCAGAATAAACAGAAGTGTGGGCAGTAGTAAAAAAACTGGAAGTTCCTGCTATATAACTATAGTTTACAAAGTCACCTGCCACTACTGATACAGTATTTACAGAATCATTAAATTGTCCTGTTGCACCTGCTATAAATGAAATAGTCAGGCTACTGGCAGCACCATTCTTTCTAAGGTTGACTGTAGATGATCCTGTTGCTGAGTTTTGGCTAACATGAACACCTAGTTCTGAAAAGGTTTGAGGGAACTCAATCCTTCCTTGTGTTTGGTTTTCTGTTCCCCTGCCTATTTCATATCCGGAAATAGTATCATATTCTAGGGCTCCTGATGAGTGTGTTCGTCCAGAAACAAGGCTGCAACCATGTAATGATATATTTGTGGTAGTTTCAAAAGATATTGCGATAGTATTTAGGCCAAAACTCTGGGTTCCTGTCAGGGTTGATAATTGAAGGTTATAATCATCACCAGCTACTACTGTCTCAGTGTTGGCAGTATTTTCAAAAGTCCCTGTTTGTCCTGACGATATAGAGACTGAGATAGCACCATTAGCGCCATTCTTCCTTGTTCTTATTGTTGTCGTCGTCGTTCTTGCATTGCTTGGAGCATAAACATGAAGGTGCTTGAATGTTCCTGCTTTTCTGATTCTTACTTTTCGTGGTGCTTCAACTGTTTGCTGTGTTGTTCCAACATTGCCAACAATTGGAAAATACCAGCTCGTGTTTGCTGTCGAGTATGATACTGAACCTCCAACACCTACCCTTGAAACTGTGTTTGTAGTAGCATCAGAGACGCTGCTATAATTATGGATTGTGCAATTTCCGGTAGCACCAGCATTGACTACCTGTAAAGCCACCTTGTCACCCGCTGCTACTGTGTCGGAGTTTGTAGTATCTTGAAACCTTCCTGTTGTTGCTGCCCCGATACTAATTACCTGATTCCCGTTTGCGGTATTTTTTCGTGTTCTAAAGGTCGTAATTCCATTTGCAGCGTTTAGCCTACTACATGCCTCTAGTTTTGATATTGTTCCCGCAGATCTTATTAGTGATTCAACAGCTGGCTCGGTTGCTGAAAAAGCAGTAAAGGCTCCAACATTAAACAACTTAGCATAAGTAGTGCTTGCTGCTAAAGCGGCTTGTCCTGTGTTAAAATGCTGTGACTTTACTATTTTAAAGACCCTTCTTGATCATTATAATTATTATTAGGCGAGTGTTATTTTTCCAGTTCCAAACCTGTTGTTTAGCCTTGTCTGCAAGGTATTCCTTTGTGCGGTTGTCAGGGTTATGCCGGTAAAGGTCAGGGTCAAGACCCTGTTGGGAGCAGTCCCGCTCCAACTCCAGTTTGCAGTTATATTGTTCTTGAATACCCTCGAGCCAGATGCGGGGTCGATGTCAAACCATGAGGTAGATGGGGCATTCTGCAATATCTCGTCGAGCGCAAAATTCTTTCTGGGATTTTCTTCTATTATGACATTGAAGTGGGTATTTGTGTCTGCTATTGCTGAATGTGCAGGACACTTGTTTACTATGGTTGTGGGTGTATGAACCCTAGAGTTATCGGGGACGGAGTCATCCCAAGAGTATTCTAGGATACATCCGCAAGTATCTGGGCTCCATCTAGTAGTTATGATAGCCAATCTTATTAACCAACTTTATTCAGCAGTATCTCCCTTCACTTTTATGACTACTGTATAATTGGATTTGGCTAGAGTTCCGGCTCCTGTTATACGCTTCAACCAGATACCAAATCGTTGGCCGGCTGCAATATCTCCAAGTGTAAGAGCTGCTCCCTCTGTTGCCGCTTCTGCGAATGTAACGGCTGGAGATGGGGCTGTTGACTCGTCGGCTATTGTCGACATGGTAACGTTGACTCCCTGAGTGGCAAGTCCAATCTGGACATTCTCTCCGACATGAGATGTCTCGCTGTCGATCCATATCTTGGCGCCTTGTAGAGTTAAGGTTCCATGATTGTTGAGCACATAAAATCCGCGATATTCCGTATCACCGGCCGTGCTCTCTGCTCCCGAGACCCGGTCGAAGAGATTATGGAGAGTATTGTCAACCAGTGCGGTCGTTGAGATAATTCCTCCCAATGATAGGTTGGGATCTGTATTACCCGCACCGCCGCTCAGTCTAATTAAAATATCAGTATCAGCTATTGGCATGTTGCCTCAAAGCCGAGATTTAAATAAAATAAGTATGAGGGACTTTGCTAAAGAAATGTTTTAAGCTTCTAGCCTTCTAGCCTTCTAGTTCTGGGAACTCTGCTACTATATCGGCAACTGTCAAGACATCCTTGAAGACAAGGATACGGAGTGCGCCTATAGTATAATATTTTGTGGAACCGGGAGTTGTTTTTCTCTTGAGATTAGCCAAGAATGCGAGTGCTTGAGCTTTTGTTAATACCAATTTATCTCATTATCACCGTCCTTTCATTTTTTTTATTACCATTACATCAACTTTGTAAATGCAGCCCTACGTCTTATCTCGATGACGGCAGATGAGACATTGTGTTTTATGTAAACTGTTAGGTTCTTGTTTGTCGTTGTGTCTTCGTTAGAATTACCTCCAATAGGTGAATCGGTTGCTATCTCATCGTCATCGAGGTTGCCCTGACCAAATAACCCACTGGTGACAGAAGTTGGATCGGATACTCTTACATCTCCCCAGAACTCTTGAGAGTTTGTTACGGCATTGTTGGCAACAAAGAAGTTTATCTTGAAGACTCGCCTGTTAGGATCAGTCCCATAAGATCCAAGCTGGTCTTGGAATAGTGTTGTAGCTCCAAATTCAAAATACAGCTCCAACAATGCGTTTCCTCCAGAGTCGTTGAGATAATCGCAATATATCTCGCATTCCAGTATACCATCTGGACCCATTGCGTTGGCCAATATTGTTGTTTGATATAGGATTGTCTTTACAGTGGTTGTATTGATGGTATTGTTTACCATCTGTCTGTTGTATACACTTGATGTCGTTGTTGAAGGAGTGGCAAAAGTTCCATCTCCTCTCAGGAATGTGGAAGTTCCTCCCGGGAATTTCTTCATAAGACCGTGTTTTGTAGTGGTAGCATCCAGAAGTGTGTTGTCGGTTGTAGCTCCTAGGGTATCGAGTGCTAGTGAGTCGCCTCCGGCTGCGGTATGGGTTGATGAGTGGTTTGTTGGAAATCTTGAGTTAGTAAGTCTTGAATCTGTGCCAGTCACCGCTTTTGTAGCGGCTGCCTCTCCAGATGTGGCCAATACAACAAGACCTTTGAGTGTTGTAGTTGCATCATTGACATTGAACTTGACAAGGTCACCGTCGTTGACAATGGTAAGACCAGTATTAAGACTCGTCAGTTTGGAGAACTCGAGTAAATCATCTACGTTTTGCTGGTAGAAGACATTGGCCCCGCTAGCTCCGACATTGGAAGCCCCTAACACTTGGCCAAGGACTGCAGCGGCCGGTTGAACATTTATCCATTGAGAGTTATCAGCATCCCATGTCAGCCTATCTCCGTTTTGAAGTCCTTGGAGATCAACGTCGGCGTGCTGCTCGATTAACTGGTTTGGGACATCTTTGTAGACAATATCATCATGGAGTTTTGT
>Ga0126310_10000682_pt1 | contig 12094 bp, 13 predicted proteins | sample Plot60_FD_92540 | JGI IMG/M metagenome (GOLD analysis project Ga0126310, IMG submission 92540) | Serpentine soil microbial communities from UC McLaughlin Reserve, CA, USA - Plot60 | ecosystem: Environmental > Terrestrial > Soil > Grasslands | place: USA: UC McLaughlin Reserve, Lake County... | reverse complement strand
GGAGCCCGGCGCCGTCGTGGCCGTAGTGCTGGCGACCCTGGAACGTGGGAAGCAGGCTCTGGTGCTTGCGCCGGAGGTGGGTTCGGTTAAGCGGTTGGTGGATCTCCTGCGTCGGGCACTACCGGAGGGACATACGGTCGCCCCATACCACGGTGGCCTGGGCCGTGGCAGGGCAGCCGTCCACGAGGCTGCACGCGGGGGAAGCGTGGATGTCGTGGTCGGGACCAGGACGGCTTCTCTGCTCGGGCTCGCGCGCCTGGGTTCGATCTGCATCGTCGACGAACCGAACGGCGCGCACAGGGCCGAGCCGGGTCACGAAGGTCTCCCAGTGCACATGAGAGACGTGGCCCTGGAGCGCGCCCACCACGAAAGCGTGGCTGTTTTCTTCCTCTCACCACACCCGTCACTCAGGATTTACGCCCCCGAGGTCCGAAGGCGAGAGCGCATACGAGAGCTTCCCGCGGGCCGGCCAAAGGCGTGGCCTGCGGTTCGGATCGTAGACATGCGCGGCTCTGGAGCGGCGTTCAGTCCCACCCTGGAGAGAGCCTGCCGCTGGTGCCTGAAAGGAGGGGGGAGAACGGGCCTCGTCCTCAAACGGCTCGGTTACGCGACCGCCGTCTCCTGCAGCCGCTGCGGGACGCTAAAGAGCTGCCCGAACTGCGACCTACCCTTGGTCTTGCACGGACGCGGTGGGCCCCTGGCATGTACCCGCTGCGGATACACGGAGGAGCAGGGGCCGTGCACAGAGTGCGGCTCGAACCGGGTGTGGCAAACGGGCCTCGGTGTCGAGCGGGTGCGCGATGAGCTCTCGGATCTTCTCGGAGTGCGGGTCGGTCTCATCACCGCCGGCGAACAGGACCATCCCCACGCGCCCATCGTGGTCGGAACGGCGCCTCGCATGCTAGATAGCGAGTGGGACGCGGTGATCCTGCCCGACGCCGACGCGTTTCTCGCCGGAAGCGGCATCGATGCCGTGGAGAGATCTTTCAGGTTGTTCTACGGTGCGGCGGCCGTAGCCAGAAGGCTTCTCCTCGTCCAGACTCGCGTTCCCGAGCACTACGCGCTACGCGCGGGCCTCAGGGGTGACTACGAGGCGTTCGCGGCCGCAGAGCTCCCGAGGCTCCGCGAGCTTGGCTACCCGCCGTTCGCGCACGCCGCCTCGCTGACCTTCGAGGGTTCCGAGGCAGCGCTCTCAGGTGCGGTAGAATCCCGTCTGCGGCCGGCTCTCGAAGCCGGGGTCGAGATGTCGGGCCCGGTCCTACTCAGGCGCAACGGAGAGAGCGCCGCGTGGCGGGTTCTGCTCAGGGCCAGGAGGCGGCCCGCCGTGGCACGCGCGGCGACCCTGGCCGCCAGGATCTCGGCCCGCACGCGCGGGCTCGAGGTTCGCGTCGACGTGGATCCCGAGGAGGTATAGCAGAGGTGGCACTCGACATCAGGACGTTCGGAGACCCGGTGCTCAAGACCCGCGCCGCCCCGGTCAAGAGCTTCGACGAGTCGCTGGTCCGCCTCACACAGGATATGCTGGCCACGATGCGCGACAACGAGGGTGTTGGCCTGGCCGCCAACCAGGTCGGACGCCTCAAGCGAGTGTTCGTCGCCGCCGTCGAGGACGAAGAGTACGTTATCGTCAACCCCGTTCTTACGAACAAGGCAGAGGCGACGGAGAGCGCGTCGGAAGGATGCCTCTCGATACCGGGGATCCAGGTCGACGTCGAACGCCCTGTCGCCGTGACCGTCTCGGGCCAGGACGTCTCGGGCAACCCGCTGCACCTGGAGGCCTCCGACCTGCTCGCCAGGGTCATGCAGCACGAGGTCGACCACCTGGACGGCCTCCTGATCCTGGACCGTACCGACAGACAATCACGCAAGGCCGCCATGCGCGAGTGGCGGGAACGCCTGCTCGCCCAGCAGGGCTGACAGACGCCTTGAAGATAGCCTTCGCAGGTACCCCCGAGTTCGCGGCGACCATCCTGGGAGGCCTTATCTCCTCCCCCCACGAGGTGGGGCTCGTGATCTCACAGCCCGATCCCAGGAAGGGCAGGGGACGCAAGACAACCCGTACCCCCGTCGCCGAACTGGCCCACTCCCACGACCTCCCCCTGCGTCAACCGCCCAGGATCTCCGAACTAAGCGAGGAGCTTTCGACCTACGACGCCCTCGTCGTCGCCGCCTACGGCCAGATCCTGCGCCCCGATACCCTCTACGCCGCCACAGAGGGTGCTTACAACGTCCACGCCTCCCTCCTGCCGAAATACCGCGGCGCAGCCCCCGTCGAACGCGCCATCATGAACGGTGAGTCCGAAACCGGCGTGACCATCATCCGCATGAACGAAGGGCTGGATGCCGGCCCGATGTTGCTCCAGCATCCCGTCCCCATAACGCCCGAAACGAACGCGGGAGAACTCACCGACATTCTCGCCAAGACGGGAGCTAAGGCTATAGTTGAGGGTTTGAATTCGCTTCAGGCGAAAACCCTGACCCTCGTCGAGCAAGACAGCTTTCATGCTACTTATGCTTCTAAGGTTACGGATAAGGATAAGGTCATAAGGTGGGGGAGGGGGGTTCGGGAGGTGCACGATCTGATCCGGGCCCTTTCACCCCACATAGGGGCGAGAACGTTCCATCCCGACTTCGATGGGCCGGTCAAGATCTGGCGCTCCATAATAAAGGACAGGACGGCCACATCTACCGAGGCAGGGCATGTACAGGCCGGGAACGGCCGGGTTACGGTGTATTGCGGCACGGGATGCCTCGAGGTGCTGGAGCTCCAGGTACCCGGCGGCAGACGCCTCTCGGCGCGTGATTTCCTTCTCGGCAACTCCCTCGAAGGCGCGTTTCTATAGCCGCAAACCCCTATACACAGGATAGTCGCAGCGTGCGAGCGCATGATGTGGGCATAGGAGCAATATGCCAGCAATGGTGCTAAACTTCCTGGGGCGTCTGGAGTAATCTCTGTTGGGAGGAGTGGGAGATAAGAGAGCCCGAAACCACCACCGGTGTGCCTGAACCGGAAGTCGAGGTGCAGCGTTTGGCGCTCGACGAGGAGATGAGAGTCGCCATCGTAGGGGCAGGCGGTTACGGAAGGGTCACGCTGGACGTTCTATTGGCGGGCGGGTTGGGAGATCGCGTGCTCGGGTTCTACGATGACGCGCACGCCGCGATCTCGGAAAGGGTGAGGGGGTATCCGGTCCTGGGGGACGTAGAGATGCTCAAGAGCATGCTCTCGGTCGAGCCCGTACACGTGGTAGTCGCGATAACGGACAACACGGCGAGGTTGAGGGTTGCCAATGATTTGAGGGGCCTTGGGGGTCAGTTCTTCACGGCCTTACATCCGCTCGCCTATGTCTCTGGCGTGGCCACGATCGAGGGCGGTTGCGTAGTCACCGCGGGGGTTGCAGTGCATCCTGAGTCGGCCGTGGGGAGCCACTGTTTTTTGGGACCGGGATCCGTGGTGGACAGGGACGCAGAGGTGGGGGCGGGGACGTGGATCTCCGCGGGTGCCGTGGTAGGTTCGGGGGCCCGCGTCGGGGCGAGAGTGATCCTCGGTCCCAACTCCAGCGTCGGGCGCAGGGCCACCGTGGAGGCCGACGTGGAGGTGGGTGCCCTCGAGCACGTCGCCAGGGAGGGTGCTTGATCTCACCCGCGATCCATACGATGCACCGTCGGTGGTCCGGAGCGCTGACCCCCGTCGCATCCAGGCCCGATCTGGAGCTGGCCTAGTGGCGGGTTTGCGGGGCATCAGGCGTGGGTCGCGGACCGTCGGCTTGGACATAGACCGCGGTTCGATCAAGGCCGTCCAGATCTCCGGCGCCGGCGGGGGGTACTCCCTGCAGCACGTTGGCTACCACAGGCTGCCTCCTGGCACGATCCTCGACGGGGAGGTCGCCGACCACGATCTTTTGGCCGCCGAGATCAAGGAGTTCTGGGACTCGCACTCGTTCAATGGCAGGTCCGTCACCATCGGCGTCTCCAACCAGAAGGTAGTTGTGAGGCTGCTCGACTTTCCGCGCATGAGGCCTGAGGACCTGCAGGGCGCCATAAGCTTCGAGGCGCAGGACCACATACCGATGCCGCTCGATGAGGCCGTCTACGACTACGTCGTTCTCGGTCCGAGGGAAGAGCGCTCGGATCTCGACCGCGTTCTCGTCGTCGCCGCCCAGAGGGAGATGATCTCACGCTTCACTTCGGCGCTGCGGAGCGGCGGCCTGCGGCCTGCCGGCGTGGATGTCAAGGCCCTCTCGCTGACGCGCTCCACCCTCCCCGATCCCTTTTTCGGCGATGAGGGGGCCGTACTCCTTCTCGACGTCGGGGCGGAGGTCACAAACCTCGTGGTGACTGACCGCGGCAATCCGGTACTCACCCGTTTCGTGCCCGTGGGCCTCGGCGATTTCGTGGCCGCGGTAGTAGAACTCGCCGACCTTCCCGAGGATGAGGCCGAGAAGCAGGCGCTCGACCCCAGGGTCAGGCTTGGCTCCGAGCAAGACGAGGAGCGGGAGACAGAAGCGGAACCGGAGGAAGACAGTTTCGACCCGGCGCTCGTCTACGACGTGAGACGCGGGCTCGAAGGCGCCGCGCGGACCCTCGCCGACGAGGTGCAGCGCTCCATCGAACACCACCGCTCGCAGGAGGCCGCCCGCGAGGTCTCCAGGATCCTTCTCTCGGGAGAAGCGGCTTTGATCCCCAATCTGGACGGCTATCTCGGGGAACTTCTGGGTGTTCCGACGGGCCGCGGAAACCCGGTAGAGAGGCTATCGGCCAACCGCTCCAACGTCTCCGACGACCAGCTGAGGGCGATGGAGCCCGTGCTCGCGGTCGCGTTCGGCCTCGCGATGGAGGAAGAATGAGGCGAATAAACCTCCTTCCTACCGAGGAGCGGGGCCGCCCCGCAGACAGGTTACGGCGTGGGGTTCTCGGCATACTCCTTATCGTTGGCGCCTTCGTGGTCATCCTCATGGTCGGCATCTACCTGGTACTATTTCTGAGGCTGAATGACCTCGAAGAGCAGGTCGCAAACCTCGACGACGATATCGCACAGCAGAACGCGCAGCTGGCCGAGTTGAGCCCATACAGGGATCTCAAGATCCGCCTCGAAGACAAGAAGCCGGTCGCCGACGGCATCTATCGTAGCCGTTTCGCCTGGGATCAGTTCTTGCAGGGCCTCGCTTTCGTCGTACCGGAGACCACGGCCCTGGACACCTTTACCGCCAAGGCCGCCCCGGTCGACCTCGACGCGCCGGTCGAGGAACCGCTAGATCCACCGGGCACGATCACGTTCACGGGCGTCGCGTTGCCCCGCTTCGAGAACGTGGCAGACTTCGTCGTGCGTATGGACAACCTCCAGTATCTCGCCAACGCGGATCTCGACCTGGCCGTGCGGCAGGCGAACACACAAGACTCCCCCGTTAGCTTCGAAGTCGCCTCGGAGCTGGTTACGGTCGTCGGTGAAAACGGTTCGGAGGTAAGGCTGGAAGGTGGATCTCAGGATGAGGTCGCGGGCAATGGCGGTTCGCTGCGCATGCGCGAGGTCGCCAACACACAAGGCCTCTACGGCGCAGCCAACGAACAGTACGCCAGGCGGACAGGAGAAGGTCGCCGATGAGTCGCAACGATCGTAATATTCTCATCTTCGGGATACTTGGAATAGTGATCATCGTCATCGGCTTCTACTTCTTGCTCTTGAGCCCGCTTCTGGGAAGTCTCAACGAACAGTCCCAGGCGCGTGAAGACAAGCAGGCCCAACTCGAGCAGTTGCAGCAAGAGGTGAACGAGCTCGAGGAAGTCAAGCGCAACTCGCCTGAGATCGAACGCCAGCTACTCGAACTAAGCAAGCGGGTCCCGACGCAGCCGCAGATTCCTACGTTCGTCGTCCAGGTCCAGGAGATCGCGGACGCCTCCGGCGTAACGCAGCTCTCGGTCGACCCGGAACCTCCGACCGCGCCGGCCGGGGGTGGCGATTACCAGGTCGTACCAGTTACAATGCAATTCAATGGGACCTACGACGAGATGCAGGACTTCTTGTTGAGAACGCGTAACCTCGCCAGGCTGGTGACGGTAACCGATGTTACTTACTGCCGCAGCCCCATCATCGGTGAAGAGCACTCGTGCGATGTCGAGCTGCCCGAGTCTCCGGAGGAGAGCACGACGTTGAACCCATCCGTGGAGGCGCGGCTGGCGGTGGAGATAAAGGCCGACGTCTATTTCCAGCCGAAGGGTGTGCCTTCCGGCACGGAAACCACAGCGCCGACCCCGCCGGAGTCGACTGCTCCAGAAGAGCCCACAGAAGGGACGAGTGGTGGCTAGTTTGCGGTGGGTCGGACGTCGCGCGGCCGACCTCGGAAGAGGTATCGTGGATACGTTCCTGCGCGACAACAGGTTGCTTCCGCCGATTCTGGCCCTCCTCGCGTTGTTCGTCTTCGCCTGGGTCCTGGCGGGCGTGTTCGTCGGCAAGACCGATGACCAGAAGCCCGTCGCGCACAGGTCCGATCTCGCCCAGGCGGACGCCGCGGGGTCCGACCCCGCTGCACCCGAGGTACAGAACCCGAACGTCGATTCCTACGCGGCTTACCGTAGCAAGGATCCGTTCAGAGAAGTCCTGCCCGTCGCCCGGACGACCCCCGAAGGGACGACCAGGGCGCCAGCAGAACGGACCACGACGACCCCAGAGAGGACGAGGGACGATCGCCCGGCCGGCGGCGCCGATAGACGACGGCCAGCGGATTCGGACAGAGATGGACTGCCCGACCGCTACGAGGCCACCTATCGTGGCGACCCTAACAACCCCGACACAGACGGAGACGGTATCCCCGACGGCCTCGACGACTCCGACGGCGACGGAGTACCAGACGGGGTGGAGGCCGCCGTCGAAGAGGGCAACCGTAGAGACAGGGCAGGTACAGGCGGCGCAGGCGGCCGGCAAGGTCGGCGCGATGATCTGCTCGACAGCGGTGGGACGCTCTCCCCACCTTAGGACGGTTTGCAAACGGGCCTTTGCAAGCCATCAGCGGTCAGCTATTTGTTCTTGCCGACAACTGATGGGTGATAGTCGAAGGCGCGGCCGTATCATACCGAGTGCGTCTGAAGGGGAGCGCGTTCTCGGGTGGCGGGCACGCGTTGGAGGCCCTCCCGTGACCGTCGTTCCCGCGAAAGCGGGAATCCATTAAGAGGAGGCTCGTGAGTAATAGCGGACTCCGTCTCACCGTTGGCATTCACCCGGACTCGGTATGGAGTGCTGACCAGCCGACTGGCTGAAACGCTTGCAAGTAGTTTATATTAGCGGCAAGAACGTGTCGATCGCAAGAATTCGGAGGCGTATGTGAGGTTCGGTTTTTCTACGGCGGGAGAGTCTCACGGTCCTGCCGAGATCGCCCTGGTGCACGGGGTTCCTGCGGGTCTCGGGCTCCTGGCCGGGGACGTGAACAGGGACCTCTCCCGCAGGCAGAAAGGTTACGGGCGGGGTGGACGCCAGAAGATAGAGCAAGACGAGGTCGAGTTCCTCGGGGGTGTGCGCCATGGGTACACCCTGGGCTCGCCGGTCTCGATGCTCATCCGTAACAGGGACTACGCCAACTGGGAACATCGCATGACCCCGGAGCCGGTCGAGGACCCGCCGGAGAAGATCACACTCCCAAGGCCCGGACACGCCGACCTCGCGGGGATGCAGAAGTACGACTTCGACGACCTGCGCAACGTCCTGGAACGCTCCAGCGCCCGCGAGACGACGGCCCGCGTGGCCGCGGGCGGCGTGGCGAGGAAGCTGCTCTCTGAGTTCGGCATCGGCATAAGCAGCGCGGTCTACCGGATCGGCGCCGTCGCCTACCCCAAGGAACAAGCCGCGCTCGAGGCTGCCGCCTCGGACGAGTCCGAGGTACGCTGCCCCGACCCCGACGTCTCGGAGAGGATGAAGGCGGAGATCGACGCCGCCCGCTACGCCCGCGACGCCCTCGGTGGCGAGTTCGTCGTCATCGCAGAGGGGTGCCCACCTGGCCTCGGCTCCTACGTGGATTGGCGCGACAAACTGGACGCGAGGCTCGCCGCGGCCATGATGTCGATCAACGCCATAAAAGGCGTCGAGTTCGGGATGGGCTTCGAGCTCGCATCCCGCAGGTCCAGCGAAGTTCAGGACGAGATACTGCAAGGAAACGGTGGTCTTGCCCGAAACAGCAACCGTCTCGGGGGACTCGAAGGCGGGATGTCGAACGGGGAGCCGGTCGTTGTCTCAGCGGCCATGAAGCCGATATCGACGATAGCCAAAGCCCTCCGCACGGTCGACCTCGCCACGGGCGAACCGACCCGGGCTTTCAAGGAGCGGGCCGACTCCTGCGCCGTGCCGGCCGCCGCCGTGATCGGGGAGTCCATGGCCGCGATAGTGCTGGCCGAAGCGTTCCTGGAGAAGTTCGGCAGGGACAACATGACCGATATCCGCGCCGCCTACGACGCCTACACCGAACGCGTAGCCAGAACGGGAACGAGAAAATAGGGCTTGGATGCGTGCGTGGCCATCGTCGGGTACATGGGCAGCGGCAAGAGCACCCTCGGCCGCCTGCTCGCCAGGTCCATGAGCCTCGAGTTCGTGGACCTCGACCGGGCCATCGTGAAGAAGGCAGGCAAAGGGATACCGGAGATCTTCGCCGAGCGCGGCGAGAAGCACTTCAGGGAGTTGGAACACGAGGCGTTACTCGAAGCCCTGAGAGGAAGATCGCCGACCGTCGTCGCCTGCGGCGGCGGCGTAGTGATACGTTCTGAGAACAGGGCCCTCTTGCGCGAGGCGACGACGGTCTTCCTGAGGGAAGATACGGACGTTCTCTACTACCGGACCCGCGGTCCGGGCCGCCCCTTGCGGGCGGCGAGCCGTGAGGAGTTCGGCCTGCGCTACGCAGAACGCCTACCCCTCTACAGGGAGGTTGCCGACATAGAGATCGGGATCGATGGACGCCCGCCTGCAGAGGTGGCGGAGGAAGTTCTCGGATGCCTGTCGAAAACGTAGAGGTCCCCGTCAACCGTCCTTACCCTGTCGTCGTAGGCTCGGGACTCGACCTCGGCGGGGTCGTTTCGGAGACCCTGGACCCTGGTCTCTGCGCGATCTTCACCGACTCGATGGTAGGACCGCTGTATGCGCAAGGAGTGCGCGGCGCCCTGAGTAGAGCCGGGTGGCGAGTCTTGGAGACGATCGAGGTCCCACCCGGCGAAACCTCCAAGAGCATGGGTGCCTACGCCGACGCCCTCGGGCGCCTTGCGCGCATGGGGCTGACTCGCGACGGCACCATCTTCGCCCTCGGCGGTGGGGTGGTCGGAGACCTCGCCGGTTTCGTGGCGGCGACCTACATGCGGGGTCTAGATCTCGTCATGCTGCCAACATCCCTTCTGGCGATGGTTGACAGCGCCGTCGGTGGCAAGGTCGGGGTGGACCTCCCCGAAGGCAAGAACCTGGTCGGCGCCTTCGTAAGGCCCCGTCTGGTGGCCGCAGACCTGGACTGGGCCGCCACGCTGCCGGAGCGTGAGATCTCCAACGGCCTCGCCGAAGCGATCAAGATGGGTCTCCTCGCGGGAGGAGGTTTCTTCGACGATCTCGCCCTGATCGAAGGCGCCCGCACGGGCGATTTCGACGCGCTGCGAAAGCTCGTCCTCAACTCCATCCGTTTCAAGGCCCAAGTGGTGGCCGAAGACGAGTTGGAGGGTGGGCTACGCGCGATCCTGAACTACGGTCATACCGTCGCCCACGCCCTCGAGGCCGCCGCGGATTACAACCTGCAACACGGCCGGGCCGTCGCAGCCGGCATGGTCGCCGCCGCAAACCTCTCCAGCGAACGCTTCGGCCGGGACCTGACCGGCGTGCACAGGGACCTGATCTCGTCCGCCGGCTTGCCCCGCCGCGTTCCCGACATCAGCCTTGAGCGGGCGCTCCTTGCGATGGGCCGTGACAAGAAGCGCTCCGCCACAGACGGGCCTATCCAGCACAGGTTCGTGCTCCTCGAAGATATCGGCCGACCCGTAAGGAACGTGCCCGTTAGCGAGGAAGAAGTCCGCGAGGCGATAGGAGCGATCGTTGGGTAGGATCTTCGTCCTCAACGGCGTGAACCTCGGCGCCCTCGGCACCCGCCGTCCCGAAATCTACGGAACCATGACCCTCGACGATATAGAGAGGCTCGTCAAGGACGAGTTCCCAGCACTGGACCTGGAGTTCAGGCAGACGGACTTCGAGGGCGAGATAATCGGTCTCGTAGGGGAGGCAGCGGACTCTGAGGGGCTAGTCATAAACGCCGGTGCCTGGACCCACTACTCTTACGCTCTGCACGACGCTCTGGAAGCGGTGGATGTACCGAAGGTGGAGGTTCATCTGTCTAACGTTCACACCAGGGAAGAGTGGCGTCGGGTGTCTGTCATCTCACCTGCTGTGGACGCGGTGATCGCCGGCATGGGCGCCGACGGTTATGTCGCCGCAGTCAGGTACCTGGTCGAGAGGCTCAACCGTCCGACCTGACGATGGCCCCGGGTTCCGTTTTGCTGGAGAGGGACCGAACCGTCGAGATTGGTCGGATCGTCGAGGTGGTACGCGTAGCCTTCTGGTGCGGCCCTGTTCGAAGAGAAATCCCGAAGCCTGAGACCTGAACCTGAAGCCGTGGTACCAGGCTGACAGCCAACGAAACTGTGCGATAATAGCCCGGCGTCTGCGCCGGGTTTACGTCGCGCGGGACCGTTGCGAAGATCGGGCGCCGTGAAGGGGAGCTTTCGAGCATGATATCCACAAACCAGTTCAGGAACGGCTCGGCCATTCGCGTCGATGGCAAGCGGTTCACGATCCTGTTTTTCCAGCACGTCAAGCCAGGGAAGGGCGGGGCGTTCGTGAGGACGCGGCTGAGGAACATAGACAGCGGGGCCGTGGTCGAGAAGACCTTCAGGGCGGGGGAGAAGCTCGAGAACGTGAGGACTGACTCGAGGCCGATGACGTACCTCTACAGGGACGGAGACCTGCTCTACTTCATGGACGCCGAGACCTACGATCAGGTGCCTGTGCCCGCCGACGTCGTCGGGGCGGCAGGGTACATCGTGGAGGGTGGCACCGTCACCGTGCTTTCGGCCGACGGTGAGGTCGTCGGCGTGGAGCCGCCGCCGCACGTCGATCTCGCGGTCTCAGAGACGGACCCGGGCCTCAAGGGGGACACCGCGACGGGGGGGACCAAACCGGCCACCCTCGAGACGGGGGTCGTCGTACAGGTCCCTCTCTTCGTCGGCGTCGGCGACCGGGTAAGGGTGGACACGCGATCCAACGAGTACCTGACGAGGGTCTGAGGGAAGTGGACTGGAGAGGCCCTTGAGCCGCCGGACGGCCCGCAAGCAGGCGTTCTTGAACCTGTATCAGAGTGACCTGAACGACAGCCCTCTCGGCCCTACCATGGAGCGCTGGCGGGAGTACAGGGGGAACCTCGAAGAGTACGCGGTCAGGCTGGCGCGCGGTGTCGAGGAGGAGCAGGAACACCTCGATGCGGTCCTCTCCGACGTCTCCGTGGGCTGGCCCGTGCACCGCATGAGCACGGTGGACCGTTCGATCTTGCGGCTCGCGCTCTACGAGATGCTCTACGTGGATGACGTCCCCCCGGAGGTCGCGGTGAACGAGGCCATCGAGCTCGCTAAAGGGTTCTCCGGCGACGAAGCACCGGCGTTCGTAGGGGGAGTTCTACGGGGCGCAGAGCACAGGGCTCAGGGCAAGGTGGGGCATGGCGGGCGGGGCTAGCGCGACGCACAGCCAGATCAGGTGGGACGCCCACAGGCGCGTCTTCGAGGAGTACCTGCACGGCCTCGAGTTCACCCAAGAGGCGCGGCTGGAAGGACTCGAAGAGGCCATGAAGTACTCCATGCTCGCCGGCGGCAAGCGCGTGCGGCCCGCGCTGTGCATGGAGGTGGCCTGGATCTTCGGGGCCGAGCCCTCCCACGTGCTCCCTTCCGCGGCAGCAATCGAGCTCATCCACACCTACTCGCTTATCCACGACGATCTACCAGCGATGGACGATGACGACTACAGGAGGGGAAGGCCGACGGCCCACAAGGAGTTCGGCGAGGCGATGGCCATACTCGCGGGCGACGCCTTCTTCGGCGAGGC
>Ga0126310_10000681_pt1 | contig 12097 bp, 13 predicted proteins | sample Plot60_FD_92540 | JGI IMG/M metagenome (GOLD analysis project Ga0126310, IMG submission 92540) | Serpentine soil microbial communities from UC McLaughlin Reserve, CA, USA - Plot60 | ecosystem: Environmental > Terrestrial > Soil > Grasslands | place: USA: UC McLaughlin Reserve, Lake County... | reverse complement strand
GAGACACCACCGCTCGTCCCACGCGAGCGCGGCGCCCTGCGCGCGGCACTGCGTTACGTCGCCGCGACCCCCGCGCTGCGCGTGCCCCTGCTGATGATGGCCCTGGTGGGCACGCTGAGCTTCAACTTTCTCGTGGTCCTGCCACTACTCGCTCGCTTCAGCTTCGACACGCCGGCGTCCGGCTACGCGTTGCTGATGACGGCGATGGGGATCGGCTCGGTCTTCGGCGCGCTTGCCGCGGGCGCGCGGGGTCGCGTGAGCAACCGCCTGCTGGTCCTGTCCTCGGCGCTCTTCGGCGTGCTGATCCTCGCGGTCGCGGCCGCGCCGACGATCGAACTGGCTGCGCTCGCGCTGGTGCCGCTCGGTGCGGCCAGCGTGACGTTCGCGGCGGGCGTCAACTCGGCGCTGCAGCTCGCCGTCAGTCCGGAGATGCGCGGCCGCGTGATGGCGCTCTACTCGATGGTCTTCCTGGGTTCGACGCCGATCGGCGGGCCGCTGTCCGGCTGGCTCGCTGAGACGTGGTCACCGCGGGTGGCGCTCCTGGTCGGCGCGGGCGCGGCTCTCATCGCGGCGTTCGGCGCACGCGCGGCCTTCGCGCGCGAACGGCCTATCGTGCCTGGGCGTGCGAGTTGCGATAGCGGGAGGTCACGGAAAAATCGGGCGCCGGCTCGCGCAGCTCTTGCACGAGCGCGGCGATGAGCCGCGGCCGCTGATCCGTGATCCCGCGCAGGCGGCTGACGTCGTCGGGGAGCCCGTGGTCGTGGACCTCGAAGCGGCCGACGAGACCGAGGTCGCGCGCGCGATCGAAGGCGCGGACGCGATCGTCTTCACCGCCGGCGCGGGCCCTGGCAGCGGGCCGGAGCGCAAATGGACGATGGACTACGGCGGTGCGGTCAAGCTGATCGCCGCGGCCAAGGCAAGCGGCATCTCGCGCTACGTGATAGTGAGCTCGCAGGGCGCCGACCCGGACGCCGAGGGTGACGACGCGTTCGCGGTCTATCTGCGCGCGAAGGGCAAGGCCGACGAGGACCTGCGAGCCAGCGGGCTCGAGTACTCGATCGTGCGGCCGACCGGGTTGACCGATGATCCGGGCGCCGGCACCGTCGAGCTGGCCGAGCGGGTGGAGCGCGGTCAGATCAGCCGGGAGGACGTTGCGAGCGTCATCGTGGCCGTGCTCGACGAACCGGCGACGATCGGCAAGACGTTCTCGCTCGGTCCCGGCGACGTGCCGATCGAGGACGCCGTCGCGGAGCTCAGGCGCTGAGGCGGATCGGGCAGCTCACTCCGGTCCCGCCAAGCCCGCAGTAGCCGGCCGGGTTCTTCTCGAGGTACTGCTGGTGGTAGTCCTCGGCGTAGTAGAAGGGGCCCGCCTCGGCGATCTCGGTCGTGATCTCGCCGTGGCCGGCGGTGCGTAGCTCCTCCTGGTACATCGCGCGGGACGCCTCGGCGCGCTCGCGCTGGTCCTCGGAGGCGACGTAGATCGCGGACCGGTACTGGGTGCCGACATCGTTTCCCTGGCGCATGCCCTGCGTCGGGTCGTGGCCCTCCCAGAAGATCTGCAGCATGTGCTCGTACGAGGTCTTCGCGGGGTCATAGGCGACGAGCACGACCTCCGTGTGGCCGGTCGAGCCCGAGCAGACCTCCTCGTAGGAGGGGTTCGGCGTGTAGCCCCCGGCATAGCCGACAGCGGTCGTGTACACGCCGTCCGCCTGCCAGAACATGCGCTCGGCGCCCCAGAAGCAGCCCATGGCGAACACGGCCGTCTCGATCCCATCGGGGAACGGCGGCTGGAGCGGCGTGCCGAGGACCGCGTGCCGGGCGGGCACGGGGATCGGCTGGTCGCGGCCCGGGAGCGCCCGGTCCGGCTCGATCATCTTCTTCTTCTCGCGAAAGAACATCCGTATGGACAGTATCGCCAGCGGGTAGAACGTTTCAGTGCGTTGGAAGCGAGGACGCTCCAGCTCGGACGTGATCGACCGCCGCGGCGCCGGCGGGCGCGGCGCGGGAGTGCCGGTCGCTGGGGTCGGCGGGCTCGGCGGCATCGGGGTGATCGTGTTCCTGCTGATCCAGCTGATCGGCGGGGGCGGCGCGACGGGCTTCAATGTCGATGACCCGTTCGGGGCCGCGGTCAATTCGCCCAACTACGCGGAGATCCCGCCCGAGGAGGACCCCGACCGCGACCTGAAGGACTTCAGCGCCTACGTGTTCGACAACGTCCAGCGCACCTGGGAGGACACCTTCCGGCGCAGCGGCGAGCCCTACGAGCACGCGGAACTCGTGCTCTACAGCGGCGGCGTGTCGACCGGCTGCGGCAACGCCTCATCCGCGGTTGGGCCGTTCTACTGCCCGGCTGACCAGCGCGTCTATCTCGACCTCAGCTTCTACCGCGAGATGCAGAGCCAGCTCGGGGCGAACGGCGACTTCGCGTGGGCCTACGTCATTGCGCACGAGGTCGGCCACCACGTGCAGCGGCTGCTCGGGACCTCAGACGAAGTGCACCGGCTCGAGCAGAAGGACTCGGACGATGCGAACGAGCTGTCGGTGCGGCTAGAGCTTCAGGCGGATTGCTACGCCGGCGTGTGGAGCCACTCGGTCCGCGCGGCGGGCGATCTCGAGAAGGGCGACATCGAGGAGGCGCTCGGCGCCGCCGAGGCCGTGGGGGACGACCGGCTCCAGCGCCAGGCAACCGGAACGGTCGACCCGGACAGCTTCACGCACGGCACCTCGGAGCAGCGCGCGAGCTGGTTCTCCGAAGGTGACGGTGCCGGCGAGCCCGCCGCCTGCGACACCTTCTCGCCGGACGACGTCTAGCTACAGGCGCGCACGCTGATCCGCCCGCTGCGCAGGCGAAAGCTCCGGCGGACGATTCGGCTGCCGCTGCACGCCTCGAACGGAAGCACGGCTTGCAGCCGGTAGCGGCGCTTGCGCTTGCCGCGAATTACGAGATCCCAGCGTTTGCCGCGCACCACCGAGCGCAGCTTCTCGCCGCGGAAGAACGTGCCACGCCAGCGCCCGCGCGGGAATGCGATCAGGTCGAGCCGACCGCGGCGCCGCTCGAACGGGACCGCGTCCGGGCCCGGTCCGTACGGAGCCAATGTGTCGACGTCCGCCGGTAGCAGCGGCAGCACCGCGCCCGCGCGCATCATCAGCGGCAGTTCGTCGAGCGGCGCCGGAACGGTCGCCTCACGCCGGCCGGCCAGCACGTGCGCACGCCGGACCCGCAGGTCGCCGCGCTTCTCGCGGTAGGAGACCGAGCGCCAGAAGTCGATCCAGCGGCCCGGCGGCAGGTACAGGTCGCGCATCTCCGCGCCCGGCTCGATCACCGGCGCCGCGAGCAGGTCGCGTCCGAAGAGGTATTCGTCCTCGCGCTGGTACGACCGCTCGTCCTCCGGATAGACGAGCGCGAGGTAGCGCATGATCGGAAGGCCCCTGCGGCGGTAGACGCGGTCGGCGGCCTCGAGGTAGGGGAAGAGCCGCGTGTGCAGCTTCGCGTAGCGGCGCCAGTTGTCGATCTGGTCGTCGTCCTCGACCTGAGGCCGGTCCTTCTCGGGGAACGCGACCCCGTTGCGCTGCGTGCGCATCACCGGTGACACGGCGCCGAACTGGACCCATCGCATCAGGAGCTCGTCGGTGAGCTCGCGAGTCCCTAGCGCAAAGAACCCGCCGATGTCGGATCCCCACGTGCTGATTCCGGACATCCCGATAGAGAGCGCCGCCTTGATCTGTGACGCGAGCCCATCGAAGTCCCAGCCGACGGTCGGGTCGCCGCTCCAGACCACCTGCGCGCATGGCGCAACACCGGTGAATCCCGATCGCTGGAAGCGAACGATGGGTCGTTTCTGCGCGCGCGCGAAGTCGTACGCGGCGCAGTGGTACTGCGTCGGGTAGAGGTTGTGCATCCGGGTGCCGTCCATCCCGTTCCCGTAGTGGGAGTCGAGCGGCGTGTACTCGCCGAAGTCCTCCATCCAGCCGTCATGGCCGTCGGCGACGGCCTCGCCGAGGAGCTGCGCGTAGAACGCGCGGCCCGCGTCCGCGGAGAAGTCGAACTGGCCGACGTCGAAACGGGTCGTCGGCGAGCTCGAGTACTCGTACGTGTACGGATCGCCGCTCGCGTTCGTGGCCAGCGCTCCCGCCGCTGCCGCCTCGTCGAACCGCGGCTCGTAGTCGGCGCAGATCATCGGGTTGAAGTAGGTCGTCACCGCGGTGCCGCGCGCGTGGAAGGCCTCGACCCGCTCGCGCTCACGGTCCTCCTGGCCGACGTGGTCGCCGCACGGGAGGTAGTGGAGGTAGGTCTGCATCACCGAAACGGGCGCGCCGGCGCGGCGCAGCTTCTCGAGCTGCCCGATCTGCTCGTCGAGCGTCCCGCCGGGCTGGAACCACGCGCCCCATACCCACCGAAGCGCCGGGGCCGGTTGCCGACCCGTGTACTTCGTGAACCGCCGCAGCGTGCGGGCGGGGGTGCCGCCGCCGAAGACGCGCAGGCGCAGGCTCGCGGGCGCGTGCTGCTGCGCGCCGAAGTCGTCGGGCGCGGTCGTGACCTCCACAGACCACTGGCGCTCGCCGCGGAATTCGTGGTACGCGGTCTCCTCGTTCTCGACGAGCACGCCGTAGCCCTCCGACGACAGCACCCAAGGGATTGGGAAGTAGGTCGCGTCGTCGCGCTCGCGATAGCCCTGCGGCGGCACGAACGTCGACAACACGGCGCGCTCGGCGTCCGGGTAGTACGGGCCGTCGGCGACGTAGGTCTCGACGGGCCCGGCGCCGCGATGGTCGATGCGCGCCGGGCGCTCGCCGAGCCCGTAGAAGTGTTCGACGGACGTCGCGCCGAAGCCCATCCCAAGCGCCGTGGCGCTACCGGGTGCAAGCGGCGTGGCCTCGATCGCGATCGTGCCCGGTGTGCCGGCGCCGATCCGAATCCGCATGTGCCCGGCGGGTACAGGGCCCGCGGGGGTGGCGATTTCCGTCTCGACCTCCGCGACCAGGTCCGGGCCGTCCCGCATCGTCGACACGGCGCGCGACGCGCCCGCCCAGCCCGTCGCCGTCCGGTATCCGATCGGCATCGCCCGGCTCTCGCCGACCACTTCGCGCGCGTCCGCGTCGATGAACTCGAGCGACCATGGATCCGTCTCGACCTGCGCGCGGAGCTCGCCTGAACCAACGGTCACGACGTCCGCGTGCGCCGCGGGCGCCAGCAGAAGGAATGCGAGCGCACAAATGGCGCGTACCAACGTTTTTACCCGCATTTGGGTGGGTATGGAGCAGCCATGGGGCTGTTCGACGTCGTCAAGCAACTGCTTGGCGATGGACACTCAGACACATCAGGCCCGTCGATCGCAGAGATCACGATCATCTCGACCGACGGCGTCAACTCTGCCAGCGAAAGCCAGTCAGAGCCGGCGCAGGGCTGAGCGGGCTCTCGGGTAGTCCCTCGGGGACGCTCGAGTCGTTGTAGCCGGCCGGCGCGACGTCGTTCGGCGCATCCGGGTGAAAGAGCGATGCCAGGTACTGGATCTGGCCGCGCCCGCAGCCCAGCTCCCACTGCCCGCCGCCGTAGGCCGTGATGCCGCGCTCCGCGCACCAGTCGTATGTGTCGAGCAGCGGCCGCAGGCCGCCGATGCGTGACGGCTTGACGTTCACCATCTTCGGCGGGAACGGCAACGCCTCGATGTCGGCGATCGAGTGGATCGGCGCGTCCCATGTGATCCGATCGCGGTGCGGTTCGAGGATCGGGTCGGTCTCGTCGGTGAGCGCCGGATCCTCGATCCATGCCTCCGGGAAGGCGTCGATCACCTTTGCGTAGAGCTCCGGGTCGGCCGGCTGGTCTACGACGGTGCCCTTGTATTGGCCCTTGAAGTCGACCGAGTCGATCGCGCCCGTGTCCACCAGCTCCGCGATCAGCTCGTCTGTCCAGGAGCTCGTCGGGTCGAGCTTGAAGCGCAGGCTCGGATATCGCGCGAGCCGGTTCAACACCGGGTCGAGCGTGGGCGGGTCGCCGAGGCGGAGCGATGCCACGAACGTGACGGGCTGTGCGTCGCGGCCGAGCGCCTGGGTGAGCGGGATGCCCTGCTGCCTCAGTGCCAGGTCGAGCGCTGCGCTTTCGAACGCCCACCGGCGGTACAGCCGCGAGACGTCGCGCACCGGCTCGCCGGCGGAGAAGAGGTCCAGCTCCCCGACGCGGTCGCAGAAGGACGCGATCGTGTGCCTCCCCGCGAGCGGCTGCACCGGTCCCGCGTCCTGCATCGCGATGTGGTCGAGGGCGTCGTAGGTGACGTCCTCGCCGATGCCCTCCTCGCCGGCTCCCTTGAGCCGAATCGTCGTCGAGAGCCGGGTGAACTCCGGGGATGCCTCGAACTCCTGGCCCCCGAGCTCGTAACCCTCGATCTCGAGCGGTAGGTCGGCGAGGCGATCGAACGTGCTCAGCGGGGGACCTTTTTCGTGCCGCGCCGGTAGCCCGCCTTCTTCGCGACCGCGCGGCCACCGGCGACATGGAGGGACGCCTTGCCCTTGCGGTTTGTGCGCGTGCGTTGCTTGCGGACCTTCAAGCGGGCGCCGTGCACGGGCGCCACGACCCCGCCGCTGGGCGCGGTGGCCCGGAACACCACGCGCTGCCCTCGCCGCTTCGCGCGCAGCTTGATCTTCGGCCGCGTTTCGATGTCCTGCGGCGGGGCGGCCTTGTCTCGCACCACGAGCAGCCCGCCGAGCACGCCGACATAGGCGGCGCCGTCGGGGCCGATCGTCACCGGCGCGTAGTTGTTGTTGAAGCCGATGCCCTCGCCGGTGAAGCGCTCCCACACCGTCTCGCCCGTCCGGAAGTCGAGCGCCGTGAGGAACCAGGGGTCGTCCTGATCGCCCTCCGGATCCTGGGTGTACACGTAGACCAGCCCATTGGCGAGCGAGAGCTTCGGCACAAGCGTCGGCGAGATCTCGTCGGAGTGCCACACCTTGTGGCAGCCGACGCCGTCGGCGTCGATATCGACGCGCTCTACGCCCGGTTCCGTGCGCGCACCCATCGTGGTCGCGGTCGGCCCCGTGTAGCCGTAGTTGTTCTCGACGATCAACGAGTTGCCCGCGCCGATCAGCGAGTTGTCTGTCGAGCCCGCGCCCTGCTCGAAGACCGGCTGTCGGCAGATCTCCTTGCCGGTTTTGCGCTTGTAGACCACGACGTTCATCGGGTCCGCGTTGTCGGTGATCGACACCCAGTTGTCGCCATGAAGCGTCGGCGTCGTGCCCGAGCCCGCGCTGACCTGTCCCGGCTTCTGCTCGCCCGTGTTCTCGTAGACCTTGCGCCACTTGACGACCGGCGCTCCGCTCGCGTCCGCCTTGAACCGGTAGAGCGCTGTCGCCGAGACGATGTAGACGGCGCCCCTGTCGCCGACGGCGAAGGAGTTCTGCACCACCTCGCCCAGGTCGTGCGTCTGCACCTCGCCGGTGGCCGGGTCGATGACCGCCACCAGGCCCGTGATCGTCGCCAGCCAGATCCGGCCGGACCAGTCGGGCAGAGCCGAGATGATCTTCGAGCCGCCGGGGATGGCGTCAGTCAGGTCGTAATCCTGCTCGACGACGAACTCGCCGTCATGCAGGCCGATGACGAGGACGTGGCGCTCCGTCGTGGGGACAACCGCGCGATCCTGGTTGTCGAGGTAGAAGTAACCCCCGCCCGCGAAGTCCTGGAACGGGTTCGGATTGGGCGGGCGGGGCGGCAGCTCGTACGACGCGAGCTCCTCGAGCGTCTGCGCGTCGAAAAGCTTCAGGCGCACCGCGCGGAGCTGGAGGCATGTGGAGACGATCTGACCCTGCGAGTTGAACGTGATCGACCCGCAGACGCCACCCGGAGGCTCGTAGTGAGAGAGCACCTCGGTGTCGCGGCCCAGCGGGCCGGACCAGACGTTCGTGTCCGTCTGGAACGCGTCCGAATGGACGTTGCTGCGCTGGTTGGGCGCCATGAACGGGTGGCGCGGCGCGGCCGGTGCGAAGACAGGCTGGGCGGTCCATGGCGCCCCGGTGAAGGTGGGCGGCGGATCGGAGTCCGGGGTCTGGGGGATCGGTGACGCGGCGGCGGGGCTCGCGAATGCCAGGAGCACGACGAGGAGCGCAAGCAGCATCCGAAATACTCTGCCATGTGGACGACCGGATTGAGCTAGAGGCCGCCGCCTATCGCCGTCTGGTCGAGCACCTGCGCGAGCGCACGGACGTGCAGAACATCGACCTGATGGAGCTCGCCGGCTTCTGCCGCAACTGTCTGTCGCGCTGGTACCGCGAGGCCGCGGAGGAGCGCGGGGTGGAGCTGACGGACGCCGACGCGCGCGAGCTGGTGTACGGGATGCCGTACGAGGAGTGGAAGCAGCGGTACCAGACCTAATCCGACCTCTCCACTAGGATTTAGGTCATGAACTTCTCGGCGAAGGCGGAGTACGGCGTCCGGCTCATGATCGAGCTGGGGCGGCGTCAGAGCGAACGTGCTGTGTCACTGAAGGCGATCTCGGAGGCGGAGACACTGCCGCTTCCGTACCTCGAGCACGTGGCGGCGGACCTCAAGGCCGCCGGCCTCGTCGAGTCCAGCCGCGGCGCGCACGGCGGCTACCGTCTCGCGCGCCCCGCGTCCGCGATCGACATGGCGGAGGTCGTCCAGGCGCTCGAGGGGCCGATCGCCCCGATGGACTGCTTCGGCGGCGACGCGGCGCGGCACGTGGCGTGCTCACATGAGACCGACCACGGACACGGCTGCGCGACCAAGCTTCTATGGACGCGCGTACAGGGCGGGGTATTGAAAGCACTTCAGAAGACGACGCTCGCCGAGCTCGTCGAGTTCTCAGATAAAGGGGAGGCCGCTCCAGTTGGCTGATTTGGAAATCAAGAACCTGCGTGTGAGCGCGGGGGACAGGGAGATCCTCAAGGGGCTCGACCTCGAGGTCTCGAAGGGCGAGATCCACGCCCTCATGGGCCCGAACGGCTCCGGCAAGTCGACCCTCGCGAACGTGATCATGGGGCACCCGGGCCTCGAGGTGAGCGAGGGCGCGATCTGCTTCAAGGGAGAGGACATCACCGAGGCCGAGCCCGACGAGCGGGCGCGCATGGGTCTCTTCATGGCGTTCCAGTACCCGGTCGCCGTACCCGGCGTGACGGTGACGAAGTACCTGCGCACGGTCATGAACTCGCACCGCGAGGCGAAGGGCAACGATCCCGTCAGCCTGAAGGACTTCCGCAGGACCGTCGAGGAAGCGATGGCGCTGACCGAGGTGCCGAAGGAGTTCTCGACGCGATACCTGAACGAGGGCTTCTCCGGCGGTGAGAAGAAGCGCATGGAGATCCTCCAGCTCGCGCTCCAGCGTCCCGAGATGGCAATCCTCGACGAGACCGACTCCGGGCTCGACATTGACGCGCTGCGCATCGTCGCGAACGGCGTCAACTCCGTCGCCGGCGCTGAAATGGGCGTCCTGATCATCACCCACTACCAGCGCATCCTCCACCTGGTCCAGCCGAGTCACGTGCACGTCCTGTTCGAGGGCCGCATCGTCAAGGAGGGGGGCGCCGAGCTCGTCGAGCAGCTCGAGGAGAAGGGCTACGGCTGGATCCGCGAGGAGGTCGAGGCGGCGGCCTGATGGCGCTGACCGCGGTCACACCCGCCGAGTTTCCGACACTGCGCGGGGGCCTCGCGTACCTCGACTCGGCCGCGACGTCGCAAACGCCGCAGCGCGTGATCGACGCGATGACGCGCTACTACACGGACTACCGCGCGAGCGTACATCGCGGGATCTATCCGATCGCAGCCGAGGCGACCAACGAATTCGAGAGCGCGCGCAAGCGGATCGCGCAGTGGAAGGGGTGGGACCCGCGCGGCACGATCTTCACCCCGAACGCGACCGGCGCGATCAACCTCGTCGCGCGGACGAACATTCAGCCCGGCGATCTCGTGGTGCTCACGGAGATGGAGCACCACTCGAACATCGTGCCGTGGCAGATCGCAGGCGCGCGGCTCGAGTACGTGCGCATCGATGACGAGGGGTGCCTCGACCTCGACCATCTCGACGAGCTGCTCGCGAAGGGACCGAAGCTCGTGTCGCTCGTGCACGTGTCGAACGTGCTCGGCACGATCAACCCGGTCGAGGAGATCGTCCGTCGCGCCCGCGCCGCCGGCGCGCTCACAGTGATCGACGGCGCCCAGGCCGTGCCGCAGGTGCCCGTCGACCTCGCGGCGATCGATCCAGACTTCTACGCGTGGACCGGCCACAAGGCGTACGGGCCGACCGGGATCGGCGTTCTGCACGGCCGCGTCGAGCTGCTCGAGGAAATGCCGCCCTTCATCGGCGGCGGCCACATGATCAAGCGGGTCGACCTCGACTCGTCCACCTGGATCGAGCTGCCGTGGAAGTACGAGGCCGGCACGTCGCAGGTGGCGGAGGCGATCGGCCTCGGGGCCGCCGCGGACTGGCTGGCGGAGGTCGGCATGGACAGCGTGCGCGCGCACGAGCAGGAGATCACGGCGTACGCGCTCGAGCGGTTGTCCGGCGTCGAGGACGTGAAGATGCACGGCCCGCTCGACGCGGAGCGCCGCGGTGCGCTCGTCTCGTTCGAGCTCGGCGAGCTGCATCCGCACGACGTCGCCGAGGTGCTCGGGCGCGAAGGCGTCTGCATCCGCGCCGGCCACCACTGCACGCAGCCGCTCATGCGGCGGCTCGGTGTCACCGCCACGTCGCGCGCGAGCTTCGCGATCCACACGACGCGCGAGGACGTAGATCGCCTCGTGGACGGGCTGGAGCGCGTTAGGAGCGTGTTCGCCTAGCCGTGGACGACCTCTATCGCGAACAGATCCTCGAGCACTACAAGAAGCCCCGCAACTGGGGTGAGCTGAACGACGCCGACTACGAGTTCGAGGACACCAACCCCCTGTGCGGCGACGTGCTGAAGGTCCAGCTGAAGGTCGACGACACGGGGGTCGTCGAGGACCTGCGCTTTTCGGGCGCCGGCTGCGCGATCAGCCAGGCGGCGGCGTCGCTCGTGTCCGACGAGATCAAGGGGATGAAGGTGAACGAGGTAGTCCGGCTCGACCGCGACGCGGTCCTCGAGCTGCTCGGCATCGACATCTCGGCTACGCGAATGAAGTGCGCGATGCTGTCGCTCAAGGTGCTCAAGTCCGCCGCGCTCGGGAGCGCCGCGGAATGGGACACGGACGAGCCCTCGGCGGCCGAGCGCGGACAGGCTCCATCGCTAGACTCCAAATCCGAGCTATGAAGTCGGAAATAATCGACATAGGGCCCGTTTCGGACCTGCCGCCCGGCGCCATGAAGATGGTCGAGTGGGAGGACCTCGAGATCGGCGTGTTCAACTGCAACGGCGAGATCTACGCGATCGAGGATCGCTGCTCGCACGACAACGGCACGCTCGTCGAGGGCACGCTCGACCAGGAGAACTGCACGGTCGAGTGTCCCCGGCACGGGTCGGAGTTCGACCTGCGCACGGGCAAGCCAATCACCCTTCCGGCGTACGTGCCCGTCGACACGTTTCCCGTCCGCATAGAGGGGGACCAGATCAAGGTGGAGGTGGAATAGGTGGCGACACCTGAGGTCATCAAGGAGCGCCAAGCGCTTCAGGGCATCGGATCCGATTACGCGGAGAAGTACGGTTTCCACGATGCCGAGAACTACCTCTACAAGGCACCCAAGGGGCTCACCCGCGAGCTCGTCGAGAAGATCTCCGAGTTCAAGGACGAGCCGGAGTGGATGCGCGAGTTCCGCCTGAAGGCGCTCGAGCACTTCCTCGCGCGGCCGATGCCCACGTGGGGCAGCCCGTTCCTCGCGGAGGTCGACTTCGACAACATCCACTACTTCGTGCGCGCATCTGAGCGCGCCGAGCGCTCATGGGACGACGTGCCCGAGGACGTCAAGAACACCTTCGACCGCCTCGGCATTCCCGAGGCGGAGCGCCAGTTCCTCGCCGGTGTCGGCGCCCAGTACGAGTCCGAGGTCGTCTACCACCAGGTCAACGCGGAGCTCGAGAAGCAGGGCGTGATCTTCATGGACATGGACACCGCGCTGCGCGAGCACGAGGACATCGTCCGCGAGTACTTCGCCACGATCATCCCGGCCAACGACAACAAGCT
>Ga0126310_10000680_pt1 | contig 12098 bp, 10 predicted proteins | sample Plot60_FD_92540 | JGI IMG/M metagenome (GOLD analysis project Ga0126310, IMG submission 92540) | Serpentine soil microbial communities from UC McLaughlin Reserve, CA, USA - Plot60 | ecosystem: Environmental > Terrestrial > Soil > Grasslands | place: USA: UC McLaughlin Reserve, Lake County... | reverse complement strand
GTACGTCACCATCATACTCTTGATTCAGGTACTGCGGCTTGTAGGATATTGTGGCACCGACATCTATTTTGCCTGAATCAGGCTTGTCTACGCCTGCCAGCATGCGCATAAAAGTAGTCTTGCCAAGTGCGTTGGCACCAATGATTCCGATTATCTCACCTCTTCTTATCGTGCCAGCCGCCACCTTGAGTTTAAATGATGGAAATGATTTGGTCAAGTTTCCATAGCTGGCAATAGAGATATCCAGAAGGACATCTTCATTTGAAGAAGTAATATCAAATCTAAACGCCTTTTCTCGAAAGCGCACGTTTTCAGCAGGCAAAAAGCCTTCAAGGAAATTGTTGATGCCAACTTTGGTGCTCTGCATGCCAGAAACGATACCATATGCTCCCGGCTCACCGTAAATAATATGGACATAGTCTGACAGGTAGTCAAGAAGCGTCATATCGTGCTCTACAACCATCACGTTCTTGCCCTGCTCCGCCAGCTCTCTTATCACTTTGGCAACTGTAAGCCGTTGGTAGACATCGTTGTACGAGGATGGCTCGTCAAAGAAATAATATTCAGCATCCTTTGCAGCAGCTATAGCCACTGCAAGTCTTTGGAGCTCGCCACCGCTCAGCTGTGCAATGTCGCGATCCAAAATGTTTTGCAGGCCAAGTTGTGGTATTAGCTTGTCAGTCACTTTGCGCTCGTCATATCTCTTCAAGAGTTCCTTTGGCGTCCCTTTGAATGCCTTTGGTATGAGGTATACGAGCTGAGGTTTGATCGAAGCGCGCATCTTACCATTTGCTATTTTTTCAAAGTGGGATTTCATTTCAGTGCCTTGATAATATTTCAAAATCTCATCCCATGAAATTTCTTGATCATACTTCCCAAGATTGGGCTTCATATTTCCCGACAAAATGTTGACAATTGTAGACTTGCCCATGCTGTTTCTTCCAACCAAGCCAACAACTGCACCTTTCTTTGGAGTAGGCAGACGATAGAATCTAAATGAATTAATGCCATACTGATGGACTTTATCTTCAGAGAGCTCTTTTGCAAGGTTGACAATTACTATGGCGTCAAAAGGGCACTTCCTGATACAGATGCCACATCCTGTGCATAGATCCTCGGCTATCACAGCTTTGCCGTCATCTGGGCGCTGGATAATGCACTCACCACCAGTCTTGTTTACTGGGCAGTAGACAATGCATTCCAAGCCACATTTTTTTGGCTGGCATAACTCCTCGTCAAGTACTGCGACCCGATGAGTACTTTCTGCTTCAGAATTGCCCAATTACATGTAATTTTTGTAATAATGCGTTATATACATACCGCTTTATCCACGACAACTTTCAAAGTTTTTTAGGCTCGCGAGGCCGTGTAATTTGCCAGATTATTTCTGTTTATATTGACCCTTTTTCAGGACCTTCCAGGGCTTTAGTAATCAACAAAGTACTTTTTCATAACGCCTGACATCTTTGTCTTGCTTGCCACTTCTCTGCGGTAGATCTCCATATGCTTGTCCCTCAAATGCTTCAATGCAAGTCGGACCTCGTCGCCACAAAGCCTGCACTTTGCCTTTCCAAACATTGCCAGCTTTATTTTTCCTTTAATTACCTTTTGAGCCTTACGTTTAATTGCTCTCCCTGTGGTACATATGTTATAGTTTTCTAAATAGATTTTAGTAATTCTTTGCTAATGCAAAACTACACAGGCCCGGGAACTGTTGGCAATAAGAATCCTATAACCGTGGCAGATATCCACACTACCACTGCTATCACTAACGCTTTGAACCACCCAATGTTATAGAGCACCTTAAGCGCTATCAGCCAAATTATACCGCCTACTAATGCGGATACGTGTCTGTTGCCAAAAATGTAGTATGCCACAAAATAGATGAGTGTACCAATAAGGGCGGTGACAAATGCCCGCCCTATCCCTTCCTTTTGCCCAAATAGCTTTGTAGTAACGTAGATTATAATTGTCGAAATGACCAGCCCAACTATGAATGTGAGGGCTGACAGCAAGTCATTTGTCATATTCGCATCCCATGTTTTTGAGGAAGAGATTATTTAAACCTCTGATGTCTGTTTCTATTGAAGCAACATTAAATTAGCCCTTTGGCAAATATTAAGATGAGCCGGTCATAGCGGCAGGGTGCGACCCGGTCCCATTCCGAACCCGGAAGTCAAACCTGCTGTCGCTGCTGTGTTACTGATCTGCGAGAGCGGTCGGGAAGCAGCAGTGCTGGCATCTTTTTCCACTACTTTTCAGCATAGTCTCCCAGGTGTATCCGCTTGACTAATTGCCTGACATTATAGCCTATCAGATCTATTGCCGGGAAGGCTGATGCAAGGCCGGCCGGCTCCCATGCCTGCGTTTCTATGACGCAGCAATAGTTTGCTGCTTTTATCATTATCCTTTTCAATTCCTCCTTCATTATGTTTCTTGTAAAATCCTTTGACAATACCGCGTCTTTTGCCAGCATGTTTGCGATCACGCCACCGCTCCATCCCATGTTTATCACCTTGCCGTCGGATAGCGTGTAGTACGGCGCGGCGTCGAGCAACTTGTGGGCATTGTCGTCGGTATCTACAATAAAGTCATTTTCTACAAGGCAGTAGACATCATAGAATGGCCCCATGCGCATCACTTCCTCTATTCCGACGAAGTCTATGCTGCCGCTCATTATCCGGATAAAACCGTCCCTGTTTGAAAGCCATCGCTCAAAGTATGGTCTTTTCGTAGGATGCACATCCAGCTCCATGCTGCCTATTCTGCAACTAAAGCCCTGCTCTTCGAGGGCTCGCACAAGTGCGCTCAGCTGGAATAGCGGCATATATTCTCCATCATATTGGCAGCTGCTTTTCGTCTTCCAACAGCAGTTTGACAAGCGTTCTTACTCCAAAGCCGCTAGCTCCTCTATGGTTGTAACTTTTCTCATGTGTTCCTTCTTGCATCCATGCAGTGCCAGCAATGTCAATATGCACCCAAGGAACATCATTGACGAAGTTAGATAGGAATGCTGCAGCAGTGATCACTCCACCAGGTCTGCCTCCAATATTCTTGATATCTGCGTAGGTGCTCTTGATCTGATCGTGATATTCATCGTACAGCGGAAGCTCCCACATCTTTTCTCCGGTCTTATCGGATAGCTTGCGCAGCCTGTCAACCAACTGTTTGTTGCTGCCTACTACTGCGGCTACATTGGATCCAAGTGCAATTACAGCAGCACCAGTAAGCGTAGCTAAATCAATTACAGCCTTTGGACTGTGTGTGGCGATTCCATATGCTAGGGCGTCGGCAAGTATCATGCGGCCCTCGGCATCCGTGTTGAGCACTTCTACTGACTTGCCGTTGTACATTCTGATGATATCGCCTGGTCTGTACGAAGTAGCAGACGGCATATTTTCAACAGATGGGACAATGCCTACAACATTGACTGCCAACTTCATCGAAGCAACTGCCCGTATAACGGCTAGAACCGTGCAGCCACCACATTTATCAAATTTCATTTCATCCATTTTTTCGCCAGGTTTTATAGAAATGCCGCCAGTGTCAAAAGTCACCGCCTTGCCTACCAGCAGATATGGCTTTTGCTGAGGGTCACTTGCGCCAGTGTATTCAAGGACTATGAGCTTGGGAGGGTTATTGCTTCCCTTGCCCACCGCCACAATACCACCCATCCCCATGTTTTCAAGCTCATAGCGATCCATTACTCGTACCTTCATGCCGTAGTCTTGCGCTAGTGAAACCGCAATACTTGCCAGATGGGCCGGTGGGCAGTCGTTTGGCGGTAGGTTGCCGATGTCTCGTGCAAAGTTTACCGCTTCGACTATAAGGTTTGCCTTCTCAGCAACCGATTGAAATCTTAGAGAATCAGAATTGATCAATATTGTGACTTCTTCAATTTTTGTGGCTGGCTCCTTGGCCTCCTTGTACTTGTCAAATGAGTATAATGCAAGAGCGAGTCCCTCTGTCATGGCCTCTACAAGCCCTTCGTCAAGGTTTGAGAACTGTAGCATTGAAAATTCCTTTATTCCCAGCTCTCGAGCCTTCCGTGTTGCCTTGCCTGCACAGATCCGCGCACTTTCGTCCGTGAATTTTTCCCGCTTGCCAAGACCAAGTAGCATTATCTTTTTCATTGGCCCCTTGCCCAAAGTATAAACTACTATCGAGGAGCCAAATTTCCCACGGAACTCTTTGTTCTCTAGCGTTTCTTGGATTGAAGAATAGACTGCGGAGTCTAACTCCTTTGAATGTGGAAAGTCCTGCTCGCCTTCAAATACACCTATCACCAGAAGCGGAGTCTGCTTTTGATCTATCTTAGCCTTCTCGACTTTGACCTGTACCACGACATACTAGAGTTCAATATTGACTTTATTTTAAGTTTATAATCGCATAAATAACATAAGGCGGTGATGCAAAATTGCCTTATGACACTTGAGCTGCCGGCGCTCTGCCAAATTAGCTTTCACATTTGTCGAGTAGAAGTGATTCAGAGGATTATTATCTTAGGAGTCAGAATATGCCTGCATTCTCTGCTGCTTCCTACTCATTACAACAACAGAGAGAAACCGCTTCTATGCCGATGCCACATAGACGACGATATAGTCATTGTCCTCCTCCTCAAATACATTTTCTACGTTTGTAATGGGCAATAGCGACTGCTATGAGTTAAACCTGAATGTAGTTCCCTTACGGAGTGTGCCAGCAATCCTCTTTAACACATCCGTGAGCGTATAGCACGACATATTGTTGGTCTTGTCATATTTGCATGCTGCATCAATATCGTTAGCTTTTCCGCTTCCTCTGAGAATGCCAACGAGAATTTCCTTTGCCAATGGCAGCAGGCCCGATCGTGCGCCGTGAGCGCCGCTTCTGTTGATAAGCCAGAACATTTTAGTTGCATCATAGTCAGTAGGAAAGATCATTTCCTTGGTTTCCTTGGCTACCTGCGAATAGTAGTGACCGGCTGCCCTTATCCAGCCGCGAGAAAGCATGCTAGCCACTTTGGCGAACTTCGCGCAAGAATAGCACTTGTCGTCATAAATAAGGAGTGGTCGTTTGAAAGATGACGACAATGACGACACGATGTATATAAAATTGCATTGTCAAACTTTTAAATCTTAGCTAAAGAGATATTGCTGAGCTATATCTTTTTATTTTCCTGCCATGAACTTTTTCATATATTGCTGTTTGCATGGGGGAATCAGTATGGGCTTTAACATGCGTTATCTTGATCTCAAGAGGAAGATCCGGGATGCGCGCATGTGGGCAATTCAAGGCATCACTGAGGCTGGTTCCGGCCACCCTGGCGCCTCCTTCTCTGCTGCTGAAATAATGGGTACCCTATATTTCAGAAGGATGAGGCACGACCCATCAAACCCAGACTGGAGTGAGCGCGATTATTTCATTAATTCAAAGGCGCATTCGGCACCCGGCTTTTACTCGGCACTTGCAGTTGCAGGCTACTTTCAGCCTGAAGAGCTCAGAACACTTCGCCAGCTTGGTTCGCGCCTTCAAGGGCACCCAGTAAGGTACTCAGAGCATCAAAAGCGCCATAGCGTGCCAGGTATTGAATACTCAGGAGGTTCAGAAGGGATTGGGCTTTCAGTCGGCGTCGGAATTGCACTTGCAAAAAAACTAGATGGCAAGAAGAATAGAGTATTTGTATTGATTGGGGATGGTGAGTCAAATGAGGGTCAAATATGGGAGGCTTCTATGGCTGCCGGCAAATTCAAGCTCGATAACCTAGTCACCATTTTGGATCGTAACCGCATTCAGCAGGACGGCTTTACTGAAGACATTATGCCACTTGATCCCACAAAGGACAAGTGGACTGCATTTAACTGGGAGGTCTTTGAGGTAGATGGTCACAGGGTCGAACAAATGGTGGACGCTCTCAACAAGGCTGGACAGGTGCATGACAAGCCTGTGATGATAATTGCCAATACGGTCAAAGGAAACGGTATACGTCACATGGCAAACAACCCCCAGTGGCACGGAAAAGCACCACCCAAGAGGCAAACTGAAGTGCTGCTGGAAGAGCTGGAGAGCGAGTGCCTCATCGCGCCATCAATAATAGCAGGCGAGCGTGAGAACTATGAGGATAAAATAAGGAAAGTCGAGCGCGAAGGAGTCGATATGATCCATTTAGATGTGATGGACGGCCGATTTGTTCCAAATACTACATTCTTTGCTGACACTATCAAAAAGCTAAGGCGACTAACCAGTCTGCCGTTTGATACCCATTTGATGATAGAAAACCCACTAGAGAACATACAGGATTACATCGATGCAAGATGTGATATCATTACAGTGCATGCAGAGGCATGCACCGAAAATGATTTTAGAGAAATTCAGGAAAGACTGATCGACAATGGGATCAGCCCTGGCATTGCGATTAATCCGGGCACCGATGTGCCAAAGTGGCTCTACCACCGCTTGCATAACCTTGATGTTGTCATTGTTATGTCGGTTAATCCTGGCTCTGCAGGCCAAAAGTTCATGCCGGAAGTATTGGCCAAGATGATAGTACTTAACAAGCAACTAAGGCAGAATGGCTTTAGGGGATATATCGAAGCTGACGGAGGCATCGATGCTACGACGCTACAGCAGACATACGATGCTGGGGCAAGAATATTTGTTGCTGGTGCTGCTGTGTATGGCGGCGGAGACATTCACGGCGCAGTCATCCAGCTGAGAAACAAGGCGGAAGTGGCACTTGAGAGAAGGCTTCTTAACCACGCGACCCAGCTTAACATAAGGGCGGACTGGATGAAAGCCCGTAAACATATATTGATTCCATATGCAAATGAGCTTAGGATAGAGGAAGAGCTACATGCTATTAGGTAGCGAGAAAAGAACCGCAGACATGAGAGGCGCCTACGGAGATACCCTTGTGGAGCTTGGAAGAGATGACTCTCGAATTGTGTGTGTTGGAGGCGACACGACTGAGTCTCTTAAGACGAAAAAGTTTGGCGACAAGTATCCTGAGAGAATGTTCAACGTCGGAATCGCAGAAGCCAACATTGTCTCAGTGGCGGCCGGTCTGGCAATAGCTGGCAAGATTGCATTTGCGAGCACTTATGCTGCATTTATCCCTGGGAGGTGTATTGACCAGATCCGCAACACCATCTGCTACCCCTACCTCAATGTCAAGCTAGTTGTTTCTCACGCAGGGCTTACGGTGGGACCAGATGGAGCCTCTCATCAGCAGATAGAAGATGTTGCAGAGATGAGAGCAATCCCTAATATGAGGGTGCTAGTACCGGCTGACGCAGTTGCTGTGAAATATCTTATCAGGATGGTAGCATCTACCGCTGGTCCCTTTTATATGCGCCTTGCAAGGCCCTCGTCTGATATAATCTATGCAGACCAATCAACAGCGTTTGAGCTTGGAAGAGGCAATATTCTTGAGGATGGATCTGACGCCACAATAATTGGATGCGGCCTTATGGTGAGCAGGGCACTTGAAGCAGCAAAAGAGCTCAAGAGAAAAGGTATTTCCTGCAGGGTAGTCGACATGTTCTCAATAAAACCTATTGATAATGACTTAATAGCTAGATGCGCCAAGGAGACGGGTGCCATAGCTACAGCTGAGGAGCACAATGTCATTGGAGGCCTTGGAGGTGTAGTGTCTGAAGTTATTGGCGAAACCTACCCTGTACCCATCAAACGCGTTGGAATCCACGACATATTTGGCGAATCTGCACGTGATGAGGAAATCGATGTGCTCTTGGAGCACTATGGTCTGACTGCAACTGAAATAGTAAAGGCGGTGCTTGAAGCAAGAAGCAGGAGCAGAAAATAACATGAAGATCTTTCTTGATACTGCAAATATTGAATCGATCAAAAAGTACAGCGATATGGGCTTGGTAGATGGCATCACCACAAACCCTACACTGCTTTCAAAGGAGAAGGGCAACCCCGCCGAGATCATGCGCGAGATAGTCAAGATAGTCAAGGGACCGGTGAGCCTTGAAGTCATCGGAACCACAGTGGAGGAAATGGTCAATGAGGCCCACGGGCTCAAAAAATACGGACAGAACGTCGTGGTCAAGATTCCCATGATCCCAGACGGATTGAAGGTTGTCAAGAAATTAAAAGAGGAAGGAATACAGACAAATGTCACGCTCATATTTTCAGCAAACCAAGCGATCCTTGCTGCCAAAGCCGGTGCTGCCTATGTCAGTCCATTTATTGGTAGACTTGATGATTCAGGGCACGAGGGCATGACAATCATCAGTGAAATAGTGCAGATATTCAAGAATTACCAGTTTAACACAGATGTGCTTGTTGCAAGCATCCGGCACCCTCTACATGTCACCGAAGCCGGCAAGATTGGCGCGCAGGTTGTGACACTTCCGCCCGACATACTCGGCAAAATGATTTCCCATCCACTGACAGACAAGGGACTTTCCGCTTTCCTGAGTGACTGGGAAAAGGTCAAGAAGGAAAATCCCAATCTAGTCATCTAACTACTGCGCAGTAGCTTGATTACTTTCTTTGGAATATCTTGTAACCGGCTGACAGAGATTGCCTTTTCGTAGTCGAGGTACTTTAAATTGTGCCCTATGCCGACAGAGTCATGAAGGTTGCGGCCAACCCCTATGGCCATCATATGGATGGCCATTTTCCTGTATGAGAGCACCATGTGTCTTACTGCGTCAAAGTCTGATGGTTCGCCATCTGTCAAGGTGACAAAGATGTCTGGCTTGAACGACTTGAGTATAGGCATGAGCAGACCGTAGACTTCTGCCAAGGGTGTGCCGCCACTTGCTCTTATTTGGACAAGACGCCTAGCGCTCACCACCGACCACTTGATGTTAGGCGGCTTGATGACCCAGCACTTTACTTGCTGCTTGTCTGTGCTAAACGCATAGACAGCAAACTTGATTCCAAGGTAGTGCAGCGCTTCACAGAGTGCGATTGTCGCCTGCTTGTATTCTAACTCTACATCAGCTATACTGCTAGAGTGGTCAAGCAATATTACAACCTTAGTCTTGATTGAGAGCTTGAAGTCAGCGAGGAAGGTCTTGGGCAGCGCCTCAACGTAAGTTTCTACATCAAACTCGTCGCCAGATTCATCGTGCTGCTCGATCCATCCTGTTTTCCAATCCCTAAATGCCGCCTTGACCTTCTGTATCAGGTCAATATCGTAGATCTGTGTCTCGTCAACATCCATCTTGTCTGGCACGCTTAGACCAAAGTTCTCCAATGACTCATATCCCTTGCTCTCTGTCTTTTTGCTCTCTGTGATAAGAGCCTGGAATTCTTGAAGCACATCGCGACCTTCATAGACATCTTTAGTCTTCTTCTGCAAGTCATCATCTTTCTCGTGTCGCATCTGCACTACCTTTTCCACCTGCTTGAGCATGTCGCTCTGGTTAAGTGACGCACCGACCCTTGTCCTTGGAGATAATATTGGGATTGAAACCAAGGAGTCAAGCTCCAGTATCTTGATCAGTTTTGGGATGTGCTGCTCAATCCAGGTGGTACCGTAGTTGTTGTCTATGGCTTCCTTTACTATTTCATTTGCATAATCAGCTGCCCTTTTCACCTTATCAAATTCGCCGCCAAATAGCTCACCTTTCACATAACCAGTAAGAAAATATTGCGAAAATGCCTCCGCTATTTTGTAGCGGCCATATATCGAATTCAAAAGCTGGCGCGACATCCACGAAATACCCTCGTTGAACATCAGCTCATTGGCCATTCCTTCCCATTCTCCCAAGCCAAGGATCTCGATTCTCTTTGTTTCAAGTGTATTGAGCAAAAACCCAAAGGCATGCTCGTTGCTCAGCACCTTAGCAGAGTGTTTCATTTTCATTGATTCAAACCAGAGGGCTACACGCCACTGCCTATATTTCTGAAAGTCTGTGCCGGGATAGTAGTTAAGAAGAGAAAGAATGATCTGATTCTTGTCCAGCTTGGCACTCGGAGGCTTGTCTGGCATAAGAATGATTACTACCTTGTCGTTGCCAGACCATCTTCTGGCAAGAAAAGTCGCAATGTCAAGCAAAATATCGTTTCGCATCACAGGGTTTGCGATCTTGACCATTAGCTGTCGCCAAAGATGGATGTTATCATGTCCATCACTTTCTGATACTCAACTTGCCCCCATTGGTCGTATGTGTTTGCATATACAACTTCGGCGGTCTGCCTGCCAGAAAGTCCAGTGTTGAGCATCTTGGCAAATGCTATTGTCTCGCGTATGGATGGGCTGTAATACAGTTCTTCAACTGCCGCTGCTTCGCGCAGGCTCTTGGCAAGCTGGATTGCGTGCTTGATATCTCTGGTCTTTGAATCGTCAATTTTCACGTGGCGGTTAACAATGTCGAGCTCGATATCTTCCGGGGGGTAGTCAAGCCTCATCCTCACAGGGAACCTGCTCAGGATCTGCGGTGGTAACTCTTTTGTGCCAACGTGCGATAATGGATTAATCGTGGCTATTACAAACCAGTCATCGGCTGCTTTGACAATCTGCCCTTCCGCTTCTTTTAGCACGAGCTGTCGCCTATCGTCTAGTGCTTCGTCAAGTCTTAGCAGTACGTCTGCCTCTGCCGCATTTAGCTCATCAAGATACAACAGAGTGCCACTGCGCATCGACTTTACCAGCACGCCTTCGACAAAGTTTATTTCGCCCTTGTTCAGAGTTCTCGATCCCACTAGATGCGATTCTCTGGTGCGAAGTGAAAAGTTGACAGAATCAAGATCCTTTTTCATTTGTGAGGCAAATCTCCTTACAAGGGTAGTCTTGCCAGTGCCCTTTGGACCAATAATCAAAACAAACAGGCCTGACCTGTATGCTTTTTCTAGAATATCAAAGGCATTGTTCCAGTCAAGATAAATTATTTCTTCTTGACCAAGTTTGCTTGCTACCGGCGGCGATTCCACTTGATTTATAAGCACTGTAACATATTTGAGCGTTAAGATTTCAGATTACAATGTTATTATTTGCAGTATTTCTGTCCTAAGGAGGTTAAACTGACAGATCCAGCCAACTGTCGCTTGCAACTCTAAGCTACGTTTGTATTTTATATTCAACTGCATATTGATTTTAAGTATAGAATAGTCTGGCGATATTTTCAGAGACTAAGATTTTGTGTTTTACATAAAACCACCAATCACATTAATCCATTATTCCAAGCGAACAATATCTTATTCGTTCCACAGTACTCATTGGTACAGCTTCATCCAGTAGTTGCCAACATTCTCGTATTCCTTTTTTGGAAATTTCAGACATCCTTTTTGCTGCCAATAATCTGTTGCCATTGTAAGAGCCCATCAGCTTTAAGATCCATTGTTTTTGCCATAGTTCCATCATAACAACACATGATGATCCATTAATCCAATTTAGACAAGGCTGCAAAAAATATTGTCCACTTTATTAAAATGCGGCAGCCTTTATTGCATCAGCAACGTTCGCACCACAAAATATCATAAGCCAGTTACATGAAAAAAGAGAGACATACAATCTGTATAGAGAAGGGAATAGAGATACACTTCATAGTTGCCACAAGCTTCTCCTACTTGTTTTGAATTGCCTCACAATATGCTTTGCCTATGCTCTTCGCTCTTTCATTCAGTTCATTTCTTTTCTTTTCAATGCCATACAGGAATTCACAGATGGCGACTTGACCTGTTCCTTATCGAAAATGGGATTTTATCTTAAAAATATCCTGAAAAATATCTTCTAGTTCTATAACCATCGTTATAGAATACAGACAGCAAAAAACTTGTTACATAGAGAGACAAGAGATTCAGGCAATCACATTGTTCATAATGACCAAAAGGTTAGAGAAACCTGCTGTGTTATCTAAGACAGAAACTTGGAAGCCAGAGAAATTGTAATCAAAGAAGATAAAACCATGCATTGTAAAAATCAATACACAATTACAGTGGTACAATAAAACTGCATTGACAGTGGGAACACCAAGAAGGACAGCAGAGAGGGTATTTTAGCGCCCAGATATGTCACCCTAATGTCTTTGATAGGGGATACTGTTGTATCTTTATCGGATAAGCTACATTAAACTTTTGGGATGGCGGAATCTTATAACAAGAAGGGCGCCTCCAATAGGACAATGCTGCTGCTTACCAAG